>Ga0080006_1169148_pt1 | contig 169952 bp, 158 predicted proteins | sample RS3BMetagenome_FD_69209 | JGI IMG/M metagenome (GOLD analysis project Ga0080006, IMG submission 69209) | Ferric oxide microbial mat and aquatic microbial communities from Rainbow Spring, Yellowstone National Park, USA - RS3B (SPADES... ...
CACCCGCTGGATCGATCAGTGGAACGACGAACCCAAGCCATTCGTCTGGCACAAGAGCGCCGACGAGATTCTCGACACACTGGCTACGTACTGCGCGCGGATCTCTGACTCAGGTCACTAGGAGCTCTGCCCGACCAGGTCGTCGACGAGGCGGACGGGTGCGTCACCCGTGCGGGGATCCGGCTAGACCGGGGGCCGAGGAGGTACCGACATGGAGGATCCTGTGGTCCGGACGCTGTCCCTCGGGTTCCCGTGGGTGACCGCCGACCCGTTCCTGTTCTGCGTGCACCACGTGGACCACTATCCCGCCGCCAACGAGCACATGGGACCGGCCGCCTCCCTCGAGGCGCGGGACATCGGCATGGACTTCTCGGGTGCGGAGGGCTGGAGCATGTACCACGGCAGCATCGTCCCCGGGTTCCCGCAGCATCCGCACCGGGGATTCGAGACGGTGACGTTCATGCGGCAGGGGACGATCGACCACTCGGATTCGCTGGGAGCGACGGCCCGGTTCGGACGCGGCGACGCACAGTGGCTGACCGCCGGGCGCGGCATCGTCCACAGCGAGATGATGCCGCTGCTGGACCGGACGGGGCCGAACCCGTCGGAGCTGTTCCAGATCTGGCTGAACCTGCCGGCGGGCCAGAAGATGGTGGACCCGTACTTCACCATGTTCTGGCGCGAACGGCTCCCCCGGGTCGTGGCCGAGGACGGCGACGGCCGGTCCGTCGACGTGACGGTCGTGGCGGGCCCGTTCGGGGACGTCGTCCCGTTGCCGCCCCCGCCCGACTCGTGGGCGTCCCGTCCGGATGCCGAGGTCGCCATCTGGCAGGCTCGGTTCGACCCCGGCGCACGCCTGACGCTCCCGCCGGCCGCCGACACCCGGACACAGCGCACCCTGTACGTCTTCGCCGGAGCGGTCGGCGTGGGCGCGACGACGCTGTCGGCCCCGGTGGGAGCGGTGGTGCGCCCGGACGTCGGGGTGGAGCTCACGGCGCAGGGCGGGGGAGCGGAGGTCCTCGTCCTCCAGGGACGGCCGATCGGTGAGCCCGTCGTGCAGTACGGCCCGTTCGTGATGAACGACCGGGCCGGGATCGAGCAGGCGTTCCGCGACTACCGGCGGTCGGGGTTCGGCGGGTGGCCCTGGCCCACGGACGATCCCGTGCACCCGCGGGACGCCGGCCGCTTCGCCGTGCACCCGGACGGTCATTCCGAGCACCCGGGCTGAACCCGCGCCCGGGCGGGACGACCGGTACCCCGCCACCCGACGGGAGGCGCCGGACACGGAGTGGGAGACGGGGCCCGCCAGGTGAGACGATGGTGCGGTAACCGTCCATCCCCGGGTCCCCCTGCGACGAGCCGCGGGTCGGCCCGACGCCACCGACAAGGAACTCCCGTGACGCCTCCCCCCAACGCCGTCCGCCTGATCGGCCACCAGCGCCGCTTCGCCGAGGCGATCGCGCAGATCGACACCGAACTGGAGTTCGCCTCGGGTGCCGCCGTCGCCGCACGACGGGACGACGTGGTGGCTGCCGCCCGAGCCGCCTACGGGCCGAGCGAGGACTTCCGCGGGGTGCGCGACGCCTGGGACGCCGTGTTCCCCGACGGCGTCTACAGCGCCGCCGGGCTGGCCGAGGCGAAGCGGCTGTCCTAGCTGTGTCGTCCAGGTCGGTTGGTCGCGCTGATCGGCGGCCTGCCTCCAAGTGCCGTGTGACCCCGATGTGCCGGCGTCGCCGGTCCGTCGGTCACGACCCCCCCGTTCCGCAGGGTGCAGCAGCACGCAGCGCGTACCTCCCGGGCAGTCCGGCACCCGACGGTGGGCCCGTGTCAGCCGCACCAACCCGGATTCGACGTCCCGCACGTCGAGCCCGGCCTCCGCAGCGACGCTGCGGACGACCGCGAGGTCGTCCGGGCGCCGTCCCGTGAGCCAGCCGAGATGTGCGGCCATCGCCGACGCGTCCGGATCGAGCGGGATCCGGGCGCCGGGCCAGACCCCCCGGAGCTCACGGAGGAACAGCCGGATGGTGACCGGTCCCCAGCCGGGCAGGGCGTCGAGGCTCGCGGTGAGCTCCGAGGGGTCGGACGTGACCGAGCCGATGGCGGCGACGGCGCCACCGAAGCGGGAGTCGACGGCCGCGGCCAGCGCCTGGAGCCGGGTGGCCGTACGGAAGTCGTAGCGCGTGTAGCCACCGGCGTCGAGCAGCTCGACCAGGTCGGCCCACTCCCGGTCCCGCGCATCGGTGATCCGGGTGATCCCCGCCAGCGAGAGCTGGTCGAACGCGCGCCCGGCGATCCGCGCCGAGATGCGGGTCCCGAACAGCGTCGCCGCCAGGAACCAGCGCTCGACCTCGTCGTCACCCGCGTCCACCTCGATCCCCAGCTCCGCGGAGTACCGACCGCCGAAGCCGCGCACGACGGCGTCCGCGACCGGTGCCCGGCCGCCGCGGACCGTCCGCCGGCCGGCGGACGGGGTCACCGGCCCAGTGCGCCGATGCGCCCGAGCCCCTCGAACCCCGCGGGCTCGACGAACTCGATCGTCACGTGGTGGGCGAACGCCTCGTGGACGGCGGCCTCGACGACGTGCTCGACGGCCAGAGGTGTCGAGCCGCACCTCGGACACGAGTCGCCGCCGGGTGCCAGCCGACCGCAGTCGGGGCACCGGATGCCGGGAACGTCGAACCCCTCCTCCACCAGCAGGGTGCCGACACGGCCCTCGCCCAGCTCCTCCAGGACCGGCCCGAGACCGGTGACGGCGGAGGCCCCCTGGGCCGAGCGCCCGCGCAGCTCGCCGACCAGCTCGTCGAGCCGCTGCCGCTCGGCGGCGCGGACGACCTCGCCGGCAGCCCGTGCGAGGTCGACGGGATCGGTCGCCACCGGCAGCCGGAGCCGTCCCTGGACGAGGGCCAGGACGTGGTCCGGCAGCTGACGCTCGAACTGGGCCAGGTTCTCCTCCAGGCCCGACAGCACCACGGCGTCGGCCCGCCACGCCTCGAGCTCGTCCGCCACGGCCCGGGCCACGTGCCGGAGGTGCTGTCGGGCGAGCTCCTCGTGGCGCCGTTCGAAGCTCCCGATCTCGACACCGGTGTCCACCCGGCGCTCGGTCGCGTCGACCGGGACCCCGCGCTCCTCGATCCGCCCGTCGTCGAGCCGCACCATCCGACCGCCCTGCCGGTCGACCGCCACGACGAGTGTCCGTCGTCCTCGGGACGCCCACGCGCACAGCTGTGCCACGTCCGGGCCCGGCCCGACGACCACGCCGTCGCGCACGCCGCCCGACAGGGGGAAGACCGCGAACCGGTCCCGGGCCGCGCACGAGAACGCGGCCACCCCCCGGGTCGTCGTGCGGTCGAGCTCGCGCTCGATCCAGAGGGCGATGCGGCGGAGGTCGTGGTGGACGGCGTCGGTGGCGTCCGCCCCCTGCGCCGCGGCGCTGGCCCGGGCCAGGTCGAAGAGGTGACGGAGCCGGGGTGCCAGGTCGGACGGGCGGGGGTACCGCCGACCGTCGACGTCGAGGTAGAGGCTCGTGACCACCGGACCGTCCCACCTCCGCACCAGTTCCCGGACGTCCGTCTCCGTGACCACGTTCCCATCGTGAGGGACGCCGGCTCCGGTCGCTAGGGCCTTCCGCCACACAATCGCGCCGCCGCCACGGGGCGGGCCGACCGACGGGCCCGGACGTCACCCCGGCGCCAGAACCGACGTCCCGGTCCCCGGGTGGCGCGAGCTGGCAGGATGGGTCGACGCGCCGGGCCCGGCAGGAAGCGGATGGAGCAGATGAGCGAGGTCGTCGAGGTCAAGGACATCGCCGCGGCGGCCGAGCGCCTGTCACCGGTCGTGGCCACGACCCCGTTGCACGGGTCCCGCAGGCTCCGCGACGAGCTGGGGTGTCCGGTCCGCCTCAAGCGCGAGGACCAGCAGATCACCCGGTCCTACAAGCTGCGCGGCGCCTTCACGGTCATCTCGTCGCTGTCCGGGGCCGAGCGGGCCCTCGGGGTCGTCTGCGCCAGTGCCGGCAACCACGCGCTCGGCGTCGCCTACAGCTGCCAGCTCCTCGGGGTGCGGGCACGGGTGTTCCTCCCCACCACGACGCCCCGACAGAAGCGCCAGCAGATCCAGTCGATCGGAGGGGACCTGGTCGAGACCGTCGTGGGGGGTCACTCGTTCGACGAGGCCAGCGCGTCGGCGCGCGCCGACTGCGCCACGACCGGCGCCGTCTACGTCCACCCGTTCGACGACCCGCGCACCATCGCCGGTCAGGGGACGGTGGCCGTCGAGATCATCCGGCAGGAGGACGGTCCGATCGGCACGCTCGTGGTTCCCGTGGGCGGGGGCGGCCTGATCGCCGGCATGGCGGTCTGGTTCCGCGCCCACTCGCCGTCGACCCGGATCGTCGGCGCCGAGCCGGCCGGCGCGGCGAGCATGACCGCCGCACTCGCGGCCGGCCACCCGGTGACCGTCGCCTCCACCGATCGCTTCGTCGAGGGTGCGGCCGTCGAGCGGGTGGGCGACCGGACCTTCCCGATCGTGCGTGACCTCGTCGACGAGGTCCGGGTGGTCGACGAGGGTGCCGTCGCCACGGAGATGCTCGCCCTCTACCAGGTCGACGGGATCATCACCGAACCGGCCGGGGCCCTGGCCAGCGCGGCCGCCCTCGGACTCGACCGGCGGGCGGGGGGCCCGGTCGTGTGTGTGGTCTCGGGCGGGAACAACGACGTGAGCCGCTACGCCGAGACGATCGAACGGTCGCTCGTCCACGAGGGACTCCGCCACTACTTCCTGGTGACCTTTCCCCAGGAACCCGGATCGCTCCGCCACTTCCTCGACGAGGTGCTGGGCGAGGGCGACGACATCGTGCTCTTCGAGTACGTCAAGAAGTCGAACAAGGACACCGGCCCCGCCCTCGTGGGCATCGAGCTCGAGCGGGCCGGCGACCTCACGCACCTGCTGGCCCGCATGGAGGCCAGTCCGCTGTCGATCGAGCGGGTGCCCCCGGACTCGCCGCTGTCGCTGTTCCTGACCTGACGCACGGTGGGGCCGCGGCCGGCGGGACACGTCACCGGGCGCGGGCCGTCTGGCTAGCCTGATCGGACGACCACGGGGAGGGACCATGGGAATCGAGGAAGCGGCCGAACAGGTCGTCCGCACGTTCTGTGACGCATTCGACGGCCGCGACGCCGAGGCCCTCCGTCCCTACTTCACCGACGACGTGGTGTACCACAACATCCCCGTCGAACCGGCGGTCGGCGTCGACGCGGCCATCGCGTTCATCGAGGGATTCTTCGGCATGTGCGACTCGATGACCATCGAGACGGTCCACCTGGCGGTGCGGGGCAACGTGGTCCTGACCGAACGGATCGACACGTTCACCATCGGCGGAGTCACGGCCCCCCTGCCCGTGATGGGCACCTTCGAGGTCCGGGACGGCAGGATCAGTGCCTGGCGCGACTACTTCGACATGGGGCAGGTCCTGGCGATGTTCCCGGGGGACGCCTAGGGCGACCGTGCGACGGCGGGGAGGGGCGGACCGTCGTCCACCGGGGTCCCCGCCGTCGCACGGTCGGCGGTGCGGCTATCCGGCGCAGACCGTGGCGCCCGAGGGGGACGCCGTGACGGTGACGCCTCCGAGGGGTGACGACGCCGAGCCGGAGCCGCCGCCGGTGGCGGGCAGGGAGCCCAGCGGGCCGGCCGGCAGCCCGGGCGTCGAGACGCACGGGGGCACCCCGCCGCCGAGGCCGCCGACGGGCAACGGCGGCAACGGCGGCAGGGAGGGCAGGCCCGGGATGCCGGAGGGGAGCCCCGTCGGCAGTGCGGGCAGACCGGGGATCGAGGACAGCACCGACCCGACCGGGGGGACGGGGAGGCCGGTGGTGGGGAGGGGCGGGATGCCGCCGCCCGGGATCGGGGGCAGCCCGGCTCCGCCCGCGCCGGGCAGTCCGGGGACGGGGACGGGGAGGCTCGTCGGGATCCCGGCGGACCCGAGCGAGGGGAGTCCGGCGGGCGGAAGGCCTCCGGTCGAGCCGGTTGAGGAGACCCGACCCGTACCGGAGACGCCCACCGCACCGGACCCGGCGCCGCCCGGACCCGGCGCGACGCGGGAGAGGAGCAGGCTGGCGATGGCCGGGAACTCGGGCACCGCCGGCAGCCCGGACGGGAACCCCGACGGGAGCCCGGGGACCGTGGACGCGGCGGCCTCGCCGGCCGGGGAACCTCCGAGTCCGCCGGCCAGGGACCCGGCGAGTGCGCACAGGGCGGCGCCCGTCGTGAACAGCCCGACCCGGCGGAGGCCCCGACGGGGCGCCGTACTCCGCGGAGGCGTGCGTTCCTGGACGGCTCCGTCGTTCCGGGTGATGGATTCGCTGGTCATCGTTCGCTCCTCGTCCCGACGCTCGCCGGGTCGCTCGGTGGGCACGACCCGCACCGGGCCGTTTGACCGGTGGAACGGACACGGAGGGGGGAACTTGCGGTCGGATTCCCGGAATTCCCGCCGGCCCGGGCGGATGCGGACGGCGAGGGGTATCCTGGGAGCCGGGCTACGGGTGCCTACGGAGGACGCACGGGCGCCCGGGGCGGGGCACGCCGACGGGACCGGGGGATTGCGGTGACCACTGCCACGGACGGGACCGACCTCGACCGCGACCGGTTGCTGGTCGAGCTGTGCCAGGGCGGGGACGCCGACGCGTTCGGCGAGCTCTACGCCGTCTACCACGACCGGCTGGTCCGCCACTGCCGCCGCCGGCTCGGTGGCGCGGCCGACGCCGAGGACGTCGCCCAGGAGGCGTTCCTCCGGGCCTGGCGGGCCATGGGCCGGTTCGAGGCGGGACGCTCCTTCTACAGCTGGCTGTCCGTCATCGCGTCGAATGCCTGCACGGACGTGCTGCGGCGCCACCGACCGACCGTGTCCCTCGCCGACGTCCGGGGGGAGGCCGCGCTCGACGGGCGCCGGGGCGTCGAGGAGCACCTGACCACCGCCTTCGACGTCGCGCTCGCACACGAGGCGATGGGGCACCTGACCGACCGGCACCGCCGTGTCCTGCACCTCCGCGAGCAGCTCGACTGGTCCGTGGACGACATCGCCGCGCACGAGGGACTCGGGCCGAACGCGGTCGACACGCTGCTCTGGCGTGCCCGTGCGTCCCTCCGCCGCAAGTTCCACGCACTGTCCGAGGGGGCGGCGGCCGTGATCGCGACGGGCGGCACGCGCTTCGTACTGGCCCGCAACCGGGTGGCCCATGCCGTCCATCGCGCCGGCGGGATGTCGGGATCCCCGGTGCGCGTCCGGGCGGCCGTCGCCGCGTTCGTCGCCCTCGGCGTCGGGGCGGCCGTGACCCCGCTGGGATGGTCCCGTGCGCCCGACCCGCCGCCTGTCGTCGTCGGCGGCACGGGTGGCGGTGCCCACCGCGTAGCCGGTGCGCCCCGCGCCTCCGGACCGGCCCGCGCCGCGGTACCTCCCGTCGTCGGGGCGGAGGCCGGGGCCGCGTCCGCGGGTACGCCGCCGACCGGGACGTCCGGCCCCCCGGTCGCGTCCGACCCGGGTCCGACCGCCCCGCCGCCGGTGGGTCCCGGTGGCGGGACGAGGAGTGCGGTGCCGCCCGTGGCGAGCCCGACGACCGCCGGACCGGCGGTGACCGGCGTGCTGTCGACCGCCGCATCGGGCGCGGTCGGTACCGTCCAGGCGACCACCGGCGCGGTCCTCGCCACGGTAGGCGGTGTCGCCACCGCGGTCGGTGGAACCGTGCAGGCGACGCCCGTCGGACCCGTCCTCGCTCCGGTCGTCCAGTCGGTCTCCGGCGCAGTGGGCCCGACCCCGGTCACGGGCGTCCTGGACGGCCTCGGCGGCTCGGGGGTCCCCACCCTCCCGTGATCCCCGGGTAGGGGATCGGTCCCGTCGGGCGACACGTCCGTCCCCGGACCGCAAGGAGTCCGCCGCCCGTACGTTCCCCCGTCGATGAGCGGGCAGCCACCGTCCGAGTCGCGACGTCGACCCGGCCTCCGAACCGTCGTGGCCCTGGCCGTCGCGGTGTCCGCGCCTTGCGTCCTGGCCGGGGCGGTCGGGACCGGTCCGGCCCGTTCGGGTGCCGCGGTACCGGACCGGGCCGGCGGCCGCGGTGCCGCCCCGCTACAACCCCCCGGGACCACGGCGCACGGCAATTCGGCCACACCCGGTCGGGAGGTCCTGGCCGGTCCCCTGGACTGGGGGGACCCGACCGTCGTGTACGACGGCGGCACCTACTACCTCTACTCGACGCAGCCGCTGCCCTGGGTCCACGTGGCGGTCGAGGTCGGCACCCGCGGTGGCCGGTGGGGCCCGGTGCACGACGCGCTGCCCACCCTCCCCGGGTGGGCGCAGTCGGGGGAGACCTGGTCCCCGGAGGTCCACCGGTTCGGCGACAGGTGGGTCCTCTACTTCGCCGCGCGCATCCGGGGGACGGAACCGGCCGTCCACTGCATCGGCGATGCGATCGCCGCCGGGCCGACGGGACCGTTCCTGACCGCCCCGGCGCCACTGGTGTGCCAGCGGTCGCTCGGCGGATCCATCGACCCGCGGGTCTACGTCTCGCCGTCGGGCACCTCCTGCCTGGTGTGGAAGTCCGACAACAACTCCGACCCGGCCCGGTACGGGCCGCCGGTGATCTGGAGCCAGCGGCTGGCGGTCGGCGGCCTGGGCCTCCTCGGCACGCCGACGTCGATCTTCACCGCGGACCGGCCCTGGCAGCACTCGCTGATCGAAGCGCCGGACCTGGTGACGGTACGGGGCCGGACCTGGCTGTTCTACTCGGCCGGAGCCGGGTTCTGGGCCGCCGACTACGCCATCGGCGTGGCCCGGTGCCGCGGGCCGCTCGGGCCGTGTGCGGACGTCGGGGACACCCCGCTCCTGGCCAGCAACGCACAGGGGCAGGGACCGGGCGAGTCGTCCGTCCTCACCCTGGGCGACCGCCACTGGCTCGTCTACAACCCGTCGTACTCGGCCCGGGGGTCCACCGCCCGGCCCGTCGCCATCGCGCCGCTGGACTTCCGCTCGGGACACCCGACCATCGGCGTGGCGCGGACGTCGTGAGTGCTCCGTGGACCTGCAGGACGGAACCGCTCCCGCCCCCGGCGACCGACGCTCCGACGGCTGGTCACGGGGTGCCGAGGACGCCGCCGACGGGGCCGGTCCCCGCCGTCGTGAGCCCCAGGGGACCGGTGACGGCCGTGGCGAGCGGACCGGTGGTGGTGGCGACACCACCGGCGGCGGCTCCGGACACGGTGGCGACGGCCCCGGTGGCGACGGCCCCGAGGCCGGTGGTGGGGGCGGTGGTCCCCACCACGGTGGTCACCGCCGACACGACCTGGCCGGCGAGGGACACGACCGGAGCGAGGACGGCGGCAGGGGTGACCGCTCCGACCGGCGCAGCCACCGCGGGCACGGGAACCGGGGCACCGGGTCCGGAACTCGTTTCGGCCGCCGGCCGGCTGCCCGCGGCATCGGATGCGCCGCCGGCGTCCGCCGTCCCCCCGGACCCTGCGGCCGACGTGGGCACCACCGCACCACCGGCCCCGCTCCGGATGCTCCCGGCGCGGGGGAGGCCTCCGACGGCCACGGGTGTGCGGGCCGCGGACGCGATGACGGGAGCCGACGCGGGAGGACGGTCGGTCGACGGGTGTCGGGTCGTCGCACCGGGCCCGGTCGACGGCAGGGCGGCCGAGGTGGCCAGTGCCGAGGTCACCACCAACGCGGCCGCCGCGTCGCGGAACCCGAAGCGGCCCGGGTGGAGGTGGCCGGCGTGCCGGGCGACCGAGGTCCGCATGCGCTGCAGGCCACCGGCCCCGGTGCCGGCGAGCGCGATGGCGCCCAGCGCCGGGCGGGAGTCGCGGAGTGCCTCGAACTCGCGCTTCAGCGCCTGGCGGGCCCGCCACACCAGCGTCTCGATGGCGCTGACCTCGACCCCCTCGAACCGGGCGATCTCCTTGTAGGACCAGTCCGAGCCCTCGCGCAGCTCGAGCACGCGCCGGTGCCGCGGGTTCAGCCGGCCGAGTGCCCGGTGGACGAGCTCACCGTCGGCGGCCGCCACCATCAGCTCCTCGGTCGTGGGGCCGCTGTCCACCAGATGGGCCCGGGTGCTCGCCTGGTCGATGTCGACCGCCGGGGCCGAGCGGGACCTGCGCCGGAGGGCGTCCGTGCACAGGTTCCTGGCGATGACGGTCAGCCACGGGTAGAAGCGCCGCTCTCCGGCGAACCGCGGCAGTGCCCGCCACGCCCGGACGAAGGTCTCCTGGGCCACGTCCTCCGCCTCCTGGAGGTCGTGGAGCCGGCGCAGGCAGAACCGCGTCAGGCGGGCGCAGTACCGCTCGTAGAGCTCGGCGAACGCCGTCGGGTCCCCCGTCTGGCACCGGAGCACGAGCTCCTCGTCCCGTTCCAGGTCGACGTCCCCGTCGCGCGGGGGTGCCGCCTCGGTGTGCTGGGCCATGGGCCCGTCTCCTTCCCGTCGTCCGTCGGCCGGATCGGTCCCGGTCCGTCCGGAGCGGGGCCCGGTGATGCGCGGGCTCCACACCAGGGGTACGGATCGGCGGGGCGGATCGCACGGTTTTCCCCTCCACGTTCGGGGTGTGCGCCTACGACGCCGGAGGGGGAACGGGCCGAGGGTGATCGTCCGCAGGGTGTGGCCGGGTCCCCCGCCGACCACCCCGGGGAGCTGGCGCAGCGGATCCCTGCGTCCTGGATGGGCTCCTGCGCCGGCGCCGTCCACCTGCGCCCGCACCTTCCCGGGATCGCGCCCCACGCGGTCCGCCGGCAGATCGCCGGGCGCACCGGGGAGGTCCTATGTCGTCCGCGGCAGTCGTGGGCGCGGGGGTCCGCTACAGCTCGAACAGGAGGTGGCGGCTGAGGTCGCCGGTGAGGTCCACGAACATCTCGCGGGTGTCGAAGCACCACTCGCCGTCCACCCGGTGGAACGTGTCGTGGTAGTGGCCGGCGATGATCGCCTGGAGCGGGAGCTCGTCGGTCTGCTGGAACACGGTGTAGTAGGAGCGGGCGGTGGCGGCGCCGGCGCCGTCGTCCACCTCCACCACGACGTTGGTCGTGACGTGCCGTGTCCGCGGCGTGCCGTCGGCGTAGAGGCGGGTGGCGCCCTCGTACATGCGCCGCACCCGGTCGGATCCCTCGAACACGACACCCGGACCCGCCTGGATGCGACCGTTGCGGAACAGCTCCGCCACCCCGGCCAGGTCGCCCCGGTCGATCCGCTCGGCGTAGGAGTAGACGAGGTTCTCGATGGCGCGGCAGTCGTCGGTCATGGACGCGAATGGTAGTGAGCGTCCGTGACGACGGCTGCCGCGGTGCTCCGGACCGCCCCGGGCGCGGTCCGAGGGGGAAGGGCAGGGTCAGAGGGGGAAGGGCGTGCCGACGAGCCGCTCGCTGAGCTCCCAGAGCGCGGCGGCATGCCCGTCGTCGAGGAGGTAGGGCAGGAACCCGTTCACCCCCGGGTCGGCGCCCAGGACCCCCACGCCGCAGTCGGCCAGGTAGGCGCCGTTGTGCTCCGCCTGTCCGGGCGCGGTCGCCGCCCACACCTGGGTCGCGGCCCCGGCCTCCACCGACTTCAGCTCGATGCCGCCTCCTGCGGATCCGCCCGGGCCGCTGCCGGGGTCGGCGGCGGCCGCCTCGGAACGGGCCCGGGCGAACTCGAGCATCTCGTTCATGAGCCCGTCGTCGAGGTGGCGGCCGAGGTCGGTCAGGATGCCGCCGGGGTGCACGGCGAACGACAGCAGCCCCCGGTCGCCGGCGCGCCGAGCCAGCTCGCGCGCGAACAGGGCGTTGGCCGTCTTCGACTGCCCGTAGGCGACCCAGGCCGAGTACTCGGTGGTGAGGAAGTTCGGGTCGACGAGGTCCACGTCGGCGCGCGAGTGGCCGGCCGACGACAGGGTCACCACCCGGGGCGCCGTCCCCCGGAGCAGGGCCGGCATCAGCAGGCCGGTGAGCAGGAAGTGACCGAGGTGGTTGGTCCCGAACTGGGTCTCGAATCCGTTCGCCGTGCGACCGAGGGGACAGGCCATGACCCCGGCGTTGTTGATCAGCACGTCGACGGCGTCATGGGTGTCGAGGAAGGTGCCGGCGAACGAGCGGACGCTGGCCAGGTCGGCCAGGTCGACCACCCCGGGCTCGAACCTCGCGCCGGGAACGAGTCCCTCCAGTTCGGCCACCGCACCCGTCGCGCGCTCGCGGCTCCGGGCGAGCACGGTCACGGCGGCGCCGTGGGCGGCGAGCGCCCGGGCGCTCTCGCGGCCCAGGCCGCCGGCGGCCCCGGTGATGACCACCCGCCGGCCGGCCAGGTCCACCCCCTCGAGCACCTCGTCGGCGGTCGTGTGCCTCCCGAAGTCACGCATGCGGGCATCCTTGGGGTCGTGGGGCCGGGACCGACCGCCGGGGGGACCGAGTGTACGCCGGGTCCGGGGTCACACCGGTGTGCCCGACGTTCCGGCGCGGTCCGCCTCCGCGCCGGACGTGCTCACGGGAGCGGCCGGCACGACGTGGTGACCCACGTGGCCGAGTCGGGCGCGAGGGAGAGACCCAGGCGACCCGTCGAGGGGGTCTCGACGTGGCGGTCTCCTCCGCCCGCAGGGGAGTCCGCCGGGGCGGTCCACGAGGGGTGGGCGGCATCGAGGGTGCGCACCGTGGCCGCCTGCGTGCACGCCGGGTCGAACTGCAGCGTGACCGGCTGGGCCGCGGTCTCCCGGACGGAGAAGTCGGCGAACAGGACCGACGTCGAACCGCCGGAGCGCACGGCCCGGATCCACACGCCGGCAGGTGGCGTCCCCGACAGCGCGAGACGCTCGCCGCGCATCCGGGCCCAGGTGGAGAGGATCGACCACGCCGGCAGGTGCACTCCGGACTGGGTGGCGATGCCCCAGTCGCCGGGGGTGGTGGGCAGGCCCTTCACGGCCCGGTAGTAGTAGGCCCGGGTGAGCCCGGCATCCTCCATCTCGATGAGGGACGCCAGGGCGAAGGACGCGCCGACGTTCGAGTCCTGACGCACGTCGTAGCCGCCGGCCGACATGTTCCACTCGTCGAGGAACAGCGTGGGCACCGGCCGGCCCGCGGGGACGGCGGACCGCACCGCCGCCCGGACCTTGGCGACGAGGGTCCCGTAGCTGGCCGGGGTGAGATCGGGATTGCTGCACTTCAGCTTCTCCCACAGGCCGCGTTCCGCGGCCGTCTCGGGATGGTCGGGTCCCAGGCACGGGTAGTTCGCGTACCAGTGGAACGACACGAAGTCGATCGGGAGACCCGCCTGCTCGATGGCCGCCACGTAGTTCCGGATGAAGGTCGGATCGGCGGTGAACATCGCCGCGGCCGGACCGCCGACCTGCAGGGCCAGACCGGTTTCCGAGGCGACGGTGGCCACGTCCCGATGGGTGTGGACGGCCAGCTCGAGGAAGCGGGGAGCGGTGTCGTTCCAGAAGGTCAGATCGGGTTCGTTCCACACCTCGAACATCCGGGCCGGACGGGGTGCGGTGGCCAGCCGCCGCACCACCGTCTCGACCAGGTGGTCGTAGGCGGCCCAGTCCTGCGGGGCCACGAGCGTCGGGTTGCAGCCGGTGCACGACGCCGCCACCGTCGGCCTCCCGAGCCAGGCCGGGAGGTAGTCGATGATCACCAGCGGCTCCCCGCCGTCGGCCCGGACGGTCGCCACCTTGCGGAGGAGCGGGCCGGTGTCGACGACCCCGGGCCGAGGGCTGATGGATCCGAGCTCCGCGTCGATCCGCACCAGCGGGGGCCGCAGCGGTGCGACGGCCGACAGGTTCCCGGTGTTCCAGTCCAGTCCGGCCAGGTCCGGTTGGGCTGCGCCCACCACGTGGCCGGTGATCCCCACCGTCGGACCGGCCGGGACATCGGGGACCGCCCGGGGTGCCGCAGTGGTCGACGCCGGTGTGGTGGAGGTCGAGCAGGCGGCGAGGGCGACGGCGCAGAGGGCCACCACGAGCATCCGACCCCGGCGGGTCCGCCTCGGCACGCTCCGGAGATGATCGGCCACCGCTGGAGGCTAGCGACATCCGGCGTCCCGACCGGACGCCCTCCCGGCGGGGTGCTCGTGCCGGACGCCGACCCGGGCACGTCACGGCGGCGCCGGATACCGCCCCGTCCGGTGGGTCCGTGGCCCGGGCGACGGAGGGAATCAGTCCAACGCCTTGGCCAGCAGCTGCCGGAGCTCGGCCCGTTCGCGGCGCGTGAGCGGGGCCAGGACGTCGTCCTCGACGCTCTCGATCCCCTGCTCGGCCGCGTCCAGCGCCTTCCGGCCCGCCTCGGTGATCTCGACGAGGTGCCGACGGCGGTCGGCGGGATCGCGCCGGCGGATGGCGAACTCCCTCGCCTCGAGCTCGTTCAACAGCAGCACCAGGTTGTTGGCATCGACGGACAGGACCTCGCCGAGCTCCTGCTGGGTGATCGGGCTGTGCTCGCGCAGCAGGGCCAGCGACGCGAACTCCTTCACCCGCATGCCCAGGAGCTCCTCGGACGTGCGCCGGTAGATGACCCTCGACAACTGGGTCACCAGGACCGTCACCCCGGGCGTCGTGCTCTCGGACATCGGCCGCAGTCTACCCGGATCGCTCCAGAATCGGCGACTAACACGATGCCGTGACACTCACTGATATAGTGACGATCAATAGCTGAGGTACCCCCCAGGAGAGTCCGAGGAACCGCCCATGCCGTACGCCATCCGCGGCGTCATCCGCGATCACCGCCGTTGGGTCGCCCTGATCGTCGTCTGCTTCGCCATGCTGATGAACACGCTCGACCAGACGATCGTGAACGTGGCGCTGCCCACCATCCAGCGCGATCTGCACTTCACCCAGTCGGCGCTCGCCTGGGTCATCGACGCCTACCTGATCACCTTCGCCGGGGCCCTCCTGCTGGCCGGCCGGCTCGGCGACCTCGTCGGCCGCAAGAAGGTCTTCCTGTTCGGCGTGGCGCTGTTCACGCTGGCCTCGGCCGCCTGCGGGGCCGCCGACAGCCAGGGGCTCCTGGTCGGCGCCCGGTTCGCGCAGGGGCTCGGCGCGGCACTGTCGTCGTCGGTGATCCTGGCCATCATCGTCGCCGACTTCCCCGTGCCCGCGGAGCGGGCGCGGGCGATGAGCGCCTACATCATCGTGGCCGTCGGTGGCGGGTCGCTCGGCCTGCTGGTCGGGGGATACGTGACCCAGGCGCTGAGCTGGCACTGGATCTTCTTCATCAACATCCCCATCGGAGTGGCCACGCTCGTCCTGGGGACCGCACTGATCGACGAGAACGTCGGACTCGGCGTCCGGGCCGGGATGGACGTGGGCGGTGCCGTGCTCAGCACCGGGGGCCTCATGCTGGCGATCTACGCCATCGTCAGCTCGAGCCGGTACGGGTGGAATTCGTCCCACACGCTGTGGCTGGGGGGCGCGGCGGCCGTCGTGCTCGCCGCGTTCGTCCTCCTGGAGGCACGCCTGACCCATCCGCTGATGCCCCTCCCCGTGCTGCGGTCCCCGGGTCTGCTGTCCTCGAGTCTGGTCCGGGGGCTGATGGTGGTCGGCATGTACAGCACGTTCTTCATCGGTGTGCTCTATTTCCAGCACGTGCTGGGGTACAGCCCGGTCGTCACCGGTCTGGCGTTCCTCCCCCAGACGCTGATGGTGGCGGTGATGTCCTCGGGGATCACCGCCCGCATCCTGGGCAGACTGGGTCCCCGGCCCACGTCGCTGCTGGGGCTGGTGGTGGTCGCCCTCGGACTCGCGCTGTTCGTCGGGTCCGGGCCCCACACGGCCTACTTCCCCCAGATCTTCCTGGCGGTGCTGTTGATCGGCTTCGGGGCGGCCGCGGCGTTCACCCCCCTGCTCACCATCGCCCTCGCCGCCGTCCCCGCCCGGGACGCGGGCATCGGGTCGGGCATCGTCAACGTGTCCCAACAGGTGGCCGGGGCGCTCTCGGTGGCCATCCTCGGGGCGGTGTCCACCAGCCACACGGCGTCGCTCCTCGCCTCCGGGAGCTCGACCGTCGACGCCCTGGACGGCGGATACCGGCTGGCCTTCGCCGTCGCCCTGGGGAGTGTCCTCGCCGCGATCGTCCTCGGATCCCTCGTCCTCCGGCGACCCGGCACACCGCCGGAGGCGTCGGCGGTCGCGGACGACTCGTTCGAGGCGGAGTCCGAGACGATGGTCGCCGAGATCCTGTGAGCCGCGGCGGCGGGCCGCACCGATCAGGAGGGGAACGACACCTGCGCCGCCTGGGCCAGGAGCGGTGCCCGATCCGTGGGGAGGATGTACCCGGCGGCAATGGCCCGGTCGAGATCGGCGGCGTAGCGGGCGATGTAGGCGGCCCTCGACCCGTAGAGCGCCACCAGTGTCGGCGCGGTGAACGGAACGGTCGAACCGAACAGTCCGCAGAGCTCGCTGCTGCCCGGAGGCGGCGCGCCGCTCAACGTCGACACCGGCACGTCCACGGCCGGCGTGCGGACGCCGCCCACCACGTTCCCGTGGGCGTCCAGGGTGAGTCCGGGGGGGTGGAGGGAGGAGAGGGTGAACGGTTCGGGCGACGGTGGTTGCTTCCCGTGGTCCACCCAGTCGAGGAAGGCGACGAACGCAGCCTGGGCCACCTCGTGCTGGGGCCCCGAGTTGACCGGGGTCGTGCAGCCGAGGAATGCGGCACCGGCCCCCAATTCGTAGGCGTCGGCGTGGGAGGTTCCCGCCACCTCCCACGTCCGGATCCTCGAGGTGTCCGGCTGCTGCGCAGCTGCGTAGCCGAGCTGGACGAGGTCCGTCTGGGTCTCGAGCAGGAAGACGGGGATGTCGAGGTCGGTGCGGATGCGCACGTCGCCGTTGATCGCCGAGGTGACGTTCCCCCCGTCGAACGGGACGGCTCCGCCGCCGCGCGAGTGGATGAAGATGCCCTCGTACGCGTGGTCGAGGGGCTGGAGGGCGTCGGCATACGTCGTGAGGTAGAACGCCGACTGGGACTCGCCGACGGCCACCACGTGCGACGGTCGGAGTCCTCCGAGGACCGACGGGGCGGCGGCCCGCAGTGCCTGTCCGATCTGGGCGAACATGTCGAGGGAGTACCGGTCGCCGGGGTGGTGCAGGCTCCCGTACCGGGCGGGTTCCGCCTGGGCCAGCCCGGGGCTCGACCCGGATCCGAGGAGCGCCTTCCCGCCGTCGACGGCGAGCGCCTGTGCCGACACCGCCACGTAGGCGGCACCCGAGTCCATGAGAGCCGGATCGAGGTAGTCCCAGTCGGGGGCGGATTCACCGGCCGACACGTTCATCCACTCCACGACGACGTTCCCGTCGAACTTGGCCGGGTCGTTCGGGCGCCGCACGATGATGCGCGTCCGGTACGGCGCCGATCCGGCGACGGCGACGGACCACCTCCCGTCGGACGGCGTGGAACGGCTGGTGAAGGCGTACGCCGTACCCGAGGCGAAGTACTCCTGCTCCACGTACCCGTGGGCGGCCAGACCGGGGGGATTGGCGGAGACGGGCTCGATGATGTGCCCGATGTCCGGCGGCTCGCTGAACGTCGCCGGCGCACGCCAACCGGTCCGCACGGCCGCGGTCGGCGTCGGGGCGGAGGTGGCGGCGCTGCCGCACGCGCCCAGGGTGCCGGCGAGGATCAGGAGGACGGCGCTCCACCGGCCCGCTCTGCTGGCGGTGTGATGATCCACGGTGCGTTCCCGGCCTCCCCCGCGGGTACCGACGGTCGCCACGGCGTGACCCGGACCCGGGGGGCAGCGTATCGCCCATGGGGTGATCGCACGGGCGCGATCGGAGGGACAGGCCCGTGCCGTCACCGAACCGGCGGGGATCCCGTCAGGGGTGGGAGCGGCCCGAGTCGTCACCGGCGCCGGAGGTCCCGGACGTCGGCGGTTGCCGCTCCATGCCGGCCCGTCCCGGGGCGACCGTCCGAGCCGCTCCGGACGTCGGCTCCGGACGTCCCGCGAGCCGGTAGACGACGGAACCGTCGACGGTCTCCTCGGCCAGCAGGAGCGCGACCAGCTGGTCGAGGACCGGCCGGTGGGCGGAGAGCACGGCCGTCGCCCGGTGCTCCGCCTCGCGCAGGAGCCGGGCCACCTCTGCGTCGATGACGGCCTGGGTCTGTTCGGCGAAGGGGCGGCTCGAGAACTCGGCGCCTCCCGGACCGAGGAAGGCCGAGCCGCCCAGGGGATAGCCGACGGGGCCGAGTTCGGCCGAGAGCCCGAATTCGCGCACCATCCTGGTGGCCAGGTCCGTCGCCTTGGCCAGGTCGTTGGACGCACCGGTCGACCCCTGGCCGAGCACCACGAGTTCGCTCGCCCGGCCACCCAGCAGGACCGCCAAGGTGTCCGCCAGCGTGTCCTCGCCGAAGAGGTGGCGTTCGACCAGGGGCAGCTGCTCGGTGGCGCCGAGCGCCTGCCCGGCCGGCAGGATGGTCACCTTGGCGACGGGGTCGGCCTTGTCCGCGAAGGCGGCGACCAGGGCGTGACCCGCCTCGTGCACGTCCACGGCCTGCTTCTCCGAGGGAAGGAGCACGTTGGAGCCCTCGCGCCGTCCGAGGATGATCCGGTCCCGTGCTTCGTCGAAGTCCTGGGAACCGAGGAGGTCCCGTCCGGAGCGCACGGCATGGATGGCCGCCTCGTTGGCCAGATTGGCCAGGTCCGCCCCGCTGAACCCCGGCGTCCCCCGGGCCACCACGTCGAGGTCCACCGTGTCGTCGAGCTGCTTGCCGCGGCAGTGGACCTCGAGGATCGCCCGCCGCTCCGGCTGGGTGGGGAGCGGGATCACCACCTGTCGGTCGAAGCGCCCCGGGCGGAGGAGGGCGGGGTCCAGTACCTCGGGTCGGTTGGTGGCGGCCAGCACGACGATGCCGGCGGAGGGGTCGAAACCGTCCATCTCGGCCAGCAGCTGGTTGAGGGTCTGCTCGCGCTCGTCGTTCGACACCAGGGCGCTCATCCCGCCACGCCGCTGGCCGATCGCGTCGACCTCGTCGAGGAAGATGATCGCCGGCGCCCGCTTCCGCGCCTCCTCGAACAGGTCGCGCACCCGTGCGGCGCCCACCCCCACGAACATCTCCACGAAGCTCGAGCCGGTCACCGAGAAGAACGGGACGGCCGCCTCGCCGGCCACGGCACGGGCCAGGAGGGTCTTGCCGGTGCCGGGGGGACCCACCATCAGGATCCCCCGCGGCGCGAGGGCCCCGGCCCGTTCGTAGCGCTCGGGATGCTGGAGGAAGTCCACCACCTCGCGGATCTCCTGCTTGGCCCCCTCGTATCCGGCCACGTCGGCGAACGTGGTCTTCGGGCGCTCCTCGTCGAAGACCCTCGCCTTCGACCGCCCGACCCCCATCGCACCCTGGAACCCGAGACCGCCCCGCTTGGACAGTCGCCACCAGATGTAGCCGATCAGCACGAACGGGACCAGGAGGAAGAGCCAGGCCAGGACCTGTGAGCCCGCCGAGGCCGCCGTCGACCTGGCCGTCACCGCCACGTCCGCCTGCTGGAGCTCGCGCAGGAAGCTCTCCCCCGCCTGGGGCGGGATCACCGTGACGTACGAGGTGCCGTCGGTCAGCGTGCCCGAGGCGTTCCCGTTGGTCTCGATCGTGACCGACTTGACCTTGTGCGACGTCACCTCCCCCATGAACCTCGAGTAGCTCAGCGTGGTCTGACCCTGCCGTCCGACTGCCGGAAGGACGATGAAGAGGACCACGAGGAGCAGCGCGGCCACGAGCCAGAGGGCGTGCCGCCAGCGCGGTGGGGGGCCCGGGGCCACGGGCACGCCCTGGTCGTTGGTGGGCGGCGTCGCCGCCGGCCGCGTCATCCCGGGACCCCGGTCCCGCCCGACGGCGCCGAACCGACGGCCGGGGCGCGCTCCACCATCCCTCGCTTCGCGTCCACGGGTGCAACTATGCGGCGTCCTCGGCGGTCCGGACAGGGCCGAACGACCCGTTGGCGCACCGGCCGCCGCCGGTCAGCCGGGACCCGGGTCGGCCAGCTCGAAGCGGACGGGAGCGTGACGGAACCCGGCGTGCTTGTTCGACCGGGTGCGCTCGACGGGCCCGGTCGGCTCCACCCGTGCGACACGGTCGAGCAGCCCGTCGAGGAGCAGGGTGATCTCGAGGCGGGCGAGGTTGGCCCCGAGGCAGTAGTGGCTGCCGAAACCAAAGCTCAGGTGCGGGTTGGGGCTCCGACGGATGTCGAACGCGAAGGGTTCGGCGAACGTCCGCTCGTCGAAGTTCGCCGACTGCCACCACAGGACGACCTTGTCCCCGGGACGGATGGTCCTCCCGTGGCGCTCGACCTCCCGGGTCGCCGTGCGGCGGTTGTAGACGGTGGACGACGCCCACCGCAGGATCTCCTCCACGGCCGAGGGAAGCAGGGTGCGGTCGGCACGGAGCGCGTCCCAGTCGCCGGGCCGGTCGATCAGTGCGAGCATGCCGGCCGTGATCGAATTCCGGGTGGTCTCACTGCCCGCCGCCACCAGGAGGTGGAAGAGCATCTGCTGTTCGAGTTCGCTCATCGGTCCGGCGGGTCGGGCCCCGTCGGGCAGGACCTCGTGGACCACGACGGACATGATGTCGTCGGCCGGGCACCGTCGCTTCTGCTCGAGCAGCCGGAGGGAGTAGGCGGACATGGCCGCGCCGGCCTCCTGGGCCTTGGTCGACGTCCCACCCGGATCGTGGTCGTCGTAGTCGAGGGTGGCGTCGGCCCAGTCGAGGAGGAAGTGGCGGTCCTCCTGTGGGACGCCCAGCAGCGACGCGACGGCCTGGAGCGGAAGTTCGGCGGCGACGTCGACGAGGAAGTCGCACGCTCCCCGTTCGATCGACGCGTCGAGGATCTCGGCGCACCGGACCCGCAGCGCCGCCTCGATGGTGCGGAGCCGCTTCGGGCTGACCGACGGCGTCAGCAGGCGGCGGACGTGGCGGTGGCGCGGATCGTCCTGCATGTTGAGGAGCACCCCGGCGGCGAATCCTGCAGGCAGGTCCTCGATGAGGGTCCCCCCGCCGGTACGGTCACCGCCGCCCTCCGACGAGAACAGGTCGGTCTGCCTGGCCGCCCACGCGACGTCCTCGTGGCGGGTCAGGCACCAGAAGCCCTCGCCCCCCGGGGTGGTGGCCGTCGGTTCGTGCCAGTAGAGCGGCGCGGTGTCCCGGAGGTGGCGGTACGCATCGTGCGGGGGCCCGTCGGCGAAGCGGTCGGGATCGGTGAGGTCGATGGCGTCGACGTCGGTCATGACTCGCTCCACTCCCGGCCCACGGCGTCGACGGTCGTGCGGAGAGCATACCCACCGGGGTCCGCGCCGGCCGTGTGCCCCCGCCGGTCGCGTGGTCCGGAGGGCGGGGTCCGGAGGGCGGCGACGACCCCGCCGTCCACGGGCAGGTCGGTCCCCGGCTACGCGTCCAGCTCACCCGGTCCGGGCCCGTCGGACGGGGGGACCTCCCCGTGCCCGGTCGTGTCGGTCGCCGTCGTGTCGATCACCCCGCCCGGGACCGAGGTGCCGAACCGCCAGGCGGACATCCGACGTTGGGCCTCCCGGCGCGCCCGCCGCTTCGGGCTCAGGGCCAGCAGGACCCGGTCCACGGCCAGGGCGACGAGCCCGACCACCACCAGCGCGGCGACGACGGCGAGAGCGAGGAATCCCACGAAGAAGACCAGCACCACGATCGCCGCCAGCGCGACGAGGCCGAGGAGCGTGCCGAGGCAACCGATCCCGGCAGGTGCACGCGTGTCGTCGGCCACGGGGACGATTCTCCCACCGCAGGCGCGTCCGGGGGCCCCGGCCCCGCCGCGGCCACCCGGTCACGCGTGCGAGGCGTACTCCGCCAGGGTGGACAGCTGCGCCGCGGTGCCGACCCCGATCAGCACGTCCCCGGGCACCACCTCGACCTCGGGCGAGGGATTCGGCGTGAAGCTCCCGTCCGGTCGCCGGACGGCCAGCACCAGGCACCCCGTCCGCTCGTGGAGCCGGGAGGACCGGAGCGTCTGACCGGCCAGCGGCGAGTCCGATCCGACCGTCAGCTCCTCGAGCCGGAACTCGAGGGAGCCGTCGTGCATCACGACGTCGACGAAGTCGACCACGTGGGGCTGGGTGACGAACGCCGCCATCCGGTCGCCGCCGAGGCGCTGGGGGTTCACCACGCGGTCGGCACCCACCCGGAGCAGCTTGGCCTCCGACGACTCGCTGCGGGCCCGGGCGATGACGTGGATCGTGGGATTGAAGGACCGGCTGGCCACCGTGACGAACAGGTTGTCCGCATCGGTGTCCAGGGCGGCGATCAGCGTGCCCGCCCGCTCGATCCCCGCCTGCAGCAGCGTGTCGTCCTCGGTCACGTCGCCGGTGACCGTCGCGTAGCCGACCGTGGCCACTCGGTCCTCGTCCCGGTCGACGACGACGATCTGCTGACCGGCGTTGGCCAGGTAGCGGGCCACCTCGCGGCCCACCCGCCCCCAGCCGCAGATCACGACGTGCCCCGTCATCTTCCCGATGTCCCGGTCCATCCTGCGCCTCCTGATCAGGTCCCGCATGTGTCCGTCGATGAGCAGCTCCAACGTCACCGTGAACGTGTACAGCGCCGTTCCGACCCCCAGCAGGATCAGGACCATGGTGAACGCCTTCACCCCGGCCCCGATCGGGTGCGGGAACCCGTAGCCGACGGTGGAGACGGTGACGACCGTCTGGTACAGGGCATCGAGCGGCTCGAAACCGAGGGCGGTGTAGCCCGCCGTCCCGACGACCACCACCAGCGCCAGGGCGGCCAGGCCCACCTGGACGCGACGGAACGGGTTGGACGTCACCGCGCCGGTGCGGCGACGGGAACCCGCACGGGGTGGCCCCCGGGTTTGGGTCGGGCGCCGCCTCCACGTGCCCCGCTCATGGATCCGATGCTACGCGGTCGCGCCCGGGCCGCCCGGGAGGGCGGGAAGGGACCGAAGGGGCAATTCGACCCTGTGGAGGGTGTCGCCGGGCCATCAGAGTGGTTGCATGGGTGCCGACGGGGACACGGTGATCGATGACGACGGCCTCGACGCCCTCCTCGCCGAACTCCGCCGGCGGGGGTTCCGCACCCGTGCTCCGGTCGTGCGCGACGGGGCGGTCCTCCTCGACGAGGTGGACTCCACGGGGGACCTCCCGCGGGGCTGGCGCGACCGGCAGGTCCCCGGTGGCTACCGCCTGGAGCAGGTGGGCGGTTCCGAGCTGTTCGGGTGGGCCGTGGGCCCCGCCTCGTGGAAGTCGGAGTTCTTCCCTCCCGAGGAGGCGGTGTGGCGGGCGTCGGTCGACGACGGCACGGTCACCGTCACCGAGCCGGACGGCGGAACGGCGCCGGTCGCCATGGTGGGGATGCGCCCCTGCGAGCTGTCCGCCCTCCGGGTGCTCGACCGTGTCCTGCAGGGAGGCCCGGTGGTCGACGACCGGTACGCGGCGCGCCGACGGGGGGCCTTCGTCGTCGTCGTCGAGTGCGGGGCACCGGCGTCGACGTGCTTCTGCACGTCCATGGGGACCGGGCCCGCCGCCGACGCCGACTACGACCTCGCCCTCACCGAGCTGACCGGCGGGCGGCACCGGTTCCTGGTCCGGGTCGGGTCCGCGCGCGGTGCCGAGGTGCTCGCCTCGGTACCACACGCCCGGGCCGACGCCGCCGACGCCGACGAGCGGCGGGCCGTGCTCGACGGGGCGCGGGACCACATGGGCCGCGCCCTCGACACCGACGGGCTGCCCGCCCTGCTCGACTCGAACCTCGACCACCCCCGGTGGGACGAGGTCGCCGACCGCTGCCTCTCCTGCGGGAACTGCACGCTGGTGTGTCCGACCTGCTTCTGCAGCGACGTACGGGACGTCACCGACCTGTCGGGGACGGTGGAGCGCCGGCGGCGGTGGGCGTCGTGCTTCGACCTCGACCACTCGTTCCTCCACGCCGGACCGGTGCGGCCGACCACGTCCTCCCGGTACCGCCAGTGGCTGACCCACAAGCTCTCGACCTGGTGGGACCAGTTCGGCGGGTCCGGCTGCGTGGGGTGCGGCCGGTGCATCGCGTGGTGTCCGGTGGGGATCGACCTGACCGAGGAGGCGGCCGCCATCCGGTCCGCCCCGGTGGCCGTCGGGGCGCAGCCGTGAGCCGCACGGTGGAGCGGATCCTCGGCGCCCACCCGTTCCTGGCCGGGCTGCCCCCGGGGACGGTGGCGCTCGTGGCCGGGTGCGCACGGCTGGCCACGTTCGAGCCCGGCGAGCTGCTCACGGCCGAGGGTGAGCCGGCGGACACGCTCCTCCTGATCCACCTCGGCCGGGTCGCCGTCGAGGCGCACCGGCCGGCGGGGGGAGCCCTGTGGATCGAGACGGTCGGGCCGGGTCACCTCGTCGGGCTCTCCTGGGCCGCACCCCCGTTCCGCTGGCAGTTCGACGCCCGCGCCCTCGAGCCGGTGTCCGCCGTCGCCGTCGACGTCCGCCGGCTCCGCGCCGAGCTCGGTCGGCACCCGGACATCGGGTTCGCGCTGCTCGACCGCATGACCGGGCGCCTGGTCGACCGGCTGCAGGCGGCCCGGCTCCGCCTCCTGGACCTGCACGACCTCGGCCATGGCGCTGCGCACTGAGCCGTCGCCGGGCGTCCGTCCCCGAGGTGCGCTCACCCCCGAGCTCTACCGCGTCGCCGGACGCACGGTGGAGGTCGGGGACGTGGTCACGCTGGCACTCGAGCCCGGCGACGGACGGGCGCTCCCGGCCGCCGCCCACGGGCAGTTCCACATGCTCACCGTGTTCGGGGTCGGCGAGGTGGCCATGTCCGTCGCTGAATCGCCGAGCGGCTCCGGCCGGATCGAGCACTCGATCCGGGACGTCGGGGCGGTGACCCATGCGCTGTGCACCGCCGGGGTCGGCGCCGTGGTGGGGGTGCGGGGCCCGTTCGGGACCGGGTGGGGCGTCGAGCACCTCCCCGACGGTCCCGACGTGGTGGTGGTGGCCGGGGGGCTCGGACTGGCCCCGCTGCGCGGTGCCGTGCGCGAGCTGGTGGTCCGTCAGCGGGACGGCCGGGGCCGGCTCTTCGTCGTCGCCGGGTCACGTGCGCCCGACCAGGTCCTCTACGCCGACGACCTCGATGCCTGGCGCCGGTCCGGGTGCCACGTGACGGTGACCGTCGACGTCGGGGCGCCGGGCTGGGACGGTCCGGTGGGGGTGGTCACCGCCCTCCTGGGCGACCTCCCCTTCGAACCGGCCGGTGCCCGGGCGCTGACCTGCGGGCCCGAGATCATGATGCGCGCCGTGGCCCGCGGCCTGCTCGACCGGGGCGTCGATCCCCGTCGGGTCCTCGTCTCGTTGGAGCGGAACATGCAGTGCGGCGTCGGGCTCTGCGGGCACTGCCAGCTGGGTCCGCTGCTCGTCTGCCGCGACGGCCCGGTCGTGCCCTACGGGGGCGTCGCCGACCGGTTGCTGGGGGAGCGCGCCCGGTGAGCCCCGACCGTCCCACCCTGGCCGTGTGGAAGTTCGCGTCGTGCGACGGTTGCCAGCTCACCCTGCTCGACTGCGAGGACGAGCTGCTGGCCGTCGCCGGCGCCGTCCGGATCGCCCACTTCCCCGAGATGTCCCGGGCCCGGGTCGGCGGGCCCTACGACGTGTCGCTGGTGGAGGGGTCGATCTCCACCGAGGGGGACGTCCGCCGGATCCACGAGATCCGGGCGTCGTCACGGCGGCTGGTCACCATCGGGGCGTGTGCCACCTCCGGCGGCATCCAGGCCCTGCGCAACTCGGCGGCCGACGGGGCCTACGCCGGGGCCGTGTACGCGCACCCCGACTACCTCTCGTCGCTCGCGACGTCGACACCGATCGCCGCCCACGTCCCGGTCGACGTCGAACTGCACGGCTGCCCGATCTCGCCGGCGCAGCTCCTGGAGGTCCTCACCGCGGAACTGGCCGGTCGCCGGCCCGTGCTGCCCGGCCACTCGGTCTGCCAGGAGTGCAAGGCCGCCGGCACCGTGTGCCTCCCGGTGACCCGGGGGACGGCGTGCCTGGGTCCGGTCACCCGTGCCGGTTGCGGCGCCCTCTGTCCCTCGATCGGCCGGGGATGCTTCGGCTGCTACGGACCGTCGGAGGGTGCGAACACCCGGGCACTGGCCGACCGCCTGCTCGCCGACGGCATGTCGCGTGCGGAGGTGGCGCGGCGCTTCGCCACGTTCTACGTCGGCGATCCCGTCTTCGGCGGCCAGGCCGCCGAGCTGGCGGATCCGCTAGGACCGGAGGACCCGGCGTGAGCCACGGATCGGGACCCCGGCGCACCCTCTCGGTCGAGGGCCTCGCCCGGGTCGAGGGCGAGGGGTCGCTCCGCGTCGAGGTGCGCGACGGGGTCGTCGAGGAGGTCGCACTGAGCATCTTCGAGCCACCCCGCTTCTTCGAGGCGCTGCTGTCCGGCCGGGCGGCCGCCGAGGCGCCCGACCTCACGGCACGTGTCTGCGGGATCTGCCCCGTGGCCTACCAGATGAGCTCCTGTGCGGCCGTCGAGGACGCCGTCGGGGTCCGGGTCGACGACCGGGTGACCGAGCTGCGGCGTCTCCTCTACTGCGGCGAGTGGATCGAGAGCCACGCCCTGCACGTCTACCTCCTGCACGCCCCCGACTTCCTCGGCTGTGCCGACGCCGTCGAGCTGGCCGAGCGCGACCCCGGGGCCGTCCGCCGCGGCCTGGCCCTCAAGCAGGCGGGCAACCGGGTGATGGAGACGGTCGGGGGGCGGGCCGTGCACCCGGTCAACGTCCGAGTGGGCGGCTTCTACCGCGCCCCGTCGCCGGCCGCCGTCGCCGCGCTGGCCGGCCCGCTGGAGCGGGCGCGGGACGATGCACTGGCCACCGTCGGGTGGGTGGCGGGCTTCGACTTCCCCGACGTGGAGGGGGCGTACCGGTTCGTAGCCCTCCGGGGCGAGGAGCGCTACCCGATGGAGACCGGGAGGATCGCCTCGTCCGACGGCGTCGACGTCACCGCCGGCGAGTTCCTGGACCGGTTGGCCGAGGAGCAGGTGGCCCGTTCGACGGCCCTGCAGGCCCGTCTCGACGGGACGCTCGAGTACCTCACGGGGCCGCTCGCCCGCTACGCCCTCAATTCCGACCTGCTGCCCGAGACCGCCCGTCGGGCGGCGGCCGACGCCGGTCTCGGACACGTGTGCGCCAACCCGTTCCGGAGCATCGTGGTCCGGGCCGTGGAGCTGGTCGCCGCCTGCGACGAGGCGCTGCGCCTCGTCCACGGGTACGAGCCGCCCGACCCGCCGGCCTCGCCGGTCCGGTGGCGGGCCGGGGTGGGAACGGGGGCCACCGAGGCACCGCGGGGGACCCTGCTCCACCGCTACGAGCTGGACGACGACGGGCTCATCCGCGTGGCCCGTATCGTCCCGCCCACGTCGCAGAACCAGCTCACCATCGAGTCCGACCTCCGGCGTGTGGTCCAGGCCGGCCTCGAACTCCCCGACGACGAGCTGACGTGGCGGTGCGAACAGGCCGTGCGGAACCACGACCCGTGCATCTCGTGCGCGGCACACTTCCTCGACGTGTCGGTGGTGCACCGTTGACCGGGCCCGCCGACCCGGTGGCACCGCGGGTGATCGTGGTCGGCATCGGCAGCACGTACCGGCGCGACGACGGCGCCGGTGCGGCCGTGGCCGAGGAGGTGGCCCGGGCCTGCCCGGGGGTCACCCGGCTGGGTCCGGTGGCGGAGCCGCTCGACCTGCTCGGCCTGTGGGACGGGGCCGACCTGGTCGTGGTGACCGACGCCGTCCGCTCCGGCGCCGAACCCGGCACCGTGCAGATCGTCGAGCTGTGGGACGGGGACGGGGCCGGGGCCGGGGCCGGGGCCGGGGCCGGCTCGGGAGGGCCGTCGGGTACCACCAGCACGCACGGCATCGGCCTGGCCGGGGTGCTCCGCCTGGCCCGGGCGGTCGGGAGTGCGCCGCGCCGGGTGGTGGTGGTCGGCATCGAGGGCGAGGACTTCGGGAACGGCACGGGCCTGAGCGCCACCGTGGAGCGGGCCGTCGGCCATGCCGCCGACCACGTGCGCGAGCTGGTCGACCCGGCCCGGTGACGCCCCGGGGGCTCAGCAGATGCGCGGCAGCTGCTCGCCCAGCGGCCGGTCGACCACCCGCGTCGTGCCCAGGCCCGTGCGGGCCACGACCACGCCCGGATGGTCGTCGACGACCCGGCCGACGACGGCGGCGCCGCGCCCCTCCGGGGTGGCCCGCACCGCCTCCAGCACCGCCTCGGCTCGGTCGGCGGAGACGAACGCCACCAGCTTCCCCTCGTTGGCCACGTGCAGCGGATCGAGCCCGAGGAACCCGCAGGCGGCGCGGACCGCCTCGGGCACCGGTACCTGCGGTTCGTCGAACTCGACGCCCACGCCCCCCGCCGCCGCCAGTTCGCACAGGCTCGAGGCGAGTCCGCCGCGGGTCAGGTCGCGCAGCACGTGCAGGTCGCGGTCGACCGCCAGCATGGCCGACACCAGACCGGCCAGGGGTGCGGTGTCGGACAGGATGCCGGTGCCGAACTCCAGACCCTCGCGCCGGCTCAGCACGGCGATCCCGTGCATGCCGATCGGCCCGCTGACGAGGACGGCGTCGCCGGGCCGGGCCCGCCCCGGTCGGATGTCGACACCCGGGGGCACGACGCCGATGCCCGCCGTGTTGACGGACAGGCCGTCGCCGCGCCCGTGCTCGACCACCTTGGTGTCCCCGGTGACCAGGTCCACGCCGGCCGTCACGGCCGCCCGGCCCATCGACGTGGCGACCCGGTGCAGCACGTCGAGGCCCAGACCCTCCTCCAGCACGAAGGCGCTGGACAGGGCGAGCGGTACGGCGCCGCTCATGGCCAGGTCGTTGACGGTCCCGTGGACGGCCAGCTGCCCGATGTCCCCCCCGGGGAAGAACAGCGGCTGCACCACGTAGGTGTCCGTCGTGAACGCCAGCCGGGTCCCCCCGGGCAGGTCGATCACGGCCGAGTCGGTCGGCGTGGCCGCCGAGGCGGCGCTCCCGAAGGCCGGAAGGAGGAGCTGCTCCACCAGCTCGGCCGAGAGGTGGCCGCCGCCGCCGTGCCCCATCACCACCCGGTCGCCCGGCCGGATCGGCACGGGACAGCTCCACGACGCGACGTCGGGCGCCTCCCCGTCCGCCACCTCCGGCTCACCCACGCCGCACCTGCACGGGTGCGGACAGGCGACGGTACTGGTGGTAGGCGGCGCACGCCCCCTCACTCGACACCATCGTCGCACCGAGCGGGGTCCGGGGCGTGCAGGTGGTCCCGAACGCCGCGCACGCATCGGGCGTGATCCTGCCCTGGAGGACCTCTCCGGACCGGCACGCCGACGGCTCCTCGGCCACCAGCGCACCCACGTCGAAGCGCCGTTCGGCGTCGTGGTCGGCAAACGCCGGGGTGAGCCGCCAGCCGCTCCGCGGGATCGTCCCGATCCCCCGCCAGGACCGGTCGCACACCTCGAACACCTCGGCCAGCATGGCCTGGGCGGCCGGGTTCCCCTCGGCCCGGACGGCGCGCGGATAGGCGTTCTCGACGTCGGCCCGGCCCTGTTCCAGCTGGAGCACGCACCGGCGGATCCCGTCGAGGATGTCGAGCGGCTCGAACCCGGTGACCACGATCGGCACCCGGAACCGGTCGGCGATCGGCCCGTACTGCCGGGTCCCCATGACCGAGCAGACGTGGCCGGCGGCGAGGAACCCGTGGACCCGGCCGGTGGGCGACGATGCGATCGCCTCGATGGCCGGTGGGACGAGGACGTGGCTCACCAGCATCGAGAAGTTGGTGAGCCCGCGTCGGCGGGCCTGGTACACCGCCATGGCGTTCGCCGGGGCCGTCGTCTCGAACCCGACGCCGAAGAAGACGACCTGACGGTCGGGCGTCGCCTCGGCCACGGCCACGGCGTCGAGTGGGGAGTAGACGACCCGGACGTCGGCGCCGCCGGCCTTGACGGCGAAGAGGTCCCGTCGATGCCCCGGCACCCGGAGCATGTCCCCGAACGAGCAGAAGACGACGTCGGGCCGGGAGGCGATCTCGAGCGCCCGCTCGATCATCTCGAGCGGGGTGACGCAGACCGGGCAGCCCGGTCCGTGGACCAGGTCGATCTGCTCCGGCAGGAGCTGGTCGATCCCGTTCCGGATGATGGAGTGGGTCTGGCCCCCGCAGACCTCCATGAGCGCCCACGGCCGGGTGGTGACCGCGTCGATCTCGGCCAGCAGGCGGTGGGCCAGCGCCGGGTCGCGGAACTCGTCGAGGTACTTCACGGTGCCGCTGCGTCCGCGCCGGGCCCGTCCCCGCCGAACTCCTCCGCCACCGTGCCGAGCTCCTCCAGCGTCCGGAGGGTCTCGAGCGCCGACTCCTCGTCGAGGCGGGTGATGGCGAAGCCGGCGTGGACGACCGTCCAGTCGCCCGTGCCGACCTCGGGCACGTAGGCGAGGCAGACGGTGCGGGTGACGCCCCCGAAGTCGACGACCGCCATGCGGGTCCCGCGGTCCTCGTAGACCTCCTCCACCCGTCCGGGGATCCCCAGGCACATGGTCAGCCCCCCCGGTGTCCGGCGATGACGGCCTGCCCGAGGGAGAGGCCCCCGTCGTTGGGCGGTACCGACCGGTGGGTGAGCACGGTGAACCCGGCCGACTCGAGGGACCGGCGGGCCAGGCCCGTGAGCAGCTGGTTCTGGAAGACGCCCCCGCTCAGGGCGACCGGCAGCGGGCCGGCGGTGGCGGCGGCCCGGCGGGCCGAGTCGACGACGGCGCCGGCGACGGCGTGGTGGAACGAGCAGGCCAGGTCGGCCACGGGGACCCCGTCGTCCCGTCCGTCCAGCAGTCCCCGGAGCACGGGACGCGGGTCCAGGACGCCATGGTCGGACAGCGCGAAGGCGAGGGGCCGACCGGGCCGTCCCCCGTCGGCCGCCGCCTCGAGTTCCATGGCCGCCTGGGCCTCGTAGGTGGCCCGGTGGCGGATCCCGAGGAGCGAGGCCACCGCGTCGAACAGCCGGCCCATGCTGGTGGTGTCCACGCAGCCGATCCCGCGCTCGACCTGGCGGGCGACCAGGGCGCGCTCGGTGGCGTCGCAGGCGAGCTCGGACGGCGATGCGCCGCCGGTGGCGATCCCGAGCCGGGCCAGGTAGGCGAGTGCGGTCCGGCACGGGTTGCGCACGGCGCCGTCGCCGCCGGGCAGCGGCAGGGGGGCCAGGTGGCCGACCCGCTCGAAGCCGGCGTAGTCGGCCACCAGGACCTCCCCTCCCCAGACCTGGGGCGCCCCACCGGACCCGGTGCCGTATCCGGTGCCGTCGAAGGCCATCCCGATCACCGGTGTCGAGCCGTCGAGACCGTGCTCGGCCATCACCGAGGCGACGTGGGCGTGGTGGTGCTGGACCTCCACCCGGCCCGGCCAGCCCCGTTCGAGCGACAGGCGGTGGGTGCGGTACCCGGGGTGGCGGTCGACGGCGTGGACCTCGGGTTCGACGCCGAAGATGCGGCAGAACGAGTCGCGGATGTCCTCGAGCGCGCGCTCCGTCTCCCGGGCGCCGAGATCGCCGATGTGCTGGCTGATCCACGCGCGGTCCCCCGAGGCCACGCAGACGGTGACCTTGAGTTCGCCCCCGAGGGCCACCGTCGGGGCGACCGGTACCGGCAGCCGGATCGGCAGGGGGGCGAAGCCCCGGGACCGTCGGACGGCCACGGCGCGCCCGTCGGCGATGCGCACCACCGAGTCGTCGCAGGGGGACCCGATGGGCCGGTCGTGGGTGCAGACGGCATCGGCCAGCCCGGTCAGCCGTGCGAGCGCGTCGGCGTCGTCGAAGCAGATGCGCTCGTCGGCCACGTTGCCCGAGGTGAGCACGACGGCGTCGGGCGGTCGCACGGCGGAGCCCGGCACGGGCAGGAACAGCAGGTGGTGGAGCGGGCTGTAGGGCAGCAGGATACCGACCGTCGGGATGCCCGGCGCCACCAGTCGGGAGACGGGGGCGCCGGGCCGGCGCCGGCACAGCACGATCGGCCGGGCCGGCGAGCACAGCGCCCCGGCCTCGGGCCCGTCCACGTGGGCGATGCGCCGCGCCGCCGTCAGGTCGGGGACCAGGACGGCGAACGGCTTCTCCCCCCGGCCCTTCCTCTCGCGCAGACGTGCCACCGCGCCGTCCGACGTGGCGTCGCACGCCAGGTGGTAGCCCCCGATCCCCTTGACGGCCACGATCTCGCCGGCGGCCAGCGCGCGCTGCATCCCGTCGAGCACGGCGTCGGTCCCGTGGACCACGCCGTCGGACCGGTGCAGCGCGATCGCCGGCCCGCACGTCGGGCAGGCCACGGGCTCGGCGTGGAACCGGCGGTCCGCGGGGTCCGCGTACTCGGCGGCGCAGTCGTCGCACAGGGCGAAGTCCGCCATCGAGGTCGACGACCGGTCGTAGGGGAGGGCCCGGATGATCGTGAACCGGGGTCCGCAGTCGGTGCAGTTGGCGAACGGGTACCGGAAGCGGCGGTCGTCGGGATCGAGCACCTCGGCGAGGCAGGCGTCGCAGGTGGCCACGTCCGGCGGAACCAGCGTGGACGGCCCCGCGCCCGGCCGGGACCGGACGATGGCGAACCCGCCGGCGTCGCCCGGGTCTGCGGACCCGGGTTCGAGCGGCCCGACGACGGACACCTCGACGTCCTCGACGACGGCCAGTGCCGGTGCCTCGGTCACCAACCGCTCGAGGAACCGGTCGACGGCCGGCGGTCCGCCCTGGACCTCGACGAACACCCCGGTCGCCCCGTTGCCCACGAAGCCCGCCAGTCCGAGTTCGGAGGCGATCCGGTGGACGAACGGCCGGAACCCGACCCCCTGGACGACCCCCCGCACGAGCACCCGCCGCCTCGTGACGTCCTCGGCGACCGTGGTCACCCGGTCGACCCGGGCGCCGTCACCGGGCGCCGGCCGCAGCCGGCACGTGGCGGCACCCCGTCGGAACCGTCGGATCCGTCGGATCCCTGCATGCGGCCATCTTCGCGCACCGGCGCCGACCGCCCCCCGGCCGGGCCGCCCGGGACCGGCGCCGGCGGCCGTTCCTGCGTCCGGACGGGGGACCTTGGGCCCTATGTGGAGCCTCCCGGTTCCCCCAAGATCTGTGGCATGGCGACCTTCGGGAGGTTCCGCGCCCCCGGTCCCGGGGAGCGGCGCTGGGCGACGCTGACCGTCCTGTGCGTCACACTGCTGCTGATCAGCCTCGACAACACGATCCTCAACGTGGCGCTGCCCTCGGTGGTGCGCAGCCTCGGGGCGACCTCCAGTCAGCTGCAGTGGGTCGTGGACGCCTACGCCATCTTCTTCGCCGGCCTGCTGCTCACCCTCGGGGCGCTCGGCGACCGGGTGGGGCGCAAGTGGGTGTTCATGGCCGGGCTGGTCGTCTTCGGCGGGGGTTCGGCGCTTGCGGCGTGGTCGCCCACGCCGGACCGGCTCACCGCCGCCCGCGCCGTGATGGGTGTGGGGGCCGCCGCGCTCATGCCGTGCACGCTGTCCATCCTCACGAACGTCTTCACCGGCGAACGGGACCGTGCCCGGGCCATCGGGATCTGGTCCGCCACCGCGGGGCTCGGGGTCGCCATCGGCCCGATCCTCGGCGGATTCCTGCTGGTCCACTACTGGTGGGGTGCCGTCTTCCTGATCAACGTGCCCATCGCCGCGATCGGCCTGGCGGCCACGGCGTTCCTGGTCCCCAACTCCCGGAACCCGCTGGCCAAGCGGGCGGATCCGATCGGCGCCGTCCTGTCGATGGCCGGGTTCGCCCTGCTGCTGTGGGGGATCATCGAGGCTCCCAACCGGACCTGGACCTCGCCGGAGATCCTGGCCGCCATGGCCGGCTCCGCCGTGATCCTCGCCGGATTCGTGCTGTGGGAGCGGCACGTCGACCACCCCATGCTGCCCCTCCAGTTCTTCGGCAACCGCCGCTACAGCGCGGCGATCGTCTCCCTGGCGCTGGTGCTGTTCGCGCTCCTGGGCCTGTTCTTCCTGGTGACCCAGTACCTGCAGTTCTGCCTCGGCTTCACCCCGCTCCAGACGGGGCTCGGACTGGCGCCGATCGCCGTCGTCCTGCTCGTCGCCGCCCCGTCGTCGGTGCTCCTGGTCCGGCGGTTCGGAACCAAGCCCGTGGTCGCCGGCGGACTCCTCCTGATCGCCGTGGGCCTCGGGCTGCTGTCGGGGACGACCGTGCACAGCGCGTACCGGGACGCCATCCCCTGGTTCGCCCTCATCGGGGTCGGGGTGGGCCTGACGTTGGCGCCCTCGACGGAGTCGGTCATGGGCTCGCTCCCGGTCGGGGACGCCGGGGTCGGCTCCGCCACCAGCGACACCTCGATGCAGATCGGCGGTGCCCTGGGGGTCGGCGTGCTCGGGACCGTCCTCAACCTCCGCTACCAGGCCTACCTGGCACCGCTGCTCGATCACACGTCGATCCCGGCGGGGATCCACAAGCTGATCCTGGGTTCGCTCGGTGGGGCGCTGGCCGTGGCGGAGCGCGTCCCCGGCGGTCCCGGCACCGCACTGGCCCAGGCCGCACGCCGGGGCTTCGTGTCCGGCATGGACCTCGGCCTCGTCGTGGCCTCGGTGGTCGTGGCGGTGGCCGGTCTCGTCGTCCTGGTCGCACTCCCCAACCGGACCCGGGCCGACGACCCGGCGGAGGCGGGCGCGGGTCTCGGGCGTCGGGCCTGATCCCCGGGCACGTCCCGGGGACCGCCCGGCGGGCGGCGCGGTCCGGGCGTCCCGGACCACCGGCGCGAGTCGTGTACTTCGGCCCTAGGCACACGGGTCCCCGGGGTACATACTGGGGGTAAGGGATCCGGGAGGATCCCGGAAGGGGTCCGGAAGGGTCCCGGAAGGAGGCGCTTATGCGATGTCTGCATGGAGGGCCGTCCTGAGAGCGGACGGCAGAGGATTGTACGGGAGCGATCCCGGCAGGCCCGGAACGACCAACGGCAAGCAGCTCGAAGTGGGAGCGTTGCAACGGCAAGGGGCAAGGAAGCCTCACCGGGTGCCATTTCCCGAACGGTCCGTTCTCGGAGTACAAGTGAGGTAGAGCGCCCGATCCCCGTCAATTCGTGGGACGGGCGTTCTCGCGTCGGCGCGGACCGGGTTCCCGGCCCGCGCCGACGGGTACGGGCGGACATCGGAAGGGGCCCGGGATGCAGGAGTCAGGAGGCCCTCGGCGGACGTCGCCGCCCGAGCCGGCGGCAGTGGTCGAGACGCACATCTCGACGCTCTTCTTCGTCGGCGACCGCGTGTTCAAGCTCCACAAGCCGGTCGAGTTCGGATTCCTCGACTTCCGGGACCGGGAGGCCCGCCGGGCCGACTGTGTGCGCGAGGTGGAGCTGAACCGGCGCCTGGCCGCCGACGTCTACCTCGGTGTGGCCGACGTGGTCCTCGACGGGGTCCCCCTCGACCACATGGTGGTGATGCGCCGCCTACCCGAGGTCCGCCGACTGACGGCGGTCCTCTCGACGGGCGGGGACGGCACCGGCTGGATGCGCCGCGTCGCCGGTGTCCTCGCCGAGTTCCACGGGGGCGCCCTCCGCTCACCGGGGATCTCCGCCGCCGCCACCGGCGCCGCCCTCCGGTCCCGTTGGGAGGCGGACTTCGTCGACACGGACCCCTTCGTCGGCACGGTCCTCGACGGCGTGGACGAGGACGAGATCCGCCGGCGCGCCCGCCGCTGGGTGGACGGCCGGGAGGAGCTGCTGGAGTCCCGGATCTCCGCCGGCCGGGTGTGCGACGGCCATGGGGACCTCCAGGCCGACGACGTGTTCAGCCTGGACGACGGGGTCCGGGTCCTCGACTGTCTCGAGTTCTCCGACCGGTTGCGCCACGTGGACGTCTGCGCAGACGTCGCCTTCCTGGCCATGGACCTCGAGCGCCGGGGGTTCACCGAGGCGGCCGCGCTGTTCCTCGACGCCTACCAGGAACTGTCCGGCGACCGCTTCCCGGTGTCCCTGCTCCACCACTACCTGGCGGCCCGTGCCTACGTGCGGGCCAAGGTCTCCTGCCTGCAGGAGTCCCAGGGTGCACCGGGTGCGGCGGACCGGGCGCGGCAGTTCCACCGCATGGCGCGCGACCACCTGCGGCGGGCGGCGGTCGCGCTGGTGCTCGTCGGGGGGCTCCCCGGTACCGGGAAGTCCACGCTGGCGGACGGACTCGGGGCCGCCCGGGGCTGGACCGTCCTGCGGTCCGACGAGATCCGGAGGGAGGCGGGCGGCCCGGTCGGCGAGCGGATCGCCCGCGACCCGCGGGGACGCTACGGACCGGCCGCCACCGATGCCGTCTACGGCGAGCTCCTGGACCGCGCCGGGCGGGCCCTCGGACGGGGCGAATCCGTGGTCCTCGACGCCTCGTGGATCGACGCCCGACGGAGGGACGCCGCCCGCGCCGTGGCCGCCCGGACGTCGAGCGAGATCGCGGAACTCTGCTGCGAAGTCGCGCCGGACGAGGCCGACCGCCGGATCGTGCGGCGGTCGGCCCGTGGGACCTCCGCGTCCGAGGCGACGCCGGAGGTGCGCGGGGCCATGGCGGAGCGGATGGACCCGTGGGGGACGGCCACGGTCATCGACACGGCCCGGTGCGGGCCGGCCGACGCGGTGGCGGCCGCGACGTCGGCGCTGGCGTCCTCGTGGGACCTGGCGTGCTGAGCGGACCGCCCGGGCCCGTTCAGCCCGGTGCCGGGGGCGGCGTGCCGCCGGCCGCCGGCGGGAGGACCCCGGCGGCCGACTGCTCCCGGGCCAGGAACGAGCCGAGCTCCGAGATCGTGCTCATGAGCGACGCCGGGAACACCACCGTCGAGTTCTTGTCGACGGCGATCTCGATCAGGGTCTGGAGGTTGCGGAGCTGCAGGGCGAGCGGGTGCGCCATCATGGTGTCCGACGCATCGCCCAGGGACGCCGCGGCCAGTGCCTCGCCCTCCGCCGCGATGATCTTGGCCCGCTTCTCCCGTTCCGCCTCCGCCTCCTTGGCCATGGCCCGCTTCATGTCCTCGGGCAGCTGGATGTCCTTGAGCTCCACGAGGGTGACCTCGACGCCCCACTCGGTGGCGGTCAGTTCGAGGATCTCGCGGATGTCCACGTTGATGCGGTCCGTCTCGGCGAGCGTCTCGTCGAGGGTGTGCTGGCCGACGACCTTGCGCAGGGTCGTCTGGGCGATCTGGTCGATGGCGGCGCTGACGTTCTCGATGGCGACGATCGACTTCACCGCGTCGATCACCCGGTAGTACGCGACCGCGGCGATGTCGACGCTCACGTTGTCCCGGGTGATGATGCCCTGGGACTGGATGGGCTGCGTCACGATCCGCAGCGACACCTTGGTGAGCCGGTCGATCACCGGCACGATCACGTGCAGCCCGGGCTCCCGGGTGCCGATGACCCGTCCCAGTCGGAACAGGACGCCCCGTTGGTACTGCGTCACGATCTTGAGCGCGGCGGCCAGCAGGAACACGAGGACGACCCCGGCCGCGACCAGCCCGATGACGACACCCGTCACGGTCCGGCCCCCGGGTGCGGCTGGGTGGGACGCCACGGTGTCGTCACCCTTCGAACCTAGGAGCGCAGTGCCGTCCTGCACAGGGTCCAAGGGCAGGTTCGCGCACCCGCCGTCCCGGCCGGGTCGACGGCGGGGGGCACCGGCAACACCTGGTCCCGGAGGCACCGGCAACACCTGGTTCCGTCGACGCCGGCCGTCGGAGCCGTTGACCGGTGCGGGGGAAGGGCGTAGGTTCACCGTCAGGAGGAGGGCCCGGGTCGGGGTTCCTCACGTCGCCACGACGCCGGTTCGTCCGGATCCTCGGCCGACGGACCAAGTCAGGACGAGGAGCATGTCACTCCGTTCGATCGAAGACGCCTCGAAGCTCCGGCGGATCATCGAGGCCATGCTGCTCATCGGTGCCGATCTCGATCTGCCGGGCATCCTCCGGCAGGTCATCGAGGAGGCGTGTTCGATCACCGGTGCCCGTTACGGGGCCATCGGCGTCCTCAACAGCGAGCGGTCCGGGCTCTCCCAGTTCATCACCGTCGGCCTCGACCCCGAGATGGAGCAACGGATCGGTCGTCGGCCGAAGGGCCTCGGCATCCTGGGCCTCGTCATCGATCATCCGGAACCGATCCGCATCGCCGACCTGGGCGCGCACCCGAACCGGTACGGGTTCCCGCTCGACCATCCCCCGATGACCTCGTTCCTGGGTGCGCCGATCAAGGTCCGCGAGGAGGTGTACGGCAACCTCTACCTCACCGACAAGATCGGCTGGTCCGAATTCACCAACGACGACCTCGTGCTGCTCGAGGCGCTGGCGCTGTCGGCGGGCATCGCCATCGAGAACGCCCGGCTCCACGAGAGCACCAAGGAGGCGGCGGTCCACGACGACCGTGAGCGCCTCGCCGGTGACCTGCACGACCGGGTGATCCAGCGGATCTTCGCGGCCGGGCTCACGCTCCAGGGGATCGCGGGAGCCACCCGCGAGCAGGGGGAGGCGGAACGGCTGGCCGGCGTGATCGCGAGCCTCGACGACACGATCAAGGAGATCCGGTCGACGATCTTCGAGCTGAGCCTCCTGGGTTCGGAGCGGGGCGTGCGGACGCAGGTCACCAAGCTCGTCCACGAGCTGTCGGACATCGTCGGCATCCCCGTGCGGCTGACCTTCGAGGGTCCCGTGGACGCGGAGATCTCGGACGAGGTGACCCAGCACCTCCTCGCCACACTGCGCGAGGCGGTCACCAACGTCGGACGGCACGCCGAGGCGAGCGAGGCGAGCGTCGTGCTCAGCGTGGAGGGGAGTCTGTGCCGGCTCCAGGTGAGTGACGACGGCAGGGGCATGGGGGGAACCGACACGCTGGGCGGGGGCCACGGACTCACCAACCTCCGCCGACGGGCGGAGAAGCTGCACGGCCACCTGGACGTGACGGGCAACGCGTCGGGGGGGACCACGGTGGACTGGCAGGTGCTCGCCCACTGAGGGCACCCGTCGGGAGTCGCCCCCGTCCGGGACGGGTGCCCGTCCCCGGCCCTCCCCTCGTACCGCGGGCCGCCCGTCGGCCGCAGCCGGTCGGGACGAATGGCCCTGGGACGCCGGTCGCGGCGGGCACACCATTGATGCTGGACCGTGCGGCCGCGGTGGCGCGTGGCGCGAGGAGCCTGGAGGTGGTGCGTGACCGGACCCGACAGCCCCGAACCCGTCCGGCTCGAGGGAGCGCTGGACCCGTCGCTGAGCCGCTGGCTGTGGCTCGTCAAGTGGCTGCTCGTCCTGCCGCACCTGGTCGTGCTCCTGTTCCTCTGGATCGCCTTCGTCGCGGTCAGCGTGATCGCCTTCTTCGCCATCCTGTTCACCGGCCGCTACCCGAGACCGCTGTTCGACTACAACGTCGGGGTGCTCCGGTGGACGTGGCGCGTGTGGTTCTACGGCTACGCCGCCCTGAGCACCGACCGCTACCCGCCGTTCACGCTGGCCGACGTCCCCGACTACCCCGCCCACCTGGACATCGCCCACCCCGAGCGCCTCTCGCGGGGCCTGGTGCTGGTGAAGTGGTGGCTGCTCGCCGTTCCCCAGTACCTGGTGGTCGCGGTCTTCGCCGGCGGGGCGGGGACGGCCTGGTCGGGCGACGGCCGGACGGCCACCTGGGACTCCGGCGGCCTGATCGGGCTGCTGGTGCTGATCGCCGCCGTCATCCTGGCGTTCACCGGTGGATATCCCCGATCGATCTTCAACTTCGTGCTCGGACTCGACCGCTGGGTCGTCCGGGTCGTCGCCTACGCGGCGCTCCTGACCGACCGCTACCCGCCCTTCCGGCTCGACACGGGCGGGAGCGACGACGGCGGCGGGCCTCCCCTCCCTCCGGGCGACCGGACCGGGACCGCTCCGGCGGCCGGCGCCCCGCGGACCGCGCCGTCGGGCTGGACGCCCGGCCGGGTCGTCGCCCTGTGCATCGGCTCGGTGCTGGGGCTGGCCTCCGTCGGGATGCTCGCCGGCGGCGGGGCACTGGCCTGGTTGGACCACACGCAGCGTGACCCCTCGGGGTACCTCACGTCGCCCGCCCGGACGTTCGCGACGTCGACGTACGCGTTGACCAGCGACCGGATCGACCTCGGGAACACGACGGACGTGGCACCGTCGTCGATCCTCGGTACGGTGCGGATCCGCGCCACCGCCACCGATCCGGCGGTCCCGATCTTCGTCGGGATCGGTCGCCACGATGCGGTCGACCGCTACCTGAGCGGCGTCGGTCACGTCACGATCACCTCGTGGATCGGGGACGCGACGGTGTACCGGAACCACCCCGGCACGGCGCCCGCCGTCGCACCGACCGACGTCGCCATCTGGGCTCGGTCCACCTCCGGGACCGGGACCCGGTCGCTCACCTGGAAGCCGACCGGCGGGGACTGGACCGTCGTGGCCATGCGGTCCGACGGCTCCCGGGGCCTCTCGATCACGGCGGACGCGGGGGCGACGGTCCCGGCACTGGGCTGGATCGACGCGGGCATCCTGGCGGCAGGAGCCGTCCTGCTGGTCGCCGCGATCCTGCTGATCACACTCCCGATCGTCCTCGCCAGCCGACGTCCCGACGTGGGTGGCGGCGTCGGCCGCGACCCGGGGGTCAGGCTTCCATCTGGCGGGTGACCGCCTCGATGGCGGTGATGAACTCGTCGACCATCTCGTAGACCACGGTGGCGGCGGGCTTGGTCTCGTTCATCGTCCCGACGACCTGGCCCACGAAGTAGTTGGCCAGCTTCTCGGCCCCCGACCCGGGCTTGACCGCGCCCCGGTCGATGCGCTGGATCGCCCGCGCCGTCAGGATCGGCTGCAGCGGCATGCCCAGCGGCGCCGGGTGGGTCGGGTCGTCCCACTCCTCGGTCCAGGCCGACTTGAGCATCCGGGCCGGCTTGCCGGTGCGCGACCGGGACCGCACGGTGTCGGCGCTGGTGGCCTCCAGCATCTTCGCCTTGACGGCCGGATGCGTCTCGGCCTCGTCGGTGGTCAGCCAGACCGAGCCGCACCACACGCCCTGGGCTCCGAGCGCCATGGTCGCCGCCATCTGACGACCCCGCCCGATCCCACCGGCGCCGAGCACGGGCACGGGCGCCACCGCGTCCACCACCTCGGGGATCAGTACCATCGAGCCGATCTCGCCGGTGTGCCCCCCGGCCTCGCCGCCCTGGGCGATGATGATGTCCACCCCGGCCTGCACGTGGCGCTCGGCGTGCACCGCCTTGCCGGCCAGTGCCCCGACCAGGCGTCCCTCCTCCTTGCACCGTTCGATCATGTGCGCGGGCGGTGACCCGAGCGCATTGGCCACGAAGACGGTCCGGTGGGCGAGGGCGATGTCGAGCTGGGGTCCGGCGGACAGCGCCGAGAAGGGGGCGGGGGTGTCCTCCCGCATGCGGAACACGCCGCCGCTGGCGTCGTCGGGCAGCTCGGGCACGTCGTAGCGCTCGAGGATGTCGTTGACGAACTCCCAGTGCTCGGCGGGGATCATGGCGGCGATGTCCGCCGCCGTGTAACCGCCGCCCTCGTCGCCCGCGTACTTGGCCGGGATGATCAGGTCGACGCCGTAGGGCCGGTCGCCGACCTCGGCCTCGATCCAGTCCAGGTCGATCTCGAGCTGCTCGGGACTGTGCGCCACGGCCCCGAGCACGCCGAGCCCGCCGGCCCGGGTGACCGCGGCCACCACGTCACGGCAGTGGCTGAAGGCGAGGATCGGCACGTCGATGCCGAGCATGTCCGTGATGTCGTTCCTCATGTCGCACACGCTCCTTCACTCGCGGGCCCCGAGCATCCCATCGACGCGGCGCGCCCCACCAGTCGGGTCCGGGAGGGGTCCCGGGGCCGACCGGTGGGCCCCGGCGTCCGGCACGCCCAGGGCCGTTCGGCCCTACCCGGGTGGGCGGAAGGCGGCGACCATGGGAGTGGACCGGCCCTCCGGGTCGGCACGGAACGGCGCAGAGGATCGGGGCCGGACATGGGTGGCAGCAACCGCACGGGCGAAGTCGCGGGACGACCGCCGGCGGCCCGCGCCGGCCGGGGGCGGCGGTAGTCCGTGTTCCAGGTGCGCATCCACGGCCGTGGCGGCCAGGGCGTGGTCGCCGCCGCCGAGATCCTCTCGATGGCGGCCTTCGACGAGGGCCGTCACGCCCAGGCGTTCCCGAGCTTCGGGTCCGAGCGCATGGGCGCCCCCGTCGTCTCCTACTGCCGCATCGACGACCGGCCGATCCGGAGCCACGAGCCGATCGACGAACCCGACGCCCTCCTCGTCCAGGACCCCACCCTGGTCCACCAGGTGGACCTCTTCCGCGGGCTGACCCCCGACGCCTTCGTGCTGGTCAACACGTCGCGGAGCTTCGCCGACCTCGGCCTGGCCGGGTTCGCGGCGGGCCACCACCCGGACCGCCTGCTCACCTGTCCGGCCACCGCCCTGGCCCTCGAGCACCTCGGCCGTCCGCTGCCCAACGCCGCGCTGCTCGGGGGATTCGCCGCCCTGACCGGACGGATCACGCTCGTGGCGCTGGGGTCCGCCATCGCCGAGCGGTTCCCGGGCCCGGCCGGGTCGGCCAACGTGGCGGCCGCCCGTGCCGCCCACCGGTACGTCGCCGACGAGGTCGAGCGGCTGCGGGCCGGGGAGGTGGGCGCCCGTGCTGCAGCAGATTGAGGGCTCCCAGGCCGTCGCCCGGGCCGTGGCCCGGTGCCGTCCCGAGGTGGTCTGCGCCTACCCGATCTCCCCGCAGACACACATCATCGAGGCCGTCGGGGCACTGGTGAAGTCGGGCGATCTGGCGCCGTGCGAGTTCGTCAACGTCGAATCGGAGTTCGCGGCGATGTCGGTCTCGATCGGGGCCTCGGCCGCCGGCGCCCGGGCGTACACCGCCACCGCCAGCCAGGGCCTGCTCTACATGATGGAGGCCGTCCACAACGCCGCCGGCCTCGAGCTCCCCATCGTCATGACGCTGGCCAACCGGGCCATCGGTGCGCCGATCAACATCTGGAACGACCACAGCGACGCCATGGCGGCCGAGGGGAGCGGCTGGATCCAGCTGTTCGCCGAGACCAACCAGGAGGCGGCCGACCTGCACGTCCTGGCGTTCCGCCTGGCCGAGGAGCTCTCCCTCCCGGTCATGGTCTGCATGGACGGTTTCGTGCTCACCCATGCGGTGGAGCGGGTCGACCTGCCCGAGCAGGCACAGGTCGACGAGTTCCTGCCCCCCTACCGGCCCGTCCAGTACCTGGACCCGGCGGAACCGGTCTCCATCGGGGCCATGGTCGGTCCCGAGGCCTTCGAGGAGGTCCGGTACCTCGCCCACCTGCGCCGGCTCGACGCCCTCGAGCGGATCCCCGCACTGGCGGCCGAGTTCGAGGGCGTCTTCGGGAGGCCGAGTGCCGGACTGGTCTCCTGCTACCGCACCGAGGACGCCGAGACCGTCGTGATGGCGCTCGGCTCGGTGCTGGGCACCGTGAAGGACGCCGTGGACGAGCTGCGCCACAGCGGTGCGCGCCTCGGCGTGGTCGGGGTCACCTCGTTCCGACCCTTCCCGTCCGAGGCGGTGCGGCAGGCCCTGGCCGGCGCCGGTCGGGTGGTCGTGGTGGAGAAGGCGTTCCGGGCCGGCGGCGGCGGGGTGCTGTCGGCCGACGTCGTGGTGGCCCTCCGTGGCGCGCACCGTCCGGTCCACACCGTGGTCGCCGGCCTCGGCGGACGGCCCGTGACCCGCCGGTCGGTGGTGGCGATGCTCGAGGCGGCCGTCCGGGGAAAGCTCGGGCCGCTCTCCTTCCTCGACCTCGACGACGCCGTGGTCCGGCGCGAACGGGCCCGGATCCTGGCGGCGCCCGCCCCGGGACCGGCGGCGGGCAGCGCCCTGCGGGGCCGGGCGCCCTCGCCGCCGGCGTCGGCGGGGGAGGCGTCGTGACGACGACACCGGTGCGCTTCTACCAGGTCGGCAGCTACGCCGCCGGGAACCGGCTCCTCGACGAGGAGGCGCGGACGGTCCAGTCCGGAGCCGGCCGGACCAACGCGCTGGACTCGGGACACCGGGCCTGCCGGGGCTGCGGCGAGGCGCTCGGTGCCCGCTACGTCCTCGACGCAGCCATGCGGTCGTGCGGCGGCCAGGTGGTGGCCGTCAACGCCACCGGCTGCCTCGAGGTGTTCTCCACGCCCTACCCGGAGACGTCGTGGCGGATCCCCTGGCTGCACTCGCTGTTCGGCAACGCACCCGCCGTGGCCACCGGGGTCAGCGCCGCCCTGCGGGTGAAGGGCCGCACCGACTCCCGGGTGGTGGCCCAGGCCGGGGACGGCGGGACGGTCGACATCGGCCTGGCCTGCCTGTCGGGCATGTTCGAACGCAACGACGACGTGCTCTTCGTCTGCTACGACAACGAGGCCTACATGAACACCGGCGTGCAGCGGTCGGGGGCCACGCCGCCGGCGGCGCGGACGGCCACGACCGAGGCGATCGGTGACGAGCCGGGCAACCCGTTCGGCCAGGGCAAGGACCTGCCCCGGATCGCCATGGCCCACGACATCCCCTACGTGGCCACCGCCACCGTGGCCGACCTCCACGACCTCGAGGCCAAGGTCGCGGCGGCCATGGCGCTGCGGGGCGCACGGTACCTGCACGTCCTGGTCCCGTGCCCGCTCGGCTGGGGCTCGGCTCCCGAGGACACCATCGAGCTGGCCCGCCTGGCCCACGAGACCGGTATCTTCCCGGTGTTCGAGGCCCGGGACGGCTCGGTCACGGCGGTGTCGCCGATCCGCCGCCGCCGTCCCGTCGAGGCCTACCTGTCGCGCCAGAAGCGCTACGCCCACCTGTTCGGCGACCGGCCGAGGGAGGACCTGATCGCCCGGATCCAGGCCCGCGCCGACCGCAACATCGCCGAGTACGGGCTCGAGGAGCACGTGGACGACGGACCGGCGGACGGGAGGGGCTGACCGTGGAGCGTCCGTTCGCCATCACCCTCGACGTCGGCTCGAGCCATGCCAACAGGACCGGCTCGTGGCGGGTCGAGCGTCCCGTCTACGTCGACCGGTACCCGCCGTGCAGCGGCGCCTGCCCCGCCGGCGAGGACGTCCGGGGCTGGCTCTACCACGCCGAGTCCGGCGACTACCACGAGGCCTGGCGCCTCCTGGTGGAGGCGAACCCGTTGCCGGCGGTCATGGGGCGGATCTGCTTCCACCCCTGTGAGACCGCCTGCAACCGGGCCGGGCTCGACGAAGCGGTGGGCATCAACTCCGTGGAGCGGTTCCTCGGCGACCTGGCCCGCAAGGAGCGGTGGCCGTTGCCGGCGCCGGCCCCGCCCACCGGCTCGCGGGTCCTGGTGGTCGGTTCCGGTCCGGCGGGGCTGGGCGCCGCCTACCACCTGCGCCGTCTGGGCCACGCGGTGCACCTGGTCGACGGTGCCCCCCGGGCGGGCGGGATGATGCGCTACGGGATCCCCGCCTACCGGCTCCCCCGGGACGTCCTGGACGACGAGATCGGACGGATCGTCGACCTGGGCGTGGAGCTCGAGCTCGGGCGGACGGTGACGGACGTCCGTGCCGAGCGGTCCGCCGGTTCGTACGACGCCGTGTTCCTGGCCGTCGGGGCCCAGCTGGCGCGGCGGATCGAGATCCCCGCCGGCGACTCGTCCCGCGTGCTCGACGCACTGTCGCTCCTGCACCGGGTGGCCGACGACGAACCGCCCCGCCTCGGCCGCCACGTCGTCGTCTACGGGGGAGGGGACACCGCCGTCGACGCCGCCCGCACGGCGCGGCGGCTGGGCGCGACCGACGCCGTGATCGTCTACCGCCGCAACCGGTCCCGGATGCCGGCCCAGTCCGAGGAGCTCGACGCCGCCCTCGCCGAGGGGGTGACGGTCCGCTGGCTGAGCACCGTCGACAGCTTCGCGGACGGCCGGATGCGGGTGGAGCGGATGGAGGCCGACGGCGACGGGATGCCGCGGCCCACCGGTGATTTCGACGAGCTCGACGCCGATTCGCTGGTGCTGGCCCTCGGCCAGGACACCGACCTGTCGCTCCTGGGTGCGGACACGGCCCTGTCCGCCGAGGACGGCGTGCTCACGCTCGACGACGCCATGATGACCAGCGAACCGGGGATCTTCGCCGGCGGCGACGCCACGCCCTCCCCCCGGACGGCCACGGTGGCCGTCGGGCACGGGGCCCGGGCCGCACGCGGCATCGACGCCTACCTGTCGGGCCGCCCGGTGGCCGAACCCGTGGCGGGGGCGCCGGCCACCTTCGAGCGGCTCAACACGTGGTACTTCTCCGACGCCCCCCGGACCCGCCGACCCGAACTGGAGCGGGTGCGTCGCCAGACGACCTTCGACGAGGTGGTCACCGGGCTGACGGAGGAGAACGCCCTGTTCGAGGCCCGGCGCTGCCTGTCGTGCGGGTCGTGCTTCTCCTGCGACAACTGCTTCGCCGTCTGCCCCGACAACGCCGTCCTCAAGCTCGGCGGGCCCGACGCCTACGCCTTCGACTACGACTACTGCAAGGGCTGTGGCATCTGCGTCCACGAGTGCCCGTGCGGCGCCATCGAGATGGTCCCCGAGCAGATCTGACGAGCGTCCCCCGGGGTCGGGTCGGGTGGGACAGGGTGCCGAAGTGGGCGGGAGCCGTCCGTCTCCCGGGGACGGCACGGTTGGGGACGCCCTCCGTCCGTCGCCGCCGACCGGGACGGCCGCGGTGCTGGCGCTGTCCACGCACACCTATCCGCAGCGGGTGAACGACAGTCGTGTAGTTCGACCCGGAGCGTGTGCGCACCCCTGCCCGGGCCTTGTGGCCGGACGGCGCGCGGGAGTAGCGTGGACAAGTGGTGGATACAAGTGAGTACGCACCGGAGCCGCACCACGGGCTCGCAGGCCGGATCCGTGCCTATCGGCTGCGGCACGGGATGACCCAGCGCGACCTGGCCGAGCAGCTGGGGGTGACCCAGCAGTCGGTCGCCCGTTGGGAGCAGGGATCGCCGCCCAGCAGGCACCTGTACCGCGCCCTCGAGGCCCTGGTCGACGAACCGTCGGTCGACGAGCCGTCGGGCGACCTGGCGGACATCATCGGCATCCGTCCCCCCGCTGCCGTGCCCACCCGGACCCGCGGCGTCGAGGAGGCCCGGAGGGCCTACGTGCAGGGGTGCCTCAAGCTCCTTGAGCGGGGGGAGCGCCTTCCCGACAAGGTGCTCCTCCTGCTGGCCGGCGAGCTCGGCTGGACCGGGGACGACTGAGCGGCACGTCCGCGGAGCACCCGGTGGCGTCCGGGTCGACGGCCGGGTCCCGCCGCCGGGCCGGTGGGACGGGACTACGCCCCGGCCACCCAGCTGACGCCGATGATCTCGGAGCCGCCGTGGGTGCCGATGACCGCCCCCAGCTTGCCGAGCCGCAGCGTGTCGCGGGGGAAGCGCGCGGCGATGAGCTCGAGGAACTCGCCGATGTCGCGTGCCCCGCCGTCCATGACGGCGACGTGGTCGATCGGGCCGGCCTCGACCATCCGGTCGTACAGCAGGTGCAGGGCCTTCTTCCGGGTCCTCGGCTTGCCGGCCTCGTGGACCACGCCACCGGTGATGTCGACCACCGGTTTGATGGACAGCATCGATCCGAGCATCGCCCTCGCCCCGCCGATCCTGCCGCCCTTCTTCAGGTTCTCGAGGGTGTTCAGCGCGGCGATGACGTGGGTCCTCGGGATGAGCGAGCGCACCTTGGCCAGCACGGTCTCGACGTCGGCCGCGGCGCGGGCGGCCCGCGCCGCCTCGAGGACGAGGGTCCCGAGCCCGCTCGACACCGAGCGACTGTCGACCACGTGCACGGGGATCCGGTCCGCCACCGCCTCCGAGGCCGTCCGGGCCGACTGGACGGTGTTCGACAGGTCACTCGAGATGTTGAGGCACACCACGGCGTCGGCCCCGGCGCCGTCCGCCCGGGCGAACGCCGCCTCGAAGGCGCCGGGCGACGGGCAGGCCGTCTGGGGGAGTTCGTCGGACGCCGCCATCCGCCGGTAGAACTCCGCCACCGTCAGGTCGAGGCCGTCCGTGAACTCCTCGCTCCCGAAGCGCACGCTCAGGGGGACGATCTCGACGTCGAGGTCGCCGAGATCGTCCGCGGTGAGGTCCGACGAGCTGTCCGTGACGATGTGCACTCCCGGCATGGTGCGGCGCTCCTTGGTGGCGTCCTCGGTTCCGCACCCGACCTGGGCGCGGAGACGTCGGGTCGATTCTGGCACCGCCGCCGGGTCGTCGTCGCCGGCGGGGCGTCGGCCGTCCGGACGGGCCCTGCCGGCCCGGTCCCCGGTCAGCCGAACGGCGGCGGACGACCGTCCGTCGCCGAGCCCGCGGCCAGGTCGAGGATCATCCGGGCGAAGCCTCCGCCGGCCACGTAGGTGGTGTGCTCGACCCGGCGCGCGAACCGCCAGTGGGAGCCGACCCGGGCGTACGTGTCCTCGTAGACGGCGCCGACGTCGAAGAACTCGGGGCCGCCCTCCCACTCGACGCCGTTGCGGTTGAACACGTGGACGCGGCCGCTCGCCCCGTTCGGACCCGTGAAGCGGATCTCGTGGGTCGACGTGGTGTGGAGACAGAAGGCGAAGGTGGACATCGCCCCGGGCATCCACGCCGCCACCTCGGCGGGGGTGCCGGCGATCCCGCCGGCCGAGGTGTAGTCCACCAGGGCGTCGGGCAGGAACAGCGCCTCCCACCGTCGCCAGTCCCGGTCGTCCACCGCGTACGCGTACGCCGTGGCCAGGTCCTGGATGGCGAGGTGGTCGGCGAGCCGGGCGGGGGGGAGGACGCGGCCGTCGTCTTCTCGGCCAACGTCTACCGGACGGTCGTCGTCGGTGTGCACGGGACCTCCTGGGTGGTGCGGGTCGATCCGGGTCCGGCGTCCGACCCCGTCAGGTGCCGATCCGGCCCATGCCGCCCAGGGAGTAGGCACTCTCGGCGTGCTGGGACAGGTCGAGCCCCCGGGACTCGTCCTCGGGGCTCACCCGCAGGCCGATCGTCCGGTCGATGGCCGTGGCGATCAGCCAGGTCACGGTGAAGGTGAAGACCACGGTCACCGCCGCTGCCAGGGCCTCCACCGACAGCAGGTGGAACCCGCCTCCGGTCAGGAGGCCGTCGGCACCGGCGCGGTTGACCGACCGGGTGGCGAAGAGCCCGAGGAGGAGCATGCCGATCAGGCCGCCGACGCCGTGGACGCCCAGCACGTCGAGCGAGTCGTCGTAGCGGAGCCGGAATTTCAGCCGGACGGCCATGGCGCACACCACGCCGGCGACCACGCCGATGAGCAGGGACGCCATCGGTGTGACGTAGCCCGCACAGGGCGTGATCGCCACCATGCCGGCCACCGCGCCGGATGCCGCGCCCAGGGTCGTGGGGTAGTCCTCGCGGATGCGCTCGAAGCACAGCCAGCCGAGGAGCCCGGCGGCGGCGGCGAGCGCGGTGTTGACGAAGGCGTAGACGGCCACGCCGTTCATCCCGAGCGCCGAACCGGCGTTGAAGCCGAACCAGCCGAACCACAGGATCCCGACGCCCAGCAGGCTGAGTGGCACCGAGTGCGGGGCCATGCCCTCGCTCGGCCATCCCCTCCGCCGCCCGAGGACGAGCACGATGGCGAGCGTGGAGAAGCCCGAATTGATCTCGACCACCGTGCCCCCGGCAAAGTCGAGGACGCCCCGGTGGGCCAGCCACCCGTCGGGGCTGAACACCCAGTGGGCGAGCGGGACGTAGACAGCGAGCAGCCAGACCGCGATGAACAGCACGAAGGCCGGGAACTTGATCCGGTCCGTCGTGCCGCCGCTGATGAGCGCCGCGGTGATCACGGCGAACATCATCTGGAAGGTCACGATGGCGAGCGGCGAGGCCGCCACCTTGCCGAAGCCGGGGAGGCCGTGCGCCATCCCCCCGAGGCCGGCCAGCGAGAGGTTGCCGATCAGCCCGTGCCCGACGTCGGTGCCGAAGACGAGGCTGCAGGCGACGAGTGCCCACAGGACGGTGACGACGCCGATGGCGACGAAGTTGTTCATCATCACCGCCAGCACGTTCTTCGACCGGACCATGCCCCCGTAGAACAGGGCGAGGCCGGGGGTCATGAAGAGGACGAGGGCCGCGGACACGAGGACCCAGGTGGTGTTGACGGATTGCATGGCGCTTCCTTGCCGTGTGGCCGGGGCGGACGGACGCCGCCGAGCTGACTGGTGTGCGACTCAGAGGGCGTCGGGCCCGCGCTCGCCGGTGCGGATCCTGACCAGCGCGTCCAACGGCTGGACCCAGATCTTGCCGTCGCCGATCGAGCCGGTGTGGGCCGTGTCGATGATGGCGTCGACGATGTCGGCGGTCTGGGCGTCGTCCACGGCCAGCTCGATGCGGAGCTTGGGCACGAAGTCGACCTGGTACTCGGCGCCCCGGTACACCTCGGTGTGGCCGTGCTGGCGCCCGAAGCCCTGGACCTCGGTGACCGTCATCCCGTGGACGCCGAGCTCCTTCAGCCGGCCCTTGACGTCCTCGAGTTTGAACGGCTTGATGACTGCGACGATCAACTGCATCGTTCCGGTTCCCCCTTGCGGCCGGTTCGGCCCGTCGAACAGTAGCGCCGCGGGGGCCGGGCCGCCGTCCGCCCGTGCCGCTCCGGCCCCGCCGCGGATCGCCCGGCCGGCCCTGCGGCGGACCGGCTTCGGTCGCCGCCGTAGGGCCTTCCGGCCCTGGTCGGCGCCGAGGGCGATCCCTACGGTGACGGTGTGACCGATGCCACGGGAGCGCCGTTCCTCGACCTGGCGGACCTGTCCGACGAAGAGCGCGTCCTGCGGCGGGAGGCCCACCGGATCGCCGTCGAGGTGCTCCGCCCGGCCGCCCGGGCCCTCGACCGGATGACGCCCACGGAGCGGATCGCTCCGGGTTCGCCGTTCTTCGCCGCCATGGCGACGCTGAAGTCGCTGGGCTACCACCGGCTGTTCCTGCCACCGGCGGCCGGCGGTCCCGACGAAGCGGTACCCGCCCGCACCCAGTCGGTCGTCCTGGAGGAGCTCGGATGGGGGAGCCTGGGGCTCGCCACCGCCTTCCTGGTCGACATGCTGCCCGTGCTCTGCATCTCGAACTTCGGCAGCCAGGAGCTCCAGGACGACCTCATGACGCCCTGGGTCGACGACGAGACCGGCGCCTACCACGGCTGCTGGGCGATCACCGAACCGGATCACGGGAGCGACTTCATCGCCGTCCGCGACGTGGACCTGCCCCGGTACGGACGCGCCCAGCTCGTGGCCGAGCCCGTCGACGGCGGCTGGTCACTCCGAGGGCAGAAGTCCGCATGGGTGAGCTCGGGGCCGATCGCCACCCACGCCGCCGTCCATGCGCAGGCAGGGGGCGACGGCGACCTCGCCCACAGCCTCTTCGCCGTCGTCGACCTCCGACAGCCGGGCGTCCGGCGCGGACCGCCGGCGGACATGATGGGCGTCCGTGACGACCCCCAGGGCGAGCTCTTCTTCGACGACGTGTTCGTGCCCGGGGGAAGCGTGCTGGTCCCTCCCGGCCCCCTGTACCCGGCCTTCCAGGACCAGCTGCTCTGCCTCACCAGCTCGGTCATCGCCAACGTCGCCGTGGGGGTGGCCCGGGCGGCCCTCGAGGAGGCGCTGCACCACGCGCGCACCCGGATCCAGGGTGGGGGCCCGCTGGCGCGGCACAAGAACATCCAGCTCACGCTCTACGGCATGTTCGAACGGGTCGAGACGGCCCGCGCCTACGCCCGGGCGACCCTCGCCCACACCCAGGCGAACCTGCCCGGGGCCCACCCGGAGGCTCGGGGCGCGTCGCCACGCCACGCCCGGGCCTCCCAGGTGTTCGCCAAGCGCACGGCCTACGAGGTCGCCCACGACGCCCTCCAGGTGGTGGGCGCCCAGGGGCTCACCCGTGACGCCCCGGTCGAGAAGCTGTTCCGCGACGCCCGCAGCCTGCTCATCGAGGACGGCACGCTCGAGGTGCTGGCGCTCGACGCCGCCCGCGACCTGATCGACAACTACGAACGGACCGACTACGACCTCGAGGAGAGGATGGCCACATGGTGACCTGGAAGAGCACACCGCTGGACGCGCCCCTGTTCCAGATGGACCCGGCACGCGGCATCGAGTACTGGGGCTGCCGTGCCGTCCTGGCCACCTTCACCGTGGGCGGCGACGTCGCCGACCTCGTGCCGCACGGGCTGCACCTGGACGATCCGGCCCTCGGCGCCGTCCTGGTGGCCGAGTACGGGGCCAGCACGCTCGGTCCCTACGGCGAGTACGTGTCGATCCTGCGGGTCGTCGACGACGACGGCGCCCCGGGCTTCTACATCCCCTACATCTACGTCACCAACGAGGCGGCGTTGGCCGCGGGGCGCGAGCTGCTGGGCGCGCCGAAGAAGCTGGCGACGGTCACCGTGGAGCCCGGGGCCGCGGCCGTGGTCGGCACCCTGGCCCGTCCGGACGACTGCGCGCTGGCCAAGGTGGTCGTCGCCCCCGCCGAACGCCTCGGGGCCGATCTCTTCGAGGCGTTGCTGCCGGGCGGGACGCCGATGTACTCGCTGCGGCACCTGCCCGGTCCTCCGGGGGCGACGCAGGTGCACGAGCTGATCCGCTGGAACTGCGATCTGGCCGTCCGCGCCGACGCGTTCGGGGACCAGCTGCGCTTCACCGGCCCGGCGTCGCTCACCTACCCGACGGCCTCGGGCGTGGACCCGGTCCACCGCCTGGCGGTCGGCACCTTCCTCGGCGGCGCCTACCTCGAGTTCGACATGCGCCTGACGGCCGGGTCGGTCGTGTGGTCGGAGTCGGTCCTCGCCACCGGGGCGGTGCTGCCCGTCGGCGTCGGGGCCGCCACCTAGCGGCGGCCGACCGGCTACGGGCCGGGCGCCACCAGTTCGACGGCGGTGCCGTCGGGGTCGCGGAGCTTCAGCGACGGATTGCCGTTCTCGGGCACCACGCCCGGGTGGGCGATGCCGACGGCGGTGAGGTGGGCCGCCCAGGACTCGAGCGACGATCCGTCGGGCACGGCGAAGGCCAGGTGGTCGAGGACGCCGGCGGCGTGGTCGGGCGGTCCGCCCTCCCGCCGGGTGAGCACGACCACCAGCCGCGCCGGCCGGTGGATCAGCGCCACGTACCCGATCGCGGGGTCGGCCGCGTACGGTTCGAGGCCGAGCGCCGCCGTGTACCACCCGGCGCTGGCCGCCGGGTCGGTCACGTTGAGCTGCACGTGCGACAGGCCGGTCAGGGGTGCGGCGGCCGGCGGATCCTCCGCCCGGTCCCCGCTCACCCGCCACCGCCACCCGGGACCGGCTCCAGCGGGGGCACCGGCACGACGATGGCCGGCGCCTCCGTGCCCCCGTCGATCTCGAACACCTTGCCGGTGACCCACGAGGCGGCGTCCGAGGCCAGGAAGAGCACGGCGCAGGCGATGTCCTCGGGCTCCCCCGGCCGTCCCATGGGAGTTCCCTCCAGGAACTGGCGCCGCAGGTCGTCGTCGGTCAGCACGATCTCGAGTGACCGGGTGGCGACGCCGCCGACGTCGAGCGCGTTGACCCGGACCCGGGGTGCCAGCTCCGACGCGATGTTGCGGGTCAGCCGGTCGAGGGCCGCCTTGGCCGCCCCGTAGGCGACGAACATCGGCTGGGTCATGCTGGCCGACCGCGACGAGATGTTGACCACCGCGCCGGACCCGACGGAATCCACCATCCGCCGGGCGGCCAGGGTCGTCAGTGTCAGCGGCGCGGTCACGTTGAAGGCGAACGTCCGGGCCATGAACCCCTCGCTGGTGTCCATGGCCGCCCGGGGCATGGCCCCACCGGCGTTGTTCACCAGGATGTCCAGCCGGCCGAACTCCTCCGCCGCCCGGTCGACGAGCTGTTCGCACTGCGCCCGGTCGGTCACGTCGGTGGGCACCACCAGCGCCCGCCTCCCGATCGCCCGGACCCGTCCCGCCACCTCGTCGAGATCGGACTCGGTGCGGGCGGCCAGGACCACGTCGGCGCCGGCCTCGGCCAGCCCGAGGGCGATCCCGCGGCCGATCCCGAGGCCCGCGCCGGTGACGACCGCCACCCGGCCGCCGATCCCGAACCGGTCGAGGATCACGGCGCCGACCCCGTGAGCTCGCCGGGTCCGACCCGGGTCCGGGTGCGTCCGTTCGTTCGTCGGTCCATGTGCGCGCGTCCTCCGGATCGGTGTGGCGGCCCCCCGTCACTGCCGGAATCCTGCCACCGGTCCGGCGCCCGGTCACGGAGGAGCCGTCCCGCACGGTCGTCCGGGCACGCCGACCGGGCGCGTGCAACACTCTGGGAGGTGGCCGCAGGGCCACCGGGGGAGGGAAGACCATGGGGAACGTCCGGTACGGCGCACGCGCCGCGGAGCAGCGGTCCAACCGCGAGGTCGAGGCCACGCGCAGCCCGATCTGGTCGAAGGCGGTCACCGTCGTCTTCCGCACCGATCCCGATGCCGTCGCCGCCGTGCTGCCGCGGCCGCTCGGGCCGTCGGAGCCCACGGCCCGGCTGCGGATCGCCGTGGTCGACATGGGCACCGGCCTGCCCACCTTCGGGGCCGGGTGGTTCGGCGTGCGGGCCCGCCACGGCGACGTCGAGGGCGAGTACGCCCTCTTCATGCCCATGAGCACCGAGCAGGCCACCACCGGCGGCCGCGAGACGTTCGGCGAACCGAAGAAGATCGCCCAGCTGTCGCTGGTGACCGAGGGTGACGTGCTCCACGCCGAGGTGTCCCGGATGGGCGCCAAGGTGGCCGAGGTGACCGGCGCGCTCGGGGCCGAGCGGCCCGGGTACGAGATCGACAAGCTCGACTTCTACTTCAAGGGACTGCCGAACCCGTCGGGTGAGGGGCTCGACGGCGATCCCGCACTCGTCTACTGCCGCCGCCACGAGACGGCGCGGGTCGTGCGCCCGGTCACCGGCGAGTGCAAGCTGCTCGAGGCGCCGCTGGACCCGGTGGCCGACTTCCCCGTCGAGGAGGTCCTGTCCTTCGAGTACGCCGAGCTGGCGTCGTCGCAGCAGGGCGAGATCGTGGAGCGGGTGCCGGCCGAGTGGCTGGTGCCCTTCCTGCACCAGCGCTACGACGACCTGAGCGTCCTGGGGGCCAAGTCGTGAGCGGGGTGGACGGCGACGTCCCCGCCACCGCGGACGAACGGTACGTCGTGGTCTCCGCCGACGGCCACGCCGGCCTGGCCTGCGAGGACTACCGCCCCTACCTCGAGGCGAGGTACCACCCGGCGTTCGACGAGTACGTGGCCGAGCGGGACGCCCACCGTGCCGAGTCCCTGAAGATGAATTTCGAGTACATCATGGGGTGGGAGACCGACAACGAGGAGGGCCTGAAGGGCGCCTTCGACCCTGCGGTGCGCGACAAGGAGCTCGACGTCGACGGGGTGGCCGCCGACGTCCTGTTCGCCGACGCCGACGCCGTGACCGGCGCCGCATCGCCGCCGTTCGGTGCCGGGTTGTTCGCCGGCGCCATCGTCGACCCCGACCAGGCGTTCGCCGGGGCGCACGCCCACAACCGGTTCCTGGCCGAGATGTGCTCGCACTCGCCCCACCGCCGTGGCGGGATCGCCCTGGTGCCCATCACCCACGACGTCACCCGTGCCGTCGCCGAGATCGAGTGGGTGGCGGCCCAGCCCGGCATCCGGGGGATCATGGTCCCGACGATGTGGCGGGACCACGCGCCCTACAACGACGCGAGCTACGACCCGGTGTGGGCGGCGTGCGCCGAGGCCGGCCTGCCGGTCCACACCCATTCGGGCGAGGCCCCGATGGAGGAGTACGGCGAGCACATCGGCGCCTACCTGGCCGAGGTGGTGTGGTGGGCCGTGCGTCCGGCCTGGCACCTGCTGTTCGGCGGTGCCTTCGAGCGCTACCCCGATCTCAAGTTCGTGGTCACCGAGGCGGCCGCCTACTGGGCCCCCGACATGATGTGGAAGTGGGACCAGTACATGGGCGGCGGCCACACCACCAAGAAGATGGCCGCGCTCCTGAAGGGGAAGATCTCGAAGCTGCCCTCGGACTACTTCGGCACCAACATCTTCATCGGCGCCTCCACCATGTCGAAGGAGGAGATCCGCCGCCGCTACGTCATCGGCACCGACGTGGTGATGTGGGGGACCGACTACCCCCACCCCGAGGGCACCTGGCCGAACACGGCCGCCAAGCTGCGGGCCGACTTCGCCGGGGTTCCGGTCGACGACACCGCCGACCTGCTGGGCCTCACCGCGGCCCGGGTGTACGGGTTCGACCTCGACGAACTCCGACCCATCGCCCGGCGCATCGGCCCGTCACCGGCATCCCTCGGCCAGGACCCCACCCTCCGCAGCGACCCGGTCGCCCGGGCCGGGGCCCGGTGGTGGAAGGAGGAGTACGGGGTGCAGCCGCCGGGTCCGGCGGACGGGTCGTCGACGGGACGGGTCGCCTGGGCACCGGCCGCCCCGTCCGGTCACCAGGAGCGCAGCACCTGAGTCACCAGGAGCGCAGCACCTGGTGGCGGTCGAAGGCGTTGCAGGTCGAATCGGTCGGGTAGTCGTCGACGGCCAGGGGGGTCGCCACCTCGGCCACCGTGGGCCCGATCCGGTCGCCGACCGGGCGCAGGGCATCGAGGTCGAAGCCGTAGACGCGGGCGACGTTGTCCTCGAGCATCGCCTTCGTCTCGGCGGGGTCGCAGTGACCGAAGGCGGCCCGGAGCGCCTCGCGGCTGTAGGGGTAGGACCCCTCGGTGTGGGGGTAGTCCGAGCCCCACATGATCCGACCGACGCCGACCTCGTGGCGCACGGCCGACTCGGTGGCCCGCAGGAAGCTGGCCCCCACCCAGACGTTGCGGGCGAAGTACTCCGACGGGGTCATCGACATGCCCTGGGCCGCGACCCCGAAGTAGGCCGCCTCGGCCGCCCCGCCCATGGTCATCCGGCCGTAGAACCAGTCGAGCGTCTCGAGCCCGCGGGGCAGCCAGGCGAGGCCCTGCTCGGTCAGCACGACCGTGAGTGCCGGGTGGCGTTCCAGCACGCCGCCGAAGATCAGGTGCCACATGGACCGGTGGGAGAACCACGGGAGTTCGACCAGCATCATGGCCCGGGCCACCTCGGAGTCGCCGTAGTCCGGGAGCCCGCCTCCGCCGTGGATGTTGACCGGCACCCCGAGCTCCTCGCACAGGTCCCACAGGGGCTCCCACACCGGCTCCCACAGTCCGGGCAGGTCGGCCCCGGGCGGCAGGCTCGGCAGCAGGATCCCACCGAAGGGGTCGAAGGTGGCCGCCGCCCACCGCACCTCGGCCAGGGCGTCGTCGATGTCGTTGGCGAAGATCTGGGCCACCCCGGCCCGGCGGCCCGGCACCCGGGCGCAGAAGTCGGCCAGCCAGCGGTTGTGGGCCTGGACCCCGGCCCAGCGTCGCTCGTAGTCGGCCTCGGTCGGCGGCAGGGCGAGCAGGCTTCCCTCCTCGAAGAACGGCGGGACCGTGTTCGGGAAGAGCACCTCGGCGGCGATCCCGTCGGCGTCGTTCTCGGCCAGGCGCCGGTCCGAGTCCCAGCTCCGGTAGGCGGTGGGCGCCTGGAGGTCGGCGTAGGGATTGACGTACTCCGCCGCCCAGGCGTCGAACTCCTCGTGCCACCGCGTGGCCAGGTAGGGCCGGTAGTCGGCGATGTCCCCGCCGGCGTGCGCGTCGGCACTGATGACGGTGTAGCGGCGGTCCGGTGCGAGGTCGGTCGGCATCAGGTCCCCTTGACGGTGGGTTCGACGGGCGGCGGCGCGTGGGTGACGGGAGGCATCGGACTCAGGTGAGCCCCTCGAGCGCCGAGGGCGGGAGCTCGCCCCTGGCGATGGCATCGGCCCGGGCGTGCAGGAGTGCGCCGGCGGCCTCGAGGTCGTGGCCGATCACGAACCGGCCGTCCTTCACCCCCTGGACGGCGAACCGGCCGAGCTCGTCCAGGTCGACGGTGTCCGTGGGGCGCCCGGCGGCGGCCAGCGCCGCCCGGAACTCGGCGAAGGTCGTACCCGGGGCCGGCGGGCGGGGCTTCACCCGGGCCAGGTCGGCGGGCCGGTTGCGCTGGGCCTCCCACAGGCCGGTCTCGAGCAGGCCGCCCGAGGGGTAGAAGACGGCGGCACGCAGGTCGGTCCCCTGGGCGAGGAATTGGTGGGCGAGCGCCTCGGTGAAGCAGCTGATGGCCGCCTTCGACGACGCGTAGACCGAGGCGTACGGCACGGGGGCGATGCCGCCGTCACCCGACGACGTCGTGACGACGACCCCGGGCTCGCCACCGGCGATCATGCGGGGCACGAACTCGAGCACGCCGTTGGCCGTCCCGAACACGTTGACGCCGAAGCACCAGCGCCAGTCGTTGGGCTCCTGCTCCCACGGGTTGCCGCCACCGCCCGACGTCACGCCGGCGTTGTTCCAGAGCACGTGGCACGCCCCGAACGCACCGTAGACCTCGTCGGCCAGCGCCTCGACGGAGGTCGGGTCGGACACGTCGCACACCACACCCCGGACGTCCCCGCGTCCGGCCAGCCCGGCCACCGTCGCGGCGAGCACCGGCGCCTCGATGTCGGCGACCACCACACGGCAGCCCTCGTCGAGCAGGGCACCGACGATCCCCCGGCCGATGCCCGCCGCACCACCGGTCACCACCGCCACCTTGCCCGACAGGTTCTCCATGACGCTCCCCCCGGAGTCGCACCCGGGTGGGCCCCGGACGTCGTGCGCTCATGGTGGCACACACCGGCGCCCGACGCGCCGGCGGGTCCCCATCGTGGCCGACGGGTGGCGGCCGGACCCCACCGCGTCCGGTCGCTACCATGACCCCCACCCGAGAAGGAGGGGAGCCCCATGGCCCATGACCCGGTGGTGGCGGACACGGTCCGCGCGAGCGAGAGCCGGGAGCCGCGTTTCGTGCTGCCCGAGCAGGAGGCCCGAGCCGCGGCCTCCCTCGACGCGTACCGGTCGGCGCGGGGTGCCCCCAACATCCTGGTCGTGCTCTTCGACGACGTGGGCTGGGGGGACTTCGGCTGCTACGGCGGCGGCGTGGCCGTCGGGGCACCGACCCCGAACATCGACCGGCTGGCCCGGCGCGGCCTGCTGCTGACGTCGTGCTACTCCGAGCCCTCGTGCACCCCGTCCCGCGCCTCGCTCATGACCGGGCGGCTGCCCATGCGCCACGGCCTGCTGCGACCCCCGATGTACGGCCAGCCGGGTGGTCTCGCCGGCGAGGTGACCCTCGCCTCGCTGCTGTCCGACGCGGGGTACGTGACCCAGGCCGTGGGCAAGTGGCACATCGGCGAGAACGTGGAGTCGCAGCCCCAGCACGTGGGCTTCGACGACTTCTACGGGTTCCTGTCGGTGTCAGACATGTACACCGAGTGGCGCGACCCGAACTTCTTTCCGGAGATCGTCTACAGCGAGGAGCGCACGACGTGGGTGGAGAACCTCCCCTTCAACAAGTGCTTCGTCCACGCCACCCGCGGGGGTGACACGGAGAACGTCGAGGAGGTCACCGTCCCCGTCCTGTCGCTCCTCGACGACAAGTGGGCGGACTACTCGCTCGACTTCATCCGGCGGATGGCCGACCAGCCCGAGGGCTCCCGCCGACCCTGGTTCCTCTACCACTGCACCCGGGGCGCCCACTTCGACAACTACCCCCACGAGCGCTTCCTCGGCTCGTCGCCGGCGAAGCACCCCTACAAGGACACCATCATCGAGCTCGACGACATCGTCGGCCGCCTGGTGGCGGAGCTCGAGGCGACCGGACAGATGGACGACACCCTGATCATGATCAGCTCGGACAACGGCCCGGAGATGGAGACCTGGCCCGACGCCGCCTACTCCCCCTTCCGCTCCGCCAAGGGCTCGACGTGGGAGGGTGGCCAGCGGGTGCCCGGCATCGTGACGTGGCCGGGCATGATCGCCGCCGACCGCGCCTCCGACGGGATCTTCTCGCTCATGGACCTGTTCGCCACCTGCCTGACGCTGGCCGGTGCCGCCGACTCGGTCCCCGGGGACCGCTTCATCGACGCCGTCGACCAGACGTCGTTCCTCCTCGACCCCGACGGCGTCTCCAACCGCAAGTACCTCTACTACTGGCTCACCAACGTGTTCTCGGCGTTGCGGGTGGGGGAGTGGAAGTTCATGGTCGCCTCGTCGTCCGACGACGACCGGGACTGCTTCAACCTCGGCGGGTTCACCGGCGTCACCCAGAAGTACTCCCACGGCCGGCTGTACAACCTGTACCTGGATCCGAAGGAGTCCCACAGCTACATGATCCGGAAGCTGGCCTACATCGACAGCTTCACCAGCGGGATCGCCGGGCACTTCGGGACCTTCGGCGCGTACCCGCCGAAGGTCCCGATCGCGGCGATGAGCTGAGTCGGCTGGAGTGGACGGACAGGCGGGGCACGGCGCCCCGTCGGAGGTGACCCCGGGGGGATACGTGGAGGAGACGAGCGGACCCGTGGCGCCGAGCTGCTTCGCCCCGGACGTACTGGCGGGCCGGGTCGCGCTGGTCACCGGGGGCGGCACCGGCATCGGCAGGGAGATCGCCCGCGTGCTCGGCGCCCACGGCGCCCGGGTCGTCCTGGCCAGCCGCCGACCCGAGGTGCTGGAGGACGCAGTCGCCGAACTGTCCGCCGCCGGTGTCGATGCCTCGTTCGGGGTGTGCGACGTCCGGGACGCCGACGCCGTCCGGGCGGTCGTCGACCGGGTGGTGGACGCCCGGGGCGCCCTCGACATCGTGGTCAACAACGCCGCGGGCAACTTCCCGGCCCCGATGTCCGCCATCTCGCCCAACGGCTTCAAGGCGATCGTCGACATCGACCTGCTGGGCACCTACAACGTCACCCGGGCCGCCTTCGACGCCTGGCTGCGGGACCACGGCGGCTCGATCGTGAACATCAGCGCCCCGTTCGAGCAGCGCGGGGTGGTGTACCAGGCGCACGTGGCCGCGGCGAAGTCCGGCGTGGACTCCCTCACCCGCACCTGCGCGGTCGAATGGGGTCCCTACGGCATCCGGGTCAACGCCATCGCCCCCGGCTCGATGCTCGGGACCGAGGGACGGAAGCGGTTCAGCGAGGCGGTCCCGGGCAGCACCCCGAAGGCCACCAACCCGCTGGGGCGGCACGGGCACGGTTCGGACATCGGCTACCTCGCCCTGTTCCTGTGCAGCCCGGTGGCGCGGTTCGTGTCCGGTCAGGTGATCGCCGTCGACGGTGCCGGCGCCACCGACATGCTGCGTCTCCAGGCCGGGCCCATCTGAGTCCCGAGGGGACCGGTGTCCCCGGTCAGGGAAGGATGCCGAGCCCCCGGGGGTGGCGGGCCCCACCCTCGCGGCCCTCGGTCAGGGCGAGGGCGGCGAGGAGCGCATCGCGCAGGTGGCGGGGGTCGACGACGTCGTCGTAGGACAGGCGGGCCGCCGCCCGTACCGAGGCCTCCGACTGCTCGGCCGCCACCCGGGCGCGCTCGTCGGCGTCGTCGATGGCACTGGCCGCCGATGCCGCCGGCAGCGCACCCAGGGTGATCGACGGCAGGGCCAGGGTCACGGTCTGGCCGTCGAACGGGTTCATGGCCATGACCGACGACCCGAACCCGAACGCCTTGCGCAGGGTGACGTGGAGCTTGGGCACACGCATCCGGTGCTGGACGGCGAAGAGGCGTGCCGCGTGGCGGAGGATCCCCTGCCCCTCGGCCGCCGTGCCGGCGAGCACGCCGGGGTTGTCGGCCAGGAAGAGGCACGGCAGCCCGAAGGCGTCGGCCACGTCGAGGAAGTGGGCCGCCTTGTCGGCCGCCGCGCTGTCGATGGTGCCGGCCAGTGTGGCGGGATCGTTGGCGACCACGGCCACGCTCCGCCCGCCGAGGTGGGCCAGGGCCGTGACGATTGAGCTCCCGTGTCCGGGCTGGACCTCGAGCAGTTCGCCGTCGTCGACCAGTTCGGTCAGCACCGGTCGGATCGGATAGGGCTGGCGGGGGTCGGGTGGGATGAGGGCGAGGACGTCGAGCCGGCGGGGCCCGGTGTCGGGACCTCCCCGCCCGGGCGGCGCCTGCCAGGCGTTGGTCGGGAAGTGGGACAGGTAGCGACGGGCCAGGGCGATGGCCGAGCCGTCGTCCGGCACGACGTTGTGGACCACACCGCCCGACGTGACGGCCACCGCCGGCCCGCCCAGCACCTCCTTGGTCACGTCCTCGCCGGTGGCCGAGCGCACCAGCGGCGGCCCGGCGGCGAAGATCGACGCCGTCTCCGTCATCGCCACGAAGTCGCACAGCGGCGCCGTCAGCGCCCCGTGACCGGCCGAGGCGCCGAGCACCAGGCCGACCAGGGGTACCTCGCCGGAGAGTTCGGCCAGGCCCATGAGGTCGCCGGGTCGCCGGCCGGCCGCCGCGTCGGTGACCCGGTGGCCGGCCCCCTCGAGCAGCATCACCAGGGGGACCCGCTCCTGGCGGGCCAGCTGGCACAGCCGGTAGCGCTTGTCGGAGGAGCCGCTGCCGATCGAGCCGCCCAGCACGGTGACGTCCTCGGCTCCGGCCAGCACCGGCCGGCCGTCGACCCGCCCCGAGCCGGCGACCAGGGCGTCACCGGGGACCGGCGGGTCCTCGGTGGAGCCGACCAGCGTCCCGAGCTCCCGGAAGGTGCCGGGGTCGAACAGCGCGACCAGCCGCTCGCGGGCGTCGAGCCGACCGCGCCCGTGCTGACGGACCCGACGGGCCTCGCCGCCCATGGCGTGCGCCTCGTCCTTGCGACGGGAGATCTCGTCCAGTGCCGGACCCCAGCCGTGCAGCTCGTCGTCCATTCCACTCCTCCGTCCCTCGGGCCGTAGCGGCCGGTGCCCGCCGGCCGGGACACGTATGATTGCCCATCGGGTCGTGCGTCGTCGCCGTGTGCGGCGGGCGTCCCGACGAGGAGTGCCCATGGGCGACCTGCGACGGATCAAGAAGCGTGCTGGTGCGCTCCTGGACGGGCTGGGGAGGGATCCCGACGAGGTGGCGGCGTCCCTGCGCGACGTCGGGGTGCAGGGTGTCCCCCGCAGCAACTCGTCCTGCGCCGTCGCCCTGTACGCCTCGGCGCTGCTCGAGACCGATCCGCGTATCCGGTCCGTGGCCGTCGGCCCCTGCACCCTGGTGCTCGCCATCACCCGCCGGGACGGCGCCCGCCCGGGCGGCCGGCTGGTCGTCCAGCTGCCGAAGGCGGTGCGGGGCTTCGTCGCCGGCTTCGACGCCCGGGAGTACCCCGAGGTGATCCGCGGCGCCCTGCCCAACGGGCCGTCGGCACCTGCGACGGGGCCCGGGCCCGGGTCGCAGCCCGGTCCCGGTCCGTCGGGCACGCCGGAACCCCCGTCCGTCCGGCCGGCGGTGCCGGCGAGCGGCGCCTGACGCACGGCCCGCCCGGGTGGGTGGAGACTGTCGGGCGTGACCACCACCGAACGTGAACTGACCGCCCCGGTCGACCTCTGCACCCCCGACGGCGCATCGCTGAACGCGGCGGCCCGGGGCTGGTCCCGCACCCCGCTCCACCGGGCCAACCTCGACGGCCGAACCGGTACGAACAAGAAGTGGGACTACTGGGCCGTCCTGGCCGGCGACGTCGTCGTGTCCGCCCTGTACTCGGACATCGACGTGCTCGGCCTGGCCGATGTGGGGTGGATCGATCTGGCGGAGGGGGTCCAGGGGGGCGCGGCCATCGTGACCGCACCGGACGCCGTCCGGCTTCCCGAGCACCCGGGGACGGCCCCGCTCGCCGTGCGCCAGGACGGCCTCGACCTCGCCATCGTGGACGGCGACGGGGGCACGCGCCTGTCGGCGACGTGGACCGAGGCCGACGGCCGGCCGGGACGCCTAGACGTGTCCGTCGACCGTCCGCCCGGGCACGAGTCGCTCAACGTCGTGGTCCCGTGGAGCGACGACCTCTTCAACTTCACGTCGAAGCAGCAGGCCCGTCCGGCCCACGGCTCGCTGACCGTGGGCGACCGGACCTGGCCGATCGGCGGACCCGGCGGAGCCGAGGCGTGGGGCGTCCTCGACGTGGGCCGCGGCCGGTGGCCGTCCGCCGTCACCTGGAACTGGGGCGGCGGAGCCGGGCGCGTGGGCGACCACGTGGTCGGGATCCAGGTCGGGGCCAAGTGGACCGAGGGCACCGGCGCCACCGAAAACGGGTTCCTCGTCGACGGCCGGCTCACCAAACTCGGTCGCGAGCTCGGTTGGGAGTACTCGTGGGACGACCCGCTGCTCCCGTGGCACGTCCGCGATCCCGGCGGTCAGCTCGACCTCGTCCTCACGCCCCGCTACGACAAGCACAGCCACGTCGACGCCGGCGACCTCGGGAGCGAGACCCACCAGGTGTTCGGGACCTGGTCCGGCCGGCTCGTCACCGACGAGGGGCTCGAGCTGGAGGTCGTCGACGCCCAGGGCTTCGCCGAGGAGGCCCGGCAGCGCTGGTGAGCGGGGGCGAGGTCGCCCGGTCGACGTGTGCGGGGGGACGACTCAGCGGGATCCCCCGAGGACGAGGACGGCGGCGCCCGTGATCTCGTCGTGGGCCAGGTCGGCCAGCGCCCGGTCGGCCCGGTCGAAGGCGTAGGGGACCGCCGACACCCGGACACCGATCCGGGCCGCCAATTCGAGGAACTCCACCCCGTCGGCCCGGGTGTTGGCGGTGACGCTGCGCAGCGTCCGCTCCTCGAAGAGGTGGCGTCGGTAGTCGAGCACCGGGATGTCGGACAGGTGGATGCCGGCCACGGCCAGCGTGCCGCCCCGGTCGAGCGCCTCCAGGGCGGTCGGCACGAGGGTGCCCACCGGGGCGAACAGGATGGCGGCGTCCAACGGCTCGGGCGGCGGGTCGGCGGCGCCCTGGACGCTGGCCGCGCCCAGCTCCCGGGCGAGGGCGCGGGCTCCGGCCGAACGGGTCATGACGTGCACGGTGGCACCTTCCGCCAGCGCCACCTGGGCCGTGAGGTGGGCCGAACCCCCGAATCCGTAGATCCCGAGCCGCCCGCGCGGGGGCAGCTCGGACCGCCGGAGGGCCCGGTACCCGATGATCCCCGCGCACAGGAGCGGGGCCGCGTCGAGGTCGTCGAGCGCGTCGGGCAGCCGGTAGGCGAAGGCCTCGGCGACCACGGCGAATTCTGCGTACCCGCCGTCCACGTCCCACCCGGTGAACTCCGGGTCGGTGCACAGGTTCTCCGCCCCGGCCCGGCAGAAGCGACACGTGCCGCAGGTGCGCGCCAGCCACGGGATCCCCACCCGGTCGCCCTCGGCCAGCAGGCCACATCCCGGCCCCGCCCGGTCCACGGTCCCGACCACCTCGTGGCCGGGGACCACGCCGGGGCGCCGGGGAGCCAGGTCCCCCTCGGCCAGGTGCAGATCGGTCCGGCACACCCCGCACGCGTGGACACGGACGCGGACCTCGCCTGGGCCCGGCTCGGGCACCGGCCGCTCGACGGCGACGAGCGGCCCTCCGTCGACCGGGCCCGGCGTCCCGACCGCCCAGGCCCGCATGGTCGCCGTCATCCTCCGGGCCGGGCCGTCACCCGGCGGCCGACGGCACGATCACCTGGCGGCCCAGGGCCGAGCCCGAGGCCATCAGCTGGTAGGCGCGGGGCGCCTCCTCGAGCGGGAACGTGGTGACGCTGGGCCGGACCAGGCCGCGGGCGGCCAGGTCCAGCACCTCGACCAGCTCGGGCCGGCTGCCCCAGTAGGTGGTCTGGAGCGAGACCTCGTAGGGCAGGCCGAAGAAGCTGAAGGGGAAGGTACCCCCGGCGATCCCGACGACGGTCACGTCCCCGAGGAACCGGCTCACCGCGGCGCCGAGGGCGATGGTCGACTCCGACCCGACGAAGTCGAGGACGACGTCCGCCCCCCGCCCCCCCGTGGTCTCGCGGATCACGGGGACGGCCGAGGCGTCCGGCTCGACCGTCAGGTCGGCGCCCTCGTTGGCCGCCAGGCTCAGCGCCTCGGCCCGCGTGTCCACGGCGACCACCCTCGCCGCCGTCGTGGCCTTCAGGAACTGGACGGCCAGGTGGCCGAGTCCGCCGACGCCGATCACCACGGCCGTCGCCCCGGGCACCAGCTTCGGCCAGGAGCGGCGCACGGCGTGGTAGGGGGTGAGGCCGGCGTCGGTGAGCGGCGCGGCGTGGACGGGCTCGAGTCCGTCCGGCAGCGGGACCAGCAGCCGGGCGGACGGCACCAGCAGGAGGTCGGCCATGCCCCCGTCCATGCCCAGGCCGCCCCCACCGCCGGGTACGGGGGCCGCCCCCACGTCCTCGCAGTAGTTCTCCATGCCGAGCCGGCAGTGCGGGCACGCCCCGCATCCCCAGGGCCCGTAGACGGCCACGGGCTGGCCGACCTCGACCCCGCGGACGCCGTCGCCCAGGGCATGGACCCAGCCGGCGTTCTCGTGACCGAGTGTGAACGGAGGGTTCCAGGGGAGCAGGCCGGGCTCGAACTCGTGCATGAGGTGCAGGTCCGAGTGGCAGGCGCCGGCGCCGCCGATCCGCACGACCACCTGGCCGGGTCCCGGGACCGGGTCGTCCACCTCCACGAGCACCGGGTCGGACTTCCACTCCATGAGCCGCACCGCACGCATGCCGTCCTCCTCGTCGCTCCGACCCGCGACCCGCAGGTCCACCCCGGGGGCCACCCCGATGGTACGACCGGCCCGGTCCGGCGGACAGGGCCGAACGTCCCGCTCCCCCGCCGGACCGCCGTCGGGGTCGGACGCCTTGGGTCGTTCGGCCCTACATGCGCCCGCCCCGAAGGCGGACCATGGGAGGTGCCGGGACCGGCCGGTCGCGCGAGCGGCCTCGGGACGGTCGGGTCCGGAGCGGACGGCAGGACGGGAAGGGGAGGCCGGCATGATCCAGGAGGCACCGGGCACGGCGGAGGCACCGGACGGCGTCGTGGTGGGCGTCGACGGCTCGTCGTCGGCACGCCACGCGCTCGCCTGGGCGGCGGACGAGGCCCGTGCCCGGCGGGCCGGCCTCCTCGTGATCGGTGTGGCACCGGCACCTCCCGACAGGGTCCCGGGATGGTGTCCCGAGGACGCCGACGTCCGGTCGGCGTGGCAGGCCGTGGTGGACGACGCGGTGGCGCTCGCCGCCACGCGCCATCCCTCGGTGCCGGTCCGCGGCGAGGTGCGGTGGGGCGCGCCCGCCGACGAGCTGGTGACGGCCGGGGCGTCCGGCGCCCTCCTCGTCGTGGGTGCACGGGGTGCCGGCGGGTTCGTGGGCCTCCTGGTCGGCTCCGTCGCCGACCGGTGCCTCCACCGGGCCCGGGGCCCGGTCGCCGTGGTCCGGCCCCCGGCGGACGGCCCGGTCCGCGGCGGAACGGACGGACGCGTCGTGGTCGGGATCGACGGTTCGGAGGACACCCGCAGCGCCCTGCGCTGGGCCCTCGACGAGGCCCGGATCGGCCACGGCTCGGTCGAGGCCGTGATCGCCTGGCAGTACCCGCCGACCCACGCCCTCGTCGCCACCTCGGCGCTGAGGTTCGCCGACGCGGCCCAAGCGGTGGCCCTGCGGGCCCGGGAGGACGCCGCACGGTGGGCGCCGGGAGTCCCGTTCGTCGTCACGGTGGTGGACGAGGCCGTGGTGCCGGCGCTGCTGGACCGGTCCCGGGAGGCGGGGCTGCTGGTCGTCGGTCCCCATCGCCAGGGCGGCTACCGCGACCTCCTGCTCGGATCGGTCGCCCACCAGTGCGCCCATCACGCCCTCTGCCCCGTGGTCGTGGTCCAGGGCCCCGACCCGGCGACCACGGCGTCCGGCGGACGGACGGGATCCGAGCAGGCCCCGGTGGGCACGGCGGCGACATGACGGGACGACGGCCGAGCCGAGGAGGCGCCATGACCGAGGAGGAAGGTCCCGCGACCGGTGGGATCACCGTGACGGGGAGGACCACCGCGGAGGAGCTCGGGGGCCGCGTCGAGGTCGCGTGGACACTGAGTTCCGTGCCGGGCCTCGAGTGGACGGAGGTGTTCCAGTTCGCCGAGGTCGGCGAGCGGGACGGGCCGGTGGACTGGCGCGAGGGGGGCGGGCCCGACGTGGTCCACGATGTCGTCCGGTGGTTCGTGCCCGCGGAGGAGCTCGAGGCCGCCGACGCCGAGGTGGCGCGTCGGCTCGACGTGGCGAACCAGAGGTGCCCGGGATGATCCCGCGCCTGCGCCCCAAGGCCGCGTTGCGGCCCGTGACCCCCGTCGCCGGCACCGACGGGGACGGCACGGCCCACCCGGGGGACGGGGGCGGTGACCGGGACGACGGTACCGGCGGGTGGTCGGGACGGTTCGCCGACCGGGCCGACGCCGGCTGGCGGCTGGCCGAACGGCTCGAGCGGTTCCGCAGCGCCGACCCGGTGGTGCTCGGCCTGCCCCGGGGCGGTGTCCCGGTCGCCTACCAGGTGGCCACCGCGCTCGACGCCCCGCTCGACGTCATCATCGTGCGCAAGCTCGGGGTGCCCTACCAGCCCGAGGTGGCGATGGGCGCCATCGGCGAGGACGGGACACGCGTCCTCGACCGGCGCGTCCTCGACCAGGCCGGGGTGAGCGGGGACGAGTTCGCGGAGGTCGAGCGACGGGAGCGTCTGGACCTCGCCGCTCGCGTCCAGCGGTACCGCCGGGGACGCGAGCGCGTCGACCTGACCGGGCGGACGGCGATCGTGGTCGACGACGGCGTCGCCACGGGCTCGACGGCGCGGGTGGCGTGCCGGATCGCCCGGGAGCTGGGCGCGGCGTCGGTGGTCCTGGCCGTGCCGGTGGGACCGGCGGCGACGCTCCGCAGCGTCGAGGACGCCGACGAGGTCGTCGCCGTCGAGCAGCCCGAGCCGTTCCGGGCCGTCGGCCACCACTACGTCGACTTCTCGCCCACGACGGACGACGAGGTCATCGTCCTCCTCGATCGGGCCGCCCGGCACCGCCGGGAGGGGCACCGTCCGTACGAACCGCCGGACGTCGACGCCGACATCGGGATCCCCGTCGGCGACGTCGTGCTCGAAGGGCACCTCCACCTGCCGGAGCCCGCACGCGCCGTGGTCGTCTTCGCCCACGGCAGCGGGAGCAGCCGCCACAGCCCGCGCAACCGGTTCGTGGCCGACGTGCTCTACGACGCCGGCCTCGGCACGCTCCTCCTCGACCTGCTGTCGCCCGACGAGGAGCGCCTCCGTGCCAATGTGTTCGATATCGGTCTCCTGGCCGGACGGCTGGCCGCGGCGACGGCGTGGGTCCGGTCCCGTCCGGACGCCGCCGGGTGCCGGGTCGGTTACTTCGGCGCCAGCACCGGGGCCGGAGCGGCCCTGTGGGCGGCCGCCGACCACCCGGGGTCGGTGACCGCCGTGGTGTCCCGCGGGGGGCGGCCCGATCTGGCCCTCGAACGGCTGGGCGAGGTGACGGCGCCGACGCTGCTCATCGTGGGGGGCGACGACGTGGCCGTCCTGGAGGCCAACCGCCGGGCCCTGGCCGTGCTCGGCCCGCCGAGCCGGATCACCGTGGTCGAGGGTGCCGGGCACCTGTTCGAGGAGCCGGGGACCCTGGCCGAGGCCGCGTTCGCAGCCCGCGACTGGTTCGCCCGGTACCTGCTGGACTCCCGACCGACGTCCGGCGACGGCGGGATGCCGACGACGGGGGCGGCGTGACGAACCCGACCGCTCCCCACGGCGACGACACGTCGGCCGAGATCCGGGCGCTCGCCCGGCCGCTGCGTACCGTCGCCGACCTCGACGGCCTGGTGGACCGGTTGGGTGGCCGGCGCACCGTGTGCATCGGCGAGGCCTCCCACGGGACCCACGAGTACTACGCCTGGCGGGCCGACCTCAGCCGGCGCCTGATCGAGACGCATGGGTTCACCTGGATTGGCGTCGAGGGGGACTGGCCCGACTGCTGGCGCATCAACCAGTGGGTCCGCGGCGTCGGCGACCAGGACCTCGACGCCCGCGGCCTCCTTGCCGGATTCGAGCGGTGGCCGACCTGGATGTGGGCCAACGAGGAGGTGGCCGAGTTCCTGTCCTGGCTCCGGGAGTGGAACGCCGGCCGGCCCGCCGACTCCCGGGTCGGCTTCTACGGGCTCGACGTCTACTCGCTCTGGGACTCGCTGCGCCGGATCATCGGATGGCTCGAGGCCAACGCCCCCGATGCGGTGGCCGCGGCGCTGGAGGCGTGGCGGTGCTTCGTCCCCTACCGCGAGGACCCCCACGAGTACGCGTGGAGCACCCGCCTCGTGCCCGAGGGCTGCGAGGCCGACGTCGTGGCGCTGCTGAGCGAGGTGCGGCGCCGTGCCGCGACGTCGGTCGGCGACGACGAATCGGCGTTCGACGCATGGCAGAACGCCGAGGTCGCGGCCGGCGCCGAGCGCTACTACCGGATCATGGTCCGGGGGGACCGGGAGTCGTGGAACATCCGGGACCGTCACATGGTGGACACGGTCGACCGACTGGCCCACCACCTCGGACCGTCGTCGAAGGGCCTGGTCTGGGAGCACAACACCCACATCGGCGACGCCCGGGCCACCGACATGGCACGGGGCGGCATGGTCAACGTGGGCCAGCTCCTGCGCGAGCGCCACGGCGTCGACGACGTGGCGTTGATCGGCTGCGCCGGGCACCGGGGGACGGTGGTGGCCGGCGCCGCATGGGGTGCCCCCGAGGCGGTGCTCCCCGTCCCGGTGGCCCGTCCCGGCAGCCACGAGGACCTGCTGCACCGGGCCCTCGGCGAGCCGGCCGTCCTCGACTTCGCCACCGACCGGGGCGGCGCCTGGCTCGGCGCGCGGCTCGGACACCGGGCCATCGGCGTCGTCTACCAACCCCGACACGAGCAGGGCAACTACGTCCCCACCCGGATGGGCGCCCGGTACGACGCGCTGTTGTGGTTCGAGGAGACTCGGGGGCTGCGCCCGCTCCACCACGAGGGCCGTCCGACCGAACCGGAGCTCGAGACCGAGCCCTCCGGGTTCTGACCGCGGCGCCCGGCCCGCGACGGGCCGGTCAGGGCTTGGACCGGACCGTGGCCAGCGGCGGGTCGGCCAGCTGGGTGGCGAGCGTGCCGGGTCCGGGTCCCCGGTGGCCGACGGTGGCGTCGAGGAAGCGGGCCACGGCGGCGTCGAGCACCGGCGTCCACGGCGTCCCACCTGCGATCGGCGTCCGGTGGCCGGCCCCGACCAGGGACAGGTAGTCGACCGGGGCGTCGACCTGTGCGAACACGGTCTGGCTGGCGGAGTACGGAACGACGGAGTCGGCCGTGCCCTGGATCAGCAGGAGCGGGACCCTCGACGGGGTCGCACCCGACGGCATCGGGTCGGGGGCGTCGGCGACCACGGCGCCGACCCGGGCATCCACCGTTCCCGGCCCGTAGCCGACGAGCAGGGCCACGTCGGCCCCGTCCGAGTGGCCGACGACGGCCACGGCCCCGGGGACGAGGTCGAGGGCCGCGGCCCTCGGCTCGAGCGACCCGACCACGAACGAGACGTCGCCGGCCTCGTCGGCGAGGTGGGTGCGATCGAGCGGGAAGCCGCGCGCGGGGTCCTCGAGGGGGAACGACGGGGCGGCCACCACGTAGCCCGACGAGGCGAGGGCCGAGCAGAAGCGGGCGTAGTCGAGGGGCCCGGTGTCGTAGCCGTGGACGAACACGACGAGGGGGAAGGGCCCGGGACCGGTCGGGGACCAGAGCTCGGTGGGCAGCGCCCGCTCGTCGGCCAGTGTCGCCCCGCCGCTCACGACCGGGCGTCCCGTGTCGACGAGGTCCAACTCGCTCCGGGTGACGGCCAGGCCCCGCAGCGGTGGGGCGGTCTGCGGGCGCCGCGGCTGCACCGGCGGCGTGGTCGTCGTGATCCGGGTGGCCGGCCGGGTCGGGTCGGCGGCACCGGTCCTCGGGAGCGGGGAGGCCAGGTGGGTGACGACGACGCCGACGGTCACGGCGACGGTCACGGCGACGACGCCCGCCACGAGCCGACGGCGTCGGACGGATCTGTTCACGGTGCGGGGGGCGCACGGCGTGCGCGGTGTCCACGGGTGCGCCCCGCGGTCGGGGACCGGGAGGGCCGGGCGTCAGGCGACGTCGAGCGCGGCGTTCTTCTGGTCGACATGGACGACCCGGGGTCGGTGGGTCGCCAGCTCGTGCTCCTCGTAGTCCCCATAGGTGAGCAGGATCACGGTGTCGCCCACGTGGACGAGCCGGGCCGCCGCCCCGTTGAGGCAGATCTCGCCGGGGCCACCGACGATCGCGTACGTTTCGAACCGGGCGCCGTTGTCGACGTCGAGCACGGTCACCTGCTCGTTCTCCAGGATGTCGGCGGCCTCCAGCAGCACGGGGTCGATGCTGACCGACCCGACGTAGTTGAGGTCGGCCGCCGTCACCGTGGCGCGGTGGATCTTTGACTTGAGCATCCGTCGTCGCACCCCACCAGCCTACCTACGGCTCGGGTGCGCCCGACAGCGGGCGCACCGACCTCGCCACCGGGTTTCGGGGTCCGACCGAAGGGGTACGTAGCCGCCGTCCGTGGGCCGTCCGGTCCCACTCCGACGGGAAAGGGGATCGCCATGGGGACAACCAGGCGTATCGTGTCGACGGGATTGGTCCTGGCCGCGGTGTCGGTCTGCGGAGCCTTCGGGGCGGTGGTGCCGGCAGCCCGGGCGGAGGCCTCGACGAGTCTGCCGGTGCACTACACCGTGCGTGCGTCGACCACGCTGGCCAAGCTGCACCAGACGGTCACCGTCCCGCCGGGCACCTTCACGGGGACCATCGATCTGGGGTCCGGCGTCCTCGAGGGGAACCTCTCCCTGCCGCCGGCGACGACGACGGTGGGACTGGCCGGCGTCGGACTGGCGAACGCCACGTTCCAGCTCTCGCCGACCGGACCGGTGAGGGCGACCGTGGACTTCTCGAGCCTGGTGGTCACGGCCACCGCCTCCTTCAACGTCCTCATCACCTCGGTCGAGCCGCTGGGACTGCCGGTCAACCTGGTCGGCACCAGCTGCGGCACCTCGAGGCCGGTGTCGGTGACGTTCAGCGGCAAGTTGTCGTTCACCGGCGCATCGACCTTCTCCGGGGTCTACGGGATCCCGCCGCTCGACGGGTGCGGACTGCTCACGCCCGTCCTCAACCTCCTGATCCCCGGTCCGGGCAACCAGTTCACCGCCTCGTTCGCTCCGGGTGGCTGAGCGCGCATCCGACGGGGGGTGGCCGAAGGGCTGTACCCGACGTCCCGACCGGTGGTCGGCGAGCGCTGCCGGGGCGCCGGTCCACCCCGTCGGGTCCAAGGAGCGGAGCAGGTGCGCCCTGTCGGTGATCCCAGCCGTGATCCCAGCCACGGCCCATCGCCCGCCGACGCCATGCGACGGGCGACGGGCCTTGTGCCCGGCCGGCGGCAGCCGGGACGGCGACCGCGGCGCCGGCCGACCTCCCGGGTGCTCCCCGGGGGGTGGTCCTCCCGGTGGTGGAACGGGAAGCCGATGGCGCCCACACCACTCCCGTCCGCGCCGGAGGCACCGCCGGAAGGTCCGGCGGTACCACCGGGGCGGATGTCGCCGGGGCGGGGTGCTGTGAGGTCGCCACCCGTCTGCCGAATGTGAGGCCCGCGAGGAGCAGGATCACCACGACCACCAGCCCGCCCACCACCCGGACGGCCAGCTGCAACGCCGACTGCGTCAGGGTTGCGGGTCCGAGCCGACGGTCGCTTCGCTGCCGGGCGCGAGCTGGTCGGGGGTCCGGCGGGTCCGTCGGCCGAGCCGCGCGTGCCAGCGGTTGGCCTCGCGTGCGGCGGTACGTGTCGTCGCGGGCTCACCTTCCTTGACCGAACGGTCGTGTCGCACGGACCCGACCAGGACCGGCGCGACAGCGATGGCAATGGCGAGGACGCCGATGGGGATGATCAGCCAGAGCAGGGTCATGGTGTGTCGGCGGGCGGTACGGGGCACCCACCACCTCCTGGTCGGGCGGTACCCGTCGGTCTCGTGGGTAAACCCCTCCGTCCGCTTCGGTCGCGCTCGACGGACGCGGGTATCCGGGTCCGGGCCCCTCGTGCCGGAACTCAGGTGGCGACGATGCGGACATGGAGGCGGGTCACCGTGCCCTGGGCCGTGCCCGTGATCTCGACGAGGTCGCACAGTTGGTTGGCCAGCCACAGCCCCCGACCGCTCGACCGGTCGGGGGCGGGCCGCACCTGTCCGGCCATCGGATCCGAAATGGTGCCAGGGCCCGCGAGTTCGCAGACGAAGGCGCCGTCGACGACGCAGCACCGGGCCGTCCCGTCGGACCCGCCGTGGATCACGATGTTGGTGGCGATCTCGTTGGCCGCCAGGACCAGATCCGCGGTCCGGGACGGATCGACGCCGGCGGTGCCGGCCTCGTTCCGGACGAAGCGCCGGAGCCGTGCGAGATCGCTCCGGCCGAACCGGAGCTCGGGCACCGGATCGGCGCCGTACGCTCCGGTGCCGATCCGGCTCCCGTCGGACGGGTCCCGGTTGTGGTTCCTCGGGTCCGGACCCGTCCTGCTGGGTTCGTACACCCGGCCGTGGAGCGCTCGAGCCTGGGCGAGCACCCTTTCGGCCAGGGCGTCGGCATCGTAGGGGCAGACCAGGCGGCAGGGATGCAGATCGGTGGCGAGGTCGAGCACGCGCTCGAGCCCCAGGCGCCGGCCGGGCTCCTCGGGGTCGGTCCCCGCGTGCCCGGGTTCGACCACCCCGCGGCACGCGGCGCCGTCCACCATCTCCAGGAATGCGCGCCACCTCTGCGAGACCCAGGCCGTGCCGCCTCCGGACCCGGTCGCGTCCGCATAGTGGACGAGGCCCTCGCCGTCGGGGAGCGCGTCCCGCAGCACCGCCAGGCGGTCGTTCGGGACGGCAACCAGGACCGCTTCGCCGGCCTCGATCCCCTCGCGTACGAAGGCGGACAGGAAGGTCACGTACTCCTGCACCCCGCGGTACACGAAGACCTCGTGACGGTGCCGTCCGCCTCCGTGCACGTGGGGAGTGGGCGGGGCCGCCGCCGGGAGCGTCATAGGTTCGCCCGAGCGTACCGTCGGGCGCAGCGTCGATCGGGGACGAGGACCCGCTCCGGCGTCCGGGGCCGACCTTCCGGATGGCCGCGCGGCCCGGCGGTCCGGTCGGGTATCGGCCTCGGCGGTGGGTTCGGGCACCGGCTCCTCACGGTCGGCGAAGGTCGCGCCGCGCACTACCCGGGTCGTCCCCGCCGAAACGTCCGCCCGGGTGCCCGAGGTTTCGCCTCGTGGGATCGGGGAACCCTAGTGGTGCACGACCCGGATCGCGCCATTGGCCGGCCGGAACCGGGTCGAACATGGATCAGAACGTGGATCAGAGTGGTCCGGGAGGTTCGGATGATGGCCGTTGAGGAGGACTGCCGGGGGACGCTGCGGGAGCTGGTCCGAGCCAGCGATCCCGGCACCGACGCGGTGGACCTGCGTCCGGAGCCCCCCGGCGGGATGCCGGACCGAGGTGACGTGCCGGGGCGAGCAGGATCGTCGGTGGCGCGTGACCCACGCGGCGTCGACCCGGAGGAAGGGGACCTCGTTCCCGACCCGCTGCCCGAGGCCGACAGCTCCGAGACCGCCGACGGTTGGGAGGCGAGCGGAGCCATGGAGGGCCCGGCCCCCACCGGGTGATCCGGCCGGCACGGGTTCAGGCTCCCTGCGGCCACGGCCTCATGGTGGTGGGACGACGAAGAGGCACCAGACGCGCTTTCCGTCCGGCAGGAAGTCGACCCCCCAACGGTCGGCCAGGCGGTCCACGAGGAGCGTGCCGCGACCGCTCGGCTCGGTCGGACCCGGGAGCCGGGGGGCGGGGGGAGTGCGGCTTGCGTCCTCAACCGACACCACCACCCGGGCCGTTCCCGATACCACGGTCAGGAGGATCGGCGGCATGCCGTGGACCACTGCGTTGGCCACCAGCTCGGATCCGCAGACGGCTGCGGGCTCGGCCCGCTCGGGGGTCGTCGCACCGACGACGGACCGGATCAACGCCCGGGCCACCGCCACCGAGTCCGGCATCGCCTCGATGACGAGTCGGTGCCGAAGGTCCGTGGCACCGTGGAGCCCGTCCGGCTGGTCCGGCTCGTCCGGACCGATCGGTTCCGTCCCGGACGGTCCGGACTGCGGCTTCCGGCGGGGGGTCCTCCACAGTGGGTGCATGGCGCTCCGTTCGCTGGTGCGGGCGGTCTACCCCCGCGTCTTCCGGGCGAAACCCGTGGGCACCTCGCCGCCGGGGGATGGGCGATCGGATCGCGTGATTGGCCTCGATGGGTCGGGGGTAGGTGTCGGATCGGGGTGAGTCGACCCGGTCCCCGCGGATCCGCCACCGTCGACCGGGCCGGCTCGTCCCTGCCGGGGGTCGCCCGGGGCACACCGGGAAGGGGCGAACGGGGTTCGCCGTTTCCCGATGCAGCGCCCGGGTAGGCCACAAGCCTCGGGTGGTCGCGAGGCAGGAGGGTGCGCATGGAGCGGGCGGACGGGCAGATGGGCGTGCGGGACATCGTGGATCTGCTGCGCCGGGACCACGCCCACATCCGGTCCCGGCTGGTGTGCCCCGCCGCCGACAGCGCCGACCGGCGGTGGATGGCGTTCTCCGAGGTGTCGGAGCTGATCATCCGGCACGAGGTGGGCGAGGAGGTGGTGGTCTACCCGGAGCTGGCCGACCTTCCCGGCGGAGCCGCGATGTCCGGTTCGCGACTCGACGAACAGTCCGCGGTCGAGACGCTCCTCGTCGCACTGGATCGTCAGGAGTTCGAGAGCCCCGGTTTCCGGCAGGACGCGCTTCGCCTGGGTTCGACGGTGCTCGGTCACCTCGAGCGGGAGGACGCCCAGCTGCTTCCCCTCCTCGCCACGATGCTCGGACCGCGGCGACGGGCGGAGCTCGGTCGGCGATTCCTCGAGGTCGTCCGGGTCGCCCCCGCACGCCAGATGGTGGCCGTCGGGGTGCCGACCGGGCCGGCCATCGTCGACCGGACCTCGGCGGTGTCGATCTTCATGCGCGACTCGGCCGCGCCCGGCAACTCGGCCTCGTGACCGGCGGGCCCTTCCGGCCACCTCCCGGGCGCGGAACCGAACCCGGACACCGCGCCGTCCACCCGGTCGTCACCGACCCGGTGGGCGCGCCGTCTCGCGGTGGGCGTCCAGGGTGGCGACGGGTGTGCCGGCGGCCGGCCCGCCGTCCCGGATGAAGAGAAGGAGCTCGAGCGGGCTCTCGCCGAACACGGGGTGGAGCCCGTGGATCCTGCAGCAGATCCCGACCTGGCGCAGATGCGCCCACAGTTCGGCCAGCGCGACACCACCGGATTCGTCGATGTGCCGGAGTCGGCCGACATCGACCACCACGGCATCGCAACCTCCCCGTACCAGTTGCTTGAACTGGGAGTCGAGGACGCAGGCGGACTCGTGGTCCAGCGCTCCGGCCATCGACAGGACGCATCCACCGGCGGACCAGTGCACCGTGAGGCGAAGGCGCGCCGCCTCCCCACCGGGATGTGCGGGCCGCGGGAGCAGCCGGATCGGAGCGGGAGGGGGGACGGGTGCGGGCGCGGGCGGATCGGGGGTCATGGGTGGTCGATACCCCCGGCCCCGTCGGTCCAATCGTCCGAGCGTCGGACCGCTCCCGTCGGCCCCCGGTCCGGCGGGCCGCGGCTGGCTACGGTGGTGGTACGTCGCCGCGGCCACCGGGGGTTTGCCGTCCACGCCGGTGGGTAGGACACGGGGACGGGATGCACACGGGCGGCAGTGCGCCGCCCGACGGTGGGTGCAGCGACGAGGAGTGGACTGTGGACCAGGCGTTCGGTATCTCGGAAGTGTGTGTCGACGGGACGAGCATCGTCTCGGTCTCGGGCGAAGTGGACGTGGCGACCGCGCCGGCCGTCCGCGACTGCCTCCATCAGGTGATCGAGCGTGACCCCGGACCGGTGATCGCCGACCTGGTGGGTGTCACCTTCATCGACTCGACGGGCCTGGGGGTGCTGATCGGTGCGCACCGGCAGTGCGCCGACAGCGGTCGGCCGCTACGGGTGGTGGTCGCCGAACCCCGGATCCGCAAGGTGTTCGAGATCACCGGACTCACCGAACTGTTCCCGATTCTTCCGTCACTCGACCTCGCGATGGCGGGGGGGGAGGCCGGGCGGGCGTGAGCGGAGTGAGCGCGGACTCCTCGCAACCGGGTCGGGCCGTGACCGGGGTCGGGCCGACGGTCGGCGGGATCGTCGAGCTGACCATCCCCGTGGAGTCCGACCTCCTGGTCCTGGCGCGCCTGGCCGTCTCGACGGTCGCCGCCCGTTCGGAGTTCGACATCGAGGAGATCGACGACCTCCGCCTGGCCGTGGATGAACTGTGCCTGTCGGTGCTCGACAGGAGGCGCTCGGGGCGCCTGCACCTGCGCATCGAAGGGTTACCCGATCAGATCGAGGTGCTCTGCCGCTACGACGGCGACGACCTCGTGCCCGGCCGGGATGCCACGGACGACTCGACGAGCGAGCTGTCCGCACGCATCCTCGATGCACTGGTGGACGAGCACGGGCCCATCGTCCGCGAGGGATGGCGTGGCGCCCGGTTGTGCAAGCGACGCACCGTCCGCGGTGGCTGATGTCCTCCTCACTCGGCCCCGTGGCGACACGTGACGACTTCGTCGAGTTCGCCGCCACCCGCGATCCGGGCCTCCGCAGCCGGCTGGTGGAAGCGCACCTGGGCCTGGCCCACCACCTGGCGCGCCGGTTCGGGAACCGGGGCGAGACCCGGGACGACCTGGTCCAGGTCGCCTCGCTCGCCCTGATCCACGCAGTCGACCGGTTCGACCCGGACCGGGGGTTCGAGTTCAGCACCTTCGCCACCCGGACGGTCCTGGGCGAACTGAAGCGTCACTTCCGCGACAAGGGCTGGGCTGTCCGCGCCCCGAGGCGGGTGCAGGAGCTCTACCTCGAGTTGGGCACGGCGGCGGACGACCTGGCCCAGGAGCTCGGGCATCCGCCCACCGTCGGCGAATTGGCCGCACGGACCGGCGCCACCGAGGAGGCCGTGCTCGAGGCCATCGAGGCGGGTCAGGGATACCGGGCCTCCTCCATCGACGCGCCCGATCGCCAGGAGGGATCCCTGGCCCAGCGGCTGGGTGACGTGGACGCCGGCTTCGTCGGAGCCGAGAACCGTCAGGTCCTCGTGGACGCTCTGGCGACGCTACCCGAGCGCGAACGGGAGATCCTCCACCTCCGGTTCGTCGACGGGCTCACCCAGTCGCAGATCGCCGGCCGGATCGGGGTGAGCCAGATGCACTTCTCCCGGCTCCTGGCGACGAGCATCCGCCGCCTCCGCGAGTCCTTCGCCGTCGGACCGTGACCGGGGGGCGCACGCGGGACGCCGTCACCCGGTCAGATCCGCGGAGGCCGCTGGGCGACGGTGAGGAAGAAATCGTCGACCTGGCGGACGACGCGCGTGAAATCGTCGAGGTCGGCGGGTTTCGTGACGTACGCGTTCGCGTGGAGCTCGTAGCTGCGGCGCACGTCGTCCGGTGAATCCGACGTCGTCAGGACGACTACGGGGATCGTCCGAAGCGTGTGGTCCGACTTGATCCTCGAGAGGACCTCGTGCCCGCCGAGCCGCGGGAGGTTGAGGTCGAGGAGGACGAGGTCGGGCCGGGGGGCGTCTGCATGTTCGCCCTCCCGGCGGAGGTAGGCGACGGCCGCCTCGCCGTCCTCCACGACCCTCAGGTTGTGGCGGACCCGGGAGCCGGAGAGTGCCTCTCGGGTCAGGAGGACGTCTCCGGGATCGTCCTCCACCATCAGCAGTTCGACCACGGGCGCAGGTCCACCGGCTGTCATGGCGTCCCCTCCCTGACCAGGCTCGGAAGGGTGAAGCATAGACGGGTACCGCCGCGGAACCCGGTGTCGACACGGATCGTCCCCCCGTGGAACTCGACGATCTTCTTGCACAGGGCGAGGCCGATGCCGGTACCTCCGAACGCCTCCCGGGCGTTGAGCCGCTGGAAGATGACGAACACGCGGTCCGCGAACCGGGGTTCGATCCCGATCCCGTTGTCGGTGACGGTGAACGTCCACTCGTCCCGACCGGGTCCGGACGTCGCTTCCACGGCGACCGCCGGTGCCTGCTCCCCCCGGAACTTGACCGCGTTCCCGATGAGGTTCTGGAAGAGCGAGGAAAGGAGCACGGGGTCGCCGGACACGGTGGGGAGGTCCCCGATCGTGACGGTGGCCCCGGCCTCGTCGATCGGGTCGGCGAGTGCGGCCACCGCACCCCGGGCACAGGCCGCGGTGTCGACCGGGACGAACGCGTCCGTCGTCCGTCCGACACGCGAGAATTCGAGCAGGTCGCCGATCAGGGCCTGCATCCGCCGGGACCCGTCGACGGCGAACGCGATGTACTGGTCGGCACGGTCGTCGAGCTGTCCTGCGTACCGTTGCTGGAGGAGCTGCACGAAGCTGGTCACCTTGCGCAGCGGCTCCTGGAGGTCGTGGGACGCGATGTAGGCGAACTGCTCGAGCTCCTCGTTCGAGCGCCGGAGTTCGAGGTTGGATTCGGCCAGGGCCTCGCGGGCCGCCGTGACCTCGTCGAACTCCCGGACGATCCGGAGCCGCATGTCCTCCACGTCGGCGCCCAGCGCGAGGATCTCGGGAGGGCCGTCCGGCGCGATGGCACGGTTCAGGTCCCCACCGGCCACCCGTCGGACCGAGTCCCCGAGCTCGGCGAGCGGGTCGGTCACCCAGCGCCGGAGGGCGCGCGCCAGGCCGATCCCGACCACGACCACCAGGACGATGCCGACGACAAGTGCCACGAGCACCTGGGTCGAGGCGACCGACAGTGACGCTGCGCTGGAGGACCGCTCGACCGACAGCGCCGCGTCCAGTGCGGCGAAGCGGCTGCGCACGACGTCGAACCGGGCCTTTCCGGGACCCAGGAGCTGCTGCTCGGCGACGTCGGTGCCGCCGGTGCGGGTGACCATCAGCGCCGGCAGCACGAAGTCCTGGTGCCACCGCGACGCGGCGTCCTGGGCATCCGCGGCCAGGCCGAGCAGCCGGGGGTCACCGGCCAGTGCGGCACGGAGCCGTTCCGAGGCGGCACGCTCCTTGACCGCACCTTCGGTGTAGGGCTGGAGGAACGCCGGATCGCGCGTCAGCAGGTAGCCGCGGATGCCGGTCTCCTCGTCGAGGTAGGCCTCGAAGACCTGGTCGGATGCCAGGCTCGCCGGATCGATCTTCACGAACAGGACGTGCCGGACGTCGGTGAGGTGGACGAAGGCGGCGGCGCCGAGGACCGACACCAGCACGACGACGAGCCCTGCCACCGTGAAGAGCGCCGTCAGGCGGGTCCGGAGGCCCCAGGGACCGAGCGGACCGCTCGTACGGCCGTCGGCCTGCCGGGGGTTGACCTCCGGCGCCGAGACAGCGTCGAGGGTGTGGCCAGGTTGCACCGTCACCGTTTCCCGGGGGGTGAAGCGGCGATGATGACGAGTGCCACGTCGTCCTTGAGCGGCTCACCGTTCGCTGCCTCGGCCGCCCCCACCAGGGCGTCCGCCAGTTCGCGGGGAGACGCGCCGGGGCCGTGCCGGGCGGCGGCCCGGGCCAGCTCGACGCTGTCGAACCGCTCCGCGCCGTCGGGGCCGTGGCCCTCGACGATGCCGTCGGTGAACACCACCATGGTCCACGTCGGACCGAGGTCGACGTCCGTGGCGGGCCAGCGTGCGTCGTCGAACACGCCGAGCAGTGGACCGCGTCCTCCGGCGGGCACGGGCAGCACGTCCTCGTCACCGACGACGAGCGGGCTCGGGTGTCCGGCCAGGCGCATCCGGGCGTGCTCCGCATCGACGCCGAATTCGAGGTCGCACAGCGTGGCGAACGTCTCCTCCGAACCCCGTTCGGATCGCAGGACCCGCTGGACTGCGTCCAGCGTGCTGTCCGGATCGGCCCCGGACAGCACGAGCGCCCGCCAGGCGACCCGCAGGGCGACGCCCAGCGCCGCCTCGTCGGCACCGTGGCCGCAGATGTCGCCGACCACGACGCGCACGGTTCCGTCGTCGAGCTCGATGGCGTCGAAGAAGTCCCCGCCGAGCAGTGCCCGCCGCCCGCCGGCCTCGTAGCGGACGGCCCAGCCGAACCGCGGGTTGTGGACGATGGGACGGGCGACCAGTCCCCGTTCCATGCGGGCGCTCTCGGCCCGGAGCAGCAGTTCCTCACCCAATTGGCGCGAGGACTCCTGGCTCTGTCGCCGGGTGATGGCGTAGCGGACCGACCGGGCAAGGCTCTCGTGGTCGACCTTGCCCTTGATCAGGTAGTCCTGTGCCCCGAGCAGCATGGCGTCCCGGCCGAGCGACCGGTCGGCGACACCGGTGAGGACGACGACTGCGGAGCCTGCCGGATGGTCCACGACGGCACGGACCGCCTCCAGGCCTCGGGCGTCGGGCAGCCCGGGGTCGACGAGGACGCAGTCCGCGCCCCGGTCCAGTTCCGCGAGCCCGCTGGACAAGTCGCGGACCCAGTCCAGGGAGTAGCCACCGCCTGCCAGCTCGAGGAGCTCACGGACCAGGAAGGCGTCGCCGGCGTCGTCCTCGATGAGGAGGACCCGCAGCGCCGCGACGGTGGTCAGGCCTCCCGGTGCCTCCCGGGGGGCCGGTTGGGGCGGCGTGTCGGCCGCGTCGGAGTCGTCGCGATGAGGGTCGATGGCATTCGTCACCGTAGCCACCGATCGCCCGGTCTGCCGTCTTCGGGGCTCCCGGCGTCATCCGAGGCTCCGGCCGCCCGGCGCGTCGGCCCCGATACCGGTGCGCTCAGCGCTGGTGGGCGCGCTGCTCGGCCTCGTGGGCCACAGCCTCCGCCCGTGACGCCTCCGCCTCCCGGGCGGCGACGTCACGCTGGGCCGCCGCCTTCTCCTGCTGGGCTCTTCCCTCTTCGCGCAGGTCGTCCTTGCCGGCGACGACCCCCGCCGCCTCCTTGGCCCTGCCCTTGACCTCCTCCACGATGCCTTCCGCGGCGGGACTACCAGTTGAAGAAGCGCCGGCTGCCGGCGTGCTCCCCCCGTCCGATGGCGAACCCGACGACCCACAGCAGGAGCAGGATGCCGGCCAGGATCCACAACAGATGGAAGGTGAAGCCGAGCCCGGCCACGAGCAGGACGATCAGGAGTGCGAGCAGTACGACCATCGGGGGAGTCCTTTCCTCACCGGACCGCCCCGTCCGGAGCGGTCCGTTCATCCTTCCCCTGCCGTGCCGCACCAAACCCGGGCTGCTTCGCCATCGCCCGTGCCGGTGCCGGAGGACCGGGTCGAGGTCAGGCCGACGGGTGGCCGGCTTCGAGCGGCGGAACGTTGCGATTGGTCAACAGGCCGTTCCACGGACCGGTGCCGCCGACGACGGGATAGGTCAGCAGTGCCTGGTGATCCCCGACGTCGATCCGCTGGATGATGCCGACGACGAGCCATGCCGCGCAGTCGTCGAGGACGGGCACACCCAGGATGCCCCGATGCCACGGCGTGTGCGCGAACTTGTCCACGAGGTCGCCCGACTCCTCGCCGAACAGCGACGCCGTGGCGACCTGGTCGGCGCCGAGCAGGTGGAGGCAGAGGACCGACGCATGGTCCGCGACGTCGAAGGTGTGGTTGGCCTTCGAGATGCACACCAGGAAGCGGGTCGGCTCGATACTGCACTGGGTGAGGAACCCGGCCAGGCACCCACCGAGTGACCCGTCCTCGCCCACCGCCGTCACCACGACCAACGGGTAGGCCGTCCGGTCGGTGAACGCGTCCGTGCCCACTGACCGGTCGATGTGGTCTGCAGGCTGCATGTACTCCTCCTCGTGCATCGGTCGTCGCGTCTGGGTGCTACCCGCGGAAGGTCGCGGCCAAACCAGGGGAGGTCGAACCGAGCGGCCCCGTACGTGGTCGCCGTACCGGCCGTCTGCCGGGCACGCGCGTCCGGCACCCCGTCGGCGCCGACCGGGTCCCGCCGGCACGCGTCGGGCCCGGGTACCGGGTTTGCCGTGCATGGGAATTGGGTAGTCCGGGAGTGCGCTCCGTACGAGGAGCCGATATGAGGAGGATCGATACCATGGCAGCAGGTCTCGTGGCGAGCATCATCGCCTTCGCAGTGGGAGCCGTGCTGGACTTCGCCCTGACGGTCAGCAGCGACCAGCACGGATTCAACGTCCACACGGTGGGCGTCATCCTGATGGTCGTCGGAGTCGTGGGTGCTCTGCTGTCGGTCATCGGCTTCGTGGCCGGGGGCGGGATCTTCCGCCGCCACCGTACGGTGGTCGACGATGGGCGGGGCAACGTGGTGCGCCGGGAGGACACCTTCAGCTGAGACCTCTCCACTTGAACGGTCCGGCCAGCTGAGCGGTCCGGCCGTCCGGTAGGCGCCCAGCCCCCGATCGGCCGGGCGCAGGTGGGACCGGACAGAGGCGGCAGCGGCAGTTCCTCGGCGTCACGACGGACGTCTTCGGCGACCACGGAGGTACACCATTCCCCACATCGACCGGACGCGCATCCACCACCGGGCGAACCACGCCGTGTCGCACACCACCGGAGCGTTCGGCTCGCTGACCGCCGTCGTGTTCGCCGTGGTGACGGTCGTGGCATGGTCGCTCGGCCTGCTCTTCGACCAGCGCGAGGAGCAGGTGCTCACCTCGCTCGCGACGGTGATCACGTTCGCGATGGTCTTCATCATCCAGTCGGCACAGAACCGGCAGAGCCGGGCCATCCAGACCAAACTGGACGCGCTGCTCATCGCCGAGGACCGACTCGACGAACAGGCGCTGCTGGGACTCGAACAACGACCGGACTCCACGATCAAGGGCGTGCAGTCGGAGGTGCACGCCAGCCCCGGGAGCGACCAGGGGTGACTGTCGGCCCGCTCAGCCGTCGTGGTCGGGATCGAGTTCGCCGAGCACCTGGGCGGTGAGATCTGCCGGGACGCCGAGCAGCTCGACGAGCTGGACCTGGGTGAGCCCCTCCTCCAGCGCGGTACTGATCAACGAGCTCCGGAGGGCGAACCGGGCCACGTCGAAGTCCGCCAGCGCCGTGTTCATGCGGAGGTAGCGGGTCGTCGTGCTCATGGTGGCGATGGCATCCGTCAGGCAGCTGCCGTCGGCGAGCATGGCCTGCCCCTTCTCGACCTGCTCGGTGTTGGTGGCCAGGGTGGCCGACAGGGTGCGGGCCGCAACGAGCCAGGTTTCGATGTCCGCCAAGAGGCCCGCGTACGATTCGGAGCGCCGCTGTTCCATCGGTCGAGCATAGGTTTGGTGCCCCCACCGCTCCACCGCTCCACCGCTCCACCGCTCCACCGCTCCACCGCTCCACCGCTCCACCGCTCCACCGCTCCCGGGCCTGCGGCACGGTAACCGGGTCGCACGGCTACCCGAGTGCCTCACGGTGCCTCCCGGGTGTCCGGCCCCCCGGCCGTCGCTCAGGGGGCGGGGACCGAGACCTGCACCGGGAGCGACGCCGAGCTGTCGCCGACCCCGATCCGGTAGGTGCCGCCCACCGTGGTCCACCCCGCGGGCTGGAACGACCGGAACGCCGTGGCCGGCACGGCCAGCGTCACGGTCCGGGACCGGCCGGGCTCGACCGTCACCGGGCTGAACGCGGCCAGCTGGGCGGGTGGCTCACCGGCCTTCTTCGGGAACGTGAGGTAGGCCTGGACGACGTCGGTCCCCGTGCGGCGCCCGGTGTTGGCGAGCGACACGGTGACGGCGTAGCCGGTGCCGGTCCGGGCGACGGAGCCGTGCGAGATCGAGAACTTCGTGTACGTGAGGCCGAAGCCGAAGGGGAAGAGCGGCACCGTGCCGGTGGCGTGGTCGTAGCGGTAACCGACGTCGAGTCCCTCGCTGTAGGTCGAGACGAGTCCGGTCCCCGGCCACTGGGAGGTCGTCCGCACCGCCGTGCGCGTCGCGCTGGTGGGGAAGGTGACCGGGAGGTGGCCCGTCGGCGAGACGTCGCCGGTCAGCAGGGCCGCCGCCGCCGCCCCGTCCTGTTCACCCGGATACCACGCCTCGAGCACGGACTTCACCTGGTGGAGCCACGGCATCAGCACCGGCCCGCTGGTGTTGAGGACGACGATCGTGCGGGGGTTGGCCGCCGCCACCGCGGCGATGAGCGCGTTCTGATCCCCGGGGAGGGACAGGCTGGGCCGGTCGAACGTCTCGGAGCTGTAGTCGGCGGCGAACACCACGGCGACCTGCGCGGCGCGAGCCGTGGCCACCGCCTGTGCGATGGCGTCGCCCACGTAGGACATGCCGAGGTCGACGATGCTCGGGATGTCGAGGGAGGTGGCGTCGGGGACCGGGGTCCAGCGCAGCGACAGGCGGTACGGTCTCCCCGCGGTCAGCACGGTCGAGCCGGACCACGTCCCGGCGTCGTGGGGGAGTAGGTCGGACACGGTCGGGTGTCCGTCGAGGGTGAGGGCGGCCGAGCCGGTGCCGGCGATGGAGAACGTGTACCGTCCCGAACGGGGCGGCGTGAACGTCCCCGACCAGGTGGCCTTGGTTCCCGTCCACCCCGGGGGGAGCTCGATGCTGGTGGCACGGGACGCCGTGGGGTCGAGGTCGGGCAGCCGGCCGCCGTCGGCACTGTCCGTCGGGATCCGCTTCGGCCGGTCGGGGGCCGGGTTGGACCGCACCTCGTCGTGGTCGTTGCCGTGGATGGTCGGGGCGGGCTCGACGGCCGCGGCCGGTACCGGGTCGACGGTGGTGATGACGGGCCCGCTGCCCGTTGCCGGCCCCACGCGCAGGGTCAGGCCGTGGCCGCGCCCCGAGTCCGGGGTCAGGTAGGCGGTCGGGATCGTCGGAAGGTGGAGCGTCGTCGAGCCCCCGTCCGCGTACTGCACGGTCGTACCCGGCCCCAGGCGGGCCTGGAGCGCCGCGAGGGGCGTGGAGACGAACGGGGGCGTCACGTGCGAGGACCCGAAACCCTGGACGACGGGGTGGGTCGAGGCATCGGCGCCGATCACCGCCACCGAGTGCAGCGCCGAGGGGTCGAGGGGGAGGAGGTTCCCGGTGTTCTGCAGGAGGACGGCCGAGCGCTCGGCCGCGGTGAGGGCGAAGGCGGCGTGGGCGGGCGTGGCGACGGGCGTGCCGGGAGCACCGGTCGCCGGCCGGCCGACAAGTCCGAAGGCGAACATCTGGGCCAGCACCCGCTCGACGTCGCCGTCCACCGTGGCCTGGGTCAGCAGTCCCCGGGACACGAGGTCGGTCAGCTCGTCGACCGACGACGGCTTGAGCAGGTCGACGCGTGACCGGAGCGCGGTCGACGGTGCGTGGACGGCGCCGAGGTCGGAGCGCACGAACCCGGCGAACCCCCACTGGTCGAGGACGAGACCGAGTGCGGGGTCCTGGCACTGGAACACCCCGTTGAGCTGCGGGTACGCGCACATCAGCGTGGCGACGTGCGCCGTGGTGACGGCGGCCTTGAACGGCGGCAGGTAGATCTCCTGCAGCGCCCGGGCCGAGACGCGTGCGTCGAGGGCGCCCCGGTTGGTCTCCTGCTGGTAGGCGAGGAGGTGCTTGGCGTCGGCCATCACGCCCTGGGACTGCAGTCCCTGGATGTCCGCCACACCCAGTTCGGAGGTGAGGAGGGGGTCCTCGCCGTAGGACTCGTCGGCACGGCCGCTCTGCGGGACGCGGTCGATGTTGAGGTTCGGGCCCTGGCTGGCGTCGATCCCCTGCCCACGGGCCTCGGCTCCCAGCACCTGGCCGTACTGTCTGGCGATCGAGGTGTCGAAGGTCGCCCCGATCCCGAGCGGCGCCGGCAGGAGGGACACGCCCGTGTCGCCGAAGGCGATCCCCCACGGTCCGTCCGACATGGTGAGGGAGGGGATGCAGAGCCGGGCCACCCCCTCGTTGACGTTCTCGTAGGAGCCCGAGGTCTTCAGGACGAGCTCGCCCAACTTCTCGGGAAGCGTCATCCGCTTGGCGACGAGCTCGGCCAGTGCCGCGGGGCTCGTGCCCGAGGCCATGGCCGAGGCCAGCCACGGGCACGAGGCGGTGCTCATCGGCGGCGTGGGGAGTCCGGTGGCCCCTCCGGCGGTCACCTTCGGGGGCACGGGTACACCGCCGGGTGCCGCGCCGGTGGCAGCCCCGGCTGGAGAGGTCAGGGACACGGCCACCACGCTCGCCGCGGCCAGGGTCCCGAGGGCGCGGGAGGTCCAGCGGTGCCGCCGGGCGACCGCCGGGCGCCGGGCCCTCATGTGGGCGGGACGCCGCGCCCGCCCGGACGGCCGGGGACGCGCCTCGGCTCGGGGCGGATGCAGCTCATGCCGAGAGCGTACGGTGCGAACGTGACGGAGTGATGACATCCCCGTCCCCGTGTCGGAGGAGCGCATCGCCCCGTCGGCCGCCCGCGGCCCGGGCGCGCGGCTTCACCCAGCCGTCTCCGCCGGTCCGGCGATGCGCCATCCGAGGGTCTCGCGCCGGTCCCCGGCGCAGGACACGACCTCCCATGCCACCGGTGTCCAGACGTAGACGGCGGCCTGGCCGTGGCGTCGGCCCAGTGCCAACGCCTGGTCCTCGGGGAGTCCGGGCACCGCCGCCCCCGACTCGGCGTGCCCGTCGCCGGGGTCCCTGCCGGTCGCCGGCCACCACGTGAGGCCACGGGTGGACAGCTCCCGGGTCAGGATGCGGTGTCGCGCGGCGTTGACGTCGTCGGCGAGCTGCACGCTGTCGGGGTTCCACGCCGTGATCACCACCATCGGCTCGGCCAGCCCTTCCGGCCACGTGCCGACGGTGCCCGGTGCCTCGGGGACGATCCGGAACGCCGGTCGGTCCCGTGGCACGACCTCGACGACGGCGGTGCGGTAGGCCGCCCAGTCCCGCTCGGTGGCCATCAGCGGGACGCGCTCATCCGCCCGAACCGGGCACGGGGCTCGCCCGCCCCGGCTCCTGGGTGGGCATCCGCTGCGGATCGGGGATCGGGAGCACCGGCTGGTCGCTGCGGAGTTCGACGATGTCCCCGGGCTGGCAGCCCAGGGCCTGCACGCCCGCCTCGGTGTCCCGCGAGGTCGAGGGAAGGCGGGGTGCCGCCGGCACCGGGTGACCCATCTGGAGGGTCGAGGTGAGGTCGCCGACCGTGGCCCGCCGCCAGGCGGAGAGGTTCGGCGCGGTGACCCCGAACCGCTCCTCGAGGAACCGGAGCTGGGACGTGTGGTCGAACGTCTCCGACGAGATGTGCCCGCCGCGGCTGAAGGGCGAGACGACCAGCATCGGGACCCGGAACCCGAGTCCGATGGGCCCGTCGATCCCGGCGGCGTCGGCCGGGAGCGGGCGCACGGTCACGTACTCGCCGGCGGTGCCCGCCGGCGGGACGGGCGGCGGCACGTGGTCGAAGAAGCCGTCGTTCTCGTCGTACATGACCAACAGGACGGTCTTGGCCCAGACCTCCGGACGCGACGTCAGCGTCGACAGCACCTGGTCGATGAACCACGCGCCCAGCGCCGGCGGTGCCGGCGGGTGCTCGTCGTAGCCGAGCGGCGGGACGATCCAGGAGACCGCGGGCAGCGCGCCCGTGTGCACGTCGACGGTGAAGTCGTTCGGGAAGATCGGCAGGAAGGCCTTCGCGTGCAACGCCGACGAGGGGTCCGAGTACTGGGAGAAGTAGGGGAGGACGGCGTCGGAGATCGCCATCACCTCGGGGTTGCCGGCCCGGTAGGCGTCCCCGGGCGGCGTGTACACCTTCCAGGAGACATGGGCGTCCTCGAGGACCTCAGGCATGGTGGTCCAGCTCACGCTGAACTTCGCCGCCGGGTCGGCATTGGTGGTGAGCACCGGGCCGCCGTGGAGCCCGGCCGGGTCGATGGTCCCGGACATGGCCATGAGCCGGTTCGGGTGGGTGGGCCCGAGCACGGACGCGTGGTAGCCGTCGCACAGGGTGAAGGCGTCCGCCAGGGCGTAGTGGTAGGGGAGGTCGGCCCGGGTGTGGTACCCCATGGTCAGCGTGCCGTACGACGGCCCCTCCAGGGTGGCCGACGCGTGGGTGGCCACGAAGGCGTCGTTGGCGCCGTGGTTCCAGCACTGGTGCTGGGCCGCCCAGAAGTGGTTCAGGTCGTGGGTGCACTCACCCGTGCCGGCGGCCACGTCGAGCCGGAACGGGAGGACCGCGCCGACCGGTGCGGCCGTCCGGTTCCCGGTCCAGGGCTGGGCGAAGGCGCCCAGGTGGTCGGCGGTGTGGTCGTCGAATCCCCGGGCGCCGCGGTAGGTGCCGAAGTAGTGGTCGAAGGAGCGGTTCTCCTGCATGAGGATCACGACGTGCTCGATCGCCCCGAGGTCCGACCCGGCCGGTGGGATGCGTGCCGCCTTGGCCACGGTCGGGCTGCCGCCGCATGCCGCAGCCCACACTCCGGCACCTGCGGCGAGCGTCGCGCCCAGGAAGGTGCGCCGGTCGATCCGCGCGCTGCCCCGGGCGGCAACCGTGCCATCCTCCATGATGCTCCCCCAAGCCACGGCCGTCCGGCCGTGTGCGGAGCGTACCCCTGCACGGGCGCGGGACCCGTGAGGCACCCCCGGGAGCACTGCCGGTGAGCCGGCCGGGCCCGAGCGTGCCCTCGCGCTCGGGGTACCGGCCTACCGGAAGGTGGCGGACACCGGCAGGTGCTTGACGCCCCCGACGAAGTTGGCCTGCGCCCACTCCGGGGTGCCGGCCAGCTCGATGGTGTCGACCGCGGCCAGCAGTCTGGGGAGGATGGTGCGCAGCTCGCGCCGGGCGAAGGTCGACCCGAGGCAGAAGTGCTCGCCGCCGCCGAAGGCGATCATGCGGTTGGCATTCGCCCGGGCCACGTCGAAGGTCATCGGGTCGTCGAACATCCGCTCGTCCCGGTTGGCCGACGGGTAGGACAGGAGGAGCCGGTCCCCCTCGGGCACCTCCACGCCGGACAGCGTGGCCGGTCGGGTGAGGTAGCGGAGGAAGTGGCGGACCGGGGACGTCCACCGGATCATCTCGTCGACGGCGTTGGTCACCAGGTCGGGACTGGCCTGGAGGAGCGCGACCTGCTCGGGGTGGCGCAGCAGCGCTTCCAGCCCGCCGGCCAGCGCATACGAGGTGGTGTCGTGACCGGCCGTGGCCACGATCGTGTAGTACCAGAGCCGGGCGTTGCTCCCGAGCGGACAGCCGTCCACCTCGCCGTTGGCGATGACGGTGGCCAGGTCGTCGGTCGGGTGGGCGCGGCGCTCCTCGGTCAGTTCGGTGAAGTACTGGTCGAACTGGGCGATGGTCTCGGTCAGAAGCGCCATCGGGTCGCTCAGGTCACCGAGGTACTCGGGGTCGGCCGCCCCGAAGATGCCCTGGGTGAGCTTGAGCATCGTCGGTTCGTCCTCTTCGGGGACACCGAAGATCCCCATGATCACCCGCAGCGTGTAGGGGACGGCGATCTCCTGTGCGAAGTCGCAGGTGCCGTCCAGCTGGCGGAACTTGTCCACGAACTGGTCGGCGATGGCCTCGATGGAGGCCTGGCGCTTGGCCACGGCGCGGGGACGGAACCAGTCGTTGGCCAGGCCGCGGTGGCCGGCATGCTCCTCGCCGTCCATGTGGATCAGCGTCTCGCCCTCGATGCCGATCGACTTCAGGAACTCCATCTGGAAGTCGGGGGCCAGGATCGAATTGCGGGTGTTGAGGAAGTGTTCGTTGTCGCGGGAGACCCGGAACACGTCCTCGTGGCGGGTTACGGCCCAGAACGGCGTGTACCCCTCCTCCTCGATCCGCAGCACCGGCGCATCGGCACGGAGCTCGGCGGCCACGGCGTGCCAGTGGTCCTGGTCGGCGTAGGCGGTGGGATCGAGGAAGATGGCGCCTCGGGGATCCGATGGGGTCATGGCTGCTCCCGGCGTGGACGGTGGGTGGGACGGTGACGGCGTGCGGCGGCCCCGATGCTACCCAGCACCGGCGACCGGCCGCCGACGCCGGCGGGTGCCCGCGGCGACCGGCCACCCCACCGGTCGCTGCAACCGTCCGCCGGCGGATTGCAACCGAGCGACGGCTGTACGGGCTTTCAGTCGGGAGCCGGCCGCGCCGATGGATATCCGGAGGAACGATGGGAATGCAGAGCTGTATCCAGGAGACGCGATGAGGACGCACGCGGCGATTCGACGTCCGGGGCGCGTGCGCGGTGCCGGCTCCCTCCTCCTCCTGCTCCCGCTGACGGGCGGCGTCCTCGGGGCGGCCGCGGTTGCCGCCCCGGCCTCGGCCGCCCCGGCCGTCTGCACCCAGCAGGCCGCCCCCGCCGGCATCTACGGCATGGTGCATGCGAAGGCGCCGGCCGGCTGCACCGTCCAGGCACCGCGGTCGTTGGCGGGCACCGGCGCATCGTCCTCGCTCGGGACCTCCTACGGAGGCGGCAGTCCGCCGCTGCTCTCCGGCGGGGGATCCGTGGTCGGGACGCCGTCGACCACCGGGGAGAACACCGTCCACGCGCTGTTCTGGGCACCGCCCGGATACAGCTTCCCAGCGGGCTACGAGGCCGGCGTCGACACCTACCTGACCGACGTGGCCGCGGCCAGCGGATCGGCCTCCAACGTCTATGCGGTGGCCACCCAGTACACCGACGCCCTCCGGGCGGGCACCCCGCACATCCAGTACCTCGTCCATGCCGGCGCCCCGGTCGACGTCACGGACGCCTACCCGGTGGGCGGATGCACGCCCGACTCGGCGAAGGGCGAGAACTACCTGGCCTGCCTCACCGACTCCCAGATGCGGACGGAACTCGCCGGCGTGCTCACGGCCGACGGCCTGCCCACCGGCATGGGCGACATCTACCTTGTGCTCCTCCCGCCCCAGGTGGAGACCTGCACCGGCACGCTCGACGCCGCCGCGGGTGGTACGTGCTCCGACACCGCCTACTCCGGCTACTGCGGCTACCACAGCGCGACGGGCGCCGGATCGTCCACCGTCCTCTACGCCGACATCCCGTACCCGACCGCGTACAGCTACACGTGTCTCGGGACCGAATCGCCCAACGGCTCGATCGAACTCGACTCGGCCCTCAGCCTCATCAGCCACGAGCACAATGAGACCATCACCGACCCGACCGGCCGTGGCTGGATGGACAGCGTCGGCTACGAGGACGGCGACGAGTGCGCCTGGAAGTTCGGCACGGCTCTCGGCGGGAGCCCCGGGGCGCAGTGGAACCAGGTCATCAACGGTGACCACTACGAACTGCAGCAGGAGTTCTCTAACGAGGACTTCGCGCTCGACCCGTCCAACGGGTGCGCGCTCACCCAAGCCCTCCCGACGGTGTCCCTGGCGGTGACCACGGCCCAACCGGTGCCCGGCTCCCCGACCGCCTTCGACGGGTCGGCCTCCTCGGTGGCCAACGTCCCCAACGGCATCGTCGACTGGACCTGGGATTTCGGCGACGGTACCGGCAGCACATCGGGTCCCACGCCGACCCACACCTTCGCGACCGCCGGCAACTACTCGATCACGCTCACCGTGGTCGACACGGACGGGTTCACGGCCGCGGCGTCGCGGTCCGTCGTCGTGGGCACGTTGGTGGCCCCGGCCTTCACGGCGGGCTCGCCCCCGACCACGGTGTCCGCCGGGTCCCCCTACCAGTACACCTTCGCGGCGGGCGGCAGTCCCGCACCTACCTACGCGCTGTCCGGTGCCCCCGCCTGGCTGGCCGTCGACGGTGCCACCGGGACGGTGTCGGGCACGCCGCCCTCCGGGGTCACGTCGTTCACGTACTCGGTCGTCGCGTCCAACGGCGTCAACCCGGCCGCCACCGTCGGACCGTTCACGGTGGGGGTCACCGCCGTGACGCTCCCCCCGGTCCCCCCGCCCCCGCCCCCGCCCCCGCCCGCCCCGCAACCGATTCCCGACGGCTACTGGCTGGTCGGCTCCGACGGCGGGATCTTCTCCTTCGGGTCGGCCGCCTTCTACGGCTCGACCGGCAACCTGACGCTGCAACGGCCGGTCGTGGGGATCTCGCCGACCGCGGACCGCCACGGCTACTGGCTGGTCGGCTCCGACGGCGGCGTCTTCGCCTTCGGGGACGCCGGGTTCTTCGGATCGCTCCCGGGCCTGGGCATCGCGCCGGCCGGCTCCGGCGGCGGCCACTCGCTGGCCGCCCCGATCGTGGCGATGGTCCCGTCCACCGACGACGGCGGCTACTTCATGGTGGCCTCCGATGGCGGGGTGTTCGCCTTCGGGGACGCCCGATTCGCCGGCTCCTGTCCCGGGATCGGCGGCTGCAGCGGCTCCGCCGTCGCCGTGATGCCCGATGCCACCGGCAACGGCTACTGGCTGGTGACCGCCACGGGCAACGTCTATGCCTTCGGGGACGCCCCGTACCTCGGCTCCCCGCCGAACCGGGGCGTGGCCGTCACCTCGGCGGTCCGCACCCCGGACGGCGGCGGCTACTGGGTGCTGTTCTCCGACGGCGCGCTGATCCCGTTCGGTGACGCGAGGAGCTTCGGGAGCCCGGCCGGCACCCTCGGCGCCGACAAGGCCACTGCGGTGTTCGCCACCGCCGACGGCGCAGGGTACTGGGTCGCAACGGCGGCGGGCGCCGTCTACAACTACGGCGACGCCACCGCCGACGGAAGCATGGCCGGCACGCACCTGAACGCACCGGTCATCGCCGCCTCGGGCTGGTAGCCACCGCCGGCGACCGCACGGGGACCGCCGGGTCGGCGGTGTCCGGCCGGGAGCCGCCCGGCGGGTGTCAGGTCCGCCGGCGTGGCTCCGAGTGGTCCCAGTCGGCCAGGAGGGCACGCAGGGCGGTCAGCAGGATGAGCGGCTGGTCGAGCATGGCGTGGTGGCCGGCCTCGGGCAGCTCGAACACCGGCGTCACCCGGCCCAGCTCGTCGTACATGAACCGGCCGATGTCGCGGGTGACCAGGCCGTGCTCGGACCGGAGCAGTGCGAGCCGGCACCGCACCCGGGACAGGTAGGGGAGGGCGATGCTCCGCATCCCCCCGCCGAACTGCGCGAAGACGTCCCGGTCGAACTTCCACCGGTAGCCGCCCCGTGTGGGTCGCACCGAGTGGTGGGCCACGTGGTCCATCACGTAGTCCAGGTAGTGGTCCTGGGCCGGAACCGTCCGGAAGTGTGCGAAGGCGTCCTCGGGCGTCGGGTACACGCGGGGGCGGCCGAACGCCTCCTTCAGGCGGTAGGAGGCGATCTCGGGGTCGGGTTCGGTGACCGGGGAGTCGCAGACGACTGCACCGCTGACCCGGTCGGCGTGGCGGGCGGCGGTCCCGATGGTCACGAACCCGCCCATCGAGTGACCGACCACCACCGGCGGCCCGGCGATCCGTCCGGCTCCGGCCGCAGCCACGACCTCGTCGGTCCACTGTTCGAGCGAGTACGACGACCGGTGCCCGCTGTCGCCGTGCCCGGACAGGTCGACGCAGACCACCCGGTACTCGTCGCTGAAGGTGGCGGCCACGTGCGTCCACCAGTGGGCGTGGGCCCCGCCGCCGTGGACGAACACGAGGCCACGGGTGCCGGGTCTGCCGAAGGTCAGGGCGTGGATGTCGCACCCGTCGACGTCGACCACCAGGTCGCCCCGGGGGACGTCCAGGGCCCGCACGAACCACGCCGGGGCGTGGGCGAGCGGCCGGTAGGTGCGTGCCGCACCGGTCACGGGTGGTGCTCCGCGATGGCATCGGTCACGTCGTGCTCGAGGGGCGCACCGGCGAGGTAGCGGTCGAGGTTGGCGTCGAAGAGGTCCGCCTGGCGCGCGAACCGCCCGAAGCCGCCCGCCGCGTTGTGGGGCGTGACCCGGACCCGCGGATGGGTCCAGAACGGGTGCGCCTCCGGGAGGGGCTCGGTGGTGAAGACGTCGAGAGCGGCGGCCGCCGGGATGCCCGTGTCCAGCGCATCGAGCAGCGCCTGCTCGTCGACGAGCGACCCCCGGCCGACGTTGACCAGCATGCTGTGCGGCTTCATCGAGGCGAGGAACCCGGCGTCGACCAGTCGGTCGGTCGACGGCCCGGCGGGTGCCGACAGGACGACGACGTCGGCATCCGCCACCACGTCGCCGAGCCGGTCCGGGGTCACCGTGCGGTCCGCCGGGTCGTCGGGCGACGGCGTGCGCCGGCATCCGATGACCCGGGCACCCAGCGCTCCGGCCCGGACGGCCACCGCACCCCCGATGTGGCCGAGTCCCACGATCAGCCACGTGGTCCCGGAGACTTCGCGCCAGTCGTGGATGCGCCACGTGGACTCGTCCTGCTGGCGCCGCCACGCCTCGGCGCCCTGGAATTCGTCGAGCACCGACCGGAGCACGAACTCGGCGATCGGAACGCTGTTGACGTGGGCGTTGCACACCCGGACGCCCCGCCGGGCCATCCTCCGGAACGGCTCCGCGTCGTAGCCGGCGGCCGGGGACTGGAACCACCGGAGTGACGGGCACTCGACCAGGAAGCGGAAGAAGGCGCCGACCGGGGCGCCCTCCCGGAACAGGTCGGAGGTGCCCCAGGCCACGTCCGGCCGGGCCTCGGTCCACGGCACGGCGGCGCCGGTCCGGTCGACCAGCGTGCCGTCGACGTCCATGGTCAGCCACTCGACGCCGGGCCGGGTGAGCCGGTCGCCGAAGGCGTCGTGGGCCACGGAGGTGCAGAGGATGAGCATGTCCCGTTCATCTTGCCAGGCACCGCGCAGCGGGTCGCCGGGGGCGCACCACGCGCCGCCGGAGCTGCCCGGCCCACCGGGCGGGGGACGGTCCACGGTGGTAGCAAGGTGGACGTGATCACCACCGAGCGCCACGGGCCCGCCGCCCTCGTCGTCCTGGACCGTCCCGAGGCACGCAACGCGCTGACCTCCGCCATGATCGGCGACCTGGCGACCGCGTTGGCCGCCGCGGACGCCGATCCGGACGTCGCCGTGGTCGTCCTGACCGGTCGGGACCCCGCCTTCTGTGCCGGACTCGACCTGAAGGACCTCGCCCGCACCTACGGGGAACTGGCCGGGAGCGCCGGCGGCGACGGGGACGACGGTGCGCCCCGGATCCGGCGCGGGCTCACGCCCGACACCGCCAAGCCCCGGATCGGCGCCGTCAACGGGCCGGCGGTCACGGGCGGACTCGAGCTCGCCCTCGGCTGCGACTTCCTCATCGCCTCGGAACGGGCGACCTTCGCCGACACCCACGCCCGGGTGGGAGTGCTGCCGGCGGGGGGCATGACCATACGCCTGCCCCAGCTCATCGGGGTCAACCGGGCGCGGCAGCTGTCGTTGACCGGAGACTTCGTGGACGCGGTCACCGCATGCGCCTGGGGTCTGGTCAACGAGGTCGTCCCGCACGACCGGCTGCTGCCCCGTTCGTTCGAGCTGGCCGGTGCCATCGCCGAATCGGACCCGGCGACCGTCACCGAGCTCCGGGCCATGTACGAGTCGCTCGGCCACCGGGGGGATCCGGCGTCCTACGGGGAAGAGGCCCGGTGGTCGCGCCGGTGGATGGGCGAGCGGTTCGATGCCGAGGCCTTCGCAGCCCGACGCGACGGGATCATCGAGCGGGGCTCCACCCAGCAGGTCGGACCGAACCGTGGCGGCTCAGCCGGGTGAGATACCCGCCCCCCTCAGCATCCGGCGCAGGTCCACGACCATCTGGGTGTCGATGTCGGTGCCCTTCGGCGCGTCGAAGGTCTGGGTCTCGGGGCCGAGGGTGATCCGGTAGCGCCCCTCCTTGACGTCGTCGACCTCGGCCACGGCCTGGAGCAGCGACAGCACGTCGTGCCACTGGATGTTGTGGCTCGTGGGGTGGGTGAACAGCTTGTCCACCGTCTTGCGGTGGTGCGCGTCGAGCTTGATCCCGTCGGTCATTCCGGCCTCCATCGTGTCGGCTGTCTGCCGGGGACCCATCGTAGGGGAGCCGGTGGGCGCCCCCGGGCCGCCCGGCCGGTGCCGCGCCACGCGGGCGCCGCCGTGGCGGTCGTGCGAACATTGGCCCCATGACCGACCCCTCGACCACCGACACCGCCGCGTCCGATCGGGCCCGGGTCCAGGAGTTCTGGGCCACCCTCTACGCCCGGGACTGGGACGGGATCGCCGAGTTCTTCACGGCGGACAGCGAGTACACGGACGTCCCCTCCCCGGCCGACGACGTCGCCCGGGGCCCCGAACAGGTGGTGGCCCGACTGAAGCTGGGACTGGAGAAGATCTCCGGGTACGAGCACGAGCTGCGCCTCATGGTCGCCGAGGGCGGCACCGTGGTCACGGAGCACGCCGAGACGTGGCGGTGGCACACCGGCGAGGAGGTCACCCTCCCGTTCGTGTCGGTCCAGGAGCTGTCGGGTGGGTCGATCGTCCGGTGGTGGGACTACTGGGACCTGTCGACGCTGATGAACGCGGCACCGGCATGGTGGATCGAGGACATCGCCGCGGGCTACCTCTGACCGGTCCCCGCGTCGCGTCCGGCGTCAGAGCACGACGACCGAGCGCAGTACCTCGCCCCGCTCCATCCGGTGGAAGGCCTCCTCGACGTCGTCGAGGCCGATGGTCTCGCTGACGAACCGGTCGAGGTCGAGGCGGCCCTGCAGGTAGAGGTCCACGAGCATCGGGAAGTCCCGGCCGGGCAGGCAGTCCCCGTACCAGGACGGCACGAGCCGTCCCCCCCGCCCGAAGAAGTCGATCATGGGCAGGTCGATCCGCATGTCCGGGGTGGGTACGCCCACCTGCACCACGGTGCCGGCCAGGTCCCGCGCGTAGAACGCCTGCTCGAGCACCTCGGGCCTGCCCACCGCCTCGATGCAGACGTCCGCCCCGTACCCGCCGGTGTGCGCCCGCACCGCGGCCACCGCGTCCTCGACCGACGCGTCGACCAGTGCGGTGGCGCCGAACTGGCGGGCGAGCTCGAGCTTGCGGGGGTCCAGGTCCACGGCGACGACCGTCGAGGCCCCGGCCAGCACGGCACCGGCGACCGCGGCGCAGCCCACCCCTCCGCAGCCGAAGACGGCGACCGAGTCCCCCGGGCCGACACCGCCGGTCAGCAGGGCCGACCCGAGTCCCGCCATCACGCCGCAGCCCAGCAGGCCGACGGCCTCGGGCCGGGCCGAGGGATCCACCCGGGTGCACTGCCCGGCGGCCACGAGCGTCTTGTCGGCGAACGCCCCGATCCCGAGTGCGGCGGAGAGCGGGGTCCCGTCGGCCAGGGTCATCCGCTGGGTGGCGTTGTGGGTGGCGAAGCAGTACTGGGGCCGGCCGCGCCGGCAGGCGCGGCACTCGCCGCAGACGGCCCTCCAGTTGAGGACCACGAAGTCACCCGGGGCGACGGTGGTCACATCGGGTCCCACCGACTCCACGACGCCGGCCGCCTCGTGACCGAGGAGGAAGGGGAAGTCGTCGTTGATGCCGCCCTCGCGGTAGTGGAGATCGGTGTGGCACACGCCGCAGGCCTGCACCGCGACCACGGCCTCGCCCGGTCCCGGGTCGGGGACCACGACGGTCGTCACCCGGACGGGCGCACCCGCGCCCGCCGCCACCACACCTCGGACCTCCGATGCCATGGACCTCTCCTGTCTGTCGCCGGGCCGGACCGGCCACAGTGTGGCACGGCGGGTCGTCCCGACGACCGTCCGCCGACGGTCCGTACCCCGGGGGCGTCCTGCTGGTACCGTGAGAACGCGGTCGCCGGAGGGGCGGACGGCGAACCCACCCCGGACACGCGGAAGGGCGGAGTTGGCGGTGAGCGACGGTACGGCTGGGCGGGCGGACGACGGCCAGGGCGACGACCGTCGCCAGGAATTGCTCCGGTCGGCCCTCGACGTGATCACCGAGCGGGGCTTCGCCGACACCCGGATCGCCGATGTCGCCGAGCGTGCCGGCATCAGCCCGGCTCTGGTCATCTACTACTTCCAGACCAAGGACAACCTGCTCACCGAGGCGTTCCGCCTCGCGGAGGACCTCTGGTACGACCACGGGAGCCGGCGCATGGCCGCCGTCACCGGTGCGACCGCCCGCCTCGAGGTGCTGATCGACACCCACTTCACCCCGCCCGCGGAGGTGGGCTTCCCCGACCTCGGGGCGTTGTGGATCGATCTGTGGGCCCGCTCGGTCCGTCACGCCGGGGTGGGCCGGGTCCGCGCGGAGTTCGACGCCCGCTGGCGCCGGGTGATCGCCGACGCCGTGGCCGAGGGTCGGGCCGCGGGCGAGTTCGCCGACGTCGATCCCCAGGAGTTCGCCACGGCGCTGGCGGCCCTGCTCGACGGGCTCAGCGTGCAGCTCGTCCTGGACGACCCCGCGGTCGACCCACCGACCGCCGTCCGCATCGCCCTGGGCTTCGCCGCCGACCGGTTGGGATTCGCCCGGGCGCCGGCGGACGCCGCGGTCGCCTGACGGCGGGCCGCACGACCGGTCCGCAGTCGGTCGGATCCGGTCAGGCGGTCGTGGCCAGGATGTCCGCCACGAGCCCGAGGTCGGTGTCCGGGTGGAGGAGTGCCAACCTCCCGACCGGCGCTCCCTCCCATGTGGTGTGCGCCACGAAGCCGATCTGTTCGGCGAGCAGGCGGGCCGACCACGCCTCGTACTCGGACGTTCCCCATCCCCTCCGACGGAACAGGACGACCGACAGCTCGGGTCGTCGGACGAGTTCGAGGTGCGGGGTGGCCTCGATCAGGTCGGCCACCTCCTGGGTCACGGCCAGGACCGCCTCGACCGCGTCCCGGTAGGCGTCGGTGCCGTTGACGGCCAGGGAGAACCACAGGGGCATGCCCCGGGCCCGCCGGGTGAGGTGGAAGGCGTAGTCGCTCGGGTTCCACTCCTCGGGGGCATCGGTGTGGAAGACCTCCAGGTACGAGGCGTCCTGGGAGTGGACGGCCTTGGCCAGGCGCGGTTCGCGGTAGAGGAGGGCGGCGCAGTCGAACGGGGCGAAGAGCCACTTGTGGGGGTCGACGACGAAGGAGTCGACGCGCTCGATCCCCCGGAACCGGGGCCGTGCCGACGGTGCGAACAGGGCGGCGGCACCGTAGGCGCCGTCCACGTGGAACCAGAGCTTCCGCTCCTCGGCCACGTCGGCGACGCCCTCGAGGTCGTCGACGATCCCGGCGTTCGTGGTGCCGGCGGTGGCGACCACGGCGATGGTGTCGTCGCCCCGTGGGTGGGTCGCGAGCGCCGCCCGCAGCGAGCGGCCGGTCAGCCGGTGGTCGTCGACCGGTACCAGCAACGGCTCGACGCCCAGAACGTGCAGGGCCTTGCCGACCGAGGAGTGGGCCTCCTCGCTGATGGCCACCACCGGGTGCTCCGGCAGGAGGTCGCCCATCCGGTAGGCGGCCGTGTCCCGACCGACCATCAGGCCGGACAGGTTGCCGGCCGATCCGCCGGCCACGAAGCAGCCACCTGCGCCGGCGGGCAGGCCGGCCAGGTCGGCGAGGACCCGGAGCGCCTGGTTCTCGGCGGCGACCGGGCCGGCCGCTTCGATCCACGAGGTCCCGTGGAGCGAGGAGCAGGCGACCACCATGTCGAACAGGAGGGCGGCCTTGGTGGGTGCTGCGGGGATGAACGCCAGGAATTTCGGGCTGTCGCACGAGACGACGGCCGTGGCCAGGGTCGTGTCGAACAGCTCCATGACCACGGCCGGGTCGACCCCTCCCTCGGTCATGAGTCCCTCGAGCCGGGCGGCCAGCGACTCCTCCACCGCACCCCCGTAGTCGAGCGGGACCGGGTCGAGGGAGAGCCGCCACCTGCAGTAGTCGAAGATGAGGTCGGTCAGCTTCTCGTCGTAGACGAACATCGGGTTGCGCATGGGGGTCCGTTCTGGTCGCGTCCGCATCCCATGATTCCAGACTGCGGCCGGAGGACACCCGGGTGTCGTCTGCCGGACGGGTCAGACGGGCCGGCGGTGGACCGAGACGGCGTAGTCGCCGTCGGGGTCGTCGGGGGCGCCGGCCCAGGTCGACCAGCGACCCTCCCGTTCCAGGCCGGCGTCCCGGCAGTCCTCGTCGTACTGCGCCCCGGTGTAGCCCCGACCCAGCTGGAAGCCGGCCACCAGCCGACCGCCCGGTGCCAGGTGCCGGGCGCACCCGGCGACCAGCGCGCCCTGGCTCCCCTCGGGCGTGAACAGGGGGACGTTCCCGGCCATGACCACGAGGTCGAACGTCCGGCCCAGGTCGGCCGTGGACATGTCGGCGACGTGGAACTCGACCCCCGGGGCGAGGGTCCGGGCGGTGGCGACCATCGAGGGGTCGCGGTCGACGCCGACGACCTCGATCCCCCGGCGGTCGAGTTCGGCCGCCACCCGACCGGTGCCGCATCCCGCGTCCAGCACGGAACGGGGAGCGAAGCGTGCGACGAAGTCGGCCTCGCCGTGGACGTCGACCCCGGACGCGGCGAGCTCGTCGAAGCGGCGCTGGTACGCCTCGCCGTCCCACTCGGTGGCGCCGGGCGGGCCGTCCGGCGCGGTGCCGTCCCCCACGGTCAGGGCCCGGTCCCCGACGCATGTGCGGCGAGTCGCGCCCGTGCGTCGGGGTCGAGGAGCACGCACACGTCGTGCACCGGGCCGGCGGCCGAGGTGACCGCACCCAGGGCCCGTCCTGGGCCGCTCCGGGCCGGCGGCACGTCGGTCGACAGGAGGACGAGGGGTCCGAGGTCGTCGCGGCCCGGGTCGGCGGTCCGGGCCGAGTGGAGCACGGAGGCGATGCCCAGGGCCCGCCACAGGACGTCGGGTCGCCGGAGCCCCGGCCGCGTCGCCGAGTAGGCCCCCGACAGGAGGAACAGCCAGGTGCCGCCTCGGGCGTCCCGCGCCCGGTAGTCGACGGTCACCCCGAGGTCACCCAGACCGACCCCGTGCTCGACATCGGTGAATCCGGCACCGGTGAGTGCGCGCGCCGCGACGTCCCGTGCCTTGAGGCCGAGGGCGACCGGGTCGTCCCCGGCGGGCACGGGCGTGGAGCGACCGGGGGCCACGGTGACCCGGCGCCCGGCACCGGGTGCCGCCCGCTCGGCGGCGATGCGTCGATCGGCCAGGGCCACGTACGCGGGGTCGGTGTCGAAGCCCACGTAGTGCCGCTCGGTGCGCAGTGCGGCGAGCGCCGTCGACCCCGACCCCATGAAAGGGTCCAGCACCAGATCGCCCCGGTAGGTGTACAGCTCGATGAGCCGCCGGGGCAGCTCCACCGGGAACGGGGCCGGGTGCCCCACCCGGGTGGCGGACTCCGGCGGCAGGTCCCAGACGTCCGTGGTGGCGTCGACGAACTCGTCCATGGTGATGGTTCCCTCGTTGGGCATGCCGGTCCGGGCGCGGTCCTCGGCGGGCACCGCCCGGTCGAAGCGGCCCTTCGAGGCCACGACGATCCGCTCGGACACGTCGCGGAGCACCGGGTTGCCGGGGCGCTGGTAGGTACCCCACGCACACGAACCGCCGGCGGCGTGGCTCTTCTGCCAGACGATCTCTCCCCGCAGGAGGTAGCCGAGTCCCTCGAGGATGCCGATCACGTCCCGGGCGAGCGAGCGGTACGGCTTGCGGCCGAGGTTCGCCACGTTGACGGCGATCCGGCCGCCCGGTTCGAGCTTGGCGAAGCACTGTTCGAACACGTCGTGGAGCATGTCCAGGTACGCGGCGAAGTCGACCGGGACGTGGCCCACACCCATGGCCTGCTCGTACTCCTTGCCGGCGAAGTAGGGCGGCGACGTGACGACCAGGGCGACCGAGTCGTCGGCGACGTCGCCGTGGGCGTCCATGTCCCGGGCGTCCCCGACCCACAGGGTGTCGAGGACGGCGGGCCGCCGGACGACGGCGTCGTCGGAGATCCGGGGCGGGGTGAACCGGGCGTAGAAGCCGGAGGCGTCGTGGCCTTCGCGCCGACCGACGCCGAAGGCCGACGTCGTCGTGGCACGCCGACGCACGGCCGGGCCGAACCCGGTGCCGGGACCGGTGTCGGCCGGACGGCCCGTCCGGGCGGCGGCGGGGCGTGCTCCCATCGACCGGAGGCTACCGGCGGGCCCGACGGTGCCCGGGGATGGGAGCCCGGGGCAGCCGCGGGTCAGCCCGCGCCGAGACGGGCGCTCACCGACTCGCCGACCATCACGCAGGTCGACAGCGACCGGCAGGACACGCCGGCCAGCGGTAGCGGGATCCCGGCCACCGCGGCGTGAGCCCACGCCGACGGCGACGCCCCGGACGACCCGGCCAGGACGACCACGCCGGCCTGCGGGGCGCCGGCCACCGTCGTGCCGACCGCGGCGCACGGGCCGGCCCCGCACGACACCGCCAACAGGGCGGCGCTGGTCGCCGTCACGGGTGCCGGGGTCCAGGTGGTCCCGCCGTCGGCGGTGGTCAGCACCAGCCCCCGCCCGCTGCGGGTGGCGCCGGTGCCGGTGGCCGTGGTCCCGACGGCCGTGCAGTCGACGCGTGCCGCCGCGGCCGACGTCGTCGAGGTGGCCGGCACCGCCGGCCGCGTGCAGTCGATCCCCTCGAGTGCGCCGGTCCCGGACGGCACGGACTGCAGTGCCCAGGTGGCCCCGCCGTCGGCGGTGCCGGCGACGGAACCGGTCACATGGCCCACGTCGACCGGGCTGAGGACGGTGGTCCAGCAGTGGCGGGCATCCGTGCAGGCCAGGGCGGTGGCCGACGCCACCGTGGCCGGCAGCGCCCCCCGGGCGACCCACGGCGCACCCGGTGCGCCCGGGGCCAGCGCGGTCACCCGGCCGGCGACGTCGGCCAGTGCCGAGCACGGGCCGGCGGGCAGGCAGTCCACCGCGGTCACGTCGGTGCTGCCGGCGGGCAGCGACTGCAGGACCCAGGTCGCACCCGAGTCGGTCGTGGTGAGGACGGCCCCGGGACCCGCCCCGTCGGTCCCGAGCTGCCCGACGGCGGTGCAGGTCCTCGTCGTCGGACACGCGATGCCCGCCAGGTAGCCGACGGTCGGGGGGATGGCCTGGGCCCTCCAGGACGCCCCACCGGTGGTGGTGGTGAGGACGGCCGCGGAGGCCGGCGCCCGGGCGGATCCGAGGGTGGTGCCGACGGCCCAGCACCGGTCGGCGGACGGGCAGGCGACGCCACGCAGCGACTGGATCCCGGCCGGGAGGGTCACCGTGGTCAGGGTGCCCAGGAACGGGGCCAGGGGGGGCGCGGTCGCCGCCGTGGCACCGCCCGACGACGAGGCGGCGCCCGATCCGCAGGCGGCCGTACCCATCACCATGCCGAGGAGCATCCCGGCGACGAGCCGTCGGCGGGATGCCGCCGGTCCGCCCTGGGTTCGATCGACAGGCACTGCGCATCCCCCTCCGGCCCGTCGCGTGGACGCGTGCGCCGGTGGCGCGGCCCGGGTCCCGCAGATCTTGCCACGACGGATGGGGCCACCGGTGACCGCGGGCGGTGGTGATGGCGGATCCCCGGCGGCGGACCCGATTACCGTGAGACCGTGGCCGCCGCGCGCTCGACGTACCGATCACCGCCGGCCGTCGGGGCCACCCGGTGAACATCGTCGACGTCGTCCTGGTCGTGGTCGTCCTCCTGGCCGCCTACCAGGGGGCGCGGGTGGGCGCCGTGGTGCAGGTCTGCGCCATCCTCGGGTTCCTGGGCGGGCTCTACCTCGGTGCGCTGCTGGCCTCGGTGACGGTGCGGTGGGTGCGGACGCCGACGGCACGGACGGCGGTGGCACTCGTCACCATGGTGGGTGTGGCGTTCGCCCTCGGCATGGTGGGCCGGCTCCTCGGAGCGATGCTCGAGGTCCGGATCCACCACGGGTTGGCGCGCTCGGTCGACGCCGTCCTGGGCACGGTCGTCGCCGTCGCCGCCGCCCTGGTCACCTTCTGGCTGCTGGCCAGCACCCTGGTCAACAGCTCGTCGGTGGTCCTCGACACCGCCATCCTCCAGTCCCGGGTCATCAGCGCCCTCAACTCGGTCCTGCCGCCCGCCCCCTCGGTGTTCTCGCGCGCACAGGGCTTCCTGACGGCCCAGGGGTTCCCGCCGGTGTTCGCCGCGCTGGCCCCGGCGTCGGCGCTGCCGGTGCCGCTGCCCACGGACGCGGAGCTCCGCCAGGCCGTCCTGGCCGCACAGGCGTCGACGGTGAAGGTCGAGGGCTACGGGTGCGGCGTGATCCAGGAGGGCTCCGGCTTCGTGGCCGCGCCCGGGCTCGTGGTGACCAACGCCCATGTGGTGGCCGGGATCGCCCAGCCGCTGGTGCAGGTCGGGACCAGCGTGAAGGCGACCAAGGTCGTCTACTTCGACCCGTCGTTCGACCTCGCCGTCCTCCGCGTGTCGGGTCTCGACGCGCCGGTCCTCCGTCTCGATCCGCAGACGGTCGACCGCGGCACGCGGGCCGCCGTGCTCGGCTATCCCGACGGCGGCCCGCTCACCGCCGACGGGGCCGGAGTCATGGCCCTGTTCGAGGCCCAGGGCCGGGACATCTACGGGCAGGCGCTCACCCTCCGCAACGTGTACGAGATCAACGCGCTGGTGCGTCCGGGCAACTCCGGCGGGCCGCTGGTGCTGCCCGACGGGCAGGTCGTGGGCGTCGTGTTCTCGCGCTCGACCACCGACGCCAACATCGGGTACGCCCTCACCTCGCCCGATGTGATCCCCCGGGTGGCCCAGGCCGAGCCGGTGACGGTCGCGGTCGGCACCGGCGCCTGCACGCCGTCGTGACCCGGCCCCACCGGGGTCGGTAGCGGTCCCGGCGGGGCCGGGGGAGTAGAACTGGGGCATGGCGCTCCCCATCGAGGACTACGGGATCATCGGCGATCTGCACACGGTGGCGCTCGTCGGCCGCGACGGCTCGATCGACTGGCTCTGCCTCCCGCGCTTCGACTCGGGCGCCTGCTTCGCCAAGCTGCTCGGGTCCGAGGACCACGGTTCCTGGCGGCTCGCACCCAAGGGGGTCGAACGGGCGGTCCACCGGCACTACCGGGGGGACACCCTCGTGCTCGAGTCGGAGTTCGTCTCCGACGAGGGCACCGTCCGGATCGTCGACTGCATGCCCATCCGGGAGCGCCATCCCGAGGTGGTGCGCCTCGTCGAGGGCGTGCGCGGCAAGGTGACCATGGAGATGCGGCTGACCATCCGGTACGGCTACGGGCAGGTGGTGCCGTGGGTGCGGCGGACCGACGGGACCCTCACGGCGGTCGCCGGACCCGACGCCCTGTCGCTGTGGACGACGGTGGCCACCGAGGGCAGCGACCTGTCGACCGTGGCCGAGTTCACCGTGTCGGAGGGCCAGACCGTCCCCTTCTCCCTGTCGTGGTACCCGGCCAACGAGCCCCCGCCCCGCCCGGTGGACGCCGCCTACGCCATCGAGGACACCCAGCAGTGGTGGGAGGAGTGGGCGTCCCAGTGCACCTACACCGGCGAGTACCGCGAGGCGGTCGTCCGGTCGTTGATCACCCTCAAGGCGCTGACCTACGAGCCGACCGGCGGGATCGTCGCCGCCGCGACCACCTCGTTGCCCGAGGCCCTCACCGGCGGGCGCAACTGGGACTACCGGTACTGCTGGCTGCGCGACGCCACGCTCACCCTCGAGTCCCTCATGCGCGGCGGCTTCTACCAGGAGGCGATGGCGTGGCGTGGCTGGTTGCTGCGTGCCGCCGCCGGGGACCCGTCGCAGCTGCAGATCATGTACGGGGCCGCCGGCGAGCGTCGCCTCGACGAGTGGGAGGTCGACTGGCTGCCGGGTTACGAGGGGGCCGGCCCGGTGCGGATCGGAAACGCCGCGGCCGGCCAGTTCCAGCTCGACGTCTACGGCGAGGTCCTGTCCGCCCTGTACGAGTCGGTGGGGCCCGGCGACCCCGACGGCCAGGCGTCGTGGGACCTGCAGCGGGCGCTGCTGGCGTTCCTGGAGGACGGGTGGCGGGAACCGGACGACGGGATCTGGGAGGTCCGCGGCCCGCGCCGTCACTTCACGCACTCCAAGGTCATGGCCTGGGTGGCCTTCGACCGCGCCATCCGGACGGTCGAGGACTTCCGTCTGGACGGGCCGGTCGACCGCTGGCGGGCCATCCGCCAGGAGATCCACGACCAGGTGTGCGACCGCGGGTTCAACTCCACGAAGGGCTCGTTCACGCAGTACTTCGGCTCCGACCAGCTCGACGCCAGCCTCCTGATGATCCCGTTGGTCGGATTCCTCCCCGCCACCGATCCGCGGGTACGCGGGACGATCGAGGCCGTCGAGCGGGAGCTGATGGAGGGGGACTTCGTCCTGCGCTACCGCACCGCCGACTCCGGCGAGGTCGACGGGCTCGCCGGCCGCGAGGGGGCGTTCCTCGCCTGCTCGTTCTGGCTCGCCGACTGCCTCGAGCTCCTGGGGCGCGACCACGACGCCCACCAGCTGCTCGAGCGGCTGCTGGCCCTGCGCAACGACCTCGGGCTCCTGTCCGAGGAGTACGACCCGGTCGCCGGGCGGCTCGTGGGCAACTTCCCCCAGGCGTTCTCGCACGTGTCGCTGGTCAACTCGGCCGCCAAGGTCACCGGGCACCACAAGCCGAGCACCGAGCACGTGTTCCGGGGCCTGGCGCGCCGGGCGATGACCGGGTCGCGGCCGACCGGCGTCGCCCAGCGTCACCTCGGTGCCGGCGCGGCCGGCTCCGGGTTGCGCGACCTGGTGGGCAGGTTCGCCGGCGGCCGCGCTGCGGGTCCGGAAGGCTCCGCCGCGGCCCGGCCGACGCGGAAGCGGTCGGTGAGGCACGAGGTCCCGAGGAAGGGGCCGCGGTCGGGAGTGGGCGCGGCCGACTCGTCGACGTCGAAGAAGGCGACCGCGAAGAAGCCGGCCCCCAAGAAGGAGGCCGCCCAGAAGCCGGCCGCCCAGAAGCCGGCCCCCAAGAAGCCGGCCGCCCAGAAGCCGGCCCCCAAGAAGGCGACCGCCCAGAAGCCGGCCCCCAAGAAGGAGGCCGCCCAGAAGCCGGCCGCCCAGAAGCCGGCCCCCAAGAAGGCCGCGACGAAGAAGGCCGCGACGAAGAAGGCCGGCACGACCCGGGCCGCCGAGCGCCGGGGCGGATCGGTCCCTTGAGCGCCGGCCACCGCCACGTCCCCGGGGCGCACGTCCCCGGCGCCGGCGACCCGGTGCCGCCGCCGACGGGGACCCGGATCGCCGAGGGCGTGCTCGAACTCGACACCCTGCTCGGCGGGTGGGAGCGGGTCACCGCCGGCTACCTCATCGAGGGCGACGCCCCGGTGCTCATCGAGACGGGCAGCCAGAGCTCCGTGCCCGCCCTCCTCGCCCACCTCGACCGCCTGGGGCTGGGCCCCGGGGACCTGGCCGGAGTGGTGGTGACCCACATCCACCTGGACCATGCCGGCGGAGTCGGCGACGTCGCCCGTGCGTTCCCCAAGGCGAACGTCTACGTCCACCCGAAGGGGGCGCGCCACCTGGCCGACCCGACCCGTCTGGTCGACTCCGCCGCCCGGGTCTACGGGCCCCTCCTCGACTCGCTCTACGGCAGGCTCGACCCGACCCCGTCCGAGCGCATCCACGTCCTGGAGGACGGCGAGGAGATCCGGATCGGCGCCAACCGGTACCTCACCGCCGTCGACTCGCCCGGCCACGCCAAGCACCACCTCGGCCTCCACGACAACTGGAGCGGCACGATGTTCGTCGGCGACGCCGTCGGGGTGAAGCTCCCCGACGGGGGCGTGCTGCGCCCCTCGACACCCCCGCCCGACTTCGACCTGGACCTCGCCCTGCAGTCGCTGGGCAGGTTCGCGGCACGGCGACCCACCGGGCTGGCGCTCGCCCACTACGGGCTGCTGGCCGACCCGCTCGACGTGCTCGACGAGGCCGACGGCACGCTGCGCCGGTGGGCGGCCGTGGCCGAGTCCGCCTATCGGGACGGCGGGGACATCGCCGCCGCCCTGTCGGCGACGTTCGCGTCGGACCTCGACGGGGTGCCCGAGGAGCACCGCAGGAAGCTCGAGGTCATGAACGGGGTGCACTCCAACGCGGCGGGCCTGCACCGCTGGCTGGCCGGTCGGGCCGAGTCGACGGGTCCGGGTCCCGGTCCGGACGCGTCCTGACGGACATGCTGCGAACCGTGACCGGCACGACGTCACGGGGCCGCGGCGCGCCAGGGACTTTCGGCCCTAGTCCGGCACTGCAACGCGTTCTACTCTTCGGACCGGGATCGGTGCGTCGGGGTGACGACGCACCGGGATCGCGACAGGAGGCCCCATGATTTCGAAGACCGCCCGCCCGAGCTGCGAGTTCGACGTCCTCGACCGGACCTTCTACCGGGACCCCCACCCCGCCTACGCGCGGATCCGCGCCGAGTCGCCGATCTACTGGGACGGGGCCAACGAGCTGTGGGTGGTGTCGCGCCATGCGGACGTGACCTACGTCTCGACGCACGCCGATCTGTTCTGCTCGGGTCGGGGCGTCCGCCCCAAGGAGGAGGGGGCGAGCCTCTCGCTCATCGGGCTCGACGGGGAGCGCCACGTCCGTCAACGCCGGCTGCTCAACAAGGGATTCGCCCCGAGCGTGATCCGGGCGATGGAACCCCGGGTGCGCGAGGTGGTGACCGGCGTGCTCGACGGGATCGCCGGTCGTTCCTCGTGCGACTTCGTGTCCGACGTCGCCGTCCCGGTCCCGCTGGTCGTCATCGCGGAGCTCATGGGCCTTCCCGTGGAGGACCGGGTCCGACTGGGGCACTGGTCGGACCGCATGATGGGCGGTGAGGGCCGCGACGATGCGGACGACCCGGCCATGGCCGACGCCATCGCCGCGTTCGGCGAGTACGTGGCCTACCTGACCGACATGATCGACGAGCGTCGCCGGGCCCACCGGCGGGGACGCGCCCTCCCCGACGACGCGGTCAGCATCCTCGTGGGTGCCGACGAGGACGGCGTGCTCGAGTCGAACGACGAGCTGGCCCACGACGAGCTCACGATGTTCCTGGTCATCCTCCTGGTGGCCGGCAACGAGACGACCCGCAATGCCATCTCGGGGGGCATGTGGGCGCTCAGCCGGTTCCCGGACCAGTGGGAGCGGCTCCGCTCCGACCCCGCGTCCTTCGCCACGATGGCCGACGAGATCTGCCGCTACGTGAGCCCCGTCATCAGCTTCGCCAGGACGGCGACGCAGGACACGGAGCTCTCCGGCCAGCAGATCCGCGAAGGGGAGAAGGTCCTGATGGTGTACCAGTCGGCCAACCGGGACGAATCCGTGTTCGAGGACCCGGACGCCCTCCGCGTCGACCGGAGCCCCAATCCGCACCTCGCCTTCGGCATCGGGCCCCACGTGTGCATGGGGATCAACCTCGCCCGCCTGGAGATCCGGGTCCTGTTCGAGGAGCTGACCCGGCGCTTCCCGGACATGGTGGTGCCGGCCGGCACCACGCCGACCTACGGCGAGCACGCCCTCGTCCACGCCATCGACTCGCTGCCCGTCGAGTACTCGCCCGAACGCGCCTGACGCCCGGCGCACCGGGACGGAGCGGCGATCCACACGGGCACCGACGGATGCCCTCGAACGTGCGCCCCGGGGGACTCGAACCACCCAACCTCCGGATTAAGGATCCGGTGCTCCACCGTTGAGCTAGGGGCGCCCGTCCAGCATAAGCCTCCGCCACCGTCGTGCCGGACCCCGGCCGGCCGGACGGCCCGGAGCGACGAGGGCCCGGGCCGGGCCCGGGACCTCTCCTAAGATGGCGGCTCCGCGACGGGTTCCGCCACCGTCGGCGGGACCCCCGAGCGAGGAACCAGCCGTGACCAACGAGACCGACCCGCCGTCCGACGGCGCCCCGGCACCGACGATCGACGCCCTCGTCGCCGAACGGCGTCGCAAGCGCGAGGCGCTCGCCGACCGGGGGATCGATCCGTACCCCCCGAGGTTCGACCGCACGGCCCTGGCCGGTGGCCTGCACCGGCGCCACGAGGGGCTCGAACCCGACACCCGCACCGGCGAGCACGTGCGCCTCGCCGGCCGGGTCACGGCGGTCCGCCGCCACGGCAAGCTCTCCTTCGCGACGCTGTCCGACACCACGGGTTCGATCCAGCTCCTCCTCCAGTCGTCGGCGCTGACGGACCAGGCCACCGCGGTCCTCGACTCCCTCGACCTCGGCGACTGGATCGGCGCCGAAGGAGAGGTGATCACCAGCCGGCGGGGCGAGCTCTCGGTCGACGCCACCGAGCTGTGGCTCCTGTCGAAGGCGCTGCGCCCGCTGCCCGACAAGTGGCACGGCCTGACCGAGACGGACACCCGGTACCGGCAACGGGAGGTCGACCTCCTGGCCAATCCCGACAGCCGGCGGGTCTTCGCCATCCGCTTCGCGGCGATCGCCGCCATGCGCCGGCACATGGAGGCCGAGCACTTCGTCGAGGTCGAGACACCCATCCTGCAGCCCCAGGCGGGTGGCGCCCTCGCGCGACCCTTCATGACCCACGCCAACGCGCTCGACATCGACCTCAGCCTGCGCATCGCCCCCGAGCTCTACCTGAAGCGTCTGGTCGTCGGCGGGTTCGAGCGCGTCTACGAGATCGCCCGCAACTTCCGCAACGAGGGCATCTCGACCCGGCACAGCCCCGAATTCACCGCCCTCGAGGCCTACCAGGCCTTCGGTGACCTGACCGACGGCATGGCGCTGACCGAGGCGCTGGTTCAGGCCGCCGCGGAAGCCGCCACGGGGCGGACGACGTTCGCCGCCGGCGACGCCGAGATCGACCTGGCCGGACCCTGGCCGCGCCGCCAGCTCCTCGACCTGCTCGAGGAGCGCCTGGGCCGGCGCGTGCACCCTACGGACCCGGTCGACGGGCTGCGGGCCCTGTGCGAGGAGCACGGTGTCTCGCCGCTTCCCGCGTGGGGACCCGGCAAGCTGGTCTTCGAACTCTACGACCAGGTCCTCCTGCCCGACATGGTGCACCCGCAGTTCGTGATCGGGTTCCCGGTGGAGGTGTCGCCGCTGGCCCGCCACACGGCCGGCGACCCGACGATGGCCGACCGGTTCGAGCTCTGCATCGCCGCCAAGGAGTTCGCCAACGGCTACAGCGAGCTCAACGTGCCCGAGGAGCAGGCTGCCCGCTTCGAGTTCAGCGCCGCGGCGAAGGCAGGTGGCGATGCGGAGGCCCACCCCGCCGACCAGGCCTTCGTGCGCGCCCTCGAGCACGGCCTCCCCCCGACCGCTGGCATCGGCATCGGCATCGACCGACTGATCATGCTGCTCGCCGAGGTGGAGGCCATCCGCGACGTCATCCTCTTCCCCATGCTCCGGCCCGAGGCCGCCACCTGAGACCGGCACACCCGGCGACGGCTCCGTGGCCGGACCGGTCGGGCGGGAGCCGCGGACGCCCCGGCGTACCGGGTGTGCGGGAGCCCGCCGCGGCCGGGCAGTCCTCCGACGCGCACTGGCGGAAGGGGGGGGATTCGAACCCCCGGAGGCTTGCACCTCACACGCTTTCGAGGCGTGCGCATTCGTCCGCTCTGCCACCCTTCCGCCGGCGAGTGTAACGGAGCGGGGGAGACCCGCCGGACGGGTCCGGTGTCGTCCCCGTCCGTGCCCGACCCGCCCCGACGTCGGGAGCCGGAGCCGCCCTCCGCTCGGCTGAGACAGCGAAACGACAAAGTCTCAACAAGGTCGGCCCCGGGAGAGCCGTCCTCGACTGCGGCCGACGCCGGCCCACCCCGGCGCGCCTCCCGCGCGCACCGTGCCACGATCTCCCAGCGTAGAAGGGGTCCGATGCCCGGACTGCGATGGATGCTTCGGAAGACCGGCATCGGGTGCCATCGCGCAGTAGGGTCGTGCATTCGGACAGAAGGACCGGGATGTTGGGGGAGTGATACAGCAGCCCGGGACGCGACAGCTTGGGGGAACGATAACCGGAACGTCCCGGAAGACGCGGTGGGCGGCGATGGGGGCGGTGCTCCTCGTGGCCACCACGGCGATGGCCTGCAGCTCGACCAATTCGGCGTCGACCACGACGACCGCCGCCGGCGGCGCCGCGACCTCGTCCAAGATCCCGGCCAGTGCCTTCAGCGACCACACCGGCGTCACCGCCGACTCGGTCACGGTCGGCAACGTCTCCACGTTGTCGCTCGGCGGCCTGTTCAAGGGCGCCGACGTCGGCACCCAGGCGTACGCCGACTACGTGAACTCGACCGGCGGCGTCAACGGTCGCAAGATCAAGGTGGACGGGGCCGACGACCAGTTCAGCGGGGCCGCCAACAAGCAGGCCACACAGAACGCCATCAACAACGACTTCGCTCTCGTCGGCAGCTTCTCGCTGGAGGACAGCTACGGCGGCTCGCTCCTGGCCGCCAATCCCGGGATGCCCGACGTCTCGAACGTCCTCGACACCACCACCGGCTCGCTGCCCAACGTCTACAGCGCCGTGCCCCTCAACGGTGGCTGGCAGGAGGGCCCGCTCCAGTACTTCGCCAAGAAGTTCCCGACCGACGTGAAGGCCGTCGGCGCCATGATCGCCTCCCTGCCCTCCGCGCAGACCGACTGGAACGGCGAGAAGTACGTGATGGAGAAGGTGGGCTACAAGATCGCCTACACCGCCAATTACGGGGTGACCCAGACGGACTTCACCCCCAATGTCATCGCCATGAAGAACGCCGGCGTCAAGATCCTGTTCGTCGACTCCATGGCGGAGACCTATGCCGCGGCGCTGCTCAAGAACCTGGTCCAGCAGAACTTCCATCCGGTCGTCGTCCTGGGTGCGGCCACCTACACCCCGAAGCTGGTGCCCGACTCGGGCGGTCCGTCGGCCGTCAACGGGTCCTACTTCGAGATGTCCACCACCCTCTACCAGGGCCAGGACGCCGCCCAGGTGCCGTCGGTGGCGACGTTCCTGCACTGGGTCAACGTGGCCTCCCCCGGGTTCGCCCCCGACCTCTACACGCTCTACGGGTGGCTGTCGGCCCAGCTGTTCACCCAGGCGCTGCGGGCGGCGGGATCGGACCCGAGCCGCGGGTCGCTGCTCACCCAGCTCGGCAAGATCACGTCGTTCGACGGCGACCACATCATCGGGCCGAACAACCCGGCGGCCAAGACGGTCGGGAGCTGCTACATCATCGGTCAGGTGGTCGCCGGGGACTTCGCCCGCCTCGACGACCCGCCGGTGAGCGGTAGCACCCACGGCTTCCGCTGCGACTACTCCTACGTCACGCCGCCGGCGAAGTAGACCGCGCCGCCGTCCGACCGGTGGGGAGGTGACCCGACCGGGTCCCGACCCCTACCGGTCGGCGGTGCGTACGCCGTAGCGCGCCGCGTAGCCGGCGAACTCCTCGGCCAGTCCGGCGTACGTCCAGCCGAAGTCGGCGGGGTCGTAGCCGTGGCGCCCGAAGGCGTCCTGTGGGCGCTGCTCCAGGAACGCCCGCATCCGGCGGGCGTGCAGGTCGCTGACCTCCTCGTCGAAGGCCGCGTAGAGGCCGCGGACGGCCTCGACGGGGTCGGCCACGAGATCGTCGTAGTGGAGGTGCCGGCACCAGCCCGGCCCCGAGCGGTCGTCGAAGGCGGTGGCCGACCCGATGGCGAAGGCGCACTTGCGCTTCCACTCCTCGGCGGTGGGGCGGGGGTCGGTCCGCGACGTCAGGGGCCGCTGGCCGGCGTTGGCCAGGCTGGCGAGCGAGGTCACGACCGGACCCGGGTCGCGGTGGGTCCAGACGATGCGGGCGTCGGGATAGGCGGCCAGCAGCGCGTCGAGGTCCCACAGGTGGTTGGGCGTCTTGAGCACCCAACGGCCGGTCGGCTGGGCCCACTGCAGCGCCCGGAGTGCGGCGGTGTGCTGGGCGTAGGCGGGTGCCATGTCGGCCTGCTCCAACCAGCGCGCGTAGCCGGGCACGTGGGCCTGGGTCTCGAGGGCGAGGGCACGCACGTCGTACATGAAGAGGCTGACGCACTCCTGGGCCAGGGTGGCGCCGAAGGGATGCATCACCCGCAGGGGCGGGTTCAGCTTCATCAGCCCGTCGAGCTCCTTGGCGGTGCGGGCGATCCGGGGGTCCGACGCCGCCTCCTCGAGGGTGGCCGGCGGGACGAGGTGGGCCGCCTCCCACTGCAGGAGGTTCCGGTTCATCGGGTCGAGCCCGAGGAGGTTGCTGAGCAGGCTCGTGCCGGTACGCGGCAGGCCGACGATGACCCACGGACCGGCGATGCGCTCGTCGGCCGCCTGCGGGTGCTCGCCCGACCACCGGTGCAGCTCGATCCGGTTGGCCAGCGCGGCGACCAGCATCTTGGTGATGAGGATCCGTCCGAACGTGGTGAGCTCGGCCTCGTCGCGGCACGACGCCAGGAAGATCTCCAGCGGCTCGAGGTGGCTGTCGCTCCCGAAGTCCTCCGACCCGGCCGCCTTGGCGGCCGCATCCACGACCGCCGCGGGCGTGAGGGGCGGGCGCGCGACGCCGTGCCGGGCGAGGCGGGCGCCGACGGCGTTGAGCGCGCGCAGCGGTGGCGCGGTGAGCTCCGAGTCCCGCCACGTGTAGGTGGTGGGTCCGACAGGGGACCGGCGGGGCCGGCTCGTGCGACTCATCCGACGGGAGCGATCTCGACCACGGTGCGGCCGATGGAGCGGCGGGAACGGTGCTCCTCGAGCGCCCGGCCCGCGTCCTCCATGGTCACCCGTCGTCCGACGGCGGGTCGGATGGTCCCCTCGGCCACGAGGCGGAGCAGGTCGGCGTGGATCCCGTCGGCCACGTCGCGGCCGAACGGGTTGAAGCCGAAGCGGCGCATGCCCGGATCCACGTGGTCGGCCCAGGCGATCATCACGCCGACCAGGTCGATGTTGCCGATGCACGCCATGCGCAGGGGTCGGCCGGTCATGCCGTTCTCGTTGTCGTCGGCAAACCCGACGGCCAGGTACCGGCCGCCCCGGGCCGTGCACCGCCACGAACGCTCGACGAAGTCCCCCCCGGCCAGGTCGTAGACGACGTCGGCACCCTCGTCGCCGGTGGCGGCCAGCACCGCCTCGACGAAGTCCTCGGTGGTGTGGTCGACGACCAGGTCGGCGCCCTGCGCCGTGCAGAACGCGCCCTTGTCGGGTCCCCCCGCCACGGCGATGACGCGTGCACCGGCCGCCTTGCCCAGCTGGATCCCGGCCGAGCCGAGCCCGCTGGCCGCCGAGTGGATGACCAGCGTCTCGCCGGGGGCCAGGCGCCCGCGGCGGAAGAGGGCCAGATGCGACGCCTGGTAGGGCAGGAGGAAGGCGGTCGCCTCGGCGTCGTCGAGACCGTCCGGCGCCTCGAAGGTGGACACGGCGTCGGCCAGGGCGAATTCGGCGATGCCCCCCAGGGCGGTGGTGGTGATGGCCACCACGCGGCGGCCGGACCAGTCCTCGGCGCCCGCTCCGGCCTCGACCACCGTGCCGCAGACGTCCATGCCCAGCGTGTAGGGCGGAGGCGTCGGCACCGAGACCAGCTTGCCGAGGCACCGGTCGATGTCGTTGAAGTTGAGGGAGGCGGCACCCACACGTACGAGGACCTGCCCCGGGCCCGGCGTCGGCCGCTCCACCGTCCGCACGGCGAGCACCTCGTCCGGAGGGCCGTTCCTCGTCACCTGCAGCGCCTGCATGTCGGTCACGCCCGGACCCCCTTCGCTCACCGCCCACGCCTTCCCGACCCCGGTCGGTCGGCTCCCCCGGAGCCGGTTCGTGAGACGGTCTGACCTTAGTGTCTCACCGTTCGCCGGTCGGGCCCCCCGTCCGGACGGCGAACGCGGGCAGGAACCAGGAGGAGAGCTGCCGGCGGATCTCGTCGGTGCTGCGGCCCCCGTCACCGGGCACGGCGGCGAAGGAGATCAGGATGCGGAGGATCCAGTCGACGAGATCGGCGACGTCGTCCTCGGACAGGGTGCCGTCGGCCAGTGCCGGGGCCAGCAGGGGCCGGACCCCGGCGTCACCGATGCGGCGGAGCGCCTCCTCCTGGAACGCCTTGCCGGCGGCCCACGCCGCCGAGTCGCCCCCGAACACCGCGGCATGGACCGGCCGGCTCCGGATCTGGCCGATGCTGAACAGCATCCCCTCGATGACCTGTTCGGCGGGGTCGTCGAGGGCGGCCAGGTGCTCGCCGGCCTCGGCCGCCATGGCCTCGGACTCGCGGGTCAGCACGGCGAGGAAGATGGACTCGTGGCTGCCGAAGCGCCGGTAGAGGGTGGCCCGCGAGAATCCGACCTCCCGGGCGATGTCGGCGGCGGTGGTCTTCGCCACGCCGAGTCGCAGGTAGCAGGCGGCGGCGGCATCGAGCGTGGCCTCGCGTTCGGCGTCGGTGGGTCGCGGTCGCTCCCCGCCGGTTCGGTCGACCCCGGCCATCACCCTCCCGCCCGTCGGTCCCCGAAGAAGGCGGTGAGCAGGCCGGCGGCCTCGTCGGCCCGGATCCCGGCCGAGACCGGTACCTCGTGGTTGAGCCGCGGGTCGGCACACAGGTTGTAGAGCGACCCGCACGCCCCGGCCTTCGGGTCGGCCGCGCCGAACACCAGCCGCCCGACCCGGGCCGCCACCAGGGCTCCGGCACACATCGGGCAGGGTTCGAGGGTCACGACGAGCGTGACCCCGCCCAGCCGCCAGCTCCCGACGGCGGCCGCGGCATCGACCAGGGCCAGGAGTTCGGCGTGGGCCGTCGGGTCGCCGGTCCGCTCCCGTTCGTTGTGCCGGGAGGCGACGACCCGCCCGTCCACCAGCGCCACCGCGCCGACCGGTACGTCACCGTGGTCGACGGCCGCCGCCGCCTCGGCCAGCGCCAGCGCCATGGCCGCGTCATCGGTCAGGCGGACGGGTGCGGTCGAGGACGCGTCGTTCGGCGATCCGCCGGCGGTGGCCATGGCGGGATGCTAACGAAGACCGCCGGTCGGCCCCGGCACCGGCCCGTCCACGGTGCGCGAGGCTGACGTGGTGCCCGACCCGCGACGGACTGCCGGACCTGTCGGACCACTCGTCGGGATCGACGACCCGGACGACCCCAGACTCGCCCCGTACCGGGACCTGAACGACCCGGCGGGCCGGCGGCGGACCGGGTCCGACGGGGGGATCTTCGTGGTGGAGGGCCGGCTCGCCGTCGAGCGGCTCCTGGCGTCGGACTACGCCGCGGCCTCCCTCCTGGTCGACGACCGTCAGGTGACGGCGGCCTCCCTCCTGGTCGCCGCCGTCCGGGCCCGGGGTGTACCCGTGTACGTCGCCACGCGGTCCGTGGTGGCTGCCACGGTGGGGTTCGCGCTCCACCGGGGCGTGGTGGCGGTGGCGCACCGCCCGGTCCCCGCGGACGCAACCGGGGTGCTGGCCGGTGCCGCGGCACCGGGCGTCGGTGGCGGTCCGCCCGTGGTGGCCGTCCTGGAGGGCCTCAACGACCACGAGAACGTCGGCGCGCTGTTCCGCAACGCTGCCGCGTTCGGCGTGGCGGGGGTCCTTCTCGACCCGACGTGCGCCGACCCCCTCTACCGCCGGTCGGTCCGTGTGTCGATGGGACACGTCCTGCACGTGCCGTTCGCCCGCCTCGACCGTTGGCCCGACGGGCTCGCGACCGTGCGGGACGCCGGCTTCGTGGTGGTCGCCCTGGCACCGCGCCCGCCGTCACGCGGCGGGCGCGCCCCCGTGCGCCTGTCCGACCTGCGCGATGGCGTCGCCACCGGTCCGGGCGGGCGGAGGGAGGTGGCCGGTGTGGCCCTGCTTCTCGGGGCCGAGGGTCCGGGCCTGACGGACGGGGCGCTCGCCGCGGCCGACCGGGTGGCCTCCATCCCGATGGCCGACGGGGCCGACTCGCTCAACGTGGCCACCGCGGCCGCCGTCGCCTTCTCCCGGCTCCGTTCCGACGGGGGGTGAGGGCGCCGCCGGTCCCGGCGACGCCGACGACCCGTGGCTACCCGAGGAGCGACCGGGAGACGAGCGAGATGCCGCGTCCCCACGAGGTGAGCTGACCGGCGGGCAGGTAGGAAGCGCCGCTGGCGGTGTGGTCGACCGAGGGATCGGCCAGGTACCGCTCGTTGCCCGCCGGGTCGATGAAGTAGGTGACCGACGAGTGGATGATGTCCGCGTTCGGGTTCGGGGCCTGGACGGCCACGCCGTACTCGGACCAGACGGCCTGCAGGTCGGTCGTCGATCCGGTGAAGAAGTGCCAGTTCGGGATGGTGTCCAACTGGTGTTCGTGGGAGAACGCGGCGACGTCGGTCAAGGTGGCGTGGTACTGGTTGACGTTGACGGCGACGAACACCGTGTGCGCGGCCGCCGGTCCGAGGTCGTGGTACGCGTCGACGAACTCCTGGGAGACGATCGGGCAGATGTCGGTGCAGTGGGAGTCCATGAAGGTCAGCACGACCGCGCTGCCCCGGAAGTCCGACAGCGACAGGGTGTGGCCGCCCTGGTCCACGAGCGTGAAGTCCGGCGCCGGCTTGGAGGGCACGGGGGCGAGGGCCATGAGCGCGGCGACCGGCGTCGAGACGCTGGAGGGGATGCCCGACACCCGGATGCCCTGGCTCTGCTGGGCGTGGTGGCGCGCGTGGCCACGAATGCGAATGCGCCCGCCACCAGCACCAGCACACCGAGGGCGACGAACAGGGGCGCCCCGGGGCCCTTGCGACCGCCCGGTTCCGGCGGCGGGGGCGGTGCCGGCGGTACGGCGTCGGCGGGAGGACTTCCCGCCCCCGCAACCGGCGCGGTGCGGACCGGACCGGTCGCGTCCTCGGCCGCGGTCACACCCGCGGCGGTCTCGACATCACCCATGCACGCTCCTCGGTGAGGGGACCCGCCCGTCCCGACTGCTCGGGGTCCGCTTCCTCCGGCACCCGTGACGATGCTAACGAACCCCGGTGGTCCCGGGCGGTCGCCGTCGCCATAGCGGATCCGTCGATCACGGCTGGTGGACCCGTCCGACCACGCATCTCCCCCGAATGGGTCTGCTGCAGGTCACGGTGTCAGCCTGACCTGCAGCAGACCCGTCACGCAGGCATGAGTGAGCGTCCGTCTCGTGGAACTCCTGGGTACGTGATGCGTAAGACAAAGATGATGCCGGTGGCAACGGAGGACGACGCAACAGTGATGCGGGCGGCGCTGACCGATCCGGCCTCTTTCGGCGCGCTCTTCGATCGCCACTTCACCGCGGTGTACCGGTTCTGTGAGCGGCGGGTTGGGCGGACGATGGCCGAGGACCTCGCGGGCGAGACCTTCCGGCGGGCGTTTGAGGCCCGCCACTCCTACGACCTGAGCAGGCCGAGTGCACTTCCGTGGTTGTACCGTATCGCCCTCAACCTCGTCCGCGACGCACTCCGGTCGAGAGCGGCCGAGGACCGGGCCTACGCCCGGATGCACGCCCTGGCGGGGATCGGGTCGCCGAGCGAGGACGACCAAGCGGCACGGCGCGCCGACGCTCGCGCGGACCTCGCCGCGCTCGCCCGCCTGCTCCTGGCCGAACCGGAACAGGACGTGGATGCCCTGTTCCTGCATGTCTGGGACGGGATGAGCTACCTCGACGTCGCAGCTGCCCTCGGCGTCCCCGTCGGCACGGTCCGGTCCCGGCTGAGCCGGCTCCGCCACCGACTCGAAGAACGCCTGGAGACCCTGGGCAGCGGCTCGCCGTCGACGCGGCGCAAGGAACTGGAGGAGTGATGGATCGACTCGTCGAGCTCGTAGGCCAGCTCGAGCCGGATACGGCGCCGCCGTCGCCAGACGCCCAGGCCCGCCAGCGCGCCGCGCTCTTCCAGTCGATGGAAGCGGCGGGCCGAGCACGCCCGGGCCCGGCACACTGGCGCCTTCGGCACGGCGGCCGCTTCCTGGCGATCGCCGGTGCGGCAGCCGCGGCAGTGATCGGGGTGGCGGTGGTGCCTGGCTGGTTCTCCGCTCCGCGCACCTCGTCACACCCTCCGGGCGTTGCACCGGCCACCTCCGCGGTGCTCACTGCCGTCACGGGAGCGCTCGCCGGTACGAGCGGCGACATCGAGGAGGTCCGCACGACGGTGTCGGTGGCCGGACTCGGCTCCACGGCCTGGGTGGACCTCGCCACCGGGGCGTGCCGCACGGATACGGCGGTGGGCGGAACGCCCACCTTGACGGTCTTCGTCGAGGACGGTCAGGCGGTCGTCGTCGACTACGGCCACAGGCAGTGGTGGTCGCGAGACAGCGAGGGCGTGACCTGTGCGCCGCTCACCCCGCAGACCATCGAGCAGGACGTGGCCGGGGGCCGCTACGACCTCGCCGGTCACGGCGTCATCGACGGGCGGCGGGCGTTGCGGCTCGTGTCCACGACAGCGCCCTCGGGACTCCATCCCGTGACGAAGCTGACGACGCTGTGGGTCGACGCAGCCACGTACCTGCCGGTCCAGTCGACCTCGACCGGCCATGTCACCGAGAGGACGGACTTCGCCTGGTTGCCCGCCACGACCAGCAACCGGGCGGTGCTCGAGATCGCCGTTCCTGCCGGGTTCCAACATGTCGGCGCGCCGCCACCTGGCAGCCGGTCCACTCCGTAGCGAGCCTGCGCGATGCCGGCGAGGAACCCGCACACCCCCCTGCCAGCTCGGCATCTGCCGGAGGCCGGCACGGTCGCGCTCAACGGCCTGCCCCGTCGGCCTCCCCCTCGGGTTCGACGCTGGCACTTCCCAATTGTTCGAGGACGGTGGGCCGCCCTGCCGACGAGGCCGCCCACCGCCCCGATCGTCTCGGCCCGTGGCGCGCTCGGGCTGGGGCATCGCCGGCCCGGGATGCTCCGGCCGGAAACCGAGCCCGAAGGCGCGACCCACGGCGTCCCCCGACCGAGCGACCCCTGCCCGGGACGGTACCCCCGGTCCGGCCGGGCCGGGCTGAGGACGGCCGGAGCTCTCGCTCTGAGCATGGCGGTCGCGGCCTGCGGCGGCCCATCGACGCCCGGCACGGCCACGGGCTCGACTGCCGCCTCCACCAACCCCGGGAACCACCGCGCCAGCCGAGCGACGGGACTGGCCGCGTACACCAACTGCATACGCACCCACGGCGTGCCGGACTTCTCCCCCCATCCCACCACCAGCGCCGCAGCCCCCAAGCAGGACCGCCAGCAGGAGCAGCAGAGCCTCCAACAGTTGAAGGTCAGCAGATCTCGGCTCCTGGCAGCAGAAAAGGCCTGTGAGCAGCTGCTCCCCGCCGGGCCCTCACCGCGCGTCCTCGTGGCGCCCACAGCCGACCCCTTCTACCGCTGGCGCGGACCGCTCACCCAGGCGCCCGGGACGATCTTGCGGACGCGGACGATCTCCTCCGCCACAGCCGGAGCGACCACGCCGGTGCGGGCGGCCCAGCTGCTCTACGTCACTACCGATGAGCTCGGTCGCCGGACGGTCTCGGTCGCCACCGTGCTCCAGCCCCTGGACAAGGCGTTGGCGGCAGCCACCGGTCTGGTCTCCTTCCAGGGCGCCTACGACGCCCTCGGTGCCCGGTGCGATCCCAGCTACACCCTGCGGGTCGGCACGCCGTCCGCGCCGATCACGGCCTACCTCAGCGCTGGTGACACCGTGGTCACCGCCGACTACGAGGGAGAGGATCTCGCCGAAGGGGCCGGCCAGCAGTACGGCTACGAGACCCTCGATGCCATCCGGGCGGCCGAGAAGTGGCTCGGAATGCCAGAGGTCTCCACGCCCGTCGGGATGGTCGGCTACTCGGGCGGTTCCATCGCAACGGAGTTCGCCTCCGAGCTGGCGCAGGGCTACGCCCCCCTTCTCGACATCGTCGGCGTGGCCGAAGGCGGCCTTCCGGTCGACCCGCTTCACAACCTCGCCTACGTCGACCATCCCGGCGACGCGTGGACGTGGGTCATCCCGGTCCACCTCGAGGGCGCTGCGCGGGCCGTTCATCTCCGCGACCTCAGCCAGTACCTCACCGCAGCGGGCATCGCCGCCATCGGTACCAATCAGAACCGATGCGTCGGTCACTTCGCCGGTCTCACGACGGCGCAGTTGTTGAAGCCGCAGTACCAGGACATCGAACAGGTGGCCGTCTTCGTCCGGATCTTCGACCACCTCATCATGAGCCGGACCGGTACACCGCGTGCCCCACTGTTCATCGGCAACGGGCTCTCGGACCCGACCGGTGACGGCGTGATGGTCACCAAGGACGTCCAGGAGCTTGCGTACACCTACTGTCAGCGGGGGACCCCTGTCGAGCTCCACATCTACGACGGACTCGACCACCAGCAGACCGGGCCGGCCTTCCTCGGCCAGGCGCAGGTCTTCCTCACCCAACGCTTCGCGCGCCTGCCCGTCCAGAACGGATGTGCCGAGATCAGCCCCGGCAACTCCATCGCCCCAGTGCCGATACCCGCACCGTGACCACCACCAGCGACGGCCATCGCACGCGCGTCCCACCACGACCGTCGCCTGGACGTGGAGCCGCCTCGGTCCGAGAGAGTGAGGGAGGCCGCTGCCCGCCCGCAGACAGGCGCGACTGCCGTGTCACGGGTCCACCCGTCCCGGTACCGACGCAGGGATCCCCGACGCCGACGACCCAGCCGGGCACTGGCCGGACGGGGCACCTGGCCAGCTGGGACTCCCGGCTCCCCGCCGGCTACGCAACGGCCGCGAGCGCCTGCGGGGCGCTGCCGACCGACCTCGCCTCGACGATCCCGGCTGGTCCCGGTACAGGTTGGCCTACCACGGCGGCGGCATCGGCGGACTGCTGCAGGTCACGATGTCACCTCGCCGTGCGGCAGACCCCAGAGGTTCCGGAGGGCGGTGTGGCTGACCAGGCTTCGGGGATCCCCCCAGACGTGGTCGTACTGGACCTGCGGGCCCGTCGCTGCTCCGGTGACCTCCGACCCGGCGGGACCCCGGCCACTGCGGCCGGCCGGCACCCCTCGAGTCGGGGGAGGGGGTTCGCCGGGGCGACCGGGCTCAACAGGTGATCGACCGTCCCGCAGCCAGCGCCGTGTCCCAGGCGGTGAGTGTGGCGACCGGGATGGCGGCGAACCCCTCATAGGAGCCTCGCGGAGGCCAGAGTTCGACCGAAGAGGCGTGATGGCTGGTAGCGACGGCCATGGTCGCGCAGGTGACCTGGGTTCCGACCGTCTGGAAGTACACGGCAGGGGGTGGTGTCCGGGCCGCGAGGGTGTCGATCTGGGCGTAGACCGGACTGGCGTGGCCCTGGGCGGCGGAGGGAGACAGGTCGTTGTTGCCGAGCACACAGTGCGGGCCGCCGGCAGCGGCCGACGCGACGCAGGACTGCATGACCTGCTGGGTGAAGGCGGCGTCCGGCCCGGACGGCGTGTCGAGCGGGTTGAAGGCGAAGGTCACCGGCGTACGCTTCCAGCCCGAGTAGTCCGACAGCGCGCCGGACAGGCACTGCTCCTGGGCCTGGAGCGTCCACCCCGCAGCCTTCAGGTTGTCCTGGGATGCGCGCGCACCGCTCACCACGAAGGGCTCGCCGGTGCTGCTCGAGCACGACGACACCGAGACCTGCCGCACGAGCGGATCGGTGTCGTAGCGGGCGGCCAGCGCCTGCTGGAAGTCGTGCCACGCCGACTCGAAGGGTGGGGTCCACCAGCGCCCGACCGAGTCCGCGTGTCCGTGCACCACGATGGTGACCGTTCCGCTCTGGGCGGTGACCCACCCCGGTGCGGAACGGCCGGCGAAGATGCGCAGCTTCACCCCGAGCGGCGTCGAGGGGTGGGCCGTATTCCACGCCGTCACCGCGGCAAGCGACTGGTCGAGCGGGGCCCACTGCTCGACCCCGGACGAGGGCTCGAGCTGGGACCATGACTCGTTCACGACGATGCCGCCGAACGCCCCGGCGTAGGCATCGAGGCTCGACGGATCGGTGGTGGGGAAGGGCTGGCCGGTCTGGTACGCGTTCTGCACCCCCATGTCGATCAGTCCGACCAGGGCCGGCTTGGCCGTCGCGGGCGCCGGACCCGGCGCCGGCGCAGTGCTCGACGTCGCGCCGTTCCGGTCACCTCCCGAAGATCCGGCGAGATTCGCGGTCGCCGTGCAGGCGGTGAGAAGTACCGCAACCGCCAGCACCGCGCCGGTGGCGGTCCGGCGATGGGCATGCCGCTCCCCGGACTTCCTGTCTCTCTGCGTCCACATGGTGTGCATCCGGCATCCTCCTCGGTCCCCGTCGTCTCCGGGGAGTCCGTGCCCTTCGGCCTTCTGTCTTCAGTATCCGGCCACGTGTTGGGAATCTGTTGTGGCGGTGTGCGCGTCCGGTGAGGATCTGGCGGAGACGCGGGGGACCTGCTCGCGTGCCTGGGGAGGGTCCGGTTCCGGGTTGGGTCTGGTGCAGGTCAAGAGGTCACCTCGCCGTGCAGCAGACCCCGCACCTCCGGATCGGACACATCGGCCACCGATTCAGCGCGTCGGATCCGGCACGGTTCGCACACGTCGCACCGGAACGGCGGGAACTCCGACAGTCCGACGTCACACGCCCGTGCACGGGCCGGAACGCCACAACCCTTGCAACGGTCCGACGAGTCCGTCGATCCGGCCGGTGGGAATTCGGCGAGGACTCGCATGCGTGGGGGGCGTTGGCGAGAGGGTACCGGGCGGGCGCCCTGGCTGGATGGCTGCCGGTCGAGACCGGCGACCGCGCCCGGCCCGCCCCATTCCGAGGTTCAGGCGGATGCGACGCCCGGCAGGCGAAGCCGGCCGGGGCCGGGCACCACGTGCACGTCCCGTGGCCCGACCCGCTCGCCACAGCTGTGGCAGACCAGGTCCAGCCGGCTGATCTCGCCGCAGGCGTCGTGCACGATCTCGATCGGCGGACCGTCCGGGGCGGCGTAGGAGTCGCCCCACTGCCGCATGGCGGTGAGCACGGGCCACAGGTCGAGGCCCTTCGGCGTCAGGCGGTACTCGTGGCGGGGCGGGTGCTCGGAGTAGGGGACCCGCACGAACACGCCGGCGTCGACCAGTTTGGCCAGGCGCTGCTGGAGGATGTTGCGCGAGATCCCGAGCCGTCGCTGGAAGTCCTCGAAGCGGGTCACCCCGAGGAACGCGTCGCGCACGATCAGCATGGTCCACCATTCCCCGATGATCTCGAGGCACTGCGCCACCGAGCAGTCCATGCCCGCGAAGCTCTTGCGTTCCATAGCTCCATCGTAGTGGGTTGCATGATGCTACGCAATCCCCTAGGGTGCGTTGCATGAAAGAATGCACCGGCACGACGGTCCCCTCCGACGGAGTCCGCAGCGAGGAGCGCCGTCGGGCGGTCTTCCTGGTCACGGCCCTGGGCGCCTTCATGGCGTCCCTGGACCTGTCCATCGTGAACGTGGCCTTCCCGGCGCTCGAACGGTCGTTCCCCACCGATTCGCGGGCGACCCTGGCCTGGATCATCACCGGGTACAGCATCGTGTTCGGCGCGCTCCTGGTGGTGGCCGGCCGGACCGCCGACCGGTTGGGGAGCCGGCGGGTGTTCTTCTACGGGCTCGGGGTGTTCTGCCTCGGCTCGCTGCTCTGCGGCGCAGCCCCCTCGGTGGACCTGCTGATCGCCGGGCGGGTGGTCCAGGGGCTCGGGGCCGCCGCCCTGCTTCCGTCATCGCTCGCCCTCCTGCTCGGCGCCTACCCGGACAGCCGCCGGTCGCAGGTGGTGGCATTGTGGGGCGGGATCGGGGCCTTGGCCGTGGCCACCGGTCCGTCGCTCGGCGCGCTGCTCATCACCGGCTTCGGCTGGCGCTCGGCGTTCGTGGTGAACCTGCCCGTCGGACTGGTCGCCTGGGCGGTGGGCCGACGGGTCCTCCCGACGACGCCGGCCGCCGCCACCCGTTCGTCACCCGACTACGTGGGGGTGGCGCTGCTGGCCGGGGCGCTGGCCGCACTCGTCCTCGCCATCTCGCAGGGTCCGGACTGGGGCTGGAGCAGCCCGGCCTTCCTCGTCTCCCTGGCGGTCGCCGCAGTGGTGCTGGCGGTGTTCCTGCGCCGGTCGTCCCGGCACCGCGAGCCGGTGCTCGACCTGACCCTGTTCCGCTCGCGCACCTTCGCGGTGGCCAACCTGGCCACCCTGCTCTACGCCATGGGCTTCTTCGCCATGCTGCTCGGCAACATCCTCTTCCTGACCAGTGTGTGGCAGTACTCGATCCTGATGGCGGGCCTGGCCGTCACGCCGGGTCCGTTGGTGGTGGCCGTGGTGTCGGGCCCGGCCGGCAAGGCGGCGGCCCGGATCGGGTTCCGACCGGTGCTGCTGGCCGGCTTCACCGTCTTCGCCTCCGCGCTCGTCTGGTACGCCCTGCGCGTCGGGGTGCACCGCGAGTACCTGACCGTGTGGCTGCCCGCCACCCTCGTGGCCGGCGTCGGCATCGGCCTCACCTTCCCCGTGTTGAGCGCGGCTGCCGTCTCGGACCTCCACCCGGAGCGGTTCGCGGTGGGCAGCGCGGTCAACCAGACGGCGCGACAGGTGGGCGGCGCCCTGGGCGTGGCCTGTCTGGTGGTGCTGCTCGGTACGCCCCGGTCGCCGTTCCGGGCCCTCGACGACTTCCACCACCTGTGGTGGTTCGCGGCGGTCTTGGCCGTCTCCTCCGGGCTGGTGTGCGGGTTGCTCCCGTCCAAGGCGGTGCGTGCCCGTGGCACCGGGCGCACAGCCCTCGTCCCGGTGGCCGTGGTCGCGGGGGAGGCGGCGTGACCGGCGCCGGGACGGGCACGGTGGGTACGGAGCAGCCGGCGTCGGCCGCGCATCCGACCACGTCGATGTCCGCGCTCGACTTGCTGCGCGCCGTGCGTGTGGAGGGGGACCGGCGGGCCGGCATGGGTCTCCTGCTCGGCAGGGAAGCGGTGGCGGTCGCCACGGGCGAGGTAGCTTTCGCGCTTCCCAACCGGACCTTCCCTCGTGCGCACCGTCCCGCGATCAGGGAGTCCGCCACAGGTCACGGTGCCAACCGAACCTGCGGCGAACCCCACAGGCACCATCCTGCCAATGTCACGCTCACACCCCCTCCCGCCTCCGTCCGTACGTCCGTCCTCTCGATCGGATGGCCGCTCACCCGTGACTGCCCTGCGGGCAGCCGTCGTGGCCGCCCTGCTGGGCGGCATCGCCCTGGCCGCCACGCTGACGGGGGTGACATCCGGTTCCTCGGAATCCGGGGCGTCCGCGCCGGCCCGCCCGGTGGCGGGGACGTCGGGGACGGCGGGGACGTCGGGGACGTCGGGGACGTCGGAGACGTCGGGGACGCTGACGTGCACACCGTCCACCCTGCTGCCGGCCGCCCTGCACGTGGACACCTCGCTGAACAACCGGATCAACGCGCTGAACGCCATGATGGCTACCACCCCGACGGCCTATGGGAAGCGGATGCTGTCCCGGTTCCAGCAGCTGACCACCCAGCTCGGAACCGTGACCACGTGCGCCCAGATCGAGGCCATCTACAGTCAGATGCACAACGCACAGGTGTCCTGGTTCATCGGCGTCTACCCGACCTTCCAGAGCGATCTGGCCTCCACCGCCAGTCTGCTCAGGAGCCGGTTCACCTTCGGCTACGAGTTCAAGCAGGACGAGAACCCGGGCCAGGCGTGCCTCTCGGCGCTGCAGCCATCCATCGTGACCCTCGAACGGCACTGGAGATCAGTGGTGGCCATGGAGGGCAGCCTCCAGACTGCCGCCCACCTCTACCAGCTGAATCCGGACTTCAAGGCCGTCTACTCGCTGCGCAACACCCCGGATGTGACAGCCTTCGACGATCTCTTCCACGGCGGGCCCTGCGGCTAGGTGTAGCGGGAGCCGGTGTCGGTACACCCGATGCGGCGGGGGGCCGGGTGGTGGTGCGACTGAGCAGAAGTGTCGCCGGTTGGGTCGGGTGACCAGTGACCAGGGGGCACCCGTGCGGTGGTGCCGGGGCGCGGCGCGTCGGTGGCGGGCCTACTCCTCGACCCAGTCGGTCCCGTTCCAGCGCTGCACCTGGGTCCAGGCGGCGCCGTCCCAGTAGCAGCGCAGGGTGGGCACCGGAGCTCCGGCCACCCGGACGGCCGAAACCCCCTCCCGACCGGCCTCGGGGCGGGTCCGGAGGGGGCTTCGTGAGGAAGAGGTCCTGAGTTCCGTCAGGACCCCACGGCGGAGGCGGTGGGATTTGAACCCACGGTGAGTTTCCCCACACACGATTTCCAATCGTGCCGATTCGGCCGCTCTCGCACGCCTCCGTGTCGCGTACGCTCCCGGTGCTCGGGCCGTCCACGGCCCCGTCAGGCTACTCCGGCGGTCCGGCAGGTCCGGACCGGTCGGACCGGTCGGACCGGTCCGGCCGGTGGAGGGGCACCGGAGCGATAGCATCGGGGTCTCCCCGGTGGTGGGTGCGACGGCTGGGTCCTGCGCAACGTCCTCCTGTGAATCGAGTCAGGGTCGGAAGGCAGCAGCTCTCAGCAGGCAAGGCCGTGTGCCGCAGTCAACCTGGCCGTCGCACCGACCACCGGGGCCCGATCGGGTGGATGCCACCGTGCCCGGACGCGGCGCCGCCCTCGGATGGGGACCGGGACGACCGGTAGGCTCCCGACCGTGGCCGACACGACCGAGGAAGTCCCCTACCAGTCGCTCTACCGCCGGTTCCGACCCTCCACGTTCGCCGAGGTGCGCGGTCAGGACCACGTCGTACTGGCGCTGCGCAACGCCGTCCGCGACGGCCGGGTCGCACACGCCTACCTGTTCAGCGGCCCCCGCGGCACGGGCAAGACCTCGACGGCCCGGATCCTGGCCAAGGCGCTCAACTGCGTCGACCTCCACGACGGCGAGCCGTGCGGCACGTGCTCCTCGTGCGTGGAGATCACCCGTGGCACGTCGATGGACGTCCACGAGTTGGACGCCGCGTCCAACAACGGGGTCGACGCCATGCGCGACCTCGTGGCGCGTGCCGCGCTCGGCTCGCCGGGGCGCCAGAAGGTGTACATCGTCGACGAGGTCCACATGCTCTCGACCGCCGCTTCCAACGCCCTGCTGAAGACGCTCGAGGAGCCTCCGGCCCACGTGGTGTTCGTGCTCGCCACCACGGACCCGCAGAAGGTGCTGCCCACCATCCGCAGCCGGACCCAGCACTTCGAGTTCCGCCTGCTCGGCCCGGACACCCTGTCGGCCCTCCTCGCCCAGGTCCGTCACGACGCCCACCTCGAGGTGGGGGACGACGCACTCGACCTCGCCGTCCGGCGCGGCCGGGGTTCGGCGCGCGACGCACTCTCGATCCTGGACCAGGTGGCGGCGTCCGACACGGTCGACGACGACCTGCCCCAGCTCGACGAGGTCGTGGAGGCGCTCGCCGAACGCGACGTCGGCCGGGCGCTCGTGGCCGTCGCCCTCCTCACCTCCGCCGGCTTCAGCCCCCAGCAGCTCGCCGTCGACCTCGTCGACCATCTTCGCCAGGGGTTCCTGGCCCTCGTGGCCCCCGACCTGGTGACCGTGGCCGGGTCCGAGCGCGACGAGCTCGCCGCCCAGGCCGACCGGGTGGGTCTCGCCACCCTGGTCCGGGCCATGGAGGATCTCGGCCGGGCCCAGATCGGCATGCGCGACGCCCCCGACCCGCGGGTGAACCTCGAGGTGGCCCTGGTGCGGCTGGTCCACCCCGAGGCCGACGACTCGCCCGCCGCCCTGCTGGCCCGTATCGAGCGGCTCGAGCAGTCCGGCGGCGCCGCCCGGACGACGAACCCCACGGAGGCCGTCCCGTCGACCCCGGCACCGGTGTCGACGGGCCCCGCACCCGGGGCGCCCCGGTCCGGGGAGGCACCGGCCGACCCGCCGCCGCCCGCCGTCCCGGCACCGGGCCGGCCGGGACCACGCCCGACGCTCGGCGCCCACCGCCGCAGGGCCGCTCCTGCGGCCGGGGCACCCGACGCCGAACCACCCGCGCCGGTCGGCGCCACCGCCGGGGACGCCGGGGTCGCGCCGCCGTCCGAGCCGGTCGCCCACCCCTCCGAGGTCGCCCCGGCGACGGCGCCGACGGCACCGTTCCCCTCCCGCGACCAATTGGTGCAGGCGTGGGGTGACCAGGTCATCGGCCGGCTGCGGCCCAAGGCGAAGGCGCTGTTCCAGGCCGGCCGGTTCGTCGGCGCGGACGGGGCCCGCGCCGAATTCGGCCTCCCGAACGAGATCCACCGGAACCGGTGCGAGGAGATGCGGCCCGAGGTGGAGGCCGCACTGGCCGACCAGTTCGGCCGTCCCGTCCCCCTGGTGCTGGTGGTCGACGGTCCGCCGACCGCCCCGTCCGCCGGACCGGACCCGGCGTCCGACCGTGCCGGGGACGGTGCCGCGTTCCCGGCAGCCCCCACGGCGACGCCCCCCGTCGGACCGGGGGACGTCGAGGACGACCTGGCCGTCTTCGACGACGCCGACCTCGAGGTGGCGGAGATCGACAATTCGGCCGAGGCCCGCCTCCTCCAGGCGTTCCCCGGTGCCGAGGAGGTGGGCTAGATGGCGGTCTTCAGCGGGCCGCTGCAGGCACTCATCGACGAGATGGGCCGCCTGCCCGGCATCGGCCCGAAGTCCGCCCAGCGGATCACCTTCCACCTGCTGAAGGTGGCGCCCGAGGACGCCCTGCGCCTGGCCGAGGCCATCATCGCCGTCAAGGAGCGGATCACCCTCTGCACCCGGTGCTTCAACGTCGCCGAGGGCGGGCTGTGCGCCGTCTGCCTCGACGACCGGCGGGACGCCACGAAGGTCTGCGTCGTGGAGGACCCCCGGGACATCGCCTCGGTGGAGAAGACGGGGGAGTTCGCCGGCCGGTACCACGTGCTCCAGGGCTCGCTCAACCCGATCGAGGGGATCGGACCCGAACAGCTCCGCATCCGCGAGCTCCTGGTCCGGCTCGACGGGGAGGGCATCACCGAGGTGATCCTCTGCACCAATCCGAACCTCGAGGGCGAGGCGACCGCGATGTACCTGGCCCGGCTGCTGAAGCCCATGGGTCTGCGCGTGACCCGTATCGCCAGCGGACTCCCGGTGGGTGGCGACCTCGAGTACGCCGACGAGCTCACCCTGGGCCGTGCGCTCGAGGGCCGCCGCGAGGTCGACGCCTGACGGTGCCGGCACGCCCCGGCACGGACGCGGCCCGGGGGTCCATCGGGCACGATGGGGGGATGGAGCAGGCATCCGACGTCCGCCACCTCTGGATCCTCCGCCACGCCAAGGCGGTACCCGAGGCAGTCGGGGGCGGCCCCGACCGGGACCGGCGGTTGACCGGGCGGGGCCGCCGCGACGCCACCGCGCTCGGGCGCCGTCTGGCCGACGAGCGGCCGCCGCTCGGCCTGGTCGGACTGGTCGCCCCGGAACTCGCCCTGTGCTCGAGCGCCATCCGGACGGTCGAGACGGCCGACCTGGTGCTGGGCGCACGCGAGGAACGCGTCCCGCTCGACGTCTACTCCACGCTCTACCAGTCGACTCCGGAGACCGTCCTGACCTTCCTGCGCGAGGTGGACGAACACGCCCGCTCGGTGCTGGTCGTCGGGCACAATCCGACCATGTACCTGCTGGCCTGGGACCTTCTGGCGGAGGGTTCGGCGGACCGGGACACCCTGGAGGTCGGTGGCTTCCCGACGTGCGGACTGGCCGTCCTCGAGCTGCAGGCGGGCAGTTGGGAGGACGTCGCCCCGGGGAGCGCGACCCTGCGGGGACTGTTCACCCCTCCCTACTGACGCCCCCTGCCGGCGCCCCGGCCGCCCGGGCCTGCATCCGTGCCCGCAGCCTGCGCAGCGGTGCCGTGGCCCGGAACCGCGCCATCGACCGGACGCGCTGGAGTTCGCGCTCGACGGATCGGCGGGCCAGCACCTCGGTCAGGATGTCCTCGCCCCAGTCGGTCGTGGGCAAGGGCTGTAGATGGGGGAACGGGTCGTGGGCACCGTCGAGGCCGACGAGCCGGTCGACGGCGGCGTCCAGCTCCGGGACGTTCGTGCCGGATTCGCCCTCCCCGGCGCGGACGAGGGAGGCGTTGACCACCGCCGCCGCGGACGGCAGGTCCCAACCGCCCGCCGGCGCCGCGGCGCCGACACCGCTCAGCCAGTCGGCCAGGGCCGCGGCCGTGCCCGCCGGATCGGCCAGCAGGTCGTCGTGGGAGACGACCCGGACCGGTAGCCCGGCCACACCGGCCAGGGCATCGGCCGTCGAGCGTTCCCAGAGCGCCAGGGCTGCGGACCGCGTGGTCCCGTTCCTGCGGACCACGGACCGGGCCACCGCCTCCGGTCGCCGCCACACCAGCACGGCCGCCTGGGGGCGCGTGACGATGCGCCGCCAGTAGGGCAGCAGGTGACAGAGTCTCGGGTCCTTCCAGACCGGGGAGCCGGGTCCCGGGAACACCCCGGACAGGGACGCCCGGGCCTCGTCGTCGAATGCCGCCACGCGAGGCGCCCGATCCCAACCGGGGGGGAGCGGCCTCGGCGCGTCCCACGTGCACCCGGCGGCACAGAGCAGCCGGTCGTTGAGCGCGAGCAGCGACCTGCTCTCGTAGTGGTTCGGATTGTCGGGTTGGCCCGCGAGCAGGTCGCCCTCGGGGGGGAGGGTCAGCCCGAGTGCACCGAGGAGGCCCGTGAGCGCCGAGGTCCCGCTGCGGTGCATGCCCACCACGTACACGAAGGTGGGCTCGACCGCGGTCATGCCGGTCGACGTCGGATCCGGGGCGACGTCCGCTCCTCTCAGAGTGAGCGCAGGATGGCGGCGTCGCCCTGGCCGCCGCCGCCGCACAGGCTGACCGCGGCGGTGCCGCCGCCCCGGCGCCGGAGCTCGAGGAGCGAGGTGAGCGCCAGTCGGGTCCCGGACATGCCCACCGGGTGGCCCAGTGCGATGGCGCCGCCGTTGACGTTCACGACATCGGCGCCGATGCCCAGGTCGTCGGAGGAGGTGAGCCCGACGGCGGCAAAGGCCTCGTTGATCTCGAAGAGGTCGATGTCGCCGATGCCGAGCCCGGCCTTCTTGAGGGCCACCTGGGTGGCGTGGCTGGGCTGGCTGAGCAGCGACGGGCTGGGTCCGGCGACCTGTCCGTAGCCGACGAGCTCGCCGAGCGGTTCCACGCCCAGCTGCTCGGCCCTGGCCCGGGACATCACGATCACGGCGGCCCCACCGTCGGAGATCTGGCTGGCATTGCCGGCGGTGATGGTGCCCTGCTTGTCGAAGGCCGGGCGCAGCTTGGACAGGGACTCGGCCGTGGTGTCGCCGCGGACACCCTCGTCGGTGTCGACGATCTTCGGGTCGCCCTTGCGCTGGGGCACCTCGACCGGGACGATCTCCTCGGCGAATTTGCCCGCGGCGATGGCGGCCGCGGCCCGCTGGTGGGACTGGGCGCTGAACTCGTCCTGGCGCTCCCGGGACACGCCGTCGGCGCCGTTGTAGCGCTCGGTCCCGAGGCCCATGGCGCACTCGTCGAAGGCGCAGAACAGGCCGTCGTACATCATCGAGTCGACCAGCGCGGCGTCACCGATCCGGTAGCCGCCCCGGGCGCCGGGCAGCAGGTAGGGGGCCTGGGTCATCGACTCCATGCCGCCGGCCACCACGATGTCCGCCTCGCCGGCGGCGATCATCAGGTCGGCGAGATAGATCGAGTTGAGGCCGGAGAGACAGACCTTGTTGACGGTCGTCGAGGCCACGTCCATCGGGATCCCGCCCTTGACCGCGGCCTGACGGGCCGTGATCTGACCGGCGCCGGCCTGGATGACCTGGCCCATGAACACGTAGTCGACCTGGTCGGGGGCGACGCCGGCCCGCTCCAGGGCGGCGGCGATGGCGAAGCCGCCGAGGTCGGTGGCCGAAAAGCTGCCGAGGGCGCCCGACAGCTTGCCGATCGGGGTGCGTGCTCCAGCGACGATGACGGATCCGGACATGGGAACCTCCGCGGCCTGGTGGCCGATTCAGGCGGCGGTCCCCCCATGGGTCCACCACGACAACAGGACATGATACGGCCTGTCCGGACGCGTGCCATCCGGGACGGCTCCGTCGCCCTGGGAGCACGGCGGGCGACCGGGCTATCCTCCACCCCCATGCAGGAAATCCTCTCCGCCATCCTGGCCGGCGCGTCCGGCGAGGAGCTCTCCGCCCTGGCCATCCCCGAGACCTACCGCGCCGCCTACGTCCGTCGGGACGAGGCGGGCATGTTCGACGGCATGGACTCCGACGACAAGGACCCCCGCGCCTCGCTGCACGTCGGCGAGGTGGAGACCCCGGAACTCGCCCCCGACGAGGCGTACATCGCCGTCATGGCCAGCGCCATCAACTTCAACACGGTCTGGACCTCGATCTTCGAGCCGCTGCCCACCTTCGGCTTCCTCGACCGGCTCGGCCGCGAGGGCGTCTGGGGGGCACGCCACGCACTCGACGTGCACGTGGTGGGCTCGGACGCCTCGGCCGTGGTCCTGCGGGTCGGCTCCGCGGTCCGCAACTGGAAGCCCGGGGACAAGGTCACCGTCCACTGCAACTACGTGGACGACCAGAGCCCCACCGCCCACGACGACTCGATGCTGGCGGACAACCAGCGGATCTGGGGTTTCGAGACGAACTTCGGTGGCCTGGCCGACCTGTCGGTCGTCAAGGCGAACCAGCTCATGCCGAAGCCGGCCCACCTCTCCTGGGAGGAGGCGGCGGTCAACGCCCTGTGCAACTCCACCTCCTACCGGATGCTGGTGTCGAGGAACGGGGCCCCGGTCACCCAGGGCGACCGGGTCCTGGTGTGGGGCGCCTCCGGTGGCCTCGGTGCGTACGCCGTGCAGTACTGCCTGAACGGTGGGGCCACCCCGGTCGGCGTGGTCTCCTCGCAGTCCAAGGTCGACCTGCTCCACGAGCTCGGCGTCGAGGCGGTCATCGACCGCAAGGCGGCGGGCTACCGGTTCTGGAAGGACGAGTTCCACCAGGACGAGTCCGAGTGGCGCCGGCTGGGCAAGGACATCCGGGCGCTCGTGGGCGACGACGTGGACATCGTCTTCGAGCATCCCGGCCGGCAGACCATGGGTGCCTCCGTGTTCGCGGCCAAGCGGGGCGGCACCGTGGTCACCTGCGCGGCGACCTCGGGCTACATGATCGAATACGACAACCGGCACCTGTGGATGAAGCTCAAGACCATCAAGGGGTCGCACTTCGCCAACTACCGCGAGGCGTGGGACGCCAACCAGCTGGTGTGCGAGGGCAAGATCCTCCCGCCGCTGTCGGCCGTGCACACGCTCGACCACGTGGGCGAGGCCGCCTACCAGGTGCACAAGAACCTCCACGAGGGGAAGATCGGCGTCCTGTGCCTGGCGCCCGAGGAGGGCCTCGGCATCGACGACCACGAGCTGCGGGCCCGGATCGGCGAGGACCGCCTCACGCTGTTCCGGAGGCACGGGGCGTGACCGAGATGCTGCTGACCGAGATCGACCACGTGGCCATCGCCGTCCCCGACCTGGACGCCGCCGTCGCGTACTACGCCGACACGTTCGGGGCCACGGTGGCCCACCGCGAGCGCATCGACTCCGACGGTGTCGAGGAGGCGCTGCTGAAGGTGGCCGACAGCTACGTGCAGCTGCTCACGCCGACCAGCGACGAGTCGCCGGTGGCGAAGTACCTGGAGCGGAAGGGCCCCGGGATCCACCACGTCGGCTACCGGGTGGCGGACTGCGCCGCCGCCCTCCAGTCGGTCAAGGACCACGGCGGACAGGTCATCGACCAGGCCCCCCGTCCCGGTTCACGGGGCACCACCGTCGCCTTCGTCCACCCGAAGGGCGCCTTCGGCACCCTCATCGAGCTCGTCCAGGAGTAGGCGGCCGGGCGCATGGACACCTCCGCCCGGGTACCGGCCGCACCCGTCGTCCCCGAGGACGACCCGTGGGCCGGTCTGGCGGACCCCGGGTCGCCGTCGGTCCCGGTCCCGGGCGACGTGGTGCTGCCGGTCATGCCCTGGGACGCACCCGGGCCCCCCGACGTCCCGACCGCCTCCGGCCCGGACGCCGGCCCGGCCGCCGGCGGACCCGCCGACGCTCCTGCGGTCCCCGCCCCCGTACCGTCGGTCCGGAGTTCGCCGCCGACGCCCCAGCGCTCGGAGTCGGAGCCGGAACCCGTGCCGACCGCCGTGGCCGCGTCGGCGTCTCGGGTCTCGTTCCCTCCCGGCGTGGCGGCGAAGCTCGGCGCCTACGTCTACCTCCTCATCGACGCCCGCACCGGCCGGCCGTTCCACGTGGCCCGCGGCCGCGGCGACCGCTGCTTCCGGCACGTCGAAGCGGCCCGCCCGGGTGCCGCCGGGACGGGTCCGGACGGCGCGGCGGCGCCCCGGTTCCCCGCGTTGGACCGCATCCGCGAGGCCGAGTCCGACGGACGTCCCGTCCGCATCGAGATCCTCCGGTACGGGCTCACCGGGCCCGAGGCCGACCTGGTGGTCGCCGCCGTCGACGACGTGCTCGCCCTCGGGACCGGCACCCGCCTGGGCGGTCAGCGCACCGCGGCCGTCGAGCTGGGTGCGTCCCTGGCCAAGCGGGCCAAGATCAAGCGGGGCCATCAGGCGGTCCTGCTCCGGGTCGGCGTCCACGGGACGGACACGGCCTACGCCGGCGCCCGCCACGGCTGGCGGATCGGGCGGCGCTGGGTGGACACCGGATCGGTGCGCTCGCCGAAGTGGGCCCTGCTCGTCGCCGGTGACCTCGTCGACTCCGTCTACCGGATCGACCGGTGGGAGCCCTCGCCCGCCACCGGGGCCCCGGGGGCCGTCGAGCGCTGGTCGTTCACGGGCGAACGGGACGCCGAGCTCGAGGCGCGCTACGTCGGGCGCAGCGTGGCCGCCTACCTGGGCGCCGGCACCCCCAGCCAGGTGACCTACGTCTGGTGCGGTCCCCACTGGGTCAACACCGCCCAGTAGCGAGCGGACCCGGGCCGAAGGCCCCACCCGTCGGTGCCCCTCCGGGACGCCGGCGTCGGATCGAACCCCCGTGACGGTTCCGATAGCCTCACCGTCCATGGATCACACGATGGCCCAACGGCTCGAGGACCTCGAGGAGCGCCGGGAGCTCGCCCGCAACGCGGGCTCCGCCCGGGCGGTCGAGAGGCACCACGCCAAGGGGAAGATGACGGCCCGCGAGCGGATCGACTACCTGCTCGACGACGGGTCCTTCCAGGAGCTCGACATGCTGGCCCGGCACCGGGCCCACGGAATGGGGCTGGAGGAGAACCGCCCCTACACGGACGGCGTGATCACCGGCTTCGGCACCATCGACGGCCGCCGGGTCTGCGTGTTCAGCCAGGACTTCACCGTCTTCGGTGGGGCGCTGGGCGAGGTGTTCGCGGAAAAGATCCACAAGGTGATGGACCTGGCCTCGTCCATCGGCGTCCCGATGATCGGCCTCAACGACGGCGCCGGCGCCCGGATCCAGGAGGGCGTGGTCTCGCTCCACTCCTACGGCGGCATCTTCCACCGCAACGCCCAGGCGTCCGGTGTGATCCCCCAGATCAGCGTCATCCTCGGCCCGTGCGCGGGGGGCGCCGTCTACAGCCCGGCCATGACCGACTTCATCTTCATGGTCCAGGAGACGAGCCACATGTTCATCACCGGACCGGACGTGGTGAAGACGGTGACCGGCGAGGACGTCACCCTCGAGGAGCTGGGCGGCGCCATGAGCCACGCCACCAAGTCGGGCGTGGCCGCCTTCGTCGCCCCCGACGAGAAGGCCTGCCTCGACGACGTCCGCTACCTGCTCAGCTTCCTCCCCTCCAACAACCTGGAGGAGGCACCGCTCGTGCTCTCGGGCGACGATCCCGAGCGGCGGACGCCCGAGCTCTCGGACCTCATGCCGGAGTCGCCCAACCAGCCCTACGACATGAAGAAGGTCATCGAGGCGGTCGTCGACGACGGCGAGTTCTTCGAGGTGAACCACCACTGGGCCATGAACCTGGTGTGCGGGTTCGCCCGGATCGACGGTCGGGCGGTCGGCATCGTCGGGAACCAGCCCCAGATGCTCGCCGGTGTCCTGAACATCGACGCCTCGGAGAAGGGCGCGCGCTTCGTCCGCACCTGTGACGCCTTCAACGTCCCCCTCATCACCTTCGTGGACGTGCCCGGGTTCATGCCCGGGACCGACCAGGAGTACGGCGGCATCATCCGCCACGGCGCCAAGCTCCTCTACGCCTACTGCGAATCGACCGTTCCCCGGGTGCAGATCATCACCCGCAAGGCGTACGGCGGTGCGTACGTGGTGATGAACTCCAAGTCGATCGGCGCCGACCTGGCCTACGCCTGGCCGTCGGCCGAGCTCGCCGTCATGGGCCCCGAAGGGGCCGTCGAGATCGTGTACCGGCGCGACCTGGCCGAGGCCGACGACCCGGTGGGCCGGCGCAAGGAGCTGGTCGAGGAGTACACCGAGCGCTACGCCAATCCCTATGCGGCCGCCGAGCGCGGCTACGTCGACGACGTGATCGACCCGGCGGACACACGACGCGTCCTGGTGCGCAGCCTGGCCCTGCTGGTGTCGAAGCGCGAGGACCTGCCCAAGCGCAAGCACGGGAACATGCCGCTGTGACCGGGCGCGAGCCCACCGACCCCGCGGTGCTGGCCGTCCTGGCCGCCGCCGTGGACCAGGTCTGGCCCCGCCCGGTGGCCGTGGTGCCCGAACCGGTGGCGGGCCCACCGGCCTGGCGGTTCAGCGGGCGGTGGTGGACCCGCCCGGCGACCACCCGCCGCGAGCGCCCCTGGACGGGGGGCTGACCCGTGGTCCTGGTCGTGTTCCGCTCCCGTTACAAGGAGGGGGCCGACCTCGACGCCTACCGGGCGCTGTCCCTCGAGATGGACGAGCTGGCCCGGGCGCAGGAGGGGTTCCTCTCGATCGAGACCTTCGACGCACCCGACGGGACCCGGGTGTCCCTCGTGTACTTCGCGACCGACGAGGCGGCCACGGCCTGGCGGGGCCATCCGGACCACCGCGAGGCCCAGCGCCGGGGACGTGACGAGTTCTACTCCTGGTACTCGGTCCACACCGCCGAGGTCCTCCGCTCGCACGAGCTGAACCTGACGACGACGGCACCGGGCGTCCGGTAGCCGCCGGCCCGGACCGGGTGGGGCCGGCACCCCCGGGGCCCGGGTGCCCGCGGGTCCCGTCGTGTCCGGCGCGCCGCCGCCCCGGTCCACGGACGGGCCGGGGCCGGGGCGGCGTCTGGTGCGAGCCGGACCCGTCGGTCAGATCTCCGCGTCCTCCGGCGTGCGGCGCATGTGCACGAAGCCGAGGATGGTGAAGACCAGCATCACCGCGGCCAGGACGAAGCAGGCGATGGCGGCGAACAGCGCGATCTGCCCCATCTGCCAGAAGGCGTAGGCCTCGAGCAGGAGCCCGCGGAGCGTGGTGCCCTGGAACACGGTCTGCACCTTGGCCTCGGCCGCCGTGTACTCCGGTGAGCCCTTCGGCAGGGCCTGGGCCTCGGACGACAGCTGCGAGTAGGTCTTGCCGCCACCGATCTCGTTGAGGTGCACGGCGATGAAGTGGTCGGCGTAGGCCTCGGCCTGCTTGCCGGTGAGCAGCTGCTGGCCGGCGTACTGCGACACGACCGGGATCATCTCGGGGGTGATCTCGCCGCCTGCCTGGGCGTGCGCGAAGGCGGATGCCGGCGGGAAGGTGATCTGCTGCTGGGCCAGCTGGTTGTGGACGTTCGAATTGGCGAAGCTGTACGCCCACAGGCCGAGGCTCCCGGCGACGATGAAGAAGATCGTCAGTCCGGCCCCGACGATGGTGAGGATGCCGTCGAATGTCTTGCGCTTCATGGGACTCGCCTCCTAGGGAGCGCCACCCGAGGGTCGGGACCGCTCCTTGGGCCAACCTACGGTTGCCGCGGTCGTCCCCCTAGGGCCGAACGTCCCTGTTGGGAGGGCCGAACGTCCGGATCGGATGAGACAGACGTCAAGAAACGGCCCCGACGGGCGGCGCGCTCACGTGGTGTCGGTGACGAAGTCGATCAGGCGTTCGACGGCGCCCACCAGCGCCGGCTCCAGATCGGCGTAGCTGGTCACCGAGGCCAGGATCCGCCGCCACGCCGCCGGCGGGTCGCCGAGCCCGAGCTCGGCGCACACCCCGGTCTTCCACTCCGTCCCCCTCGGGATCTCCGGCCATGCGGCGATCCCGACGACCGCGGGGCGCACGGCCTGCCAGACGTCGACGAACGGGGTGCCCGTGATCAGCACGTCGGGCCGGCGCAGGTCCCCGGCGATGCGGGACTCCTTGCTGCCCGGTACCAGGTGGTCGACCAGGACCCCGAGCCGTCGGGCCGGGCCCGGCCCGAACGCGGCGATCGCCCGGTCCAGGTTGTCGATGCCGTCGAGGCGCTCCACGACCACGCCCTCCACCCGCAGGTCGTCACCCCAGACCCGTTCGACCAGTTCGGCGTCGTGGACGCCCTCCACCCAGATCCGTGCCGCCCGGGCCACCCGGGCGGTCGCGCCGGCGACGGCGACCGAGCCCGAGGCGGTCGTGCCCGTCGCCGGCGGGCGCTCCGTCGGCGGCCGCACCAGGCTCACGGCCGTGCCGTCGACGGCGAACGCCCCGGGCACCAGACGGAAGACCCGCTCCTGCCCGGTGCGGCCCCGTACCTCGGCGCCCCCGCCCTCGATCCGCACGAGCGTGCCCGAGAACCCGCTCGCCCGGTGCACGAGCGCCATGCCGGGCACGGCCGCCACCTGCGGGTAGACCGTCGCCAACCTCGCTTCGGGCGGTGCGTCGACGGGGCCGGACAGGATGCCCGACGATCGGCGCCTCGGGGGGACGGTTCGGTCGGGCACGCCGGGAACCTACCCGACGGCCGCGGCCCGGTGGTGCTCCACCAGGTCGATCATGTCCTCCATCATCTGGCCGATCGCGAAGTCCTTCGGGGTGTAGACACGGGCGACGCCCTTGCCCAGCAGGACGGTCTCGTCCTCCGGCGGGATGATCCCGCCCACCACCACCGGGGCCTCGACCCCGGCGGCCCGCAGGCGGTCCACCACCTCGGGGACGAGCTCGAGGTGGCTGCCGGACAGGATCGAGATGCCCACGATGTCGACGTCCTCGTCCCGGGCCGCGGCGGCGATCTCGGCGGGGGAGAGCCGGATGCCCTGGTAGACGACCTCGAACCCGGCGTCGCGGGCGGCCACGGCGATCTGCTCGGCTCCGTTGGAGTGGCCGTCGAGCCCGGGCTTGGCCACGAGCAGCCGGGGCGGCCCGCCGGCCCGGTCGGCCAGCGCCCGCGATCGGGCCAGTACGGACTGGAACTCGGCACCGCGGTGGCCGACCCCCCCGCCGACCCCGGTCGGGGCCCGGTACTCCCCGAAGACCTCGCGCAGGGCGTCGGCCCACTCGCCGGTGGTGCCGCCGGCGTGGGCCAGGGCGATGGTCGCCGGCATCACGTTGTCCGTGCCTGCGGCCGCCCGCCTCAGGTCGTCGAGGGCGCGTCGCACGGCGGCTCCGTCGCGCCCCGCCCGCCACGCCTCGACGTCGGCCCGCAGCTGGGACTCGACAGCGGGGTCGACCCGCAGGATCGAGCCGCCGTCGCCGCCGGCGGCGAGCGGCGAATCCGCCGTCTCGGTGAAGCAGTTGACCCCCACGACCTGGAGCTCGCCCGTCTCGATGCGCCGGACCCGCTCGGCCTGACTGCCGACCAGTCGGGACTTCAGCTCGTCGATGGCCTCGAACGCGCCGCCCAGGGCCAGCACGTCCTCGAGTTCGGCCCACGAGGCCTCGGCCAGCTCCGCGGTCTTCCCTTCGATCACGACGGACCCGTCGAAGATGTCGCCGTACTCGAGCAGGTCGGATTCGAAGGCCAGGACCTGCTGGATCCGGAGCGACCACTGCTGGTCCCACGGCCGTGGGAGGCCGAGGGCCTCGTTCCAGGCCGGGAGCTGCAGGGCCCGGGCCCGGGCCCTCTTCGACAGCGTGACGCCCAGTGCCTCGAGCACGATCCTCGGGACGTTGTTCTCGGGCTGGGCCTCGGTCAGGCCGAGCGAGTTGACCTGCACGCCGTAGCGCATGCGACGGAGTTTGGGATCGGAGACGCCGTAGCGCTCCGCGCACACCCGGTCCCACAGCTGGGTGAAGGCCCGCATCTTGCACGTCTCCTCCACGAACCGGACCCCGGCGTTCACGAAGAACGAGATGCGCCCGACCACGGCCGGGAACTCGTCGTCGGGGATCTGACCCGAGGCGCGCACGGCGTCGAGCACGCCGATGGCGGTGGCGAGCGCGTAGGCGACCTCCTGATGCGGCGTCGCACCGGCCTCCTGGAGGTGGTAGCTGCAGACGTTGATCGGGTTCCACTTCGGCACGTTGCGCACGGTGTACGCGATCGTGTCGACGGTGAGCCGACGGCTCGGGATCGGGGGGAAGATGAACGTCCCCCTCGACAGGTACTCCTTGACGATGTCGTTCTGGGTCGTGCCCGAGAGGACCCGGGGGTCGACCCCCCGGTCCTCGGCGTTGGCGATGTAGAGCCCGAGCAGCCAGGCGGCCGTCGCGTTGATCGTCATCGACGTGTTCATCGACTCGACCGGGATCCCGTCGAGGAGCTCGCGCATGTGCCCGAGGTGGGTGACGGGTACGCCGACCTTGCCCACTTCGCCCGCGGCCGCAGGGTCGTCGGGGTCGTAGCCGATCTGGGTGGGGAGGTCGAAGGCGATCGACAGGCCGGTCTGGCCCTTCGCCAGATTCGTCCGGTACAGCTCGTTGGACGCCTTCGCCGTGGAGTGGCCGGAATAGGTGCGCATGACCCAGGGCCTGTCGCGTGTCGGGGCGGCCCCCGGCGCGCCGTTCACCTGCACTGCCTCGTCGACGTCGTCCATGCCCTCATTGTGGCCCGAACCGGGTCCCGAGCGGTAGGCCGGACGGCGGACCGGACCGGCAGCCGGGCGCGGGCCGCCCGGGGACTACTTGCGGTAGTCGAGGAAGCCCCGGCCGGACTTGCGTCCGAGCTCCTCGGCGCTGACCATGCGGCGCAGCAGGGGCACGGCGGCGTAGTTCGGGTCCCGGAACTCCTCGTAAAGGGCGTCGAGGATGGCCAACGAGGTGTCGAGGCCGACCAGGTCGAGCAGGGCGAACGGCCCCATCGGGAACCCGCACCCGCCCTTCATGGCGGCGTCGATGTCCTCGATGGAGGCCACCCCGGACTCGTACAGCCGGATGGCGTTGTTGAGGTAGGGGAACAGGAGGGCGTTCACGATGAACCCGGCCTGGTCCTTGACCTCGACCGGCGTCTTGCCGCAGGCCTCTGCGAACTGGCGGGCCGCGGCGATCGTCTCGTCCGAGGCGGTCAGGGGCCGGACGACCTCGACGAGCGACATCACCGGGGCGGGGTTGAAGAAGTGGATGCCGCAGACCTTGTCGGGCCGGCCGGTCTTCATGGCCATCTCGATGACGGGCAGGGTGGACGTGTTGGTGGCCAGGACGGCGTGGTCGCCGGTGATCCGGGCCAGGTCGCTGAAGAGCTCCTTCTTGACGGCCAGGTCCTCGACGACCGACTCGATCACCAGGTCGCAGTCGGCCAGGGCGTCCAGCTCCGAGGTGCCGGTCACCCGTCCGAGGGCCTGGTCCCGCTCCTCCTGGCTGCGCTTTCCCTTCTCGACCTGTCGGTCGAGCGACTTCTCGAGGGCGGCGAGGGTGGCATCCGCGGTCGACTGGCTCCTCGATCGGAGCACCACCTCGAACCCGCTGACGGCGGCCGTCTCGGCGATGCCCGACCCCATGATCCCCGAACCGACAATTCCCACGCGTGCGATCGACATGGGAGGGCATGCTAGCGGTGGCCGGACCGGGTCGCCGAACCGGGGCGCGGCCCGATCGGGACCGCGGTCGCTTGCCTTCCCCACGGCACACCGACACGATGGGGCCGTGACCGAAGCCGCCGCAGACACCCCGACCGCCGCCGAGGCCGGGGGGCCGTCCCCGGGCCCGGGGTCCGGCCGGCCGCCCGGTCCCCGGGGACGCTTCGCCCGCCGGGCCCTCTACAACCGCCGGCTGCGGGCCGCCGACGAGCGGTGGTCCCTGCCCGGCAGGCTGCTCACCGCCGCGCTGGCCCGGCCGGAGCTGCTGCTCGCCCTCGCCGGCGACCGTGCCCCCGTCGAGCGCGACGGCCGCGTGCTCCACCGCGGCGTCCAGGCGCTCCTCGGGCTGACCGGCGCCCTCGACCGGGCCACCCGTCGGAACGGCGGGGCGCCGGACCCGGTGGAGACCCGGGACGTGTTCACCGCCACGGCGCGGCAGGTGATGCCGGTCCGGACCGACGTCCACGTGTCCGGACGGACCGTCCCGGGCCCCGACGGCGCCCCCGACCTCCCGGTCAGGATCTACCGGCGCTTCGGCGTGGGGATCGGGCGCCCGGGCCGGCGCCCGTCGGCCATCGCCTACTTCCACGGTGGCGGCTGGGTGGTCGGTGACCTCGACTCCCATGACGCCTCGTGCCGCCTCCTCGCCGCGGTCACCGGATGCGTGGTCGTCGCCGTCGACTACCGGCTCGCCCCGGAGCACCCGTTCCCGGCGGCGGTCGAGGACTGCCTGGCGGCCTACGCCTGGATCCAGCGCAGCCACGGGGTCCTGGGCACGGCGCGGGGCGCGGTCGGGGTCATGGGGGACAGCGCGGGCGGCAACCTGGCCGCCGTGGTGGCGCAGGAGACCCGACCCGGCCGCCGCTCCGCGGCGGCCGATGTGCCCCCGCCGGTGGCCCAGTGCCTGGTCTACCCGGCACTCGACGCCCGGTTCGTCACCGGGTCGTTCCGGGTGATGGGCGACGGCTTCTTCCTCACCCGGGAGGGGATGGAGGCCTACCGGGCCCACTACCTGCCCGACCCGGCCGACCACGAGGACGTCCGGGCCTCCCCGGTCCTGTGCGAGGACCTCGACGACCTGGCGCCGGCCGTGATCGTCACCGCGGGCTTCGACCCGTTGCGCGACGAGGGGGCCGCCTACGCGGGGGCGCTGGCCGGTGCGGGGGTGTCCGTCGAGTACCGGTGCTACGACGACATGGTCCACGGCTTCTTCGGCATGGGCGTGGTGCCGGACTGCCTGGCGCTGGCCACCGAGGTCTGCGACGCCATGGGGTCGCTGATGCGCCGGGCCACCCCGCGCCCGGGCGGCTGACGACGGGACCGGCCCACGGCGCGCTCTACAATCCGGCCATGGACGTGACCCCCGGAATCCTGGCCCTCGTCGGCGGAGGCGAGTGGCAGGAGGGCTGTACCTTCGACGCCGACTTCCTCGCCGCCTCGGGTGGCGACCGTGTCCTCGTCCTGCCCACGGCCGCGGCCTACGAGCACCCCGAGCGGCTGGTGGCGCGGGCGGGCGAATGGTTCGAGGAGCTGGGCGGCACGGTCGAGGGCCTCATGGTCCTGACCCGGGCCGACGCCGAGAACGACGGCGCGGCCGACATCGTGCGCCGGGCCCGTCTCGTCTACCTGGCCGGCAGTTCCCCGATGCACGTCCGCAGCGTGCTGAAGCACTCGGCCGTGTGGGACGCACTGGTGGCCGCCTGGCACGACGGCGCCGTCGTCGTCGGGTCGTCGGGGGCGGCCATGGCCCTGACCGATCCGATGGTCGACGCCCGGGGCGGCGGCCTCACGATCGGCCTCGGTCTGGTCACCGGGGTGGCCGTGGTGCCCGGGTTCGGCGACACCCACGACGACGGGCACGGGGAGAAGATGCACCGGTCCGTGCTCCTGGCGCCCGCCGGTACGCCGGTCGTGGGCATTCCCGAGCGCACGTCGCTCGTCCGGGACCCGGACGGAACGTGGCGGTCCGTGGGCGCACGGCCGGTAGCCGTCTACCTCGACGGGGCACCGGCCGTCGACGGGTTGTCCGCCCTGCCGCGCTGACGGCCTCAGTCGCCCTCGACGATGGTGACGGACTCGATGACGACGGGCTCGGACGGGGTGCCGGACCGGCTGCCGACCGACTCGATGGCCTTCACGACGTCGAGGCCCTTCACCACCTTGCCGAACAGCGAGTAACTGGGGGGGAGGCCGACGCCGTCGGGCCCGCTCACGATGAAGAACTGGCTGCCGTTGGTGTTCGGTCCGGCGTTGGCCATGGCGAGGGAGCCGATCTCGTAGCGACCGGGGGCGGGCAGCTCGTCGTCGAACCGGTAGCCGGGACCACCACGACCCGTGCCTTCGGGGTCGCCGCCCTGGCACATGAAGCCGGGGATGATCCGGTGGAAGGTGACGCCGTCGTAGTAGTGCCAGCGGGCCAGGAACACGAAGTTGTTCACGGTCTTGGGGGCCGCGATCGGGTTGAGCGAGATGGTGAGCGCGCCCTTGCTGGTGAGCATCTCCGCCGTGTACGTCCGGGTGGGGTCGATGATCAGCGGGGGCGCGGCGTCGAAGTGCTGGGTCTTGGGGCTGGAGCCGTCTGCGGCGGGGATCTCGGTGGCCATGGTTCTACTCCTCGGTGGTGTGGGGTCGATCGATCGGTCGGGCGGGGACGGCTCTCCGGGGGTTCCGGGGTCTAGGAGGCGGCCACCGTGACCGAGAGCATGCGGTGGATGACCGTGGGTGGGATGCCGGTCTTGCTGCCGTCGGCGTTGATGGCCTGGACCACGTTCATGCCGGACGTGACCTGCCCGAACAGCGCGTACTGCGGCGGGAGGGACTCGCCCTGGGGACCGGCCACGATGAAGAACTGGTTGCTCGTCGTTCCGGGCGGCGACTGGCCGGTCTTGGCCATGGCGAGCGATCCCAGGGGGTACTGGGGGGTCGCCGTCGCCGGCACCTCGCCCGCCACCGTGTAGCCCACGCTCCCCGACGTGGTCCCCGTCGGGTCGCCGGTCTGGTTGACGAACTGCGGGATGACCCGGGCGAAGGTGTTGCAGTCGTAGTACTTGTGGTCGGCCAGGAAGACGAAGCTGTTGACTGCCACCGGAGCCGTCTTGGCGTCGAGCGAGGCGACGATGGTCCCGAGGTCGGTCTTGATGGTCACCGTGTACGTCTTCGACGGGTCGATGGTCATCGGAGGTGCCTTGAACTGCGGGTTCGGGAGTGCGGCGGACGGGCTCGAGGGGCACCCCGCGGCCTTGGACGCGGCGTCGGCCTTGGCCTGGGCCGCCGACGTCGGCGAGGTCGTCGTGGTGGTGGCGGTCGTCGTGGTGTGGTTCCACGGCCTGGTGATGAGCAGCGACAGCCCGACCACGACGGCCACCACGATGCCGATCGTCACGGCGCGTCGGATGCCGCGGCGCCGCTTGGCCGCCTTCAGCTCCGCTTCGCGGCGGGCCTGTCGACCGGACTTCTGGCGTTCTCGTTTCTCGGTACCCACGGTCCTGCAGGGTAGCCGTTCCGACCGGAGGCTCCGGAGCGGACCGGTGACCGATCCGACGGGGGTCCGGTCCCCGGCGGGTCGGCGGCGCGCCGTCCCGGCGGGACGCTGGGCCCCGGGTTGTAGCCTTGCGGACCATGCCACTCGTGGTCCAGAAGTTCGGCGGTACGTCGGTCGGTGACGCCGATCGCATCCGCGCCGTGGCCGACCACGTGGCCCGGACCCGCCGGGACGGCAGCGACGTCGTGGTCGTGGTCAGCGCCATGGGCAAGACCACCGATGCACTGGTGCGGCTGGCCGCCGACGTGAGTTCGGTCCAGCCCGACCGCGAGATCGACATGCTCCTCAGCTCGGGCGAGCGGATCTCGATGTCCCTGCTGTGCATGGCGCTGGCCGGACTCGGGGTGGACGCCGTCTCGTTCACCGGGAGCCAGGCCGGCATGATCACCGACACCTCGCACACCCGGGCGAAGATCGTCGAGGTCCGGGGCGACCGGCTCCGCGAGACGCTCGCCGCGGGCGCCGTTCCCGTGGTCGCCGGCTTCCAGGGCGTGTCGACCGACCGGGAGGTCACCACCCTCGGTCGGGGTGGGTCGGACACGACCGCCGTGGCGCTGGCCGCCGCGCTCGGGGCCGACGCCTGCGAGATCTACACCGACGTGTCCGGGGTGTTCACCACCGATCCGCGCATCGTGCCCGAGGCCCGGAAGCTGGCCAGGGTCAGCTACGAGGAGATGCAGGAGATGGCCGCCACCGGTGGCCGGGTACTCGCCCTGCGGTCGGTGGAGTTCGCCCGGAACCACGACGTCCCGCTGCACGTGCGGTCGAGCTTCACGTGGGAGCCCGGGACGTGGGTCGACAAGGAGGATGCATCCATGGAACAGGCAGTCGTCACCGCGGTCACCCACGATCTGTCCGAGGCCAAGGTGACCGTGACCGGCGTGCCCGACAAGCCGGGCCTGGCCGCCCGGCTGTTCCGGGGACTCGCCGACCGCAACATCAACGTGGACATGATCGTGCAGAACGTGTCGTTGCACGGCACGACCGACATCTCGTTCACCATCCCCGAGTCGGACCTGGCGGCCAGCACCGAGGTGTGCGAGGCCCTCGTCCCGGACCTCGGGGCCACGGGGGTCATTAGCGACGACGACGTGGCCCGGGTGTCGCTCATCGGCGTGGGCATGAAGACCCACCCCGGGGTCACCGCGCTCACCTTCGAGACACTGGCGGCCCTGGGGATCAACATCGAGATGATCTCGACATCGTCGATCCGCATCTCCTGTCTGATCCGCGCCGAGCAGGCCGAGCAGGCCGTCCGTGCACTCCACGCCGCCTTCGAACTGGCCGGAGCGTCCGCGCCGTCCGGCGCCGCACGGGCGGGGCCGGGCGACGGACGACCGTAGACTGGCGCCCGTGCGCATCGGAGTCGTCGGGGCAACAGGGCAGGTCGGGACCGTCATGCAGGCGATCCTGGTGGAGCGCGCCTTCCCGCTCGACGAGCTCCGCCTCTTCGCCTCCTCCCGTTCGGCCGGCCGCACCCTGGAGTTCCGGGGCGACGAGCTGGTCGTGGAGGACGCAGCCACGGCCGACGTCTCGGGGCTCGACATCGCCCTCTTCTCGAGCGGAGCCGCCGCGTCGCGCGAACTGGCCCCCCGCTTCGCCGCGGCAGGGGCGGTCGTGATCGACAATTCGTCGGCCTGGCGCATGGACCCGGAGGTCCCGCTCGTGGTCCCCGAGGTGAACGAGGCGGCGCTCGGCTCCGTCCGCAAGGGGATCGTCGCCAACCCGAACTGCACGACCATGTTGGCGATGCCGGTGCTGAAGCCGCTCCACGACGCCGCCGGGCTGAACCGGCTGGTGGTGGCGACGTACCAGGCGGTGTCCGGCGCCGGGCTCGCCGGGGTGGCCGAGCTCGACGCGCAGCTGCGGGCCACGGTCGACGGGGCCGCCCGGCTCGCCTTCGACGGGTCGGCGGTGTCGGGGCCGCCGCCCTCCGTCTTCCCGGGGGCGATCGCCCACAACGTGCTCTCGCTCGCCGGCTCGGTGGTGGCGGACGGTTCGGGCGAGACCAACGAGGAGCAGAAATTCCGCGACGAGAGCCGCAAGATCCTCGACATCCCCGGACTGCCGGTCACCTGCACCTGCGTGCGGGTCCCGGTGTTCACCGGCCATTCCCTGGCCATCGTGGCCGAGTTCGGCGAGCCGCTGGCGCCCGAGCACGCCACCGAGCTCCTGACCGGGGCCGCGGGGGTCGCGCTCCACCCGATGCCCACGCCGCTGGCGGCCACGGGAACCGATCCGACGCTGGTCGGCCGGATCCGCCCCGCCGAGGGCGGCACCAACGGGCTGGCGCTGTTCGTCAGCGGCGACAACCTCCGCAAGGGTGCGGCCCTCAACGCCGTGCAGATCGCCGAGTCGCTGGTGCGGCTCGGCATCGTGGGCTGAGGGCGCGGGCGCCGGAACGGCGCGGCCGGACCCCCGACCGGCGCCGGTCCCTCAGCCGATGCCGGCGACGCCGGAGCGGGACAGGACCGCCACCCGCTTGGCCAGGTTGACCGCGTGGTCCCCGAAGCGCTCGTAGAAGCGGGCCAGCAGCGCCAGCTCGACGGCCACCGGCAGCGGCATCGTGCCGGCGACGGCCTCCACCGTCAGGCTCACGTGCAGGTCGTCCATCTCGTCGTCGAGGTCGTCCACCAGCTCCCAACCCGACGCCTGGCGCTCGGCGTAGGCGTCCGTGGTGGCCCGCCACATGTGGACGGCGACCTCGCCCATCCGTTCGAGCAGTCCCCGGCTCCGGGCCGACAGCTCGGCGCCGAGACCGCGCGCCGCGCGCCGGGCGACGTGCTCGGCCAGGTCCCCGTTCCGTTCCAGGTCGGGCAGCATCCGGATCACGGTGACCAGGTAGCGCAGCTGGTTGGGTGAGGTGATCCCGGCCACGGTCAGCTGCTGGAGGGTCAGCTCCTCGATGTCGTGGCACAGGGAGTCCACGATCTCGTCCCGGTCGGCGAGCGCCTTGGCCGCTTCGCGGTCGCCGGCCAGCAGGGCGTGGGTGGCACCCGACACCGAGTCGCCCACCAGCGCGAAGAGCTGCAGGACCGTACGGTCGATCTGTTCGAGCGCGGACTCCACGGGCCCACCGTACCGCCGCGGCGCCGGCGGGTCGGGGGCGTGCGGCGCACCGGACCGTCACCCTCCCCCGGGGCCGGTCACACCCCCCGGGGCGGGTCCGGACCCGCGGGGACGTCGTCGTCGGGCCCCGGGACCCGCTCCTCGCTCACGATGATCCGGGGTCCGGATCCCCACGACAGGTAGCGCCACGACCAATTGACGAAGACCACGATCTTGTTCCGGAAGCCGATCAGGTAGACGAGGTGCAGCCCCAGCCAGGCGAGCCACCCGAGCGTTCCCCGGACGACCCGGCCGCTGCGGAACTGGGTGATGGCGGCCCGGCGCCCGATGGTGGCCATGATCCCCTTGTCCCGGTACCGGAACGGTCGGGTCTCCCTCCCCTCGAGCCGACCCAGGATCTGACGTGCGGCATGGGCCCCCGACTGGATGGCCACCTGGGCGACCTGCGGGCACACGGTGCCGTCGCCGTCCGGTCCCCACAGCACGGCGGCGGCGTCGCCGACGGCGTAGACGTCGTCGTGCCCGTCGACGGTCAGATCGGGTCGGACCACGAGCCGTCCGTTGGGGCCCGTCGCCAGGCCGAGCTCGGCCGCCACCGTGTTCTCGACGGTGACACCGCCGGCCCACACCACGGTGCGGGTCGGGATCACCGTACCGCCCTCGAGCTCCACGGAGCCGGCCCCGACGGACCGGACCCGCTGCCCGAGGCGGAGTTCGACGCCCCGCCCGGCCAGCGTGCCCGCGGCGTACTCGGCCGCCGACTCGCGGAAGGGCGTGAGCAGCCGGTCGAGCGCGTCGACCAGGATGATGCGACCGGTCGACCGGTCGAAGCGGAAGCCGTCGTGCCTCACGGCCACGTCGAGCAGCTCGGCCAGGGCCCCGGCCACCTCGACCCCGGTCGGACCGCCACCCACCACCACGAAGGTGAGTACCCCACGGGCGCCCGCCTCCTCGGGGTGGGCGTCGACCTCCTCGAGCCTCCGGAGGATGTGGTCCCGCAGCCGGCGCGCGTCGGTGAGCGTGTAGAGGGGGAAGCTGTGCTCCGACGCCCCGGGGATCCCGAAGTACCGGGCCGTGGCGCCGCTGGCGACCACGAGCGAGTCGAACGGGAGCGACGCCGCACCGTCGAGCAGCACGGCCCGCCGGTCCCAGTCGACGCCGACGACGCGGTCCATGCGGAACGACACGTTGTCCGCCTTCCCGAAGATGACCCGGATGGGATAGGCCACGTCGCCGGACTCGAGGCCGGCGGTCGCCACCTCGTAGAGCAGGGGCTGGAACGTGTGGAAGTTGCGCTGGTCCACCACCGTGACCTCCACCGGCCCGCCGATGAGGGCACGCGCCGTGGACAGGCCGGCGAACCCGGCTCCCACGACCACGACCCGGTGCATGCCCCATGCTCGCACAGGCCGGCCCCCCCGACCGCGGCCGGGGGGGCGCCGGGGTGCGGGCGGCTCCCCGGAGGGCGTCACACCCTCTCGGTACGCTTCGGTCCGACCGTGCCGGTCGCCCCGCTGGATGGGGCGAGGGCCCTGCCCGCCCGGGGTGGTGCCGACCCGGCGGTCGGGAGGAACCGCCATGCTCACCGGACTCGTGCTCGGACTCGTCGCCGGACTCGCCGTCGGGCTGTCCCTCGGGCTCCTGTTGCGCGCCGGCCAGGTCGCCCGGGCCCGCACCGCCCGTGCCACGGCCGAGGCCCGGTCGGCCTCGGTCGACGAGGTCCGGCGCCAGATGGCCGGGGAGTTCGCACGGCTCTCGTCCGAGGCCCTCCAGCGCAACGCCGACCAGTTCCTGCAGTTGGCGGACACCCGGCTGGGCGAGTCCCGGACGGCGGCCGAGGGCGACCTGGCCCGCCGTCAGGAGGCGATCGAGCACCTGCTGGCGCCCATCGCCGAACAGCTCGGTCGGTACGACGAGGGGATGCAGCGGCTCGAGCGCGAGCGGGTCCGGTCCTCTGCGGCGCTGACCGAGCAGATGCAGCGGTTGGCCACGTCCCACGACCGCCTGGAGAAGGAGACCCGCAGCCTGGTGACGGCCCTGCGCAGCCCGCAGACCCGGGGACGGTGGGGTGAGCTGCAGCTGCGCCGCGTGGTGGAGATGGCCGGGATGCTCGAACGCTGCGACTTCACGGAGCAGGTGACCACCGACGGGGACGCCGGGCGACTCCGCCCGGACCTGGTCGTGCACCTCCCGGGGGGCAGGAACGTCGCCGTCGACGCCAAGGTCCCGATGCAGGCGTTCCTGGACGCCAACGAGGCCGAGGACGAGCCGACGCGCCGCCTCCACCTCGCCGGTCACGGTCGGCAGATGAAGGCCCACGTCGACGCGCTGGCCAAGAAGGAGTACTGGCGGCGTGTGGATCCGTCCCCCGAGTTCGTGGTCGCCTTCGTCCCGGGCGACCCCCTGCTGACCGCCGCCCTCGAGCACGAGCCGGGACTGATGGAGTACGCCGTCGCCAACCACGTGCTGCTGGCCACGCCGACGTCGCTCATCGCCCTGCTGCGGGCGGTCGCCTACGGCTGGCAGCAGGAGGCGCTGACCGAGAACGCCCGCCAGGTCCAGGTGCTCGGCGCGCAGCTCTACGAGCGGATCTCGGTCCTCGGGGACCACCTGGCCGGCCTCGGGCGCAGCCTGAACGGTGCGGTCGGCGCCTACAACAAGGCGGTCGGTTCGCTCGAGGGACGGGTCCTGGTCACCGCCCGCCGGTTCGCGGAGATGGGAGTCGTCGGGACGGGAGGACGGCCGCTGCCGGAGCCCGGGCCGGTTGCGTCGGCCGCCCGGCCGCTCCAGGCCGCCGAACTGGTCGGATCCGCGGATCCCGACACCGGTCCCGGCCTCGCCGCCGGGGCGCCGGACGGGGACGTCGAACCGTCGGGGGCGGCGTCCGCCTGAGCGTGGTCGGGCATCCCGGACGGTCCGCGTGCGCCCCGGATTCGTGCCCGGTACCACCCGGGCATTACGTTCACATGACGATTCTCAGGTAATTCCAAGGTGGGAGCGGTAGAACCTGGTTGCCTGTGGCCGCCGCCGGACCACCGATCCGGTAGGAGCGGGCACGGGATCGGGCAGATCCGGCCCCGGCTGAAAGGGACGACCGCGTGAACATCTTGGTACTCGGAGGCGACGGCTATCTGGGCTGGCCCACGGCGCTCTACCTGTCGCGCAGGGGGCACAAGGTCGGCGTCGTCGACAACTTCGCCCGGCGCGGGTACGACCTCGAGATGGGGGTGGACACGCTGGTGCCGATCGTCGGGCTCCAGCAGCGGGTCCGGCGTTGGAAGGAGCTCTCGGGCAACGAGATCGACGTCTTCGTGGGTGACCTGACCGACGCCGAGTTCGTCAGCGGGACGCTCGCCTCGTTCGAGCCGGACACCGTGGTCCACTTCGCCGAGCAGCGCTCGGCCCCGTACTCGATGATCGACCGGAAGCACGCCGTCTACACGCAGGTCAACAACGTGGTGGGAACGCTCAACCTGGTCTACGCCATGGCCGAGCAGAACCGCGACATCCACCTGGTGAAGCTCGGGACCATGGGCGAGTACGGGACGCCCAACATCGACATCGAAGAGGGCTACATCGAGATCACCCACCAGGGCCGGACCGACCTGCTGCCCTATCCGAAGCAGCCGGGCAGCTTCTACCACCTGTCCAAGGTGCACGACAGCCACAACATCATGTTCGCGTGCCGCATCTGGGGCATCCGGGCCACCGACCTGAACCAGGGGATCGTCTACGGCCACGAGACCGAGGAGACGAGCCTCCACCCAGACCTCGCCACCCGCTTCGACTACGACGGGGTGTTCGGCACCGTCCTCAACCGGTTCTGTGTCCAGGCCGTCACCGGCCATCCGCTGACCGTCTACGGGGCGGGGGGCCAGACCCGGGGGATGCTCAACATCCTGGACACCCTGGCGTGTGTGGAGCTGGCCTGCGAGAACCCGGCGGACCGCGGTGAGTTCCGGGTCTTCAACCAGTTCACCGAGTCGTTCTCGGTCCAGCAGATGGCCGACATGGTCGCCGCCGAGTACTCCGGCGCCGTGACCATCGAGCACCCGCCGACGCCCCGTGTGGAGAAGGAGGAGCACTACTACCGGGCGGCGCACACCAAGCTGCTCGACCTGGGGCTGGTGCCCCACCTGCTCACCTCGTCGGTCATCCGGTCGCTGCTCGCCGTCTGCGAGCAGTACAAGGACGCGGTCGACCCCGCCGCCATCCTGCCCACCGTGGACTGGCGCAGCACGTCGTCGAGTCTGGTGACCGCCGGCGCCCGCGGCGGAGGGGTCCGGTCGTCGGACGGGGCGTCCGCCGCCGAAGTCGGCTGACCGCACACCGCTGACGGGTCCCGGCGACAGGGCCGGGCTCCGGGGCCGGCACTATCGTGCTCGGGATGCCCCGTGCCAGCCGACGCCGCCGCCGCAGTCCCGGGCGCGGCCTCGGGAAGGCGGTCCTGTTCGGGATCGCCGCCGCGTTCACCGTGGTGCTGCTGGTCGGCTCGCTGCTGGCCGTCCACACCCAGTCCCAGGGCTACCGTGACGCCACCACACGCGGCTACGCCGCCCTGGCCGACCAGGTCGGGCAGGCCTCGGCCCGGACGGGGGCGCGGCTGTCGTCCCTGATGGCCGGGGCCGGGGCACTCCCCGACCGGGCGTATCCGTACACGGCCCGGGGCGTGCTCCAGCAGGGGCTCGACGCGGCCGTGCGCGACACCTCGGACCAGGCCGTCCAGGCCGCCACCATCGCCTCCCCGCCCGCCGTCGGGGACCTGTCGGACCGGTTCACCTCGGCGATCCGGCTGCGGGCGTCGACCACCGTGCGTCTGCGAACCACGGTGGACCGGCTGCTCGGGCTGCAGCCCCTCCCGGTGGCCGGCGCCCCGGCTCCGGCCGCCCCGGCCACGACCGCACCGCCCACCCTCATCTCGGTCGACCAGGCCGCCGCCGAGATGTCGGCGGAGGGCCTCGCGTTCGAACAGTCCGACGCCGACCTGCGGGCCCTCCGTGCGGCGGCCGCCACCCTGCGGGCGCCCTTCCACCTGCACCCTTCCGTCTGGGTGCCGGCGCCGGTGTCGACCGCGCCGCTCGGGTCGGCGGCGCTCGCAGCGACGGCGACGGACCTCGCGTCCTCGAACGCGCTCGTCCCCGTCCACCGGTTGGTGGTCACCGCCGTGGGGCTCAACCCCCCGGCCGTCCCGAGCGGTGGTACGGGGACCGTGGCCACCACGTGCGCCTCCCCGACGTCCGCCACCCCGGGCGCGACCCCGACCGTCGTGCCGCCGACCACCACGATCGCCGCACTGGTCACGGTCACCAACTGCGGCACCGTGCCCGAGTCGGGGGTGGACGTCACCGTCACCGTGACCCCGGCGGACCCGCCGGGGACGGCGCCACCGCCTCCTGGCGAGTCCGGCGGCCGCAGCCGGGCCCGGGTGGCGCTCGCCCCGGGGGCGTCTTCGGCTCCCGCCCTCGCCCCGCTGCCCGTGTCGTCGGCGCACCGGTATTCGGTGACGGTCTCGGTGTCGCTCCCGCCCGGCCAGACCGACCCGTCAGGATCCACGCAGCAGTTCCTGGTCCAGGTCGTGGGCTGAGGGGTCCCCCCCCGGTGGCCAGGGGACGGGGGCCAGCATCTAGGATCGGGGGACGACGAGGATACGAACCGAGCGAAGGGTTTGACGCGAGTGGCCGAGAGCATCACGATCACCGACAACCGCACGGGCCAGTCCCTGGAGATCCCGCTGGACAACGGGGGGGTCGCTGCGGCCGACTTCTCGAAGCTCCTCCCGGGCATCTGGTTCTACGACCCCGGCCTCACGGCCACCGCCGTCTGCGAGAGCGCGGTCACCTACCTCGACGGCGACGCGGGGATCCTCCGCTACCGGGGCTACCCGATCGAGCAGCTGGCCGAGCACTCGACCTTCCTCGAGGTCGCCTACCTCCTGCTCAACGGCGAGCTCCCCACCCCCGCCGAGTTCGACGTGTGGGAGCGGGAGATCACGCTCCACACCTTCATCCACGAGAACGTACGGAAGCGCTTCCTCGAGGGCTTCCACTACGACGCACATCCCATGGGCATGCTCGTATCGGCCGTGGCCGCCCTCTCGACCTTCTACCTCGACGCCAAGGACATCTTCGATCCGGACTCCCGCGACAAGCAGATCATCCGGCTCATCGCCAAGATGCCCACCCTGGCCGCCGCCGCCCACCGGTTCAGCGTGGGCATGCCGTTCGTGTATCCGGACAACTCCCTCCCCTTCACCTCGAACTTCCTGTCCATGATGTGGAAGATCGCCGAGCCCCGATTCGAGGCCGACCCCGTCCTCGCCCGTGCGCTCGACGTCCTGTTCATCCTCCACGCGGACCACGAGCAGAACTGCTCGACGACGGCCATGCGCGTGGTGGGCTCGTCCCACGCCGATCCCTACTCGGCCACGGCCGCCGCCGCCGCCGCCCTCTACGGTCCCCGCCACGGCGGCGCCAACGAGGCCGTCATCCGGATGCTGACCGAGATCGGGTCGATCGACAACGTCGAGCCGTTCATCGCCTCGGTGAAGGCCGGGTCGGGCGGGCGCCTCCAGGGCTTCGGCCACCGGGTGTACAAGAGCTACGACCCGCGGGCCAAGATCATCAAGCACACCGCGGACCAGGTCTTCACCATCACGGGCAAGAACCCGCTCCTCGACATCGCGTTGAAGCTCGAGGAGATCGCACTCTCCGACGAGTACTTCACGTCGAGGAAGCTCTACCCGAACGTCGACTTCTACTCGGGCCTCATCTACCAGGCGATGGGGTTCCCGCTCGAGATGTTCCCGGTCCTGTTCGCCATCCCCCGCACCGCCGGCTGGCTGGCCCACTGGCAGGAGATGCTCAACCAGGACTCCAAGATCGCCCGGCCCCGGCAGCTCTACATCGGGGCGGACGAGCGCGACTACCGGCCCATCGGCGAGCGGTAGGGGATCGGGGCCCGTCCGGCCCCGCGCTCAACGCTCGGGTGCCGGCCGCACCAGGCGCATCAGTCCCTCCTGGACCATCGACACCACCAGCGAGCCGTCGCGTGCGTACATGAAGCCCCGGGCGAGGCCCCGGGCACCGTGGCTGGTCGGGCTGTCCATGTCGTAGAGCAGCCACTCGTCGGCCCGGACCGGACGGTGGAACCACATGCAGTGGTCCAGGCTGGCCCCCATGAAGTCGGGGTCGTCCCACCCCACGTCGTGGGGGGCGAGCATCGTGTCGAACAGGTACATGTCGGAGGCGTAGGTGGCGATGCACGTGTGCAGGAGCGGGTCGTCGGGAAGGACGCCGTCCGCCCGCAGCCACAGCCGCTGGACCGGCTCCGTGCTCCTGCGGTGCATCCACGGGAGCGGGCCGAGGTGGCGCTGGTCGATGGGGTGGGGACGGTCCAGCCAGTCCCCGACCTGGTCCTTGTACGGTTCGAGTCGCTCCCGCAGGGTCGGCAGCGACTCGGGGTCGGGTACGTCGGGCATCGCCACCTCGAAGTCGAGGCCCGGCTCGTCGACGTGGAACGACGCCGACAGGTTGAAGATGGCCCGCCCGTGCTGGATGGCCACCACGCGGCGGGTGGTGAACGACCGACCGTCCCGGATCCGGTCGACCTCGTAGAGCACGGGAACGTTGGGGTCGCCGGGCCGGAGGAAGTAGGCGTGCAGCGAATGGGGCCGACCGACCCCGACCGTCCGACCCGCCGCCATCAGCGCCTGGGCCGCCACCTGGCCGCCGAAGATCCGCTGGCGCTCCTCGTTCGGGTTGGACCCCCGGAAGATGTTGACTTCGATGGGCTCGAGATCGAGCAGTTCGACGAGGGACTCGAGGGCTTCGCTCACGGTTCACATCCTGACAGGTCGCCCGCCAGACACGGCACGGCACCGCCATGCGGCGGCCGCTACGGTGGCGCCGTGCCAGAGATCTCCTTTCCCGAGTCGTTCCTGTGGGGGACGGCCACCGCCGCCCACCAGATCGAGGGCGGCAACGTCAACAACGACTGGTGGGCCATGGAGCACGACCCGGCCTCGGGGTGCGTGGACGTCAGCGGCGACGCCTGCGATTCGTTCAACCGCTACCCCGAGGACATCGCGCTCATCGCCGGCCTGGGTCTCGGCGCCTACCGGTTCTCCCTCGAGTGGAGCCGCATCGAGCCGGAGGAGGGCGAGTTCTCGACCGTCGCCCTCGACCACTACCGGCGGATGGCCGCGACGTGCCACGAGCACGGGCTGGTGCCGGTCGTCACGTTCCACCACTTCACCCACCCCCGCTGGCTGGCCGCGGCGGGGACCTGGGAGGCGCCGCACGCCCCGGACCGGTTCGCCCGGTTCTGCGAGCGGGCGACCGAGCACCTGGGCGACCTGATCGGGATCGCCTGCACCCTCAACGAGCCCAACGTGGTGGCGACGATGGGGTGGCGGTTCGGGATCTTCCCGCCCCGGGTCCGGGACCGGGGCCGCAGGGACGCCGTCAACGCCGCCATGGTCTCGGCCCACCGGGCGGCCGTCGACGCCATCCGTTCGGGTCCGGGGGACTTCCCCGTGGGGATGACGGTGTCGATGACCGACTACCAGGCCCAGCCGGGAGGCGAGGCATGGGTGGAGCGCCTGCGCGGACCGAACGAGGACGTGTTCCTCGAGGCCACCGGCGGCGACGACTTCGTCGGGGTCCAGACCTACACCCGCATGCGGGTGGGCCCCGACGGCGCCCTCGGGGCCGAGGAGGGGGTGGGCACCACCCAGATGGGCTACGAGGTGTGGCCCGAGGCGCTCGGGGCCACCGTCCGCCGGGCAGTCGACGTCACCGGCGGGCTCCCCGTCTACGTGACCGAGAACGGGATCGGCACGGACGACGACGCACTGCGGATCGGGTACGTGACCCGGGCGCTGGCAGGGGTCGGGGAGTGCCTCGACGACGGCATCGACGTCCGGGGCTACTTCTACTGGAGCCTGCTCGACAACTTCGAGTGGGTCCTCGGGTACGGCCCGACGTTCGGACTGGTCGAGGTGGACCGGACGACGTTCGAGCGCCGCCCCAAGCCCAGCGCCGCCTGGTTCAGCGGCGTGGCCAGGGCCAACGGCCTCACCACCTGAGCGGCGACCGACCGGTCCGCCGACCGTACCGGTGGTCGCGGACCGGCACGCGGACCGCCCCAATGTTACGGATCCATGACGGCTAGAGTCGTGGTGATGCCGGACATCCGCACGAGCCCGAGTGTTGCCGAGCGGCTGGTCCACCTGTGGGAGAAGCGGGACACCCCCGAGGCCAAGCACCTGCTCAAGTACACGATGGTGTCGGTCATCTCGACGGCGGTGTCCTTCGGGGTCCTGTTCCTCGTGTTCGGCGTCCTAAAGCTGTGGGGGGAGATCGCCAGCACCGTCTTCGCCAACGCCGTGGCCACGCTCCCCTCGTACTACCTGAACCGGAAGTGGGTGTGGGGGAAGGGCGGCCGCTCACACCTCACCAAGGAGATCATCCCGTTCTGGGCCCTCTCGGCCCTCGGCATCACCGTCTCCATCGGGGGCGCCGCACTGGCCCGGCACATCGGGACGGTCCACCACCTCAGCCACCTCGAACAGACCGCTCTGGTGCTCGCGGCCAACCTGGTCTCGTTCGGTGTCTTCTGGGTGCTCAAGTTCGTGATCTTCAACAAGATGTTCCACGTCCACCCCCTCGAGGAGCTCGACGAGCTCGTCGAGGCGGCCTGATCCCGACGGGCGGCCCACGGTGATCGCCGCCGCCACCCCGACGGGTGCGGTGGTGCTGGCCGCGGCGGTCTTCCTGGCGTGCGCGGTCGAGATGGTCGAGGCACTCACCATCGTGCTGGCCGTCGGTCTCACCCGGGGTTGGCGCTCCACCGTCGAGGGGGTGGTCGCCGCGCTGGCCGCGCTCGTGGCGCTGGTCGTCGTCCTCGGCCCGGCACTCGTGCACTGGGTCCCCCTGTCGTGGCTCCGACTGGTCGTCGGCGGGCTCCTGCTCGTCTTCGGCCTGCAGTGGCTGCGCAAGGCGGTCCTGCGGGCGGCGGGACGGAAGGCGAAGCACGACGAGGACGCCATCTTCGCCGAGCAGGTGGGCGAACTCTCTGCCCTGCCGGCGTCACCCGGTCGCGACGCCACCGCGTTCACCGTCGCGTTCAAGGGCGTGTTCCTCGAGGGACTCGAGGTCGTCGTCATCGTGATCACCCTGGGTACGGCGTCACGCCGGCTGGGACTGGCGGCACTGGCCGCCGCCGGTGCCGTGGCCGTGGTGCTCGTCGTGGGGGTCCTCGTGCACCGACAGCTGTCGGGCGTCCCCGAGAACGCCATGAAGATGGGCGTCGGCCTGATGCTCGTCAGCTTCGGCACGTTCTGGTCCGCCGAGGGCGTCCACGCGTCGTGGCCGGGCTCGGACCTGGCCATCCCCGTACTGGTGGCCTTCTACGGACTGGTGGCCTGGCTCCTGGTGGCCGCGCTGCGGCACGGGGCGGCGACGGCGACCGCCGGGCACGTCCCGGGGCCGGTCGGTGGCTGACGCCACCGCGCCCGGGGCGGCCGGGGAGGCGGGCGACCGGCCGACGTCGGCGGTCCGCCGTTGGGTGGGCGCCTTCGGTCGCTTCTGGTGGGACTTCCTGGTGGGCGACACCCCCGAGCTCCTGGTCGGCGTGCTCGTCGTCATCGGTGTGCTGGCGGTGGTCTGCCTCCGACCCGGCCTGCGGACAGCGGCGGCACTGGCTGCGCCGGTGCTGGTGGCGGCGGTGCTGGCCGCGTCGGTGGGTCGTGCCGCCCGCAGGGCCGACCGCTCCTGACCGGCGGGCCGGCGGTGCGACACCTGCCGACCCGGCGGCGGGCGCCCGCGCTGCCGGTCAGATCGTCTGGCCGACCGGTCGGACGAGCAGCTCGTTGACGTCGACCCCCGGGGGCTGCGCGAGGACGTAGGCGATGGCCTCGGCGACGGCCGAGGCGTCGAGTGCGACCGCCGGCGCCCCGGCGTCCCCCCAGAAGGGCGTGTCGGCGATGCCGGGTTCGACCACCGCCACCCGGATGCCCGACGCGGTCAGCTGGGCGCGGAGGTTGGCGCCGAGCGCAGCCACCGCATGCTTGGTGACCCCGTAGAGGCTGCCCGGCCGGATCACCCGGCCGGCCACACTGCCGAGCAGCACCACGTGGCCGCCGGGTGTGGTCAGGTGGGGGACGGCGGCCTTCACCAGGAGCGCGGGTCCGAGCACGTTGGTCAGCACCATGGCCCGCCACTGGTCGGGGTCGCCGTCGACGAGGTCACCGGCAGCCGTGAACCCGGCGTTGGCCACCACGACGTCGAGTCCGCCGTGCCGGCCGACGTGGTCGGCCACGGCCCGCAGGTTGTCGTCCCAGTCGGAGGCGTCGGCCACCACGCCCAGTACGTCCGCCCCGGTGGCCGCCACCCGGGCCACGGCGGTGTCGAGGGTGTCGGCGGTCCGGCCGGTGAGCGTCAGGCCGTAGCCGAGGGACGCGAGGTGGCGTGCGGTGGCGAGTCCGAGTCCGGTGGACCCTCCGGTGATGAGGGCGCTGGGCGAGTTCGACATGCCGGGAGTATGCCAGGAGGCCGCCCCGGTCCGATCGGCCCTCCGCCGGCCGGTGGTCGTCAGTCCCGGAAGTTCTCGAACTGGAGCGGGATCCCGAAGTCCTCGGCCTTGAGCGCGGCGATGACGGCCTGGAGGTCGTCGCGCTTCTTGCCGCTGACCCGCAGCTGGTCACCCTGGGTCTGGGAGGAGACGCCCTTCAGGTTGAGGTCCTTGATGAACCGGTTGATCTTCTTGGCGTGGTCGGACGAGATGCCGGCCTGGATCCCGAGGCGTTGGCGGGCGGTGCCCTTCGAGGCCTCCTCGACCTTGCCCACGTCGAACGACTTGAGCGAGACCTCCCGCCGGACCATCTTCTCCTGCAGCACCTGGTAGAGGGCACGCAGCCGGTCCTCGGTCGAGGAGGAGAGTACGAGTTCGGTGTCGCTCAGCTCGATGGCCGAGTCGGTGCCCTTGAAGTCGAACCGCGTGGTGGCCTCGCGGTTGGCCTGGTCGACGGCGTTCCGGACTTCCTGCATGTCGACTTCGGAGACGACGTCGAAGGTGGGCATGTCGAAACAGTAGCGCCGCCCGAAGCGGTATCCTTGCCCGCCTGCGGGTCGGTGCCCGAGCGGCCAAAGGGAGCAGACTGTAAATCTGCCGGTTCTGCCTTCGAAGGTTCGAATCCTTCCCGGCCCACGCAGTGAACGCCCTGGTCAGGGAGCTGAGAGGCTTCCCGGCCAGGGCGTTCGTCATTTTCCGATCCGGCCAGTAGCCAGTTCAGTAGCCACTTTGGTCCCCCTACGACCGGCTGTGACCTCAGGCGCAGGTGATGACCGAGCACTCGATCGGCACTCTCCGTGAAGAGCCAATCGCAAGGAGAAGCGATGAACCCTGAGCCTTCGAAGACCTTCGAGCTCGATTTTCGCGATGTGGTCGACCGGCTTCGCACGGAAGTCGAAGGCATTATCGCCCACCTGGAGGATGTGCGCGGCGATCTTGAGGCTCTCGGAGAAGTCACTTCTCGCTTGCCAACTCAGTCCGCGGTTCCCAGGCGGCTACTGACCGTTGCTGAGGCTGCCGATGCCCTGGCTGTCTGTCAGACGACTGTGAAACGGCTCGTGGCGTCCGGTCAGATCGAGTCGCGCAAGATCGGGGCAGCTCGTCGGATCCCCGTAGAAGCTCTCGACGCCTTTGTTGGCAATGCTGATGGGTCCACCTAGATCCGGCGGTATTCCTGCTCCAGCAGATCGAGTCGCTCGAGAGGCTCGCTCAGATCAGTTGCTGGCGCGGACCGGGGCTGTGCAGGGAGCTCGTGCTGACGGATTTCATTGCGTCCCACCCGTCGGGGGACGGCGTCGACCCTGGTTGGCTTGTCGCTTCCTCCATGCCCCGATGAGTCCGCCTCACCACATCGGGACCAAAAGCCAGGTTTGGTCGCAACCTGGTCGTAGGATTCGCTTTTCGAGAGGTCATGCTCAGTATCGGGACGAGGAGGTGTTGATGAATCAGGCGCGGACCGCCACTGCCACTCTTCCTCGCGGCGTTGAACCGGCAGCTTTGGAGGGCCTGGTCGCAGCAGCTATCTCACAGAAGCCAGTTTCCCTAGGTCGACGCCGGACCGACTCGCCGCACGAGTTCTACCGCTATCCGGCCCGATTCTCACCCGATTTCGCGAAGGCGGCCATCCTCGCATTCACCGAACCCGGGGATCTTGTTCTGGATCCGTTCGTGGGTGGGGGCACCACCTTGGTCGAGGCGATGAGAAACAACCGACTTGCCGTTGGTGCGGACATGAACGAGTTGGCAACTTTCGTATCGAGAGTGAAGACCACAGTTCTGAACGAAGTTGACCTCGCTCTGCTTGGCCAATGGTCCAACCGGCTATCGGACCGCCTGGACCTCGATCGACCAATCCCCCCTCTCGACGGCTGGCGTGAGAGGGGTTACCTCAAGGACATAGATGGGGCTGCCACGGCCGGCATCCGATCGCTCATTGCCTTGGCGATCGAGTCGGCAGGCGAGCTGCCACAGGAGCCGCAACAGGATTTCGCCAGGTGCGTCGTCCTGCGCACTGCGCAGTGGGCATTGGACATGCGCACAGAAGTGCCTTCTGACTCCGAATTCTCGAACGCCATGGTGAATCACGCACTGTCTATGGTTGCGGCAGCCCGCCTATTCACGGACGAAATGGGTGAGGGATTCATCAGGCCGATTGTTGTTGATCAGCGCCTTCCTGGATTGGCAGCTCGAATTGAGAATTGGGACCCGCCTCGTTTGATCCTGACTTCACCGCCCTATCCGGGCGTGTACGTCATCTACCACCGGTGGAAATTGATGGGGAGGCGTGAGATCCCAGCTGCCTACTGGATTGCCAATCGGAATGACGGCCTGGGCATGTCTGCCTACACGATGAATGCGAAGAGCGGCCCAACATTCGACGGCTACTTCGACAACCTTCGGGCTGCCTACTCAGATCTTCGAGAGCTCGCGGGACCTGAAACGCTGGTCGTCCAGATGGTGGGCTTCAACAACTTGGAATCCCAATTCGATCGCTACCTTGAGACCATGGCTGAGTGCGGTTTCGAAGAAGTGCTCGCACCTGAGCTTGCGACCGCCGAAGACGGACGCCTGTGGCGATCTGTGCCGGGACGTCGGTGGTGGAACACCACTACTTCTCTAGTCGAAGCGGCACCACAGACGGCCAAGGAGGTCGTCCTGGTGCACAAGGTAGTTCCGAACAGCTAGTCGTCTTCATCTCCGCTGAGGCTGCCGATCGATTCGAGCATTGGCAGAAGGATTGGAGCCAGCGCTCGAGTTGTCGTCTCGACCACCTTCTCAATCTGGCTTCCGTCATCCCCGCCTTCGCCTTCCGCGTCAGTGGGGATCGATGGGTTGGCACGACTGTCCTGGAGAATGGCAAGTCCGACCAGCACCATGCCGTAGACAAACTTCGCCCTGAGAGCCTTCGGGTCCTCCTTGGATTCCTTCTCCACAATCCGGAGGTACTTGTTGTCCACGTTGACGTAGAAGTCGTAGACGTCAGTCTGGCCAGAGTCCTCGTCGCCGGCATTCACAATGTGCAGCGCAGTGTTCTCGGTGAACCCCCTCTCCTCCCATTCTGACTCGACGACCTCGCGGATGTTTGGGAGCTGAAGCATCGAGGATCCGCCGTGCCCCGCCGTGCCAGTGTTCGTGGATCGAGCCTTGTTGGGGTTACCGCCGCTCACAGGATCGACATGGGGTCGGATGTCGAATGTGACTTGATTGACGAATGCGTCGATCCTGGACGGATCAGTAATCTCGAGCCGGTAGGTCACCTGATCTCCAACCACAGCTCCCGCCGGCAGTTCGACGATCGTGAAGCTCGCCAGACCTGAGCGAGGACCTTGGAGTGTCCAGTTCTCGATCTCCGTGGCGTCATCGCCGTTGACGAGGAGGAGCCGACTCGCTGCTGGGTCAATGTCTCGAAGGAAGTAATCGTCCTCGGCATCAGTCTCAAGGGCAACCCGTGCACGTGAGCCAAAGTGAGCGTCACGCCGAAGCGCCTCACCATCCTTGAGTCCTTTGAATCGGAAGTAGGACGGATAGGTCTTGCCGTTGAACTCCCCGCCGGGTCCGTCACCAGCGGTGTTCGCCGGGGGAAACGGTGATGTGAGCTTCATGCCTCGCAGGAAGAGCTTTGCGAGTGTCGGCGAGTTATTGAGGATGCCCTGCAGGACGTCCGTGAGGGGCTTGGAATCGGAGAGCTTCTCCGACAACTCCTCGGAGCGTCGGCGGTTTCGCAGATGCTTGAGCGTGGGCTCGGACCTCAGGAGCTTCTCGAGCTCTCCCTCCAAACGTCGAGCAAGGGGAGTGACGCGAAGCCGATCACGACTGTTCATGAACAGGTCCTCGCGCATCTGACCGTCAATTCCCGAGCAGTCAACGAGTACTAGAAGTGAGTCGGCCAGATAGCTCATCCCCACCGACTTGCGCCTGAAGAAGTCGATAGGAAATGTCGCGTGAGACTGTCCGTTTACGGAAAAGACCACGCCATGTCGCGCCGTTCGGTAGTCCTTCGCCTTTCCGGGCTTGAAGGCGAACAGCCGAACCCTTACTTGGCACCCGTCGAGATTGATCACGCTTCCAGATGCGATATCTGGCTCGAGATTGGCAGCCTTGTCCTTCCTCAAACGGGCGGTAAGTCCCAAGACGTTGGTTGCGTAACTCCCGGAATGGCCTGAGAATCCAGAGCGACACTCGAATACGCGCACCGGCAATGCCAGCTCAGGAAGTCCGAGGTCCAACCTCTGGAGCAGTCCGCCGCCGGAGAAGACGATGTTCGAACGACTTCCTCCCTGCCACTCGTACTCGTAGAGCTTCACCAGTGAGCCATAAGGGGAGTGGCGCCCGTAGGCGTCACGTACGGCCTTGTTGGCCTCTGGAAAGATCGGCCAAGTTGCCGCATTGAACGATAGAACTCGTCCTGGGTCCGATGGGGATGCCCCGAACGGGGCCAAGTAGGTGAACACGGAGCTACGGCCGCGATTGGTGGGCCACTCCCTCCGCACGATGGTGAACCCCCACTCCTGGGCGCGCGCATCGCCCGTGTTGGACACGAGGGCTGGATTGCGCCGAGAAACGATGAGCTGCAACTTGTGCACTCCGCTGCAGAACTGGAGAGCGCCAGTTCCACCCATGTTGAACTTTCCTTGGACGAAATGCACTCGAAGCTTGTTGCTCCGCTGAAGCGACATGAATGAATCGGCGAATCGATCGGGTTCCTGGCCCTCTCCTTGGTCAGCGATAGTGATCGACGGCATGCCGTCTGCCGGCATGTAACCGGTTGCCGCCAATGTCAGAAGCCGACCCTCTGCGGTCGCCTTGTCATCGGGCCAGGCCGAGATTCGTCCCGCATTCTCTGACTGAGTATCGGGATCGGCCTCGAAGAACTCGGCTACCGCCTCACGAATCGACGAAGGAGCGCTCGACGATTCGGGGTCAATTCCGGCCTCGGCGCACGCGTTCATCAAGCGTGCATCAACTCCATTGACGATCTTCTCGATCAGTGCCGCCACTGCCTCGCTCTGCTGATTCCCGATTGAGGAGTAATTGTTCTCGTTGTCGCCGAGATCCCTCCAAGCAGTCGGATCATCCCAGTATCCGGCCTCGGTTAGCAGCGCGACGACTTCGCTTTCACTGTCTGCCCTCATCAGGGTCATGCACAGTTCACTGTTCGCCAGGGTCATGCCGCTCCCGCCTTCTCGTTCGTCAGCCGCTCTCTACCAAGATCTGAAATCGCCCAGATGCCTCGGCCGGTGTCTTTCAGCATCAGACCCTGCTCGATGAGACGCAATCGAACGAACTGAACTCGGCTCTGCCAGCGAATGCCACCTGACTTCAGGCTCTCCCTGTCGAGTTCAGTGAGCTTGCCGTCGAGTGCCGCACCAACGCGATCAATCACCTCTCTGGACGGGCCTGAGCCTCCGAGGCCAACTAGCGCCATGAGCAGAGGAAGTTCGTAGCTCTCCTCGGGAAGCAAGGCGCCCGCCGGTGCACGCGTTCGCTTCGAGGAGGTCTTGCGGTTTGGACGTGAAGTCTTCGTGCTCTTCGCTGAAGGCTCCCGTCGAGCGGGGACGGTGGTCAATCCCGTCGCCGTAGGCCGTTCGTCGCCAGGCTGATCGGCCTTCGCCTGGTCAGCCGAGCCAACGGAAAGGCCTAGCAGCCTCCGAAGCACCGTGTTTGGCGTGTCGACGAACGGCTCGGCATGTGCCTTCAGTTCCTCGTAAACGTCGTCATCGACTCGAACGGTTGGCGCCATGACTTGGGTCCCTTCCCTCGGGGTTTCTTGCGCAAGTGACTATGTCACGATGCAACAGCAATGTCAACAACTTCTTGCAAGAAGTTGTAGCGCGGTTCAGCTACAAGAAGCTTGGGCGAGATCGGATGCGACCAATGACGCTCGCATCCGTCGTCCCAGGGAAGGAGCGCGACTCGGAATGCGTCAGGATGGGTCCCTCAATGGCATCACCGTCCGGCTCCCTGTTTATTGACGTCTGTGAGATTGAGCGCGTCGGAGCGGGTCAACTCCAAAGGGCCTTTCGGCTCATCCCCGATGTAGGTTCCCCGTAGGACACTGGTCCTAAGGCGGAGCACGAGGACAGCCATGGACATCACAGAGCCGGTCTCACCGGGACCACCGGCGTATCCCCCAGCTCCTGTGGGGTATCCCGCAGGCCCACCAGCGCCGAATCCCAAGAAGCATTGGTACGCCAAGAAGGCCGTCTGGATTCCAATGGTCGTGGTCGTCTTGGTGGTTGCACTCACTGGGTTACTTCTCGCCGTGCAATCGTCTTCGAACCCCAGCACAACGGCCGACTCGCCCGGAGCCACGACCGTGCCAGGCCAGGGTGCAGTCGGGAACGGCTACTTGGCTCATGCATCCAACGGGGTCATTTTCATCCAGTGGACCCAGAGTGGATCCAGCGTAAATGGCACCGCTGAACCGGCCTGGGTCTGATGGAGGCTCAGGTGTTTGGGTTTCTCATGCCACGTCGGGCTGAGATCTTTGACGGTAGTCGTCTTCTGCTTCGGCCGGCGTGCGGTCGCCGAGTTCGGAGTG
>Ga0080006_1145964_pt1 | contig 168698 bp, 165 predicted proteins | sample RS3BMetagenome_FD_69209 | JGI IMG/M metagenome (GOLD analysis project Ga0080006, IMG submission 69209) | Ferric oxide microbial mat and aquatic microbial communities from Rainbow Spring, Yellowstone National Park, USA - RS3B (SPADES... ...
GTGCGGGTCAGCACTCCGACCGAGACCAGGTCGGACAGCCGTCGGTCCGAATCAGGCTTCCTCCAACCACCACGGGGCACATCACCAAACTACACCAGTGTTGCTTAACTGAACGGTATTGGGGCTAGTCCGAGGACACGGCGTGTTGGATGTCGCTGGCATTGGGAGAGTGGGCAGATCGAGTCGGCCCGGTGTCTACGAGTTTTGCTCCGACGACGGGGCGAAGGCAGCTTTCTGGCTGAGCCAAGGAGATGGTGATGTAAGGACGCTCTTCTTGTCTCTCCACGAGATGAACCCAGGAATCGACATGTCCGCGATCTACGGCGCAAGCAAGCTGTGGTGGAAAGGGCTGCCTGCTCCGCAGTCCTTCGCCGAAGGGAGCCGTGCCCTTGGGCGGCTTCCCCTCGTGTTCCACACGCCCGGAAGTGGTGTCACACGGGGGCAGTCAATACTCGCATGCACTCGGTGGGCTGGGCTGGCAGACCCCGCTCACTACCGACGGGCCGGTATGCCGGGTGGCACGGGATCATGATCAACCGGGCACCGCTTCGGCGAGGGGAGTTGGGTTCCCGGCGGCAGAACGCCCTACTCCCACCCCGGGGTGGCTTCCGGTGGGGGGGGGGTCGAACGGCCGCTCGGATTCGTCGGCCTCCCCGACCCGCTCGAGGCCGCCGGGAGGGGGCACCTCGGCGTGGAGGCGCTCGCTCAGCGGGACCGCCACGCGTCCGGGTCGTCGGTGAGGAGTCGGACCTGGTCGGGCAGCTTGCCCGAGATGATGTCGGCGATCGTCACCTCGTCGAGCACCGAACGCAGGCTCGCCCGCACCGCCACCCAGACCGCCTGCAGGTTCTCCGCGGCCCCCTGGTAGCTGGCCGCCTCGGGGCGCAGGCCGCGGATCTCCGCCAGGGGGCCGTCGAGGGGCCGCATCACGTCGGCCACGGTGATCTCCTCGGCAGGTCTGGCGAGTCGGTAGCCACCGTCGGGGCCCCGCTGGCTCGTCACGAGTCCTGCACGCCGCATGTCATTGAGGATGCTCTCCAGGAATTTTGCCGGCAGACCCTGGGACGTCGCCAACGCTTCCGAGGTCAACGGGTTGTCCGAGTCCGCCAGGGAACAGAGGGCCCGCAGGCCGTAGTCGACCTTCGCGGAGATGTACATGGGCTGAGTCTTCCAGATGCGGTGACGCGATTCCGTACCGGATGACACCGGGTCGACGGCACGCGCCCGTGCGTCGAGGGCCTCCCACGGCAGCCGACGCGGGACCCCACTATCGTCGTCCCGGAACCGGGGTCCGGGCCTGCACCCCGGGGACGACGTCCGGCTGGAACGAAGGAGAGCGCCCGTGCCCACCACCACCGCCAACGGCATCGATATCGCCTACGAGACGCATGGGGACCCGGCTGCCCCCACCCTGCTCGCCATCCACGGCCTCGGGGCCCAGCTGACGGACTGGCCGGACCACTTCGTCCAGGCGCTCGTCGACCAGGGCTTCCGGGTGGTGTCCTACGACAACCGTGACCAGGGAAGGTCCACGTGGTTCGACGAGGCCGGTGATCCGGACCTCGCCAGCCTGCTCACGGAGGGCTCCCCAGCGGTCCCCTACCTGATCCCCGACATGGCCGCTGACGCCGCCGGACTGCTCGACGCCCTGGGCGTCGCCCGAGCCCACGTCCTCGGCGTGTCCATGGGCGGCATGATCGCCCAGCAGTTCGCCATCGACTACCCGGACCGGACGATCTCCCTCACGTCGATCATGTCGACGCCGAACCCGGGCGCCGGGCCACCGACCCCCGAGGCGGCGGCCGCACTCCTGGTACCCCCGGCCGAAGGTCGCGAGGCGGTCATCGAACAGTCGGTCGCCGGGGCCCGGATCATCGGTTCCCCCGGATTCCCCTTCGACGAAGCCGCGCACCGTGCGCGGGCGGCGGTCCACTACGACCGGGGCAACCACCCGGTCGGGACGGCGCGCCAACTGGCGGCGATCCTGGCTTCCCCGGACCGCACCGACGGCCTGGCTCAGGTGGCCGTGCCCACGCTTGTGGTCCACGGCGAGGACGATCCGCTCGTGACCCTGCCCGGAGGCGAGGCGACCGCGACCGCCGTGCCCGATGCCGAACTCTGGGTGATCCCGGGGATGGGCCACGATCTGCCGGAGGCGATCGTGGCCGAACTGGCCGCCCGCCAGGGGAAGCTGCTCGCCAACACGTGACCTGACGCCCGGCCGGGGCCGGAGTCAGCGGCCGGCGAGGATCCTCCTCGGGTTGTCCACCAGCATGGTCGTGATCTGCCCATCGGTCACGCCGTGGTCGCGCAGATAGGGAAGGACGTCCTCCTCGATGTGGAGGTAGTGCCACTGCGGCAGGAACGGCAGAGCCTCCGGTTCGATCCAGTCGAGGTAGCAGGCGGCGTCGTGGGCCAACACCATCCGATCGGCGAACCCGCGTCGGCAGAGTTCGACCACGGTGTCCGCCCGTGCTTCGAAGGTGGTCTCGAGATTGATGCCGAAGCGGTCCATCCCCAACCAGAACCCGGCCTCGGCCAGCACCGAGAGGTGGTCGACGTCGCTCGAATCCCCGCTGTGACCGAGCACGACGCTCGTCGGGTCGACCCCCTCCTCGGCCATCACCCGCTGTACGGTCAGGCCCTGGTGCGTCCCGGGGTGGGTATGGACGGTGATCGGGCAGCCTGTGGCGAGGTGTGTCCGCGCCACGGCCCGCATGACCCGCTCGACCCCGGGGGTCAGGCCCGGCTCGTCGATGGCACACTTCAGCATCCCGGCCCGGACCCCCGTGTGTGCGATGCCCTCGGTGATGTCGGCGACGAACATCGGGACCATGGCCTCCGGTTCGTCCTTCCCCAGGAGGGTCCGGATCGCCGGTGTGCGGTGGTGGAAGAAGAACGGGGCGTCGTGGTACGTGTAGCAGCCCGTCGCCACGACGATGTTGAGGTCGGGCACCTGATCGGCCACGCGTTGGATGCGGGGGATGTAGCGACCGAGACCGATCACGGTCGGGTCGACGATGGTGCGCACGCCCGAGACCGTCAAGGCCGTGAGCTTGGCCACCGCGTCGGCCACCCTCTCGTCTTCGTCCCCCCACTCGTCGGGGTAGTTCTGCTGCACGTCGGCCGACAGCACGAAGATGTGTTCGTGCATGTAGGTCCGGCCGAGTTCGGCGGCATCGATCGGCCCGCGGACGGTCTCGACGGTGGGCATGGCGACTCCCCTGGCTGGTACGCCGCCGGCCCCTGCCGGCGTGCAGCCGATCGTACCGGCGGGACGCCCGGCGGACCTAGGTCCGGATGAAGGCGTCGACGATCTCGACCAGGTCGTCCGGGGCGTCCTCCTGGATGAAGTGGTTCGGACCCTCCAGCACCACGTGGGGCTGGCCTTGTGCTCCCGGTACCCGTCGCTGGAACTGGAGGTGGGCACCGGGGGCGAAGGCGATCGGGTCCTGGTCGCCGAACACGGTCAGGAACGGCTTCTCCCACGTCTCGAGGTAGGCCCAGGTGTCCAGCATCATGGATACGCCCGGATTGTCGGGCTGGAGCGGGATGAGCACGGGGAACCGCTTCGGGCTGGCCTGGTAGGACCCGTCGGGGAAGGGTGCCACGTAGGCGGCCACCTCGGCGTCCGACAGCTGGCGGGTGGCGCCGCCCTGGATCAGTGCGCCGATCGGCAGCTCGTCCACCGACTGGCTGAATGCCAGCCAGTCCTCCATGAACTTGTTGAGCCCCTTGCCTTCGGGCAGGCCGGTGTTCGAGGCGACGACCCGGTCGAACCGCTCGCCGTGGCGCGGCAGCAGGTTGAGCCCGGCGGTACCTCCCCAGTCCTGGCAGAACAGGGTGATGCCGTGGAGGTCCTCCCCCAGCAACCACTGGCTGAGCCAGTCGACGTGGGCGGCCAGGGTGAACACGTCCTGGTCGACCGGCTTGTCCGAGCGTCCCATCCCCATGAGGTCGGGCGCCAGGACCCGGTGCCCGCGGGCGACCAGGCCGGGGATCATCAGGCGGTAGAGGTAGCACCACGACGGGTTGCCGTGGAGCAGCAGCACCGGTTCGGCGTCGCGGGGTCCCTCGTCGAGGAAGTGCATCCGCAACGCCGTGCCGTCGGCCGCCGTGACCTCGCGGTAGTGAGGGGCGAAGTCGAAGCCGGTCAGCCCGGCGAACCGCTCGTCGGGGGTGCGGAGGACCTCCACGGCGCTCAGACCCCGGCCGTCACGACGGACCCGATCAGGTCCTCGATCACCGGGTCCACCACGACGACGACCTGCTCGGCGACACCGTCGGTGGTGGCCAGCAGAGGCAGGGTGGCCTCGTCGACCCGGTCGAATCGTACGTCGTCCCAGACCCGCCCGTCACCGAGGATCACGCCGTCCACCGCGAAGTGCGCCACCGGCACCACACCGTCGGGGTCGGCCGCCGGGGTCGCTCCCTCCACGAACCGACGGACCCTCATGACCACCGGCCCGCTGCCGGCGTCGGTCGGATCGGCGGTACTCACCGGTAGGCAGCCCATGACGATGGTCGTCTCCATGCCCGCCTCCTTGTGCACGTACTGCTTCTGGAAGTCGTCGCGGTTCTGCATGGCGAAGAACGACGCCCGGCTCGGGTAGCGGACGATCCCGATGCGCTCCCACGCCACGTCGTCGGACACCTGGCGGGTGACGTCGCCGAACAGCGGCACCGTGGCCCCCAGGTCGGCCAGCACGGCGGTCGGCGCGTAGATGTCGTCCGCCGCCTTGCCCGAGATGGCCGGGCCGCCCGCGTCCCCGTAGTCGGCCACCGGCTTGTACTTCATCAGGTTGAGCATCCACACCTCGCGGTCGTCCTCGGGTGCGAGGTGGAGCCAGCGGCCGGCGGTCTCGGTGTTGATCGTGCCGAACGGGTACTCGAGCGGATTTGCCATGGTGCGGTGTCCTTTCCTAGTGACCCCTGGGGGCCGGTCGTGTCTCGGCCCTTCGAGGCCGGTCGTCGATCAGGGTGCGAGCAGGGCCTCGAGGGCGTCCACCAGGAGGAGTCGTGCCTGGTCGGGGGGGAGCTGCCGGTTGACCAGGTAGTGGTCGAGCGAGTCGAAGGAGAAGAGCGCGTCGATGGCGGCGAGCCGTGCCATGTCCCGCACCTCGGCGCCGGTCGACAGCTCCGCGGCGAAGTGCCGCTCCACCTGTTGGCGCAGGAAGACCCGTGCGGCGTCCACGTCCTCGGCCACCAACGGGTCGAACGTCGCCCGGATCCTGGCTGCCCGCACCGTGGCGCCCACCTCGGCCTGCAGGCGCAGCCGGGCGTCGACGAACCGGCTGACCCGGTCGGCCCGGTCCCCTTCGCCGATGGCGGGGATGAGGAACAGCGGCGTCACCCGCTCGATGTTGCGGGCGATGGCGGCCCGGGTCAGGCTGTCGTGGTCGTCGAAGTACCGGTAGACCGAGCGCACCGACAGCCCGACCCGGAGGGCCACCTCCTCGGGACCGGGGCTCAGGTTGTCCTCAGTGAAGAGGTCGAGCACCGCGTCGAGCACCGCGTTGCGGTTCCGGTCCCGGATGGCCGATCGTCCGTCGACCGCGGCCGTCGGGGACTCCCCGGGGTCCGGGAGCGGCTGCACGGACACCTCGGTCAGGCCCCCGGTCCGAACTTCGGGTTCTTGCCCTGTTCGAGCCGCTGGTTGCGGGCGTGCACGCGGGCCCGGGTGCTCTGGTGGGTGAGGATCCAGAACTCGTTCGCCCGGACCGCGTAGACGACGTCGGCGGCCAGGTCGGCCGGAGGCATGACGACGGTGCCCATGGCCGCGGCCACCTGGTCCATCGGGATCGCTGTCGGCGCCGGCAGGCCGAGGGCGGCCGGCGCGTTGCGGGTCGCCTCGAAGATCTTCGTCCCCACCAGTTCGGGGCACAGGCACGACACGCCCACCGGCGTGCCGTCGAGCTCCATGGCCAGTGACTCCGACAGTCCCACCACGGCGTACTTGGTGGCGTGATAGGAGCCGAGCATCGGCGACGAGGTCAATCCGGCCTCCGACGCCGTGTTGACCACGTGGCCTTCGCCCTGCTCGAGCATGAGCGGCACGAAGGCGCTGACCCCGTAGGCCGGGCCGAGCAGGTTGACACCGACGACCCAGTCCCACACGGCCGGCTTGGTCTTGTAGTTCGGCCGTCCCGTGGCCACACCCGCGTTGTTGCACAACAGCTGCACCGAGCCGTAGGCGGTCAGTGCCGCATCGCGTAGACCGGCCACCTGGTCGGCGTCGGACACGTCGCAGACCACCGGGGTCACCGCACCGCCCGCGCCGGCGATGCGGGTCGCCTCGCGCTCCAGCACCGGCTGCTCGATGTCCGCCATCACCACCCGCATCCCCTCGTCGAGGAAGCGCTCGGTCAGGGCCAGGCCGATGCCCGACGCCGCCCCCGTGACCACTGCCGTCCGTCCGTCCAACTCCATACCTGCGTCCTCCGTGTCGTGTCGTAGATGTCGGATCAGGTCGGCGGCCCGGTGCCACCGTCCGCGCGGGTGGGGGTCACACCCGGGCGATCACCTCGTCGCCGTAGCGGGCCAGCGCGTCGGCGGTGTCCTGGTAGAAGAGGAACGCCGGGACCACGATGCGGTCGACGCCCAGATCGACCAGTGCGCCGGCCTCCTCCAGGGCACCGGAACCGAAGACGCCGTTGCCGCCGCTGGTGAACTCGATGGCCGACGGATCCCGCCCGGCCTCGACGGCCGTGGTCCGCACGATGTCGGCGAGTTCGCCGAGCCTCCGGTGGCTGCCCTTGGCCGGAAAGAACCCGTCACCGATGCCGCCGGCCCGCCGGGCGGCGACCTCGCTGTGGCCGCCGACGTGCACCGGCACCGAGCCGTGCACGGGCTGGGGTCGGCTGATGCAGTCGGTGAACGTGGTGAATTCGCCGGCGTAGGTGGCCCGGTCCTCACCCCACAGGGCACGCATGGCGGCGATGCCGTCATCGGTCCGACGGCCCCGCTCCTCGAAGGGCACGCCGATGGCGTCGAACTCCTCCTTCAGCCAGCCCACGCCCACGCCGAGCTCCACCCGCCCGCCGGACAGGTGGTCGAGGGTGGCGACCTCCTTGGCCAGGACCACCGGGTTGCGCTGGGGCTGGATCAGGATCCCGGTGCCGAGCCGGATGGTCGAGGTGGCCGCGGCCAGGTAGGTCAGCCAGATGAGCGGGTCGGGGATCGGTGCGTCGTCGGCACCCGGCATCCGGCCCGACGTGTCGTAGGGGTACTCCGATTCGTAGCCCGAGGGCACCACGGTGTGCTCGACGGTCCACAGCGACTCGAACCCGGCCGCCTCGGCGGCAGCGGCCATGGCCACGGCGGCCGCCGGGTCGCAGAACGGGCCGGTGTTGGCGAACACGATGCCGAACTTCATGCGGAGGTCCCCTCGGTCTGGAGTGTGCAGATGGTACCCACCCGGGGGTCGACCCGGCCGTAGAGGTAGGTGCGGAACAGGTCGATGACCGCCTCGGGGCCCGCCACCCGGTCGAGGGTGATCCAGCTTGTCACCCAGGCGGCGTAACCCGCCCACGCCTCGGCCATGGTGGCGGTCAGCACGTCGGCGCCCCACTCGCGGCTGCGCTTGGTGATCTGGCTCGGGGCGAACAGGAACGCCGGGACGGGACCCGGACGGGGCACGGCGTCGTCGGCCGGTGGGCTGTCCCAGTGGGTGTCGCCCACGATCATGGAGTGGGCCAGCCCCTCCCCCAGCCGGTGGTGGACCGCCGACACCACGCCCTGGTCGCCCGAGACGTCGATGAACACCGACGGGACCTGGCCGAGGGTGGCGATGTCGTCGTAGGTGACGACGTCGTCGTACATGCCGAGGTCACGGCAGAAGCCGACGTTTCCGGGTGACGTGACACCGATCGTGCGGACCCCCCGGGCGTGCAGGAGGTAGGCGGCCCCCAGGGCCGTCTTGGCCGAGGCACTCGACACGACCACCTGGGCGGCGCCGAAATCGTCGTGGTCGGCCACGAAGTCGTCGATGACGAACGAGGTGAAGAACAGCGGATAGAGGAGCATCTGGATCTCCTCGGCGTCGGCCCGGTACACCGGGTCGGCCGCGCACCTGCGGTAGGTGTTGTACGGACCGGCCAGCACCGAGCGGTGCCCGACGACGTCGCTCACCTCGGTCGCCGACGACCGTCCGGGGACGATCACCAGCTCGGTCGACATGGGCAAGAAGCCGAACAGCCGCTCACCGACGGCGACGTCGGGCGACCGGGTCTCCACCACCTCGGCGAAGCCCCACACCGGCACCCGGCCCCACACCGTGTCGTCGCCCTCGTCCGCCGGGGACGCCGTAAACGCCTCCCAGTACCGGAGCATCTCGCCGATCACGGCGTAGGACACGTTGTTGGACGAGAAGCCGAAGTGGTCCACCCGCAGGCGGGCCCCGCCGGCGACCAGCGGCTCCGGCTCGGCGTCGACCACCCGCCACCGGGTCAGCTCGGTCCGTGCCACCTCGATGTCCATGTGCCGTCCTCTCTCTCACGCCGCCCGTGCCCGCCGTCGGCGACGGTCGACCGTCCCCGGAGCGTCCTCCGTGGGCCAGGTGGTGTCATTTCCCCTGACATCTGTCAAAGTACCTGACAGCAGATACGCTGACAAGCGAGCGATCCCACACCCTCCCCCACCCTGACCGCCGACGCCGCCGCCGAGCTCATCGGCCGCGCCCTGGAACCGGTCCGACCCGGGTGCGGCTCGGTCGGCCTGGAGGTCGAGTGGATCGTGGTCGACCGGTCCGACCCGACCCGTCCGGTGGCCGGGGGCGAGGTCCTGGCCGCCGCCGCCGGGCCCCTGCCCGGTGGCGGCACGGTCGGCGCGGAGCCGGGCGGCCAGCTCGAACTCACCACGGAGCGCCTGCCGGACGCGCGCACGGCCCTCGACGCGGCCGACGCCGACGAGGACGAGCTGCGTCGACGGTTGGCGGTGGCCGGGCTTGTCCTGGTGGCCACCGGCATGGATCCCTGGCGCCTGCCCCGCCGCTCGCTCGACCTGCCCCGGTACCGGGCCATGGAGGCGGCATTCGACGCCCGGGGACCGGCCGGCCGGGTGATGATGTGCTCGACCGCGGCGCTCCAGGTGAACCTCGACTTCGGCGCCGACCCGGTGGCCACCTGCTCCCGCGCCGCACTGGTGGCACCGGTGCTGGCCGCCGCCTTCGCCAACTCGCCGCGGCTCGCCCCCGACGGCACGGTGATCGCCTCGGCCCGGGCGCTGGTGTGGGCGGCCGTCGACCCGGCCCTGGCCTGCTCGGGGGTGGACGATCCGTGGGCACTGGTGTCCACCGGTCTGGCCGACCCCGGGATGCGGGCCGCCGCCGAGGCCCTCCTCGCCCTGGCCGCCGACCTGCTCGGGTCCGGTGCCCCGGGTGACGGGGCGGCCGTCCGGACCTGGGCCGAACACCGGGCCCACGCCGGGTGGTCGCCGACGTCGGCCGATCTACAGTCCGTTCACCACCTCGAACAGGAGACCCACTGATGGAGCCCTACACCCTGTACGCGATGCCCGCCTCGCTCTGGTCGGGCAAGGCCCGCTCCTACCTGCGCAAGCACCGGTTCGACTTCGTCGAACGGGCACCCGGCGACCCCCGGTACAACGAGCACGTCGTCCCCGCCATCGGCCGGTGGATCATCCCGGTGCTCGAGACCCCCGACGGCACGCTCGTGCAGGACACGGTCGACATCATCGACCACCTCGACGCACAGCTGCCACCGGACCGTTCGGCCTACCCGGCCACGCCGGTCCATCGGGCCATCGCCCACCTGCTCGAGCTGTTCGGCGGCGAGGGCCTGTTGCGGCCGGCCATGCACTACCGGTGGGACTTCGACGACACCAACGTGCCGTTTCTGTCGAAGGACTTCACGGCCGCCCTCGTCCTCGGTGCCGACGACGAGACCCGCGCCGGCGTGTTCGCCTTCTCCAGCGACCGGATGCGCTCCGCCACCACGGCCTTCGGGGTCAGCGAGGAGCTGGTGCCCGAGATCGAGCGGTCCTACGAGCAGTTCCTCGACCTGTTCGATGCCCACTTGGCCGGCTCGCCCTACCTGCTCGGGGGCCGGCCGACCATCGGCGACTTCGGGTTCATGGGCCCGCTCTACGCGCACCTGGCCCGGGACCCGTACCCGTCGGTGATGATGAAGCAGCGGGCCCAGCGGGTGTGGCGGTGGGTCGAGCGGATGAACTCGCCGGTACTCGACGCCAGTGAGTACGGCGACGTGTCCGAGACCCTGTTCGCGGACGACGGCGTGCCCGACACCCTGCGGGCGCTGCTCGCCTACATCGGCGACGAGTACCTGAACGAGGCCGTGGACCAGGTCGCCACCGTCGACCGATGGCTGGCCGAGCACCCCGACGCGGCGGAGGGCGAGGTCGTGCTGGGAAAGCCGACCCGCCGGTTCAGCGGGACCACCACGTTCGACTGGCGGGGCCACCCCATGACCGTCGCCGTCGTCCCCTACCGGCTCTTCCTCATCAAGCGCCTGCAGGACGCGGTGGCGGACGCCGGCCCGGCCGACCAGCAGACCGTCCGGACCGTGTTCGCCGAGGCCGGGCTCGACCCGCTCCTCGATGTCCGGCCGCGACGGTGGGTCGTCCGTGCCGACAACCACGAGGTGTGGGGGCCGCTCCAGGAGCCGGTGCTGCCGGCCTGACCGGCCGGGTCGCCCGGGTGGTCAGGAGTCTTTGCCGACCACCCGCTGCTCGAGCCGCGCCATGAGGGTGAGGTCGGGCCGGTCACCGGACAGGCGGGCCAGCTGGCGCAGCCCGGTCGGGCTGGTCACGTTGACCTCGGACAGGTGGCCGTCGATCACGTCGATCCCCACGAACCACAGGCCGTCGGCCCGCAACGACGGGGCCAGCGCGTCGACGATCCGACGATCCCGGTCGTCGAGCTCCACCACCTCGACGGACGCGCCCAGGCCGATGTTGGACCGGAACTCGCCGGGCGCCGGGCGCCGGTTGAGCGACCCGAGTGGCTCGCCGCCGACCAGCAGGATCCGCCGGTCGCCGTCCGACACCCCGGGCAGGAACTGCTGGGCCATGACCGGACGGGTCCCGTCCCCGGTGGCCGCCGCCACCAGTGCCGGCCCGTCGGGATCCCCGGCCGCCAGGCGGACCACCCCCGCACCCCCGTGGCCGTCGAGCGGCTTGAGCACGGCGCCGTCGTGGCGATCGGCGAAGGCCAGCAGGGAGGCGGCCGCTGCGGTCACCACGGTCGGGGGCATCAGCTCGGGGAAGCGGCAGGCGTAGAGCTTCTCGTTCGCCTCGCGCAGACCCCGGGGATCGTTGACCACCAGCGTGGCGTCCCGGGCGAATTCGAGCAGCAGTGTCATCGCCAGGTAGTCGGCGTCCACCGGCGGGTCCGTGCGCACCAGCACGACGTCGGTGGCATCCAGACCCAGGTCGAGGGTAGGACCAGTCACCACCACCGTCGAAGCCGAGATGCCGACAGGTCGGGCCCTGGCCCGCACCTCGCCGTCCACCAGGGAGAGGTCGGCCGCGGTGCAGCACGCCACCCGGTGGCCGCGCACGAGTGCGGCGGCCATCAGGCCGATCGACGTGTCGCCGTCGGGGTCGCACCCCTCCAGCGTATCCATGACGACGAGGATGTCCACGGGTCGGTCAGCCGGTGTCGCCGCGGGCGTTCGCCCGGTGCCGCTCGAACCGCCAAACGAACTCGTCGGTCTGGGCGTCACTCCACGCCACGTGGGTCCAGCCCTCCAGACCCCGACACCGGTCGACGTGTGCGGCCACCCGATCGTCGACCCGCCCGTTGAACCCGAGCCGGACCAGCCCGTCGAGCCGCACCCACACCGGCACCGCCGCCGCCTCGGCCAGGCTGGGTGCGCCACCCGCGAGCCAGGCGCCGTCGTCCAGCCAGTCGCCCATCGCCCCCAGTGCGTCCACGAGTGCGTCGGATGCCCTGGCGATGCGGTCGGGACGCGTGCCGTAGTAGACGCCGATCATCGGACCGAAGACGTTGGCCTCGATCCACGCCGTGCGCTCGCGGACCAGGGCGCGCCCGGCGTCGTCTACCGGCAGGAGCGGCCGCCCGGGCACGCACTCCTCCAGCCACTCGAGGATGGGGAGCGAGTCGGCCCGGTACGCATCGCCCACCCGGACCATGGGGATCTCCCCCTTCGGCGAGTGCTCCACGAATTCGGACGGCACCACGAAGTCCTTCGGGCGCGCCGCGGTGGGCGGGACCTCGACCACGTCGTGGGCGATCCGGCGTTCGGCCAGGGCGAAGGACACCCGCACCGAGTACGGGCAGATCCAGTGCCCGAACAGGGTCACCGGTGGTTGGGCCACGGGCCGAGGTCCGGTCATGCGAACAGCTGCTCGCAGCCCGTGCCGTCGAGCACGGCGTCGACTACCGACCGGGTGCCGGGGTCGAGCGCATCGTGGGCGGCGCGCAGCCAGCCCAGGCACTTGCGCTGGTAGGCGAACGGACCCTGCTGGAACTCATGGCCGTCGATGACGCACACCACCTCGTCGGCACCCGACGCCAGTGCCGCGGCGTTGGCCACCAGGAACGGGGCGTAGGTGCGGCCCACCTCGTGGAGCAGGGCATCCACCGTGTCCGGCACCGAGTCGGCGTCGCTCCATCCGGCGTCGCCCTCGACCGGGAGCCAGCTCAGGTCGTCGGTCACGCCCACCCAGTGCACTACCCGGGACGCCCGGTCGATGGCGACCCGCGCCGACTCCGGGTCCCAGCCGACCAGCTGGCTGAGCTGGCCGAAGATCCCGAGGTCCCCCCGTCCCGGGCGGCTGCCGAGGAGGAAGGGCGTCTGTGCGAGGTGGGCGTCGAACAGGTCGAGCAGACGTTCGTAGGAGCGCTCGATCACCGGACGGTTGGCCTCGGTGCAGCCCACCAGCGCCATCCGGCCTTGCTGCCGGTCGGTGATGTAGGCCGTCGAGCGGGCGAGGAGCTCGGCCGGCATCTGCTCGTCGACGTCGAGGGGCAGGAGCTTGCCCGCCTTGGCCACCGCGTCGGCGTACCACCAGCGGTAGTGGAACATCTGCTTGGTCACCCACTCGTCCCCGTAGTCCTCGAGCAACAGGTCGATGAAGGCCACCACCGGGTCGGTCGGGACCAGGCTGCGCGGGGTGACGAGCCCTTCGAGGCGCATGATCTGAGGAGTGGAGTCGATCATGGCGTCGGGATAGGTCCCGTCCGGCTGCGGAACGCTGATCGCCGGGATGAGTGCCACCGGGGCGGCCGGCAGGTCGTCCCACCGCGAACTGCGCGGCACCCACTCGAAGGGGATGCGCCGGTACCGGAGGACCGCCCGCATCTTCATCGAGTACGGCGAGCCCATGGCCCCGGCGATCCGGACCGGGTGGCCGAACAGGCCGCTGGCGGGGTCGGCGTTCATCTGGAGGTCTCCTCCGAGTAGCTGTTGAAGAGATCGTCCTGGAGCACGTGGCCGGCGGTCGTCGTGGTGACCACCTGCAGCGGGGCGGTGAGCGTCCGGACGTGGTAGCTCCACCCGGCGGGCAGGTGCAGGCGGGATCCGAGTCCGGCCAGGTCGGCCTGGCTGAGCGTAGGGTCCTTCTGCTGGCTCCACGTCTGCATGACGTAATGCGTACCGTCTGCCGCCCACAGCTCGTAGACCTGTCGGCCGGCGACGTAAGTGAACGTCGTCTGACGGTTGACGGCGTGGGGCGTGTAGAGCTGGCCCTGGGCTGCGGTGGCCAGACTGCCGGATCCGGTCAGGCTCCCGAGGGAGAGGGTGGCATCGAGGTACATGGCGATCCCACCGAAGGTCTTGATCGTCTTCGGGGTCCCGCCGACCTTGGCGATCGAGTTCATCAGCCAGAAGCGGGGGCCGTTGAGCAGCGCGGCCAGGGCACCGTTCTGGGCGGCGATGGCCTTCGCGTCGAGCGCCTCCCACTCCGCCGCCGGACAGGCGTTCAGGGGGAAGGAATTGTAGACGTCGGCCACAGGTCCGGCCGGACTGGCGTGCACCAGGAGCACCTCGCAGTACCGCTTGCCGACGATGGACGGTGCGCCGCCCCCCGGTGCCGCAGTCGTCGACGTGGTCGCGCTCGAAGCGGACGAACTCCCGCAGGCGGCCCCGGCCAACGCCAGCAGGGCCAGCGCCACGGCGGCGGCACGTCCGGCCAATGTTCTGTCAGTTCTGGTGTCACCAGTCATGGCGACACCGTATCGCGACGCGGGCCGCGCTTCAGCCCGGTCCGACCCACCGCTCGGCACCGGCCCTGGCCCGGCCGGCACGCAGTACAGTCCGGCACGTCCCCACTCCGCACCCGGCAACCCTGCACCGGCACCACCACCGAACCGAGGACGTCATGACCCCGACACCGCAGCGCACTGCCCTCGACATCGCGCGGGCGGCCACGCTGCGCCCCATCGTGGACGTGGCCGCCGACATGGGGATCGGCGAGGACCTGCTCCAGCCCTACGGGCGTTATGTGGCCAAGGTGTCACTCGACGCCGTCGCCGCCCTGGCCGACCGGCCCCGGGCCAGGTACGTCGTGGTGACCGCGGTGACCCCCACCCCGCTCGGCGAGGGCAAGACGACGACGACCATCGGCCTGTCCCAGGGCATGACGCACATCGGCAAGCGGGCCACGGCGGCGATCCGCCAGTCCTCCATGGGGCCGACCTTCGGCATCAAGGGCGGCGCGGCCGGGGGCGGCTACAGCCAGGCCGCGCCGTTCGAGGCGTTCAATCTGCACCTGACCGGTGACATGCATGCCGTGACGGCCGCCCACAACACCCTGTCCGCCATCGTGGACAACCACCTGTACCACGGCAACGAGCTCGATCTCGACGTGCACAGCATCTCGTGGCGCCGGGTCCTCGACGTCAACGACCGGGCCCTCCGGAACGTCGTGCTGGGCCTGGGTTCCGCCCAGGACGGTGTCCCCCGGCAGTCGGGCTTCGACATCACGGCGGCTTCCGAGGTCATGGCCGTCCTGGCCCTCTCGACGTCCCTGCAGGACATGCGCCGGCGACTGGGCGAGATCGTGGTGGGCTTCGACAACGGCGGACGCCCGGTCACCGCCGAGGCGCTCCGGGGTGCGGGGGCCATGGCGGTGATCATGCGCGACGCCATCAAGCCGAACCTCCTGCAGACCCTCGAGAACACGCCCGTGCTGGTGCACGCCGGCCCCTTCGGCAACATCGCCCACGGCAATTCGTCGGTCGTCGCCGACCGGATCGGCATCCACACCGGTGACTATCTCATCACCGAAGCAGGGTTCGGCGCCGACATGGGCGCCGAGCGCTTCTTCAACATCAAGTGCCGGGTCTCGGGCCTGACGCCGGACGCCGCCGTCGTGGTCACCACGGTGCGCGCCCTCAAGGCCCACTCGGGAGCCCACCGCATCGTCGCGGGCCGACCTCTGCCCCCGGCCCTCCTGACCGAGAATCCCGATGAGGTCCGGGCGGGCGGACCCAACCTGATCAAGCAGATCGAGAACGTCCTGGTCCACGGGGTGACGCCGGTGGTGGCCATCAACGCCTTCCCTGACGACCACCCGAGCGAGTACGACGCCATCCGGGAAATCGCCGCGTCCAAGGGTGTCCGCTGCGCCGTCACCACCCACTTCGCCGACGGTGGCGCCGGGGCGATCGAGCTGGCCCGGGCGGTGGCCGAGGCGGCCGAGGAACCCGGCGCGTTCTCGTTCCTCTACCCGTCGACGGACTCGCTGCGGGACAAGGTGCACGCGGTCGCCACCCGCGTCTACGGAGCCGACGGTGTCGACTACCAGCCGGCGGCCGCCAAACGGATCGACCAGCTCGAGGCCAGTGGCTTCGGCGGACTCTCGGTGTGCATCGCCAAGACCCATCTGTCCATATCCTCGGACCCCGCGCTGAAGGGTGCACCGACCGGGTGGCGACTGCCGGTCCGCGAGGTCCGGCTGTCGGCCGGCGCCGGCTTCGTCTACGCCATCTGCGGCGACATGCGCACGATGCCGGGCCTCGGTTCCCATCCGGCGGCCTTCGACATCGACATCGACGCCGACGGCGAGGTCGTCGGCCTCTACTGACGCCGCCTCCGCCCCTCCCGGTCCGGGGGGGCGAAGCCACCGCCCATCCGTGATCCCCCCGGCCCCGGACGGCTCGCTCAGTGCGGGAACGGCTCGGATGCGGCCGACAGCTCCTCCTCGGCGAGGCGCACGTCCTCGGCGGAACCTGGGGGTCGCGGGGGCGACGCGTCCAGCCCGACGGCGGCCACCAGCGTACCGGCGGCCACGAGGACGGCGGAGATGAGGAACGCCAGCCGGTAGCCGTCGGTGAGGGCGTGCGCCGTGGCGTGCCCGGCTGCCTCGAGGACGTGGGTGCGCCCGGTGGCGATGGCGCTCAGGACGGCGAGACCGAGGGCCGAGGCCATCTGCATCGACACGTTGACGATGCCCGAGCCGAGGCCGGCGTCGCTCACCGGGACGTCGGCCATGGCGATCGACAGGAGCGGGGCGAAGGCAGTTCCGGCCCCGGCGCCGATGAGGAGGAACGCCGGGAGCATCACCGAGCCGTAGCTCGTGCGGGTGCCGAGGGTCGTGAGCAGCAGCAGGCCCAGCGTTCCGGCGAGCATCCCGGGGATGAGCACCCGCTTGTCCCCGAAGCGGGTGACCAACCGGGCGGTCACGCCCGCGGAGAGGATGCCCATGGTGACCGACATCGGGAGGAAGGCCAGCCCCGTCTGGACGGGCGAGTAGCCGACCACGCCCTCGAGGTAGAGGGCTCCCAGGAAGAACGTGGTGAACATGCCGGTCGCCAGCATCCCCCGGATGATGCTGGATCGGGTGAGGGTGCGGATCCGCAGGATGCGTAGCGGCATGATCGGGTTGGCCAGGCGCGATTCCAGGACGAAGAAGGTGACCAGCATGAGGAGCGACGCCCCGCCGGACCCGAGGGTGTGGACCGACCGCCAGCCGAACTGGGTGGCCGTCGAGATGGCGTAGATGCCGAGCATGAGCGAGACCGTGATCAGCAGCGAGCCGGCCACGTCGACGCCTGTGCGGATACCGAGACCGACGTTCTCGGCGATGAGGGCACGCCCGGCGATGAACGTGAACAGACCGATCGGGACGTTGATGAAGAAGATCCAGTGCCAGTTCAGTGCCTGGGTGAGGATCCCGCCTACGAGCAGGCCGATGGAGCCACCACCGACCGCCACGAAGATGTAGGCGCTCATCGCCCGGCTGCGCTCCACCGGGATCGGGAACTCGGTGACGATGATGGCGATGATGGCTGACGCCGAGAATGCGCCGCCGATCCCCTGCACGAACCGGCCCACGATCAGCACGGCCTGGGAGCTGGCCACGCCGCACAGGACCGACGCCGACGTGAACACCACGATGCCGCCGAGGAAGACCTTGCGTCGTCCGATCAGGTCGCCCAGCCGTCCGGCCATCAGGAGGCAGCTCCCGAAGGTGATGAGGAACGCGGTGACGACCCAGGTCAGGCCCGAGGCGCTGAAGTGCAGATCCTTCTGGATGTCGGGCAGGGCGACGTTGACGATCGACGAGTCCAGGGCGTTCATGAACATGGCGAGACACACCACGACGAGCGCCCACCAGCGCTTCCGGTCGGACCGCGGCGCAACCTCGGCGACCGTTGCATCCGCAAGTTCCATCACCCCATCCCACAGGGTGCCGCTCCATCCATCAAATCGCCCCCGGGGGCGAAGGGGCGGTTGATTGCGACCACCGCAAGGGGGTGCAACACTCCGCCGATGAGCCCCGCCTCCCTCCGACCCCCCTCCGGCCACGCACGTTCCTCCCTTGTCCGCTCGGTCCGGCGCCGCCGCAGCGCTGCGGGCGCGGCCCTGATGGCCGGCCTGGTCGCCGGAACCCTGGCCGGATGTTCGTCGTCCCCATCATCCTCGTCGTCCACCACCACCACTGCGGCCCCGGCGACCACCACCACCTGTGACCAGCCCTCGACTCCCCCCGTCGCCCAGCCGGTGGCCGGGTCGGCGACCGACTGGAGCATCACCTCGTTCGACGGCACCGTCATCCGGGCCCACTGGTTCCCGGTCAGCGCCTACGGGTCCGGGGCCTCCCCGGCCCCCCACCCCACCGTGCTCATGGGACCTGGGTGGAGCCTGCCGGGTGACACGGACACCTCCGGACAGGGCATCCTCGGCGGCTCGCCCATCCGGAGCCTGCTCGACGCCGGCTACAACGTCCTCACCTGGGACCCACGCGGCTTCGGCGCGTCGACCGGGGTAGCCGAGGTGGACAGTCCCGGGTACGAGGCCAAGGACGTGAGCGCCCTGATCAGCTGGGTGGCCACCCAGCCCGGCGTGCAGCTCGACCGTCCGGGTGACCCGCGCATGGGCATGGTGGGCGGTTCCTACGGGGGCGGCATCCAGTTCGTCACCGCGGCCAACGACTGCCGGGTGGACGCCATCGTGCCCACCATCGCCTGGAATTCGCTCACCACCAGCCTCGACAAGAACAGCACGGTGAAGACCGGCTGGTCGGGCATCCTCACCAACCTGTCGACCAGTGACCACGTGGCCCCCGAGGTCGTGGACTCCTACCGGTCCGGCGTGGTCCAGGGGGCCACCACGCCGGAGCAGCTGGCCTGGTTCGCCGCGCGGGGTCCCGCCCAGTTCCTGCACCAGGTCCACATCCCCACGCTCATCGTCCAGGGCACGGTCGACACCCTCTTCACCCTCCAGGAGGGAGTTGACAACTACGAGGCGCTCCGCTCCCACGGGGTGACCACCTCGATGCAGTGGTTCTGTGGCGGCCACGGGGTGTGCCTGACCCCGGCCGGAGACGCCGCGGCCACCGGGCAGTCCACACTGGCCTGGCTGAACCGGTACGTGAAGCGCGACACCACGGCCGCCACCGGTCCCGGGTTCAGCTTCGTGGACCAGAACGGCACCAGCTACTCCACTCCCTCCTACCCTCCGGCCCCGGGCGTGCCGTTCACGGCCTCCGGGTCGGGCACGCTCGCCCTGGTGGCGGGCGGTGGGTCGGGACCGCTCCCCGCGACACCCGCCAACCAGCAACTTGGCCCCCTCGTGGCTCCCATCACCCCGGCGCCGGCCACCAACGCCGTCAACGTCCCCGTGCCGTTCCCCCGGGCCGGCGTGGTCGTGGGAGCCCCCCGTCTCGTGCTCACCTACTCGGGCACGGTCCCGGCCGGCACCCGTCCGACCCGGGTCTTCGCCCAGTTGGTCGACAAGCAGACCGGCATCGTGCTCGGGAACCAGGTCACCCCGATCCCCGTCACCCTCGACGGCGCCACCCACACGACCACGGTGCCGCTCGAGATCGTCGCCTACACCGCCGAGCCCAGCTCGCAGGTCGAGCTCCAGCTGGTCGCCACCACCGTGTCCTACGAGCAGCCCCGCCTCGGCGGCTCGGTGCACTTCTCCACCATCGGCCTGTCCCTGCCCGTGGCCCGGACGCTGACACCGGCGACGGCCGGTTGACCCGGGCGCACGTGCCTCAGGTGGCCAGTCCGTCCAGCCAGGCGAGGATGGCGTCGTTCACCGTACCGGGATGGGTCATGTTGGCGGCATGGGTGCCTCCCTCGATCACCGCCACACCGGCCGAACCGGCGAGTCCGGCCGCGAGGGCTTCGGCCTTGTCCATCGAGATCGAGGCATCGGCCGTCCCGTGGACGACGAGCGCCGGGACGGTGATCTCCCCCAGACGGTCGGCGATGCTCTCCCGCTCGAGCAGCGCACGTCCCGGATTGCGCAGCGACTCGGCCGGTCGCGACCTCCAGACCTCGGTCCACGTGGCCGACAGGTCGTCGTCGCCGATGATCAGCGCCGCACTGGCGTCAGCCACTTCGTCGGACGGGCCGTTCGCCACCCAGTCGTCGATCATCGACTGGTAGAGCGGGATCACCTCGGCGTCCTCGGGTCCGGCCTGGGTGTCGAGCAGGATGAGTCCGCGCACCCGATCGGAGTCGAGGAGGGCGACCCGCAGGGCGACGAATCCGCCCTGGGACATCCCTCCGACGACGGCCCGCTCGATGCCCAGGTGGTCGAGCAGGCCCACGAGGTCCTCGGCCAGGTCCCAGTAGCTGAACGGCTCGCCGTCGTAGACCGTGGCCCCGAATCCCCTGCTGTCCCACGTGATCACCCGATAGTCGTCGCGCAGGACAGCCACCTGTTCGTCGAACATTGTCCGGTCCATGAGGAACCCGTGCCCGAGCACGATGACCGGACCGTCACCCCCCGTGTCGTCGTAGGCGATGGTGGCCCCGTTGACCGTCGCCGTGGCCCCGACCACCTCGGATGCCGCCATGTGCACTCCCCCGTCCCTGCGTCTGATCCCCACGTCCCTCCACCAGGGCCGTCCGCGGAGTGTACGGGGCCCCGGGGTCCGGGTCGACCCGACCCGCGACCGAGGGCGCTGACCGCTGGTTAGCGCGGGGCCCGGGGCAGGCCGAGTCCGATCCAGGCGATGATGTCCCGCTGGATCTCGTTGGTCCCGCCCCCGAACGTGAAGATCGTCTGTCCCCGGGCACGGTTCTCCAGGCGCCCCTGCAGCACCGCTCCCGGCGAACCCGCCACCAGGTAACCGGCCTGGCCCACGATCTCGAGGAGCAGCCGGTAGGCCTCCAGGGCGAACTCACTTCCGTAGACCTTCGTGGCCGACGCGTCCGCCGGGTTCAGGCCCTTGTCGGCGGCCCACGCCACCTTCCAGTTGATGAGCTTCAGGTACTCGGCCCGGGCCCACAGGCGCGCCAGGTGCAGCTGGACCCATTCCTGGTCGACGACTCGGCGTCCGTCGGCCAGCCGGGTCTCCTGGGCCCAGGCCCGTACCTCGGCGATACTGCGCAAGATGCCCGACACGGGGCAGATGGCCACCCGCTCGAAGTTGAGCTGGTTGGTGATCAGCGCCCATCCGGCGTTCTCCTCGCCCACCAGATCGGCCGCCGGCACCCGCACGTCCTCGTAGTAGGTGGAGCTGGTGAACTCGCCGGCCATGGTGCGCAGCGGGGTCCAGCTGAACCCCGGGGTGTCGACCGGGACGATGAACACCGAGAGGCCCTTGTGCTTCGGGGCGTCCGGATCGGTGCGGGCCGCCAACCACACGTAGTCGGCGTACTGGATGGCGCTGGTGTAGAGCTTCTCGCCGTTGATGACGTACTCGTCGCCGTCACGCACAGCCCGCGTCTGCAGCGACGCCAGGTCGGTACCGGCACCCGGCTCGGTGTAGCCGATGGAGAAGTGGACCTCGCCCCGCAGGATGGCGGGCAGGAAGCGCTCCCGTTGCTCGTCGGTGCCGAGCTGCATGATCGCCGGACCCACACTGTTGAGGGTCAGGAGCGGAAGGGGCACCCCGGCCCAGTGGGACTCCTCCACGAAGATCATCTGGTCGACGGGCCCCCGCCCGTGGCCGCCGTACTCGGTGGGCCAACCGATACCGAGCCAGCCGTCGGCACCCATCTGCTTGATGGCGGTGACGTAGTCCGGCCGACCGTCGTCGAGCGAGGTCGCCCGGGCCAGATCGGCGAAGTAGGCGCGCAGCGTCGCCTGCAGCTCGAGCTGCTCGTCGGTCAGGGCGAGACGCACCGGGGGGCTCCCATGCCGTTGGACGTTACCAACCAGGACGACGTGGGGTACCGTCCCTTCCCATGACCGACTCCCCCGCTCCCACTCCCGTCGACCAGCTGTTCCGCGTGGCCGGCAAGACCGTCGTCGTGACCGGGGGCTCCCGGGGCATCGGCCGGATGATCGCCGGAGGGTTCGTGGCCGGCGGTGCCGACGTGGTCATCGCCTCCCGCAAGGCCGATGCCGTGGAGGAGACGGTGGACGAGCTGTCCGCGTTCGGCTCGATCCGTGGACTCGCGGCCGACCTCTCCACCGAGGAAGGGGCCCGTGCGTTCGCCGGTGCCGTAGGCGCAGACCACGACCGGGTGCACGTGCTGGTCAACAACGCCGGGGCCACCTGGGGTGCGCCCCTGGTCGACCACGACACCGCGTCGTGGGATCGCGTCCTCAACCTCAACGTCCAGGGCGTGTTCCACACCACCAAGTTCTTCCTGCCGCTGCTCGAGGCGGCGTCCACACCCGACGACCCGGCACGGGTGATCAACATCGGCTCCATCGACGGCATCCACGTGCCCGTGCTCGAGTCGTACTCGTACTCGTCGTCCAAGGCCGCGGTACACCAGCTCACCCGCCACCTGGCCCGCCACCTGGCCCCGTCGATCACGGTGAACGCGGTCGCCCCCGGGCCCTTCGAGTCCAAGATGATGGCGGCCACCCTCGACGCCTTCGGCGAGCAGATCGCCGCCAGCGCCCCGCTCCAGCGGATCGGACGACCGGACGATATGGCGGGTGTGGCCCTCTTCCTGGCGTCGCGAGCCGGCGCCTACCTCACCGGGGCGGTCATCCCGGTGGACGGCGGAATCGCCACCGTCGGCTGAGTCCGCCGTCCGCCGACCGCGGAGGCCGGCCGATCACCCGGATAGAAAAGCCACCTTGCGTGATACTGTGGCCACTCTGAGTGTGACAATCACGTCACCGACGCGTGCGAGGGGCCGGGGATGCGAACACGACGGAACAGCTGGGCGGCCTTGGTCGTGACGGCCGGCACCCTGATGGGACTCGTGCTCGTCCCCGGAACCGCCCCTCCTGCCTCTGCCGCCGGTCCCACGCACGAGTCGGTGCTGCCCTCGGCGGTCCCGGACAACTTCTGGCTCGTGACCCCGTCCGGTGCGGTCGAGCCCTACGGCGTTCCGTCCTACGGGGCCCCGACCGGTCCCCTCAACCAGCCGATGGTGGCGGCCACCACCGACCGGAACGGGGCCGGCTACTGGCTGGTGGCCTCCGACGGCGGCATCTTCGCCTACGGCGACACCCACTTCTACGGCTCCACCGGCAACATCCGCCTCAACCAGCCCATCGTCGGCCTGACCCCGACCCCGGACGAGAAGGGCTACTGGATGGTCGCCCGTGACGGCGGCATCTTCGCCTACGGCGACGCCCAATTCTTCGGCTCCACCGGCAACATCCGCCTCAACCAGCCCATCGTCGCCATGACGGCGACGCCCGACGGCATGGGGTATTGGCTGGTGGCCGCCGACGGAGGCATCTTCGCCTTCGGCGACGCCGTCTTCCAGGGCTCGACCGGTGCCCTGGCCCTGCGTGCGCCGATCGTCGGCATGGCCCGAACCACCGACGGCCGGGGCTACTGGCTGGTGGCCGCCGACGGCGGGGTCTTCAACTTCGGCGACGCCGCCTTCCACGGCTCCGCGGCCGGCAGTGCCTGGGAGCCGGTCCAACGTATCGTCCCCAACAGCGACGGGAGCGGCTACTGGATCGTGCAGCAGAACGGAACGGCCCAGGCGTTCGGGACGTCCGCCGCGCAGACGCTGCCCGCCCAGGCCCTCGTGTTCGATCCGATCACGCCGGGTGACCGGGCCGTGCTCTTCGCCTTCCAGCAGCTCGGCAAGCCCTACATCTGGGGCGGCAACGGACCGGTGGGCTACGACTGCTCCGGTCTGGCCCTGGCCTCGTGGGAGCACGGTGCGGGCGTCGGCTTCGCCCGGGTGGCCAACGACCAGTACCACACGGCCGGGACGCCGGTCACGCCGAGCCAGTTGGAAGCGGGCGACCTCGTCTTCTGGGGGACGAACGCCGCCGACTGGACGACGGTCTACCACACGGCCATCTACGTCGGCGGGAACCGGATCGTCGAGGCCACCGGGGACCACGTCCAGCTCAACGACCTCGGCCAGTGGGGCATGGGCGATCTCATGCCCAACGGCCGCCGCCCCTGAGCGGAGGCCGAGCTGGCCCTGAGCCTCCGCTGCCCGCGAGCGCTGGCCGGCCACGCCTCGGGAACCCGCTCAGGCCATCGACAGCCGGCTGCCGAGGTCCCAGTCCGAGATCGACAGGGGCAGGTACTCCCCGATGACCGTGGGGGCGCACGGCCGGCCGTAGAGGAAGCCCTGGGCCAGGTTGCAGCCCAGCTCGGCGAGCTCGAAGGCCTGACCCGGGCGCTCGATGCCCTCGGCCACGACACCGAGGCCGAGGGTCCGGCCGAGGGCCACGATGGCCTTGACGATGGCCCGGTCGTCGGTGCCGTCCTCGTCGAGCTGTTCGACGAAGCTCCGATCGATCTTGAGGGCCTCGACGGGCAGCCGCTTCAGGTAGCTCAGCGACGAGTAGCCCGTGCCGAAGTCGTCGATGGACAGGTGGACTCCGAGGGATCGCAGTGACTGGAGGATGTCGATGGCCGCCGCCGGGTTCCGCAGGAGCGCCCCTTCGGTGATCTCCAGCCACAGCTTGTCGGCCGGGAAGCCCGTGGCACGCAGCACGTCGGCGACCTCCTCGGTGAACCCGGGCTCGGACAGCTGCTGGGGGGAGATGTTCACCGACATCGCCGGGATCGGACCGGTGATGTCTGCCGCGGCACGTGCCACCGTCCAGGCCGCACCCTGCCGGCAGGCCTCGCGCAGCACCCAGGCACCGAGCTGGACCATGAGTCCGCACTCCTCGGCCAACTCGATGAACTCCCCCGGTGGCACCATCCCTCGCTCGGGGTGTTCCCACCGCACCAGCGCCTCGGTGCCGACGAGGCGCAGATCGTCGAGGTCGACGAAGGGCTGGTAGTGCAGCACGAGCTGCTCGTCGAGGATGGCGCGGTGCAGCTCGTTGGACATCCTCAGGGCCCGTGAGGCGTCCCCGTCACCGGCGTCCTCGTAGATCACGAACCGCCCGGGCCCGAGGTGCTTCGCCTGGTACATGGCGATGTCAGCGCTCCGCAGCAGGACCGACGGCGCCATCGACCCCGAGGTCGACAGCGCCACCCCGATGCTCAGCGACACGAACTGCTCGAAGTCGGGTTCGACCACCGGGGTGGCGATGGCCTGACGGAGCCGTCCGACCAATTCGGTCAACTCGCGCTCATCGGCGACCTCGCACAGCACGGTGAACTCGTCACCGCCGAACCGGGCCAGCACGTCGTCCGAGCGCAACGCCCGCTGGAGCCGCTGGCCGACGCGCTTCAGCAGGCGGTCGCCCGCGTCGTGGCCGATCCCGTCGTTGACCAGCTTGAACCGGTCGAGATCGAGGAACATCAGGGCCACGTGGTTGCCGGCCGACTCGGCCCGGTGGAGCGCCTGCTCCAGGCGCTCCATGAACAGCGCCCGGTTGGGCAGACCGGTCAGGGGGTCGGTGACGGCGATCAGCGCCAGCTCCTCCCGCAGGGCCCGACGCTCGGTCACGTCCTCGATCTGTCCGATGAGGAACAGCGGTGACCCCCGGGCGTCCCGCACGACGGACCCGTTGACCGACACCCACACGACGTGACCGTCGGGATGGACGTAGCGCTGCTCGAACTGGAGGCGGTCGATCTCCCCGGACAGCAGGCGACCCATGAGGACCTCCGTGGCGGCGACGTCGTCGGGGTGGGTCAGCGATCGCATCTCCATGCCGACCAGGTCCTCGGGATCCCGACCCACGATCTCGCCGAAGGACCGGTTGACCTCGATCAACCGACCGTCCGTGCCGAGCTTCGAGATGCCGATCGGTGCCCCGTCGAAGAGCTGGCGGACACTCTGCTCGCGCTCGGCGATGCCTTCGGTGGCCTCGGCGAGCCGGCTCATGCCCCAGGAGGCCGTCTCGGCCAGCAGCAGGCAGATCGGGATGACGAACAGTGCGGAAGCGAGGCCGACCGCGACCAGATCACCTCCGGTGGCCGCCACGGGCAACAGGTAGGCGGCGACGAGCAGCGGGGCCATCCTCACCGCGGTCCAGCGTCGCTGGGTGAGGCCGATGAGCACGAAGACGACGACGAAGGTGACCGAGTAGTCGAAGCCGTCGCTGTCGGCGAAGACATAGCCCAGGTCCACCGCCACCAGGGCGAACGGCACCATCCACAAGACCGTCCAGCGGGGCAGCCGCGCCCACGGGGTCCACCAGGAGGCGATCCCGGCGGCCGCGGTGAAGCCACCGACGAGCAGGACCGAGCTCCGGGAGTTGGAACCGGGCACCGCCAGCTCCGAGGCCAGCACCAGGATGCTCCCGACGATGAGCGCCAGGGTCGCGATGCGGCCGATCACGACGCGGTTCAGCGAACCGTCCGCTTCCTTCGTCACCGTGTCCGCCGCCGAGAGCCAGTCCACGGGATTCCATCGACCGGACCTCCTGGTCGCTTGAGCGATTCCCGTGCGGGTGCACAACGGTGCGACGGGCCCGTCCGCGGCGTGGCCGGCTCCGGGGACAGGCTGTACCGTGCCTCTGTCGGCCGCATCCGGCAACCCACCCACGAGGAGACGCCCCATGAGTCCCTATCCCTACGTCGACCGGGTCCCCGTCCACCGAGCCCTGCCCGAACGGGGCCTGGCCCGGGACGAGGTGCTCGGCATCCTGCGGGGGATGGCCACCGACGAGGACCGCACCTGGGAGACCGGGAAGTGCTCGGGCACCATGTACTGCGGCGACCACGACCACTACGCCTTCCTGAACCAGGCCTTCTCGCTGTTCTCCCACGTCAACGTGCTCCAGCGCGACATGTGCCCGAGCGCCACCCGGTTCGAGTCCGAGATCATCGCCATGACCCTCGACCTCCTGCACGCCGAGGCGATCAGCGGGTCCGAGCCCGTCGGTCTCGTCTCCTCCGGGGGCACCGGCAGCATCTGCCATGCCGTCCTCGCCTACCGCGACCACGCGGCGGCCACCCGCGGCACCGTCCGCCCGAACCTCATCAAGCCCGAGACTGCCCACCCCGCCTTCGACAAGGCCTGCCACCTGTTCGGGGTCGAGCTCCGGGTGGCCCCCGTCGACCCGGTCACGACCGAGGTGGACACCGACTGGGTGGCCGGCGCGGTCGACGACCAGACCGTGGCCCTCGTGGGCTCGGCGTGCAACTACGGCTACGGGACGGTCGATCCCATCAGCGCGCTCTCGGACATCGCCCTCGAACGGGGTGTCGGTCTCCACGTCGACGGCTGCCTGGGCGGGTGGATCCTGCCCTTCGGCCAGGAGCTCGGCTACGACATCCCGCTCTTCGACTTCCGTGTCCCCGGGGTCACCTCCATCTCGGCCGACACGCACAAGTACGGGTACGCCCTGAAGGGGACGTCCGTGCTCTCCTTCCGGGACAAGGCGTTGCGCAACGCCCAGTACTTCTTCAACACCGGATGGAGCGGCGGCAAGTACTGCTCACCGGGCATGGACGGCTCGCGTTCGGGCGGGCTGCTGGCCGCCACCTGGGCGTCGATGATCCAGCTGGGGCGGGACGGCTACCGCGGCTACGCCGAACAGATCTTCGCCACCTCGGCGGCCATGCAGGCGGCGGTGCGGAGTCACGCGGAGCTGCGGATCCTCGGCAGCCCGTCCTTCCTGTTCAGCTTCACCTCCGACGAGTTCGACGTCTACCACGTGAACGACTTCCTCCGACTGCGCGGCTGGCGCCTCAACGGCCAGCAGTACCCGAACGCGCTCCACATGGCCGTCACCCGTCCCCAGACCCAGCCCGGGTTGGCCGAAGCCTTCGCCACCGACCTGGCCGAGGCGGTCGCCTACGCCAACGAGCACGCCGCCGACACCCCGAAGTCCAGTGCCGTGTACGGCGGGGTCGCCGGCGGCCTCACCGACGAGGCGGACGACTTCATCCGCGCGGTGATGGCCGACATGATGGACAGCCAGCAGGCCATACCGGCCGACGCCTGATCGACCGGTGCGGCCGCCGGTCCGACCCCGCAGGCAGGAGTGCTCCTAGGGTGACCGGAACGACGGAGCGAGGAGAGCCATGAAGGCAGCGGTGTACTACGAGACGGGCGGACCCGACGTGTTCCGGTACGAGGACGTGCCGGACCCGGTCGCCGGGCCGGGCGAGGTGCTCCTGCGGGTGGAGGCGGTCAGCATCGAGGGCGGTGACACCCTCAACCGACTCGGCGGGGCGCTGACGAGCCTCCCCCACGTCGTGGGCTACCAGGCGGCGGGCGTGGTCCTCGAGGTCGGTGACGGTGTCGACGACGTGGCCCCCGGCGACCGGGTGGTCACCGTGGGCGTGGACGGGTCGCACGCCGAACTCCGGGTGGTGGGGCGGAGCTTCTGTTGGCCGATACCCGACGGGGTACCGACCGACGAGGCGGCCTGCGTACCCGTGCCGTTCGGGACGGCCGACGATGCACTGTTCGAGTTCGGCCGGCTCCAGGCCGGCGAGACCGCGCTCATCCACGCCGGTGCCAGCGGCGTCGGCATCGCCGCCATCCAGCTGGCCAAGCGGGCCGGTGCCCGCGTGCTGGCCACCGCATCGAGCACCGAACGTCTGGACCGCCTCACCGCCCTGGGTCTCGACGACGGCATCGACTACCGGACCGCCGACTTCGTCGAGGCGGTGCGGGACCTGACCGCCGGACGCGGAGCCGACGTCATCGTGGACTCGGTCGGTGGGTCGAATCTCCAGCGGAGTCTGCACTGCCTGGCCTACCGGGGCCGGTGCGTGACCTTCGGCGATGCGGGCCGCGAGGCTCCCTCGACCCTCGACGTCTCCAGCATGCGGTCCCAGAACCAGACCCTGGTCGGCTATTTCCTCGGTGCCGAGCTGTTCCTCGGCACCCGGGCCCACGCCATGATCGCCGGGCACCTCGCCGACATCGCCGCCGGCGAGCTCTCGGTGGTCATCGACCGGCGGTTCGCGCTCGAGGAGGCCGGGGAGGCCCACGCCTACATCGAGAGCCGGCAGGCGTTCGGCCGGGTCCTGCTCCTCCCGTGATCGTCCGCCCGGCCGTCCCCGAGGACGTTGACACCCTGGTCGAGCTGATCGGCGACCTGGCCACCTACGAACGCGAACCCGACGCCGTCGAAGTCGACCCGCCGATGCTGCGCGACGCCCTCTTCGCCGGCTCCCCCCTGGTCTTCGCCAACGTGGCCGACGACGGGGGCACCGTGATCGGCATGACGATCTACTTCCGCAACTTCTCCACTTGGACGGGCCGGCTGGGTATCTACCTGGAGGACTTCTACGTCCGCCCGGAGGCGCGTGGCCGTGGAGTGGGCCGAGCGCTCCTGGCCGCACTGGTCGACGAGGCCCGGGCCCATGGCTACGCCCGTATCGACTGGTCCGTCCTGAACTGGAACGAGTCGGCCATCCGCTTCTACCGGTCCGTCGGCGCCCGGCCCCTGTCCGACTGGACGGGTTACCGGCTCGACGCCGATGCCCTCACGTCGTTCAGCCCGGACCGGGACGCACCACCCGGGTCAGTCGCACCGGAGCCCCGCTGAGCGGACTCAGATGGTGAAGGCCAGGTGGGTGACGAGTCGGAGGCCGAGTTCGCGGTCGCCCGTGAAGCGCACCCTGTCCTCGGGGGCCACTCCGGCGTCGCGGCGGCCTCCGGTGAGGCGGAGGAACTGCATGGACGGCAGCTCGATGCCCACCGTGACGGGCCCGTCGAGTGCCTCGACCACGGCGGCCCGCCCGTCGATCTGGACGAAGTAGGTACGGGCCGCGGGTCCGACCAGGTCGATCCGGACCCGGGACCCGTCGGGAAGGGCAGCCTTGCGTCCCACGATGTACCCGAGACCGGTGGCGACCTCGTCGAGCGACGAGGCCAGGTCCTCGGGTGTCTCCCGGGCGGGCAGGCCGAGTGCGAGGCGCATGTCCTGCTCATGGAGGTAGCAGTCGAAGTGCCGGATGCGCATGAACCGCCCGTAGGTCTCGTCCTTCCCCACCGGGGTCCACGACGCGGCGTCGAAGTCGGCCTGGTCCATGGCGTCGAGAACGGCCAGCCGGCGGTCCGACACGTCCACCCAGCGGGCCACCATCAGCTCTCCCGAGAGTCCACGGCTGGACTCGACCCACAGCTCGTTGGCCTCGCCGATCGGATTGCGCAGGTGCTCGAGGTGGGAGACGTCGACCTCGGGGGCCGGCTCACCGAGGAGCCCCGCCTCCACCCCGCTCACATGGCTGAGCACGTCGCGCACGGTCCAACCCGGGAGGCACGTCGGCGTGTCCCACTGGACCTCGTCGAGGGACACACCGAGTTCGGTCAACGACCGGAACTCGGCACGCAGGAGGTCCACGGTCGCCTGCTTGTCCACGATGGTCGGCATGGCACAACCGTAGCGGCACCGTGCCCCGGGCTCCCGCCCCCGTCCGGCGTCAGTCGCCGGCCCAGCAGCCCCCGTCCGGCGTCAGTCGCCGGCCCAGCAGCCCCCGTCCGGCGTCAGTCGCCGGCCCAGCAGCCCCCGTCCGGCGTCAGTCGCCGGCCCAGCAGCCCAGGATCACGTCGGCCACGGTGACCGCCACCGATCCCGCACTCGTGGGTGGCACCCCGAACTGGGGCGGCAGACCGGAGTTGTCCACCACGAGCACCTTCCAGTCCTTGCGCACCACGACGGATCCGTTCGGAGTCTGGAACGCCGCCTGACCGAGCGAGGCCAGCGGACGGGACTTCCCCAGCTTGGCGGCCAGGGAGTCGAAGAAGGCGTACGTCTCGCTCCAACCCGACAGCTCCTTGACCGACAGGTCGAACGAACCGTGCGGCGACGAAGAGGGATAGTCGTAGGTACAGGAGTACAGATGGGTGTCGACCGCCCACGTGGGCTTCGACACCCGGGCCGTCTCGCCGAGCGCCGAGTTCATCTCGGTCTGGGCCTCGGACGAGCACACCTGGACCGAGATGGCCGACGGCTGCGGTCCCGCCGGCCTGGGCACGGTCGTCGTCGGTCCGCCCGTCGTCGTCGCCCCGGAACACGCGGTGGCCACCAGGCCGGCCGCCAGCAGGACGGCCACGGATCTGCCGTGCACAGGGCGAGGGTAGCAGCGCGCACCAATGCTCCTCCGTCGCCCCGATCCGCCGGGGCACCCGTGACCGACCGTCACCGGTGGCCCGTCAGCTGCCCGGCGGCTCCAGTACCCCGACCATCTCGACGTGCTCGGTCATCGGGAACAGGTCGAAGGCCCGGAGCGAGCGGAGCGACCAGCCGGCCTCCAACGCCACCTCGAGGTCGCGGGCGAACGGCGCGGGCTCGCAGGACACGTAGGCCAACCGACGGGGCGGCGGGTCGAGGGCCACCAGGGCCGCCATGACAGCGGTCCCGGCACCCGGGCGGGCCGGGTCGAGCACCACGAGGTCCGGGCGACCGAGACGTCGGGACACTAGTGCCGGGCTGACGTCGGACCGGATGATCTCGACCTGCGCCAGGCCGGCGGTGTTGCGCTTCAGGTCGGCGACGGCCGGACCACTGCGCTCGACCGCCACCACCACGCCCGCGGGACCGACCACCCGGGCCAGCGCCACGGTGAACAGTCCCGCCCCGGAGTACAGGTCGGCGACACGTTCGCCGACCCGCGGTGCCAGTCCCTCGAGGACCACCTCCGTGAGCACCCGGCCCGCCGACGGGTGGACCTGCCAGAACACGCCGGGCCCGACGGCGAACCGGTTCCCGTCCACGGTGAATTCCACGTGATCTGGCGTCCGCAGCGTCCGCCCCTTCCACACCAGTCCCACGTCGGCACCGGGCAGCTCGGCCAGGCGCTCCTTGCCGGTCTCGACACGGACGACCGGCACACCACCGTCCGGGGAGGCGACGACCTCGAGCTGACGTGCCCCCCGCCACGGGACGGAACCGAGGTCCGCGTCGTTGATGGCGTCGAGTGCGATGGGGCATCGCTCCACGTACTCGATGTCGTGGCTGCGGTGGCGGCGGAGGCCGATCCCTCCGTCCGGGTCCACGGCGAAGGACATCCGGGTGCGCCACCCGAGTCCGTCGGGCACACCGTCCACCACCTCCACCTCGACCCGCAGGTCGATCCCGGCGAGTCGGGTCAGCTGCTCCGCCACCAGGTCCTCCTTCAGGCGACGCTGAGCGGGGAGGGAGACGTGCTGGAAGTCGCACCCCCCACACCGGTCGGGGCCGGCGTGCGGGCAGGGGGCATCGACCCGCTCCGGCGAAGCCTCCACGATCTCGACGGCGTCGGCCCGCAGGAACGTGGAGGTCTCGGACGTGACCCGGACCCGGACCCGCTCACCGGGCAGGCTGTGGCGGACGAACACCACCCGACCGTCCGGCCCCCGGGCCACACAACCCCCTCCGGCGGCAACGGCCCCGACCTCGACCTCGAAGACGTCACCCGGTGCGGACGGAGTGGTGGCCATGGCCCGGTTCTTAGCACCCGTGGGCCCGCCGCAGACACCCCGGGTGGATCGCCGATCGACACCGGCACCATCCGGACGTCGGCGGTACGGTGTCCCGGACCGCGCCGCCACCGGGTGGCGCCCGTTGCACCAGGAGGCAGCACGTGGACATCGACGAGGCGCTCTACACCACCCGGGCCATGCGCCGGGTGAAGCCCGATCCGGTCCCCCTGGGCGTGCAGGCGAAGATCCTCGACGCCGCCATTCGGGCACCCTCGGGCGGCAACACCCAGAACTGGCGGTTCCTGCTCGTCGACGACAAGGACGTCATCGGCCGCATCGCCCCCCTGTACCAGCACGCCATCGGCGAACTCTGGGAGACCGTCTACGCCGACCGCATCGCCGCGGCGCACGCCGACCCCGACGCAGCCGAGAGTGCGCAGATGCTCAAGGTCCAGTCGTCGGCCCAGTGGCTGGCCGACCACTTCGCCGAGGTGCCGCTGTTCCTGTTCGCCTTCATCCAGGGCGATCCCACGGGCGGGTCGATCTACCCGGCGGTCTGGAGCGCCCAGCTGGCCGCCCGCGCCCAGGGGGTGGGGAGCTCGATCACTGCGGTGCTCGGGTTCTGGCATCCCGACGAGACGTTCGAGATCCTCGGCGTGCCCACCGACGAGCAGTGGATCATGGCCTGCTGCGTGAGCTTCGGCTACCCGACCGGCCGTTGGGGCGTGGCCAGGCGCCAACCGGTCCAGGACGTCTCCTTCCGCAACCGCTGGGGCAGTCCCATCGGGTTCACGGTGGACGAGCCGCTCTGGTCCCCCGGGGCCGACTGAATCGTCCCCGGGACCGCCAAGGCAGGCCTCGCGGAGGGAGCCGGCAAACCCGCTGGTCAACGGACCGCTGCTACAGTCATCGGCCAGAGTCACGCGGCTGTAGCTCAATGGTAGAGCCTCTGATTTCCAATCAGATGACGCGGGTTCGATTCCCGTCAGCCGCTCCACCGTCACCGCCGACGCGCCAGGTTCCCGGATCCCCGGGGTGATCCGTCGGCCCACGGACGGCCGGCGGTAGGTTCTCGCCGATGACCTACGACGGCAAGGCGGACGCCCCCTCAGCTCCCACCGACCGCCGCGCCGCGTCACCCGTGCTGCTGCTGCTGGCCGCCAGCCAGTTCCTCATGACCCTCGACAGCTCCGTCATGAACGTCTCGATCCAGTCGGTGGCCAACGACCTCGGTACCACCGTCACCGGGATCCAGACGGCCATCACCCTCTACACACTGGTCATGGCGGCCTTCATGATCACCGGCGGGAAGATCGGCGCCCTCGTCGGACGCCGACGGGCCTTCACCCTCGGGCTCGTCGTCTACGCCAGTGGGTCGCTGGTCACGTCCGTCGCACCCAATCTGACCGTGCTCATCGTGGGCTGGTCCGTCCTGGAGGGCCTCGGGGCGGCACTGATCATGCCGGCCATCGTGGCGCTCGTGGCCGGGAACGTGCCCCAGGAGCGGCGGGCCGCCGCCTACGGACTCATCGCCGCCGCGGGCGCCGTCGCGGTGGCCGCCGGACCGCTGATCGGAGGAGCGGTCACCACCTTCGCCTCGTGGCGGTGGGTGTTCGTCGGCGAGGTGGTCATCGTCGCCGTCATCCTGTGCTTCGTGCGGGTCATCCACGACGCAGCTCCCGAGCAGCGCGCCGCGTTCGACGGGATCGGGGCCGTGCTGTCGGTGCTCGGCCTCGGCCTCACCGTCTACGCCGTCCTCCGGTCCGGCACCTGGGGCTGGGTCCGCCCGACCGCCACTGCCCCGGCCGTCGCCGGCGTGTCGCTGGTCTTCTGGTTCCTCGTGGCGGGCCTGCTGCTCCTCGGTGCGCTCGTCGAGTGGGAGGCCCGTCGGGAGCGCAGCGGCCGCGAGCCGCTCTTCCCCCCGTCGATGTTCGCCAGCCGTCAGATGACCGGCGGACTGGTGCTGTTCTTCTTCCAGTTCCTCATCCAGGCCGGGGTCTTCTTCACGATCCCGCTGTTCTTGTCGGTGGTCCTCGGACTGAACGCTCTGCAGACCGGCGTACGGTTGCTGCCCCTGTCGCTCGCCCTGCTGGCCTCGGCACTGCTCGTACCCCGGCTCGCCCCCCGGGCGTCCCCGCGTCTGGTCGTGCGCATCGGGCTCGCATCCATGTTGGCCGGCACCCTGGTGCTCGTGGCCGGCCTCGATCCGGGTGCCGGCGCCCAGGTGGTGCTGATCCCCATGGCTCTGCTCGGCCTCGGGATCGGTGCGCTCGCCTCCCAGCTCGGCGCCGTCACGGTCTCGGCCTTCCCCGATTCGAGGAGCGCCGAGATCGGCGGCCTGCAGAACACCTTCACCAACTTCGGCGCGTCCCTCGGGACGGCCCTGGTCGGTGCCGTGCTCATCGGCAGTCTGACCACCACCTTCCTGACCGGGGTCGCCCGCAATCCGGCCGTGCCCGCGTCCGTGTCCGCCCAGGCCTCGGTCTCCCTCGAGTCCGGCATCCCGTTCATCTCGGATGCGGAGCTGAAGCAACGTCTCACCACCACGTCCCTCGATCCGTCCGCCCAGGACGCCATCGTCGCCGAGAACGCCAACGCCCGGCTGACCGGCCTGCGCACCGCCCTCTCGGTGGTCGCCCTCATCATCGTCCTGGCCCTGTTCCTCGCCCGATTGCTGCCCGACGCGGCCATCGGTGCGGCCGAGTCGGACACCAAGGACCCGGCCGAGCGGGCGGCCTCACCTCCCGCCACGACCTGACCGCAGCCATCCGGGCGTGGCACCCCCCGTTGCTACGCGGGCCGAGGCGTCCGCGCGATCCGGAGTCGCCGCTGAAGCTCCGAAGGCGGTCAAGCTCGGCGCCGGAAGCGCCGATACCCCATCCGTGAGGTTCGATCTCCTACACCCCACACCCCGCCAGCTGCGCGACGGTGTGACCTGCGGACTGATCGCGGAGTCGATCATGATCCCGATCCTGTTGACGGTCACGTTCCTCGACCACCAGCAGGTGCGATGGGGCTACTTCGTGGGCGCCCTGGCCTGCATCCTCGTATCCATCGGCTTCCAGTTCGTCTACGCGGCGGTCACCCGGGGAGCAGCCAGCGTCGAGGCCCAGGCCAACTCCTGGTTCATCATCGCCTGCCTGGCCCTGGCCGGTCTCGCCTGCATCGAACTGTCGACGGCCACGCCCGCCGCGCTCTACACGCCGGCCATGCTGGTCGGTGTCATCTTCGTCGCCATCGTCGGCGACCGCCGGATGCAGTTGGTCATCGACATCTTCGCCCTCTCCCTCATCGCCGTCATCGGGTGGGTCCAGGGCCTTCGGGGTGCCGAGTTCGGTGTGTCGATGTTCATCTACGCCTCCACCATCGCCGTGGTCAACTTCATCTGCGCCCGCACCGTCGGCTCGCTCACCGAGCAGATCAATTTCTCCTTGGCCCTGGACTCGCTCAACGACGCGTTCGACGCCGTGGGTCTCGACGCCGCCCGGCCGACCACGGACACCTTCGCGGAGATCTTCTCCCACGGCCTCCCCTACGTGGCCTACATCCTGCCGGCCGAGCGCGTGGTGGTCTTCCACCGCACGGGCTCGGTGGAGCGGTTCGCCCTCATGGCGGCGTGGCCCAACCTCGAGATCGACTGCGGCGACCTCGCCCGCCTCCCGGCGGTGACCACGGCTCTGGCCCACAACACCGTCCAACTCGACTCCCGCCACTGCGTCGTGCCCGTGGGGTACGCATCCGACGGCGAGCTGGTCATGGTGATCGAGCGCTCCGTGCCCGACGCCCGGACCGACGCTCACACCCTCGAGGCCGCCACCCAGCTGGCCGCCGCCTTCCTGCGCGTCACCAGCCGGGCCAACTTCGTCAACGGCCTCCACACCGAGAACCGGACCGACCCGTTGACCGGCCTGGCCAACCGCCGAAGTCTCATGGAGCGCATCGAGATGGAGATGGCGCACGCCCTGCGCTCCGACACCCCACTGACCCTGGCCATGATCGACCTCGACCACTTCAAGGACTTCAACGACCGCTACGGCCACGTGGTGGGTGACACGGTCCTGCGTTCGGTGGCCGCCATGATGGTGTCCAACACCCGTGACCAGGACCTCGTCACCCGTTACGGAGGTGAGGAGTTCTGCCTGGTCCTACCCGACACGGACCTCATCGGTGGCCACCACCTCCTCGACCAGTTGCGCGCCGGCGGCCGGGACGCCACCACCGATCTCGGCGTGACCCTCTCCGCCGGGCTCACCAGCTGGGACGGCATCGAGGACCCGATGTCCTTCATCGAGCGGGCCGACCGGGCGCTCTACCAGGCCAAGAACTCCGGACGCGACCGCGTCGTCTCGATCGCCGCCTACACGGAGTACTAGGCACGCCGCCCCGATTCGGATCCGTCCGACCCGCCACCGTGGCCGCACGTAGCTCCTCCCGGCGCGTCCGGCGGAGCGGCTGACCGTTGCCCTTCAGTCGGAGGCCAACACCAGGTAGACGTTGTCGTCCACGGCGAACGAATTGACGATCCGGAACCCCAGCGCAGCCAGCGCGTCCAGTTCGGCCTCGAGCTCGACCCGCCGATCGGCCGTCACCAGGCGACCGCCGTGGACCCGGAGCACCCTGTGGGTGGTCACGAGACCGCACTCCCCAAGGCCGCTCCCCCACCGAGCGCCCGACCCGATCGGTCGAGCACCAGACGGGGCTCACGGGTGCCGTCGCCCAGACCCGCCGGTTCAGGGCGCACCCGGATGAACCACTCCTGACCGAACGCCGCGGCGAAGGCGGGATCGGGCATCGACAGGAAGAAGCTGTCCTCGGGGATCTGGCTGGCATGGGCCCGCATGGCCGCCCGCTTGGTGCCGACCCAGGGGGTCACGTCCACCTCGGTGGTGATCCGCTCCGACGGCTCGCCCATACCGTCGGCGTCATCCAGATCCTCGTCCAGTCCGACGCCGTCGGCGGCTGCGCTGGCGCGCAGCTCCCGCATGAAGTCGCGGTCCATCGTGGCCATGTAGACGACCGGGGTGCCGGACCGGTCGGCGGCGGCCATGCCCACGACATGGACCTGGATGTGGTCCGGATGCCCGTAGCCGCCGTGTTCGTCGTAGGTGACCAGTACGTCCGACGACTCCTCGTCGAGGATGGCCGCCAACCGCTCGGCGGCCTCGTGGACGTCGGCCGTGGCGAAGCAGCCCTGACGCTCGGCACTCGGTTCCCCGGCCATGCCTGAATCCTCGTAGCCGAGGAAGACCTGACGGTCGACGCCGAGTGTCCGGGCCGCGGCCGCCAGCTCGACGGCCCGGCGTGCCGCCAGGGTCTCGCCGGGGTCGAGGAAGCCGTCGGCGACCTCCCCCAGCTCACCCCCGGTGGCCGTCACCAGGACGACCCGGTGGCCCTGCTCGGCCAGCGAGGCCATCGTCCCGCCGGTGGCGATGGCCTCGTCGTCGGGATGGGCGTGGAAGAACGTGACGGTCGCCATGTGCGAACCCTACCGGGGCCGGGCGGCCCGCTGGCCGGTCACCCGAGCGGGAGCTGGGGCGCCTCGGCGAGCGAGAGCTCCCCGGCGGTCACCCTGGCCGCGGCCGTCCGCTTCCGGCCCCTGGCCGCGAAGATGCGCTCGGGTCCGAACGAACGGATGGTCCGCTCCCCCGGCCGACCTCCGACGACCTCGACGGACTCGGTCCCGTTGTGGACGTTGCGGACGTGGGCGCGGAACTCCCAGGTCGCACCCCGCATCGACAGCCCACTCACCACCACCGGGTCGCCCGCCCGCAACCCGTTCCACGCCTCGGAGCGCTCCAGGTGCTCCGAGGCGCGCAGCGCGGCCTTCCGGGCCCCCGCCGAGCCGGCCCGGCTCAGGCCCGCTCCTCACGCATGGTGCGGAACCGGTGCCAGATGAGGAAGGCCACGGCGAGTACGGCGAGCGCAAGGATGACGTAGGAGGCGTAGCTGAAGGACTTCTGCACGTGGTCATAGGTGCCGCCCAGTGAGTACCCGATCAGTGTCAGGGCCGTGCACCAGACCGCAGAGCCGATCACGGTGAAGACCAGGAACTTGGCGAAGGCCATCTCGGCGAGTCCGGCGGCGAAGGACACGAACGAGCGCAGCAGCGGGATCAACCGTCCGAACAGCACCAAGGGCTCACCGTGGCGGTCGAACCACGCCTCGGCCCGGTCGAGGTCCTTGTGGGTCAACAGCAGGTACTTTCCCCACTTGTCGACAGCCAACCGGCCGCCCTTGGCCCCGATGAGGTACCCGGCCGTGGATCCGGTCACCTCGCCCAGGAGGGCGAGCAGGATCACCACCACGAGGGACAGGTGGAAGAACTCCGGACCCGGCTGGCCGTCGGCGAGCAGCTTGTGGACCTCGCCGCTGGCCAGGGCACCGCCCCCGATGATGGCGAGCTCGGATCCGACCGGGATGCCCATCGAGGAGAGGAAACTGAACAGGAAGATGGCGAAGTAGCTGTAGTGATAGAGGAAGTTGGTCAGCGAGGACGTCATGGTGCCTACTGTCTAGCCGGTCCCCACGGCGTGCACGCGCTTCTCTGGACGCCCCCGGGCCACCGGCCCGCCCCCCGGAGCGGCCGGCCGCTGCGGGCGACCGGCTACCGTCGACCCGTGCCCACCGGTCCGGTCGACCCCGCGTCCCCCGCCCTCACCTGCGTCACCCCCGACGGGGTGGAGCTCGCCGTCTACGATTTCGGCGGCACCGGTGACGACCTCCTGCTGGTCCACGCCACCGGCTTCTGCGCCGGGGTGCTGCTGCCGCTGGCCCGCGCCTTGTCGGACCGGTTCCGCTGCCATGCTCTCGACCTCCGTGGCCACGGGCGCTCGGGGCGACCGGTGGACGGCGACTTCGCCTGGTCGGGATTCGCCACCGACGTCCTGGCCGTCGTGGACCGTCTCGGCCTGGAGGACCCGGCCGGCTTCGGCCATTCGTGCGGCGGCGCCTCCCTCCTCCTGGCCGAGGAGCGACGACCCGGGACGTTCCGCGGGCTGTACCTGTTCGAGCCGGTGGTGGTCCCGGACGGGCCGGTGCCGTTCCCCCTGGAGGAGAACCCCCTGTCCCTCGGGGCCCGACGGCGGCGCGAGACCTTCCCCTCGACCGAGGACGCATTCCTCAACTTCTCGTCGAAGCCACCGTTCGGCGACCTCGACGCCGACGTGCTGCGCCGCTACGTCGAGGACGGCTTCGAGACCGTGCCCGCCGAGCACGGCGGGGACGGTCGCGCGGTGCGGCTCCGGTGCCGACGGGACGACGAAGCCGAGACGTACGTCCACGGATTCGCCAGCGGTGCGTTCGGCCGCCTCGGCGAGGTCCACTGCCCGGCCGTGTTCGCCTACGGGGGCCGGACCGACGCCTTCGGTCCGGCCATCATGGAGGCCGACGCCGACCGGGTGGCCCTCGGCTCCGTCGAGTGCTTCCCGGAACTCTCCCACTTCGGCCCGCTCGAACGTCCCGACGAGGTGGCGGCGGACGTCCGGCGGGCGCTCGGGACCGCCGACGACACAGCCGCGTCGTAATCTCTCCACGTGTCCTTCGATCCGCCCCGGTCGCTGTCCCCGTCCAAGGTGACCTCGTTCCGCGACTGCGCCCTGGCCTTCCGGTTCACGGCGATCGAACGTCTGCCCGACCCCGCGACCGTCTGGACGGTGAAGGGGACGCTCGTGCACAGCGCCCTCGAGGGGCTGTTCTGGAACCACTCCCAGGGCTCCCGGACCGCGGCGGCCGCCCGGACGGAGCTGCACACGGCCTGGGCGGGGCTCCGGGCCGAGCCCGACTTCGCCTCCCTCGGACTGTCCGCCGACGAGGCCGATGCCTTCCTGGCCGACGGTGAGCACCTGGTCGACAACTACTTCCTCCTGGAAGACCCCGACGAGATCACGCCGGTCGGCATCGAGTTGACCCTCGACGCCCGCGTCGGGGGCGTCCGCCTACGCGGCATCCTCGACCGGCTCGACCGCACGGTCGATGGCGACCTGGTCGTCGTGGACTACAAGACCGGTCGCGCCCCGGGTCCGGCCTACGTCCAGGGCAAGCTGACCGGGGTCCAGACCTACGCACTGCTGTGCGAGGAGGTGCTCGGCCGTCGTCCGGCGCAGGTCAAGCTGCTCCACCTGAGGGAACCGACGGTCATCACCGCCGAGCCTTCGGAGCAGGGCCTGCGGGGCACGCGCACGAAGACCCTCGCCGTGTGGTCGGCCATCGAGCGTGCCTGCCGGGACGAGGACTTCCGTCCGAAGACCGGTCCGCTGTGCCGCTTCTGCCGGTTCCGCGACTTCTGCCCGGCCTACGGCGGCGATCCGTCCCTGGCCGCCGCGGCACTGCGTGACGGTGCCCCACCTGCCGGTGACCGGGGTGCGGCATGAGTGCAACCGACGCCCAGGATGTCGGACCGACGCCGGAGTCCGGGCTCCTCGCCACCGTGGCGTCGGTCGATGCCCGGGTGGACAGTCTCTTCGAACCACTCCGCGGTCGGGCGGAGGTCGATGCCGTGGCCAAGGCCGTCACCGCCGCGGGTGACCACGGTTGGCTGTGGACGGGGATCGCCGTCTGGCGCGGGCGGACGTCGGGTCCCGCGCGGCGCGAGGCGGTGCGCGCCCTCGGGTTGGCCGGCGTCTCGTCGAGCCTGGTCAACGCCGGCATCAAGCAGTTGGTGGGGCGCCAACGACCGGACACCTCGGACCTGCGGCTCTCGGACGCGGGTGTCCCGGTGCGCGCTCCGCAGACCAGCAGCTTCCCGAGCGGGCACACCCTGGCGGCGTTCTGCTCGGCGGCGGTGCTCAGCCGACCCGGGGACCGTGGCGGGAACGTCCTGCTCTATGCGGCGGCCGGCCTGATCGGCCTGAGTCGGATCCACCTGCGGGCGCACCACGCCTCCGACGTGGCCGGCGGCGTCGTCATCGGCACCGCCCTCGGGCTCGTCGTCCGCCGCTTCCGCTGATCGTCGGGTGCCACGCGGGGCCGCAGCGGGGGAATGGAACCCCGGGATCCGGCGTTTGTGACGGCATGAGCGCTCCGCAGACATTCGCCGTGACCTGGGACTACCGCTGTCCGTTCGCCCGCAACGGTCACGAGCACGTCCTCGACGGCCTCGAGGCGGGAGCCGACTGGGACGTGACGTTCGTCCCCTACTTCCTCAACCAGGGCACGGGCACCGACGGGCAGGACACCTGGGACGATCCGGCCCACCAGGCCGACCTCCTGTCCCTGGCCGCCGGTGTCGCCGTGCGGGACCGGTATCCCGAGCACTTCCTGGCCGTCCACCGCTCGCTGTTCACGGCACGCCACGTCGAAGGTGCCGACCTGCGTGACCGGTCCGTGGTGCACGACGCGCTGGCCCGGGCGGGGGCGGACGCCGACGCCGTGCTGGCCGAGGTCGACGCCGGTTGGCCGGCCAAGGTGATCCGTGAGGAGCACGAACGCTGCGTCGAGGAACTCGACGTCTTCGGCGTACCGACGTTCATCGTCGACGACGACGCCGTGTTCGCCCGACTGATGAACCGCTCCGACGGCGACGGTGCACTCGCCCGGGACACGATCGACCGCGTGCTCGGCCTGATCGGCGATCACCCCGAGCTCAACGAGTTCAAGCACACCCGGCTGTCCCGCTGAGCAGGTCGGCCGGACCCGGCCCGGGGCCGGCCCCGCCTAGACGCCGACGAGGCCGGCCAGTGTGTCCACCGTGGCCCGGGTCTCGTCGGCAGAGCCGAAGGGCGCAGCACACAGGTCGGTGGCCCCGATGTCGACCAGTCGGCGGACCTGGGCCGCCACCTCGGCGGCCGTGCCCACGATGGCCACGTCAGCCGGGCCTGCAGCACCCTCACGGTCGAGCATCGCCCGGTAGGACGGAAGGTGCCCGTAGACGGCGAAGGTCTCGGCGGCCCGGGCCCGGGCACCGGCCACGTCGTCGGTGACGCAGACGGGTAGGCCCACGCCGACCTGGGGCGCCGGGCGGCCGGCCTCGTCGGCCGCCGCGGTGATGGTCGGGACGATGTGCTCCTCGATGGTGTTGGGACCGGTCATCCAGGTGATCGTGCCCTGGGCCGACTGGCCGGCGATGTGCAGCATCACGGTCCCGAGGGCCGCCACCAGTACGTCGGGGGCCGGGGTGTCGATCTGGAGCGGCCCGAACGTCGAGGCCTTCAGGGTCTCCCCGGCGAAGGTGACCTGCTCGCCGGCCAGCACCGGCATCAGGATCTCGAGGTACTCGCGCATGTGGCGGGCCGGCTTGTCGAACGAGAGGCCGAAGACGTTCTCGATCACCAGCTGGTGGGACAGGCCGATCCCGAGGGTGAGGCGACCGCCGCTGGCCTGCTGGACGGTCAGCGCCTGGGCACCGAGCATGACCGGGTGCCGGGGGTAGGTCGGCACCACGGCGGTACCGAAGGCGATGGTCGGCACCTCGCGGGCGACAGCCGCGAAGGTGGTCAGGGCATCGAGGGCGAAGATCTGGGAGGCCCACGCCACGTCGAATCCGGCCTCGGCCAGATGGGCGACCTGGCCGATCACGCCGTCGACCGGCTGCTCGGTGTCGATCATCACGCCGATGCGCATGGGTCCCTCGTTTCTCGCCGGTGGCGTTCGGTGCCCCGATCGTCCGGGGCCGGCGCCGGACCACCTGGGTGTCCGGTCGATTGCGGGCCTACCGTATCCGGCGCCGCGCCTCTCCGTCGGGAGCCCCGGAGCCGGTCCGGGGCGACGGAGTGGCGATGTAGGGGCAGACTGCAGGTATGTCCGTTGCCATCCTCCTCGGGAGCTCGTCCGATACCTCGATCATGGATGACACCGTCCAGGTCCTCCGACGCTTCGGGGTGCCGGTCGAGATCCGGGTCCTGTCCGCCCACCGCACACCGGACGACACCATCGCCTACGCCCGGGCGGCGGTGCAGAACGGCGTCCGGGTGATCATCGCCGCCGCCGGTGGCGCCGCCCACCTGGCCGGCGTGGTGGCCGCCGTCACGCCGCTACCGGTGATCGGCGTCCCGGTGGCCCTGGCCAACCTCGACGGCCTCGACTCGCTGCTGGCCACGGTCCAGATGCCGAAGGGCGTCCCGGTGGCGACTGTGGCCGTCAACGGAGCCGGTAACGCCGCGCTGCTGGCCATCCGGATCCTCGCCCTGTCGGACGAACGCCTGGCGGCCGAACTCGATGCGTTCATCGTCGACCAGGCCGACCGGGTGCGGGACATGGATGCCGAGGTCGTGGCCCGGTACCACCCGGTCTGAGGGCACGATGGCGGTCGGGACGGGCTCCGGCACGCGTTCGGCGAGGCACTTCCGCACAGATCAGCGGGGAGCCAGTCCGGCCACCGCGTCGGCCAGCTCCACCCCGAAGGGCAGGACGGCGAGCACCGGGATGTCGACGCCGTTGGCCACGTAGCGACCGATCTTGTCCCGACACTGTGCGTAGGAGCCGTGCACGACGAGGTCGTCGACGACTTCGTCGGGGATGGCCGCCAGCGCACCCTTGCGGTCCCCGTCCTGCCACAGCTGCCACATGTCCGCGAGGGCCTCGCCCCGCCCGAGCCACCGGTGGAACTCGGCGTAGACGCCGACGTTCAGGTAGGCCGTGATCATCCGTCGTCCGATGGCACGCGCCATGTCGGCGTCCTCGCTCGGGATCACGAAGATGCGGGCTGCCACCGGTAGATCGGCACCGAGTTCGGGGGTCACGGTCGCCACGTCGGTCGCCGACAGCCAGTTGATGATCACGCCGTCGGCCACCCGGCCGGCGAGGCGGAGCATGCCCGGTCGCAGGGCGGCCAGGAAGATGGGCGGGGGTTGGCTCACCGGACGGGCCAGCCGGAACCCCTTGACCTCGAAGGTGTCGTAGGCCGTGTCGACCCGCTCACCCGAGAGGGCCTCGCGCAGGAAGGCGATCGTGTCCCGGACCCGCTTGTACGGCTCGGTGAAGGGCACACCGTTCCACCGCGAGACGATCACGTCCGAGGAGGTCCCCAGGCCGAACGTGAAATGCCCGGGTGCGGCCTCGGCCAGTCCGGCGACGCTCTGGGCCAGCAGGGCCGGTCCCCTGGTGTAGGCAGGGATGATGGCCACGCCCAGCTGCAGCGCCGGGGTCCAGGCCGCGGCCAGGGTCAGGGGGGTGAACCCGTCGAGTCCGTCCGTCTCGGCCGACCAGACGTCGGTGTACCCGAGCGCCAGCAGGTCCTCGTACCAGCGCCGGTGCTCGGTGAGCGGCACCCCGTCGAAGGGGATGGTGATGCCGTAGCGGGGTACACCTCCGGCCGGGGCGCTCGCGGTCGTGTCGATGGACGTGTCGGCCTGGGTCATGGCCCCCGTATTACACCCTCCGGGCACACTGCCCCCATGAGTCAGAACCACAGGGCCCGGCTCGGCGGGCTCCAGCTCCCGCTCCCGCTGCTCGGCGCCGATCCGGACGGGGACGGTCGCACCAGCGACGCCGCAGCGGACGAGGACCGCGACTGGCACCTCGACCCACAGACCCGGGAGATCGGCCGACGGGGTATCGCCGCTGCTCGGGCGCAGCTGCGCAGCACGTCCGGTCGCGCCGCCTGAACGGCCGCCGACTACGGTCAGGGCATGGCGACCTTGGCCGAACGGCTCGGGGCAGCACCTGGTGCCCCCATCCTGATCATCAACTCGGCCGACCTCGGGTTCTGTCATTCCGCCACGACCGGGGTCTATGGCGCCCTGCGCACTGGTCTGGCCACGTCGGCATCGCTGGTGGTCCCCGCTCCTTGGGCCCGAGAGGCCGCCTCGCGGTTCCGGGGGGACGACGTCGGGGTACGCCTCACCCTGAACGCCGAGCACGACCTCTACCGCTGGGGGCCCATCACCCAGGCCCCCTCCCTCCTCGACGGTGACGGCGGGTTCCCGCGGACCGTCACCGACGTGTGGGACCACGCCGACCTCGACGAGGTCCGGCGGGAGTGCCGGGCCCAGGTGGAGCGGGCTGTCCTCTGGGGCTTCGACATCAGCCACCTCGACACCCACATGGACGCACTGCTCCTCCGACCGGAGTTCTTCGACATCTACCTGGAGCTGGCCGTCGACTTCGGTCTCCCCCTCCGCCTGCCGGACGGAACGGTCGAGCCCAGCGTCGGCTTCCCCATTCGCGAGCTGGCCGCCGCGGAGGGTGTGCTCTTCGCCGACCGGGCCGTGACCATCCCCGCACACAACGGTCGCGACGTGCTGCTCGGGGTCCTGCGTAGCCTCGGGCCCGAAGTGACCGAGATCACGCTCCACCCGGCGGTCGACAGCGACGAACTGCGGGCGGCGGCGGACGACTGGCAGTCCCGGGTCGTCGATCTCGGCCTGCTGATGGACGATCCCGAGGTGACCGCCGCCGTGGTCGAGTCGGGAGCCGTGACCATCGGCTACCGACCGCTGCGCGACGCCATGCGCCGTACCTCGGTCCCATGAGCCGGAACCGCCGGTCTGCGGTCGTCGCCACTCTGACCTCATGAGCCGACCCGACGAGTCCGTCGACGGGTCCGGACCGAAGCCGGTCACGCTCCAGGGGCTGCTGCTCCTCGACCCACGCGGCTTCGACCCCACCTTCATCGACTCGGTGGTGGTGGACGACGTCGGCATCGGGGTCGTCCGTCGTCGCGGTGAGGCACCCCGCGTGCTGCCCTGGGACTCGGTGGTGGCCCATGCCGTGGAGCCCTGGGGCGGCGGCATCATCCCGGAGTGGTGGGTGGAGCCGGCCGACCACGCCCTTCCCGGACCCGCTCCCGTGCCGGACGTGGCGACCGTCGCGCCTGCGGACCTCCTGACCGCTCAGCGCCACCGTCCCTACGCCGAGGCCGGTGCGCTGATCAGCATCCAGACGCGCACCGGCACGTACCGGTTCCTGCGCTCCGGGGGCGATCCGGTGGATCTGGCCGCGAGGATCGGGGCCATCGCCGTCCGCCGTCAGGGGCCGGCGGGACTCTCCACCGTGACGACCGTCGCCCCGGCACGACTACGCCGTGACTACGGCGCGCGCTCGGGCTGGGCCCGGAACCGTCCCTACCTCGTCGTCCTGCTGGTCCTCTTCGTCATCGGCGCCGTCGCCCTGATCCTGCTGCAGAGTGCCGGCACCATCCACCTGCCTTTCCTCGGAGGTCGCTCCTCGTCCGGACTGGCCCCGGTGGCCGGAGTCCGACACCGCTAGGGCGGTCCGGGCTGTCCCGGCCGCCCCCGCCCGGAACCGCCGGGTGGAGGCCCCGATCAGGCGTCGGTGCGCCGGGCGAGCCGGTCACGCCACGCACGGGCGGCGGCGGTGCCGGAAAGGGCCAGCAGGTCGAGGAGCGGGCCCATGGACCCCGCCACCTTCATCCGACCCTGCATGAAGGCCACAGACGGATCGAGGGCACCGGACACCACGGCTCGGGCGTCGGCGTCGGTCAGGGTCAGGGTCAGGTCCGCCGACCGTGTCGAACCGGTGCCACTCCCCACCAGACGGCCCTCGGAGAACACGGCCCGGACAGCGGCGTCGCCGTCCGGGCCACCGGTCACCTCGACGACGACGGAGCCGGTGAGCGAGGGCGGGCCCGTGAGGTCGGCGGCGTCGGCCGCACCCGCCTCCACCCAGGCCTCACTGAGCCAACGGTCCGTCACCGGGCGTCCACCGTCACCCCGGCGAAGAGGTCCGTCTCTACCGCTTCCTCCGTGCCGTCCTCCGCCGGCTCGGCGAGGGTGCCGTCGGGTGCGCCCCGGAAGGCCAGGCGGTAGTCGTCATGGGGATGGATGGTTCCCATCACCTCGGGTGGCAGTCCGAACCAGAATTTCGACTGGGGGTCGACCTGGGTGGCGTGGGCCAGCAGGGCCAGGCGACGCACGTCGGTGAAGCCCGCGATGTCGATCCGGGCGGTCACCGGCTCCTCGGGCTGGTCCGCCCACCGGCGGCGCCACTGCTCGTCGAACGGCGACTCGAGACCCAGCTCCTCGAACTTCTCGTGGATCGCCCGGAACCGGGCCGAGGACTGCACGCTGTAGTAGAGCTTGGCCGGCTGGAAGGCCTCCCCCGTCCCCGGGTACCGGTCCGGATCACCCGTTGCCCGGAACGCCGCCAGCCCGACTTCGTGCACCCGGAGGTGGTCGGGGTGCGGGTAACCCGACTGGTCGTCGCCGTAGATGACCATGGCCTGGGGTCGGGTCCGCCGGATGACGGCGACCAGTCGGCCGGTGGCCTCGTCCAGTGGTGCGGCGGCGAAGCAGTCCGGGTGGGCGTTCGCCTCCGATCCCGCCATGCCCGAATCGCGGTAGCCGAGCATGATCACCTCGTCGTAGCCGATGATGGCCGTGGCACGGGCCAGCTCGAGGCGTCGCACACCGGCCAGGTCGGCGTGCACCTCAGGCGTGTCGAGGGCCGGATTCAGCACCTCGCCCTCCGCCCCGTCCGTGCAGCAGACGAGGACCGTGCGCACGCCGTCGGCGTGATAGCGGGCGACCGTGCCGGCACCCTTCGACGACTCGTCGTCGGGGTGGGCGTGGACGGTCAGCAGGCAACGTTCATCGGGCACGCCGATCACGCTATCGGGATGCCGGGGCCTACACTGCAAGGGAGCGTGAGGAAGGATCATCGCCAATGGGTGTCATGAAGCGGATGTCTGGGATCCTCCAGGCAAAGACCAACAAGCTCCTGGACAAGGCCGAGGATCCGCGGGAATCCCTCGATCTCTCCTACCAGAAGCTCCTCGAGAACCTGCAGAAGGTCCGTCGGAGCGTGGCCGACGTCACCACCGCCAAGAAGCGCATCGAGCTGCAGGCCACCCAGCTCCAGTCCCAGGCCGACAAGCTCCAGCAGCAGGCCAAGGACGCCCTGTCCCAGAACCGCGAGGACCTGGCCCGTGAGGCCCTGGCCCGCCGCGCCGCCCTCGCTCCCCAGCTGGCCGAGCTGCAGACCCAGCACGAGCAGGTGGCCGCCCAGGAGCAGAAGCTCATCGCCACCGCCCAGAACCTGCAGACCCAGGTGGACGCCTTCCGCACCAAGAAGGAGACGATGAAGGCCACCTATACGGCGGCGGAGGCCCAGACCAAGATCGGAGAGGCCGTCTCGGGCATCTCGGAGTCCATGGGTGACGCCGGCATGTCGGTCCAGCGGGCCCAGGACAAGATCGACTCGATGCAGGCCCGGGCCGGCGCCATGGACGAGCTGCTCGCCTCGGGTGCCCTGACCGACCTGACCAACCCGGTCGACGACATCCAGGCCCAGCTCGACCAGGTGTCGGCCACCAGCACGGTGGACAACGAGCTCGCCGCCCTGAAGGCCGAGATCGGCGCCGGCACGCCCGCGCAGCTCGGGCCGGCGGAGGCAGCGGCGCACGCCGAGCCGGACGAGACGCCGGCATGATCGTCCGCATCCTGGGCGAAGGGCAGTTCGACGTCCCCGACGCCGACCGGGCCGCCATCGAGGAACTCGGCGACGTCTTGACCGCCGCCGTCGACGGACACGACGAGCACTCCTTCACCTCGTCCCTGGCCGCGCTGATCGACGCCGTGCGGCGCACCGGCACCCGTCTGGCACCCGACTCGTTCACGAGCTCGGACCTGGTCGTCCCCTTCTCCGACGCCACCCTCGCCGAGACCCAGGCACTGCTGGAGGAGCCGGGCGGGGAACGCACCTGACCTCGAACCCCACGCACCAGAGGAACCCGTCATGAGCACCGCCCGCAACATTCCGAACGACCGGGGCCTGAGCCTGCGCATGTTCACCACCGGCCTGATGCTGGTGCTGCTCTACGCCGCCGTCATCGGCCTGCTCATCGCCGTCGGGATCTCCTACGCCATCGTCCTGGTCTTCGCCGGCGGACTCCTCTTCGTCCAGTACTGGTTCTCGGACAAGATCGCCCTCTACGGCATGGGCGGTCGCCTGGTCACCCCGGAACAGGCACCTCAGCTGCACGGGGCCATCGACCGGCTCTGCGCCATGGCCGACATGAAGAAGCCGCGCGTGGCGATCGCCGACACCGACGTCCCGAACGCCTTCGCCACCGGCCGGAGTCCGAACAGCGCCGTGGTGTGCGCCACCACCGGGCTGATGCGGCGACTCGACGAGCCCGAGCTCGAGGCCGTGCTGGCCCACGAGCTGTCCCACGTCGCCCACCGCGACGTGGCCGTCATGACCATCGCCAGCTTCCTCGGGATGGTGGCCGGCATCGTGACCCGGATGATGCTGTGGACCGGGATGGTGGGCGGGTTCGGTGGCGGCAACAACAACAGCAACAACAACCAGGGTGGCGACAATGCGGCGCTGGTGGAGCTGGCCGTCCTCGCCGTGTCCGTGGTCGTCTACGCCATCAGCTTCCTGTTGACGATGGCCCTGTCCCGCTACCGGGAGCTGGCGGCCGACCGGTCCGGGGCCCTGCTGACCGGACAACCCTCGGTGCTGGCGTCGGCCCTGGTGAAGGTGACCGGAGACATCGCCCGGATCCCGTCGCGGGACCTGCGGTCCACCGAGTCGTTCAACGCCTTCTACTTCACCCCCGCCATCGCCAAGAGCGGCGTGAGCATCTCCACCATCTTCTCGACCCATCCGTCGCTCGACCAGCGTCTGGCCCAACTGGCGGCACTCGAGGCCGAGATGGGCCGCCCGTCGTGAGCTCCGGGACGTCCCCGGGTTCGACGTCCCCGGGCCGGGGCGGTACGTCCCGCTGATGGGCCTCTTCGACTCGATCCTCGGCCGCACCAAGCCGGTGCAGGCCGACCTGGATGCCCTGTTCGCCCTCCCCTCGGCCTCGATCACTCTGCAGAGCGCAGCAGCGATGGCCTGCTCCGGCCATGCCGGTGTGTGCTACAAGCCGCCCACCGGCCAGGGGTTCGTCGACAACCAGTCCGAGGTCCTGTCGCTGCTCCAGATGGACAACACGTCCGACGTCACCTCGTCGGAGGACTCGTTCGGCTACCACTGGCTGGTCATGGAGGACGCCGACATCGAGGCCCTGGTCACCCGGATCCATCTGGTGAACTCGTCCCTCTCCGACGCCGGATGGGGACCCCAACTCCTGTGCTCGGTCTTCGGCCTCGCCCGCCTGCCGCCCGGCTCCCCCGAGGACGCCGACCGGGAAGGTGCCACCGTGGGCCCCGGGTCGGTCCTGGCGTCGACGGCCTACCTCGTCTACCTGTTCAAGCGGGGAACCTTCTATCCGTTCGTGCCGACCGGGCACGAGCAGCGGTCGACCGAGGAGGAGTTCAAGCTCCGCAGCCTGGTGACCGACGACCTTTCGGTGGAACCCGACCTCGACCGGTGGTTCCCCCTGTGGGACCTGCCCGTACCCTGAGTCCCCCGGGTGGACCTGTTCGTCGAGGCCGAGCGCTGCTCGGTGTGCCGCCTGCCGCCGGATGCCCCCTGGCCCACTCCACCGCCGGGTGCGACCCTGTACTCGGCCACCCGCACCGCCGATGAACTGTCGGTCGTCTGCCACGAGGGCGACGAACCTGCCCGGGCGCAGGTGGAGGACGGTTGGCGGGCTCTTCGGGTCCTCGGGCCCCTCGCCTTCGACCTCGTCGGGGTCATCACCTCGATCACCGCGCCCCTCTCGTCCGCCGGTATCGGCTTGTTCGTGGTGTCCACCTACGACACCGACCTCGTCCTCGTGAAGGAGGGCGACCTCGAGCGCACCACCGAGGCCCTGCTGGCCAGCGCTCACCGGGTGTTGCGTCATCCGGACTGAACGGCAGAACAATTCGGGAAGTCGATCCACAGCCCACCCACCTGGGCGGACACCGTAGTTATCCACAGGTTCTCCCCTACTGGGAGGCACGGACTGGGGAAAGTGACTACCGGACGGTGGACAACCCTTGTACACTCGCCTACTTCGGGACACGGCAACTGTCCAGAGGCTTTCGACCACGAGTCGGGCCGGACACGCCTTCCGACGACCGTCGGCTCACCCGGACGACACCGCTGAGGAGCGATTCACGTAGCCATCTAGCACACGTACCGGACGCAAACACCCGCTAGCACACCCGGCTCTTGAAGCCAGGCCGACGCACCCTTCCCGGTGCCCGGTTGGGGCGTGAATGCACAGATGTGGGGTCCACCCAACCAGAAGAGAGTTCGAGCCCGACGTCATCCGTCGTGGCTCTGACCGACCAAGGAAAGGTCACCCCCCGATGCCTTCGGCACATGCTGCTACCCCTGTTTCCCCTCGTACCCGTACCCGCAAGCGCACCTCCACCCCGTCGCACACGACCAATGCCGTCCGTCGACGCTCCGCGAGGTCCCGTCCCCGCTCCCGGGCCACCACTGCCGGATTGGCGACACTGGCCCTGTCGGCCGCCGTACTGGCTCCGTCGGTCGTCACCCGATCGGTCGCCTCGGCCGCTCCCGTGACCGACTACCCGACCGGTGCCGGCCTGGTGCTGAACGCCCCGATCGTCTCGGTGGCCACGACTCCCGACGGTCACGGCTACTGGCTGGTCGGCGCCGACGGCGGCGTCTTCGCCTTCGGTGACGCCGGCTTCTACGGCTCGATCGCGGCGCACACGATCTCCAGCCCCATCGTCGACCTGGTGGCCACCTCCGACGGCCGCGGCTACTGGGAGGTCGGCGCCGACGGTGGTGTCTTCGCCTTCGGTGACGCCGGCTTCCACGGCTCGGCCGCAGGACTCGCGCTGGGCGGACCGGTGGTCGGCATGGCCCGCACCGCTGACAACGGCGGCTACTGGCTCGTCGGTTCCGACGGTGGAGTCCTCGCCTTCGGTGACGCCGAGTTCCTGGGCTCGGCCGCCCACCTCTCCCTTTCCAGTCCGATCACGGGCATCGCCTCGGCAGTCCAGGGGGACGGCTACTGGGAGGTGGCGGCCAACGGCAGTGTCTACGCCTTCGGCCAGGCCGGCTTCCACGGTACGGCTCCGGTGGACACGACCAGCGTCGGGATCCACGGTGCCGGCAACGGCTACCGGGTGATCTCCCGCACCGGTGGCACCTACGCCCTGGGTGGCGCGACCTTCGAGGGCTCCCTGGCGGGGCACCCCCTCAACGAGCCCATCGTCGGCACCTCGGCCACGGGCTCCGGCTACGTGGACGTCGCTTCCGACGGCGGTGTGTTCACCTTCGGTTCCGTGGGCTTCTACGGCTCGCTCGGCGCGGCACGGGTCTACACCCCTCCGGCACCTGCCCCGCCTCCGGCCGCCGCGGCCGGCCTCCCCTACGGGCTCACTCCCTACCAGGTCGCGGCCTGGGACCGGGTCAACGTGTGTGAGGAAGGCGGCAACTGGTACGTCGACGGATCCACCTTCTCCGGTGGGCTCGGCATGAGCCGGGCCAACTGGTCCCAGCTCAACACCTTCGGGTTCCCCGGCAACGCCGCGTACGCCACACCGCTCCAGCAGATCCGGGTGGCGGTCGCCTTCGCCACCCACTACTACGGGAACCCCGACGCGGCCCCGGACCAGCGCGGCTGCACCGGAGGTTACTGACCCGTTCGCCTCACGCTCCGGTGAGCGCCCTCCGACCGTGATCGTGTGGGCTCAGCCGGTACGCCCCGGGCCGTCGACCGTATCGACGGCCCGGGCCAGGGCGAAATCGAGCTCGGTCAACCCCCCGGCATCGTGGGTGACGAGGGCCAGTCGCACGGTGCGCCAGCGGATGTCGATGTCGGGATGGTGGTCCGCCTCCTCGGCCAGTGCCGCCACGGCCACCACGAAGTCGACGGCCGCAAGGAAGCTGGGGCATTCGACCACCTTGACCAGCCGACCGTCCACCAGGTCCCACCGCGGCGCATCCGGGGCGGCCAGGGCGGTTGCGACCGCGGCGCCGTCGAGCGCCACCGGACGGGCCATCAGGCGACCGCGCCCACCGGCGCGGCGGGTGTGAAGGTCACCGGCATCGTCTCGTAGCCCGACACGAAGTTGGCCGCCCGCTTCGGCGGCTCGTCCCCGGACGCCAGGGCCAGGTCGGGCAGTCGGTCGAAGAGGCGGTCGAACATGGTGATCATCTCCATGCGGGCCAGACGGTTGCCGAGGCAGAAGTGGGCGCCGAAGCCGAACGCCATGTGGTCGTTCGGGGTGCGGGTGATGTCGAACCGCTCGGGGTCGGTGAAGTTCCGCTCGTCCCGGTTGGCCGACGGGTAGAGCAGCAGGAGCTTCTGACCGGCGCCGACGGTCTCACCGTGCAGCTCCACGTCCCGCGTCGCCGTCCGGGCCATGTTCTTGATCGGGCTCACCCACCGCAACATCTCCTCGACCGCCAGCGGGAGCCGCTCACGCTCGGCGACCAACAGGGCGAGCTGGTCGGGATGACGGAGCAGTTCGTACATCCCCCCGCTGATGACGTGGCGCGTGGTCTCGTCACCGCCGATGAGGATCAGCAACGACTCGTAGATCACCGAGGACTCGTCGAGGGTGTCCCCGTCGATCTCGGCGTGCACCAGGGTGCCGATGAGGTCGTCGGTCTGGCGGTCGCGGCGCCGCTGCTCGGTCACCGCCGTGATGTACTCGGCATACTCCATGGCCGCGACGGTCGCCCCCTCCATCAGGGTGGGATCGGGCGAACCGAGCGCCTTGACCATGTCGTCCGACCACCGCAGGAGGTCGTCGCGGTCCTCGGGGGCGACGCCCAACATGTTGCCGATGACGATCATGGGCAGCGGGGCGGCGATGTCCCGCACGAAGTCGGCGGTGCCGCGCTCGCACACGCGGTCGATGATGGCGTCACAGATGTTCCGGATGCCCTCCTCGCTCTCGCGGATGCGCTTGGGCGTGAACCCTTCGCTCACCAGGCGCCGGCGACGGACGTGCTCGGGCGCGTCGAAGTCGATCATCATCGGCAGTGCGCCGGACTCCGGCCGGATGCCCCCGGCATTCGAGAACGTCTCGGGATCCTTCGAGATCTCCTTGACGTCGGCGTACCGGGTGATGCCCCACACCCCCGCCGCCTCGTCGAAGTAGGCGGGCGCCTCGTCGCGCATCCAGGCGAAGGCCGGGAAGGGGTCGCCGCCGTAGAAGGTTCCGTCGGTCAGTCCGATGTGCAGGTCGGCCGGGTGGGTGGTCATGACGCTCCTTCTGCCGGGTGCCGGGCTCTCCGCGGACGAAGGTTAGTGCGGAATCTGACGGTGCATCAGCTCCTGGCGCCACGCCGTCGAGGGCACGGACCGTCCCGTCTCAGGGGTGGGTCATCGACTCGGGGCGGACGGCCCCGTCGAACTGCTCACCGCTCAGGTAGCCGAGGGCGAGCGCCGACTCGCGCAGCGTCGTACCCTCCTTGTGGGCCTTCTTGGCCACCTCGGCGGCCTTGTCGTAGCCGATGAGGGGATTGAGCGCGGTCACCAGCATCAACGAGTTGTCGAGATGCTGACGGATGCGCGCCGCGTTGGGCTCGAGCCCCTCCACGCAGAACTCGGTGAAGGCCGCGGCCGCCTCGGCCAGGAGCTCGACCGAGTGCAACACGTTGTGGATGATGACCGGCTTGCACACGTTGAGTTCGAGATTGCCCCGGGCACCGGCCATGGCGACGGCGGCGTCGTTTCCGTAGACCTGGATGCAGACCATGATCATGGCCTCGCTCTGCGTGGGGTTGACCTTGCCGGGCATGATCGACGAGCCGGGCTCGTTCTCGGGCAGGTTCAGTTCGCCCAGCCCGCTCCGGGGACCCGAGCCGAGCCAGCGCAGGTCGTCGGCGATCTTGATCAGGGACGCGGCCAGCGTCCGGAGCGTCCCGCTGGTGGCCACCAGGGCGTCGTGTGCCGCCAGCGCGGCGAACTTGTTCGGTGCCGTGACGAACGGCAGTCCGGTGAGCTCGGCGATGGCGGCGGCCACCCGCACGCCGAATTCGGGGTGGGTGTTCAGGCCCGTGCCGACGGCGGTTCCCCCGGCGGCCAGCTCGTAGAGGTCGTCGAGCGTGGACCCGATCCGCTTCAGATCGGCATCGAGTTGGGCCACGTATCCCGAGAACTCCTGGCCGAGGGTCAAGGGGACGGCATCCATCAGGTGGGTGCGCCCGATCTTGGTGATCGAGGCGTACGCCTCGACCTTGACCTGCAGGGCGTCCCGCAGGTGGCGGATGGCGGGCAGGAGGCGGTGGGTGATCTCCTCGACGGCGGCGATGTGCATGGCCGTCGGGAACGTGTCGTTGGAGGACTGCGACATGTTGACGTCGTCGTTCGGATGCACCGGGATCTTCGACCCGAGCACTCCTCCGGCCAGCTCGATGGCCCGGTTGGAGATGACCTCGTTGGCGTTCATGTTCGACTGGGTCCCGCTCCCGGTCTGCCACACGCTGAGGGGGAAGTGGTCGTCGAGTCTGCCCTCCGACACCTCGCGTGCGGCGGCGACGATGAGGGCCGAGGTCTCCGGCGGCATCTTGCCCAGGTCGGCGTTGACCGTCGCAGAGGCCTCCTTCAGGATCCCGATGGCGCGGATGAGCGGCTTGGGCATACGGTCGTCACCGATCGGGAAGTGGTGCAGCGACCGCGCCGTCTGGGCGCCCCAGTACCGGTCACCGGGGACGTCGATGGCCCCCATCGAGTCGGTTTCGGTGCGGATGTCCTCGCTCATGTGTCTCCCTTGCTCGGGACGCCCGGCGGGCGTCGGGTCACGACCGCGCCCCACGGACGTTCGGCATCGTAGAAGCTGCGGTGGCCTCCTGGCACCTCGGGCACGTCCCCACCAGGTCGAACTGGTGACCGGTGACCAGATAGCCCTGTTCCTCGGCCACCACCCGGGCGGCGTCGTCCATGGCCCGCTCCAGGCGGGGTGACGGGACCACGTCCTCGACGGTCCCACACCGGGAGCAGGCCAGGTGATGGTGGTGACCGGCCAGCTCCTCGGCCAGTTCGAACCGCCCGTGGTCGTCGACCCCGGTCACCCGACGGACGACACCGGCCTCGATGAGGGTCGTCAGGTTGCGGTAGGCGCTCGATTGCGGGAGTGACTCGTTGACCTCGAGGATCTCGGGGATCGACAGCGGCCGGCCGGCGGCGGCCAGGGTCGACACCAGGGCCCGGCGGACCGGCGTATAGCGCTGGTCGTGGCCCCCGAGCCGCAGGGCGGCCTGCTCGTGCACGGAGGCGGCGCTACTCACGCCGGACACATTAGGGCGCGGGACGACCGGTACCCGACGCCCGCCGGGGTCGGGTCAGCCTGCACCGGTCACCCCGATCCAGGCCCGGCCCGGAGCCAGGGTCCCGGTCCCGCGGGTCCGGCGCCGGGTCACCCCGGTCCAGGCGAAGGTGGAGAGGTAGACGGCGGTGGCCACCCCCAGGATCCCGAAGCTGGGCGGCACCGTCGGCACCAGGTAGGCCACGGTGAGACCGATCCACATCGAGCCCACGGCGATGCCCGCCGACAGCCACATGGCCGGGAAGGGTCGTGCCGTGAGGCGCTGTGCCGCCCCGGCGGGTGCAGCCAGCAGGCCCAGCAGCAGGAGCGCGCCGACGGCCTGGGTGGCCACCCCGGCAGTCACCCCGAGCAGGACGAGGAATGCGATGGACAGCCCCTGGACCGGCACCCCACGCGACCGGGCGACGGCGGGGTCGAGGGTGGCGAACACGAGCGGTCGGGCCATGGCCACGATGCCGGCGGCCACCAGCAGTGACACCACGCTGTCAGCCACGGCCTGACTGCCCGACAACCCGAGGATGGAGCCGAACAGGACACCGACCCCGGTCGTCCCCCCGGAGCCGCCCACGCCGGACGACGACGTGGTGAACAGACTGAGGAAGAGGGCACCGAGCCCGAGCACCCAGGCGAAGACGGATCCGATGACGGTGTCGTCGGCGCCGGTCCGCCGGCCGAGCACCGCCAGCAACAACGCGAAGGCCACACAACCCCCGTAGAGGCCGAGCCGCAGGTCGACGCCGAAGGCCAGCGCGGCCAGGGCCCCCGTGAAGGCCACGTGGGAGAGCGCATCGCCGGCGAACACCTGGCCACGGAGGACGACCAGGTAGCCCACCAGTCCCGACACCACGCCGATCGCCGTGCCGGCGCCGAAGGCCGAGGTGAGGAACGGGTGGGCGAACACGAAGAATGCGGCCGTCATGCCGGCACCACCCGGGTCGTCACCGACCGCCGGGGTGCCCGTCGTCCCACCCCACGCAGTCCGGCGGAGCGGACCAGACGGATTCCGGCCGCCCCCACGTAGACGGCGAAGCCGAACGTCGACACGAAGAACCCCACCGGCCACGTCGAGTAGAACGCCACCGCCAGCGCGGCCCACACGACGACCAGTCCCAACACGACGGACAGACACAGCCCGAGCACCGGCCGGGCGGTCAGTTGCTGGGCCGCGGCGGCCGGCATCACCAGGAGGGCGAAGACGAGGAGGGCGCCGGTGATCTGGCTCACCTCGGCTGCGGTGCATCCGAGCACCACCAGGAAGGCAAACGACAGCCACCGGGTCGGGACGCCGCGGGCCGAGGCCACGTCGCGGTCGATGGTGGCGAAGAACAGCGGGCGGGCGAGAACGGTCAAGGTGGCCAGCACCACGACCGCGACGATGGCGAGGGTGGCGACCTGGCCGTCCGACACGCCCAGGAACGACCCGAACAGCAGGCCGGTCACGCTGTCGAGGAAGCCGCCGTAGAGACTGATGAACAGGGCCCCTGCGGCCAGGGCGAACGCCTGCACCGTGCCGATGACCGCCGACTCCTGGCTACCGGCCCGACCCGAGAGGGTCCGGGGCACGAGGGCGATGACGAGGGCGGCCAGGATGCTCCCGGCGAAGTAGCCGGCCGTGGCACTGATCCCGAGCCAGATGGCGGCGGCGGCCCCCGGGAACGAGACCACGGCCAGGGTGTGCCCGACGAAGCTCTGGCGGCGGAGCACCATGAACCAGCCGATGACCGCGCCCAGCACCGCAGCCACCGCCCCGGCCCGGAAGGCGTTGACCATGAAGTGCAGGGCCAGCATGCGACGCACGTCGTCGACCAGGTTGGCGGTCGGGCCCGCCAACGTCGCGGCGTGCAGCAGGGTCGTCGTCACGGGTGGCCGTGGCCGTCGGCGCCGTGCTCCGGGCCGTGGTGGTGGGGGCCGTGGGATCCCGCGTGGTGCGACGCGGCGTCCGGCTGTCCCACGACGACGCGGCGGCCGTCGCTGGTGGTCAGCACCTCGATCGGCGTGTCGTAGAGCTCGCTCAGCGTCTCGGTGGTGATGACCGACTCGGGGGTCCCACTGACGGCGCCCCCCCTGGCCACGTAGACCACACCGTCGAGGGCCGAGGCGATGGGATTCACATCGTGGGCCACGATCAGGACCGTGATGCCGAACTCCCGACTGATGTCGGCGATGAGGGCGGCCACCGACCCCTGGTTGGGGAGGTCCAGGCTGTCGAGGGGCTCGTCGAGGAGCAGGAGCCGCGGCCGGCGGACGAGGGCCTGTGCGATGAGCAGGCGCTGCTGCTCGCCGCCGGAGACCTCACCGATGGGCCGGCCGGCGTAGGGCCCGGCGCCGACCAGGTCGATGACCTCGGCCACGCGGGTCTCCCGGGCCCGTCGGGCCGCTCCCCACGGCAGCGGGACGCCCCACCGGTCGCCGTCGGCCCCGAGCCGGACGACGTCGACGCCCCGCACCCGCATGCTCGGGTCGAAATTCCGCCGTTGGGGCAGGTAGCCGATGTCGCCGCCGGCCTCACCGGGCGGGCGACCGAAGACCTCCACCCGGCCGGCGGAGAGCGGCAGGACACCGAGGACCGCCTTGATCAGGGTCGACTTGCCCGAGCCGTTCGGGCCGAGGACGGCGACGAAGGTACCGACCTCGATGTCGAGGTCGACGTCGGACCAGATGCCTCGGCCGCCGATCCGGACGGAGGCGTTCTCGAACCGGATCGCCGGGTCGGCGTACCGGTCGACCGGGGCGTACCCGTCCACGGGGGCGTGGTCGGTGGGATCAGGCATGGGCACGCTCCAGTGCGGCGTCGAGGGCGTCCAGTTGGGCCGTCTGCCACGACTGGAACGTGGCTCCCGCCGGCACCAGCGTCTCGGTGACCGCGGTCACCGCGATGTGCCGGCTCCGGGCGGCCGCCACCTGGGCCTCCACGTCCGGGGTGAGGTTCTGGGTGTTCTCGAGGTAGACGGCGATGGAGCGGTCCTGGATCTGGCGGTCGATCGTCGCGGTGTCCGCGGCCGAGACGTCCGAGCCTTCGCTGACCGCCCGCAGGAAGCTCGGCGGGGTCACGAGATCGAGCCCGAGCGCCCGGCACAGGTAGACCACGATCGACTCGGAGGCACCGACCCGGGTGCCCGGGAACCGGGCGCGGATCCGGTCGATGGCGGCATGGTAGGGGGCCAGTCCGACCTGCTCGTAGGCCGTCCGACGGGCGGCGAAGTAGGCGCCGTCGGCCGGGTCGGCCCGCGCGAGGTCGGCCGTGGTCGCGGCGATGAAGCGCTCCACGTAGGTCGGGTCGTACCAGAGGTGGGGATTGCCGCCAGGTGCCACCCCCACGAGGACCCCGACGTCGAGCACGGTGCGCCGTCCGCCGTCGGCGGCCAGCAGCTTGGACATCCACGGGTCGTAGCCGGCCCCGTTCTCCACGGCGATCTGGGCGTCGGCCAGCCGTCGGGCGTCGGCGGCCGTGGGCTCGTAGGCGTGGGGGTCGGTGTCCGGGTTGTCGATGATGCTCACCACGTCGGCGTGGGCGCCGCCCAGCTGGGCCACGATGCTGCCCCAGAAGTTCTCCGCGACCACGACGCGCACCACCCGGGAGGAGTGTGCCGACGTCCCCTCCCCCGACGCCGGGAGGCTGGTGGCGCAGCCGGCCAGCACCAGGGCCGCCAGGACCAGGACGACCACCCTGGACCGTGGCGCGACGCTCGACGGGGGGACGGTTGGCACACCCCCATCTTATATGGGAATGGTTCTCATTACAATAGCGGCGGCCGCATCGGCCACTCCGTCAGGCACGCAGGGCGAGACCCGCCTCGAGCACGCCGCGTGCCGAAGCCACGTCTTCGGTGCGGGGACCGTCACCCTCCCCCGGGACCTCGAGGATGGCGGGAACGCCCTGGAGGTCGGGATGGCCGAGGAGGGCGGCCAGTCCGTCGGCACCGATCGTCCCGTCACCGATGTTCTCGTGCCGGTCCTTGTTGGCCCCGAAGTCGACCTTCGAGTCGTTGAGGTGCACGCAGCGCAGACGACGCAGCCCGACGGTGTCCTCGATGAGGGCGATCAGGGCGTCCGCCTCGTCCACCGTGGCGAACGGGATACCGGACGCCCACAGGTGCTGGGTGTCGAGGCAGACACCCAGCCGCTCGTCGCCGCCCGCCGCCTCGATCACCTGGGCCAGCTCATCGAAGGATCGCCCTACGGTGTCGCCGGCCCCGGCGGCGTTCTCGAGCAGGATCGGGCAGCTCTCGACATCGGCGTCCACCTCGTCGAGCGAGCGCACCAGGGCGTCAGCCACCGCGGGCAACGCGGTGGCGAACCCGCTCCCCCGGTGGCTCCCGATGTGCAGCACCAGACCGTCGGCACCCATGCCGTCGGCCGTCGAAAGGTTGGCGGTCAGGCAGGTGCGCGATTTGGCCGACAGCTCGGGATCCGGCGACGCCAGGTTGATGAGGTAGGTGGCGTGACAGAACGTCGCCGCCACCGAGGGGTGGTCGGCCTGGGCGACCCGGTAGCCGGCGAGGACCTCGTCGCTGTACTGCGACGGCTTCCACATCCGGGGGCTCTGGGTGAAGATCTGGACGGCGTCGGCCCCGATGTCCGCCCCGTGCTCCAGGGCCGGGACCAGGCCCTTCCCCGCTCGTACGTGTGCGCCGATCAACATGGGCGCACCGTAGCAGCGGAGCCGTGGCGTCCTCCCGGGGCCGGCGGCGAGCCCGACCGTGTCGTCCGACCTGTTCAGGATCGCGGCGTGTCCTCTAGTGTGGGAGGCGACGGCGGGTCTGTCGCACGGACTCTTCGGACGGACCCGACCGCCTGATCCCACTTCCCGACACCCACCCTGCGGAGGATCGCATGACCACCCGACTGACCGAAAAGGCCAAGGCACTCGTCGCGCGGCCACTACTGGCCAACATCGCCACCGTCGACGCCGAAGGGCGGCCCCAGCTCACGCCGGTGTGGATCGACCTCGTGGGTGAGGACCTGGCCTTCAACACGGCCAAGGGTCGGGCCAAGGCGACCAACCTGTCGAACAACCCCCACGTGGCCGTCTCGGTGGTCGACCCCGATGATCCGTACAACGTGGTCGTCGTCCGCGGCAAGGTCGAGGGCACCGAGGACGGGGCGGACGCCTTCATCGACTCGCTGGCCAAGAAGTACCTCGGGGTGGACACCTATCCGATGCGCCAGCCCGGCGAGGTCAGGGTCACCTACGTGGTCAAGGCCGACAAGATCGTCATGCAGTCGAGCGACGCGTCCTGAGCGGCTGAGCACCCCACCCGCCGACACGGTCCCGGTCGGGTGACGGACGTTCCTCCCGGCACCACGGTCCAGGGTCCTCGAACGCGAAGCCACCACCGATGACGTCCGAACCCCCACCCTCCCCCCGTCGCACCACAGCCGGTGACGTCGCCGCCGACCAGTCGCCGCGCGGCATCGAGGCCGACGTGGTCGACGAGGCGGTGACCGGGGCGATCGACACCAAGATCGAGGCGGTCCGCGACGTACTGGCCGGTGCCTCCCCCGAGGAGCGGGTCACGGTTGCACGCTGGCTGGCGGCGGTCCTCGCCGGACTCTCCCCCGACGAACTGGGCGTGGTCGGTCAGGCCGTCCTCGAACAGGACGAGCCGATCTACGCCACACCCCCGCTCGACGCCGACGACGAGCTGGTCGAGGCCTGGCAGAAGGGCGTGTACCCCTATGCAAATCTCATGGGCCGCAAGCCCTACGAGGAGCAGAAGTACCACCTGCAGGTGGAACTGCTGAAGCTCCAGGCCTGGACCAAGGAGAGCGGCCAGCGTCTGGTCATCCTGTTCGAGGGACGCGACGCGGCCGGCAAGGGCGGCACCATCAAACGGTTCATGGAGCACCTGAACCCGCGGGGTGCCCGGGTGGTCGCCCTGGAGAAGCCGACCGAGATCGAGGCCGGCCAGTGGTACTTCCAGCGCTATGTGCAGCACCTCCCCACCCGGGGGGAGATCGTCCTGTTCGACCGTTCCTGGTACAACCGGGCCGGCGTCGAACGCGTCATGGGCTTCTGCACCCCGGACGAGGTCGGCGAGTTCCTGCGCGAGGTGCCCGAGTTCGAACGCAACCTCACGAGAAGCGGCGTACACCTCGTCAAGTTCTGGTTCTCGGTCAGCCGCGACGAGCAACGTCGGCGCTTCGCCGAGCGCGAGCGGCACCCGCTCAAGCAGTGGAAGCTGTCCCCCATCGACATCGCCTCACTCGGTCGGTGGGACGACTACACCGAGGCCAAGAACGCCATGTTCGCGGCGACCGACACCGACCTCGCACCCTGGACGGTGGTCAAGTCGGACTGCAAGAAGCGGGCACGGCTCAACGCCATCCGCTACGTACTCCACCTGATGCCCTACGACGGCAAGGACACCGAGCGCATCGGGCCGCTCGACCCGCTGATCGTCGGCCGGGCCGGTGACGTCTACGAACTCGGGGAGTTCAGCCAGCCCGGTTCGTGACCCCGTCGACGCAGGTGGACGTCGGCCTCACCAGGTGAGTCCGAGGTTCTCCACCCGTCCGACCGACCACGGGGCCGCCAGGTCGATCAGACACCCGTCCGCCCCGGCGGCACGGACCCCCCGCACCGCCCCCGGCGAGGTCCCGTCCTCCGGCAGTCGTCCGAGTACGGCGACCCGGTCACCCGGACGATCCCGGGGACCGTCCCGACCGGTCAGCCAGTCCGCGACCTCGCGCACGTCGTCCGAGCCCCCGTTGACGACCACGGCGTCGGCGGAACGGGCGCTCACCTCGAGCACGGCGTGGTCGGACCCCTGGCCGTGGAGGAACACCACCAGGGGCACCCCGTCGGCCTGGACCGGTGACGGCCGGTTGACCGCATCGGCGACCGAGTAGATCCGGCCCTCCACCGTCGGGTGCTCGTCCTCCAGCACCGCCCGGGCCACCTCCAGCGCCTCCGCCAGCCGGTCGGCGTCGTTCGGGTCGGACCGGTCACCGTCGACGGACAGGACGGCCCGACCGTGGGAGATCACGTCGACGCCGGTGACGATCTTGGCCAGGATCGACGGTGCCCGGCGTTGGCCGGCGTCGGCCACCACGCCCAGATGGGCCGTGTCGGTGCCGACACCGAGCGCCCCGAGTAGGGAGAACGCCTCGTAGGGCACGGTCCCGGGTGCCCGGGCGGACGTCTCGACCACCCACACCGAGGTGAAGCCCGACCGTTCCGCGGATCGGGCGGCGGCGATCGACACTCCCAGTACGTCCCCATGTCCGTGGCGGGGGTCCGGGGCGGCCAGCACGAGCCCCAGACCGGTCAGCCGTCGTGCGGCCGGAGCGATCGCTGCCATGTGCGCAGAGTAGCGGCGGAGCGTCACGGAACCGAGCACACCGGCGGTGTCACGTCCTCGACCACCAGCCGGCCCCCTCCACCAGCAGACCGCGCCGGACCAGCGTGTCCGCAGTGCCCGACAGCGTGGCCAACGAGAGGTTCGTCCGCAGGAGCACCGACTCGATGCTCGTCGGCTCGGAGCCGACTGCCTCCCACACCACACGCTCCAGCCGGTCCACGGGGGCCGACGGACCGCTGTCCACGCGGGCATGAGCACGGTGATCGGGCACGGACACCGTCGGAGCCCCCCCGGCCATCCCGAGGGCGACCAGGACGTCGTCGACGTCGCGGACGGGGATGCAGCCGTCCACCAGGAGTCCGTTGGTGCCCACGGACGCCGGGCTGTGGACCGCCCCGGGCACGGCACAGACCGGGATCGACCGGCGGGCGGCGGCCTCCACGGTGTGCAGCGAGCCGCCGCGGCCGTGGCATTCGACCACCACGACCACGTCGGACAGGCCGGCGATGATGCGGTTGCGGGCCGGGAAGACCCGGGGGCGGGGCGGGGTCCCGAGGGCCGCCTCGGAGAGCACCGCGCCGCGGTCGACCACCTGGGCCCACAGCCTGGCGTTCTCCCGCGGATAGACCACGTCCAGCCCCGTCCCCACGACGGCCACGGGCGGAGCTGCGCCGGGGCCCGCGGCCAGGGCTCCGGCGTGGGCGGCGGCGTCGATGCCCGACGCCAACCCGGACACGACCACCACTCCGGCCTCGGCCAGTCCCCGACCCAGATCCGACGCCACCCGGACGCCGTAACGGGTGGCGGAACGGGTGCCGACCACGGCCACCGCCGGGCGGGCCTCGAGGACCGACGGATCGCCGCTGGCACTGAGCACGGCCGGGGCACCGGGGTCGCCCACCAGGGCGGGGGGGTACCCCGGGCGACCGGGCAGGAGCACCCGCGACTTCGCCGCCCGGTAGCGCTGCACCACGGCGGACGGCTCCACCGTCCGGGCCTCGGCGCGGAACCGGTGCGCCCGGTCCGCCGGATGGGTGCCGGCGGCCACAGCGCGCCAGGCCGTCACCGGCCCGTGCCCGTCGAGGAGCCGGGCCAGCCGGACCGGCGTCATGCCTCCGAGCCCGACGAGAGCGGCGGCACAGGCGAGTTCGTCGTCCGGGGTCACCGGGCCTCCTCGCCCAGCATCAGGGCACGGCTGCCGCGCAGGGTCAGGGCTTCGGCCACGTGCCGCACCCCGACCGTCGGTGGCGCACCCTCCAGGTCGGCGACCGTCCGGGCGAGCCGTCGGACCCGGTGCAGGCCCCGTGCGCTCAAGGCACCCGACCGCATGCGCCGCTCGAGGAGCTCCGCCGCCCGGGTGTCGAGCGGGGCGTGCCGGTCGAGGGAGGAGACGTCCAGCTCGGCGTTGGACCGCACTTCCCGTGCCCGGGCCCGCTCCCGGGCGGCAGCCACCCGTTCCGCCACCACCGAGGTCGACTCCTCCGCTCCCCGACCGACCAACTCGGCACCGGCGGGACGGTCGATGCGCAGCGTGATGTCGAACCGGTCGAGCAACGGGCCGGACAGCCGCCGCGCGTAGCGGGCGCGCGCGGCCGGCGAGCAGCGGCAGGCGCCCGGCAGACCGCCCACCCCGCACGGGCAGGGATTCATTGCCGCCACCAGGAGGAAGCGGGCCGGACAGGTCGTCGACCCCTGGCCCCGGCTGATCCGGACGACACCGTCCTCCAACGGCTGTCGCAGTGCGTCGAGGATGGCGGTCGGGAACTCGCCCAGTTCGTCCAGGAACAGCACGCCACCATGGGCCAGGCCGATCTCGCCGGGCCGGTGCCCGCCGCTCCCCCCGCCGATCATGGCGACCGCCGACAGTCCGTGGTGAGGTGCTCGGAACGGAGGGCGACGCACCAGTGCGGTCGTCGACCTGGTCTCACCCGCGGCCGAGTGGATGCGGGTCACCGTCCGCGACGTCTCGGGGTCGAGGTCGGCCAGGATGCCCGGGAGGCGGTTGGCGAGCAGGGTCTTGCCCGCGCCCGGCGGTCCCACCATGAGCAGGTGGTGGCCGCCGGTGGCCGCCACCTCGAGTGCGCGCCGGGCCAGCAGCTGGCCCCGTACGTCGGCGAGGTCACCGAGGTGGTCGTGCCCACCGGCAGCGACGGCACCGGCGGGATCGGGGGCGGCGATCGCCGGCCACGGGCGGCGCCCCGTGCACCGGGCGACCACCTCGGTCAGCGACGGGGCGGCCAGACACGTCCCTCCGGTCAGCGACGCCTCGGGTCCGTCCTCGTCCGCCACGACCAACCGGAAGTCAGCCAGGGCGTCCGCCAGCACCAGGACCCCCGGGACGCCACGGAGCGAGCCGTCGAGGCCGAGTTCCCCCACGAAGGCGTGACCGGCCACCGACTCGGCGGCCATCGCGCCCGACGCCACGAGGACACCCACGGCGATGGGCAGGTCCAGACCGGCCCCGCCTTTGCGGATGCCGGACGGGGCCAGGTTGACGGTGATCCGGCGCCGTGGCCAGGGCAGCCCGGTCGAGGCGAAGGCCGCCCGGACCCGGTCGCGTGACTCGCGCACCGCGGCGTCGGGTAGGCCGACCACCGTGAAGCCCGGCAGGCCGTTGGCCACGTGGACCTCGACTCGGACGGGACGCCCGTCGACCCCGAGACGGACGGCGGAGGGGATGCTGGCGATCACGGGTGACTCCTGGGGCACGGTGGGACACAGGAGGGCGGTACCGCCGCTCGTCCGCCGGGGCGGTAAGAAGCGGTCAGGTCCGGGGTGCCGACGGCCCTCGAGGCACGTCCCGAACGTAGGGGTCGGGTGTCTCACCCATCGGAGAGGGACCGCTCCTCAGGGCGGGGATGCCGGTCGGGCGCCCGAGGGTGCGGGGTTCGTCGCATCGACCTCGGGCAGCCTCAGGGGCCGACTGGCCAGACTCCGCTCCAGGTGAAGTTCCCAACATGATCCTGGCGTTCGTCTTCGGTCCGTTGGCTCGCGAACCACTGCGAGTCGATGGTCCGCCGAGTGGCCAGCTGACCGGCATGCGGTACGCCAGGCGAGGCAGCTACCGGACCGTCCACACGATCGACGAGCAGCGCCAACAGGTCGACGTCGTCCGCATCGACCACCGAGGCGACGTCTATCGCTGAAGCGTTGGGAACGGACCCCGGTGGAGCCCGATGACCGGGGCCATCCGCACTCCAGTAGGTGCCAATCCGGCCGACCCGCGCGGTCGACAATCGCCCCACTTCCGGCAGCGGTATGGGGGAGGCCGGTCAGCGGGTCCCGGCCTGCCTGCTGCCCAATCCCCTATATTTGAGCCATGGGGTCGGATCAGGGATTCCGGATGGGACGGCTCGACCATGTGCACATCCGTGTGCCAGATCGTGCGCAAGCTGCAAACTGGTATGCAGAGCATCTCGGGTTCGAGCCTGTCGCCGCGAGTGGCTTCTGGGCGAAGGGGATCGAGGGTGGTCCGCTGCACGTCTCGGCTGACGGCGGGGAGACGGGGTTGGCGCTGTTCGGGGTCAGCGAGGGTCACCCGATGGTGCCCCAACTGACCGGCGTTGCCTTCAGTGTCGACGCCGACACCTTCATTGCGTTCGCACGCTCCCTGCCGGGCGACATCGACAGTCCGCTCGGCGAGCGTCTCTCGATCGATGATCTTGTGGACTTTGATTTGTGCTGGGCGTTCAATCTGGTCGATCCGTGGGGAAATCAGTATGAGCTCAACTGCTACGACTACGACCGGATTCGCTCCGAACTCGTCGAGGTGGATGCGGTGGAGGTCGTCCGCTACTGGCCACCCGAGGCGTACCAGGCATACCTCGACTCCACGTCGTCGTAGTCGGTCGCGGCGGAGCGGCCTGCGCGGGCCTGGAACCGCCCCACTCACCCGGCGTTCAGGGCGACCAGATGCCTGATGCGCTGTCCGGCAGCGGAATGACGTCGATGCGTTCATCGCGGCACATGTCGAGTAGGTGCGGATCTGCCGACGCGAGCCGACCGTCCGATTGTCGTGAGGTCTCGGCCGCCACGCAGTCGGCCAGGCTGACGGCTCGGTTCTTGCGGTGGTAGTGGCGAGCGCTGAGCAGTCCGGCTCTGACGCCCGGATCGGCTTCGACTGCCGCCGGCGTCATCAGTCCGAGCTGAGCCAGATCGAATACGGCCTCGTCTTCCTCGGCATCGGCGAGGCGCACGAGGTGATCGAGCACTTCAGCGACACCGAGAGACGTGAGCAACGCATCCTCCTCGTCCTCCACGAGGTGTTGGACCTGGATCGCCGCCGGTTCACCCTTGAGCAGGGCGAGTACCGCATAAGAGTCGAGGACGATCACTCCTGGTCTTCGCGGGCTGCGTCGTCGCTCCTCGACTGACGACGGCTGCGCTCACTGCTCGGACCGCGCCTCGCGTAGTTGCCTCGGAGTTCCCCCACAGGGTCCGCCGGCAGCGGCCGCAGGACCACCCGGTCCCCGAGGTCGACGACGACGACCCGATCGGCGTTCCACCGCGCCCGCGCTTCGGCGGGTATCGACACCTGTCCGTTGGTGGACACCTTCATCACGTAGTTGGTGGTCACGATCGCTGCTCCGGTATTGTCTGATTTTGCTAGATCATCATCTACGTCGGGGTCAGCAGGGGTCCCCCGATGTGCCTGGTCGAGACACCCCGGTCAGGGGACATCGAGCCACCTCCGCACGAGCCCGGCCGTCTCGCCCCGCCGGTGCCCGCCACTCCTCCCTCCCGGACGATGTCACCGCCGTCGGTACGTCATGGGCGCTCGGAAGGGGGCGACGGACCCGTGCGGTCAGGCCCGGGGTGCCGACGGCCCTCGAGGCACGTCCCGATCGCACGGGTCGAGTGTCACACCCATCGTCAGCGCCGAGCTCGCCGGTGGGACGCCCGATTCCCGGGCCGGAACCCTCGTGGCTCTACATCAGCTGATGGATACTGATGTCATGCACCGGACCCAGATCTACGTCGCCGGCGACGAGGTGGCTGCCCTCGATGCAGCCGTCGTCCTGACGGGCGCCAGCCGGTCGGAGCTGGTCCGACGGACGCTTCGGGCCCGGTACGGCGAGACTCCCGTGGCATCCCGACTGGCAGCGCTGCGGTCGTCAGCAGGAGCGTGGACGAATCGCGAGGGCACCGGTGCGGCGTTCGTCGACTCCCTCCGAGGGGACGTGAACGACCGGCAGGCACGGCTCCCCTCCACGTGAAGCCCTTCGATACGTCCATCGCCATCGACTACTGGTCGCAGCGACGGCGTCCGTCGTCGACGCCGGGCTCCTCACCACGGACGTGCGCCACTCCCCCATGACCCCGGGGCTACACACGCGCTACGGCGCCTGACGCGACCCCGTTCGACGGCGGCGCGTCCCCTCGCCCCACGAACCCCTGTGTGAGACTGGCCCGCGTGGCGTCGACGACCTCACCCAGGGCGGCGAGCCGCAGGCATCGAACGTCCCGTCACCGCTGATGGGTGACCGACGACCGGGATCCGGTCCCCTTCCGCCATGGACCCTCGCGGTCGCCGCCATGCTTGCGGTCCAGCTCGGGTCGGCGCTGTCGGTGCACCTCGTCGACGAGGTGGGAGCGGGCGGCACCGCCTGGCTGAGGCTGACCGCAGGAGCGGTGATCTTCCTGGTGATCGCCCGACCGTCGTTCCGGTCGTTGCGCGGGCACGACGCACCGATCCTCCTCGGTCTGGGGGTCACGATGGGTCTCCAGACCGTGGCGTTCCTCGCCGCCATCCGACGCATCCCGCTCGGGACCACGGTCGCCATCGAGTTCCTGGGGCCGCTGGCCGTCGCCGCCCTGCACAGTCGCACTCGACAGGCGTTGCTCTGGGTGGGCGCCGCAGGAGTCGGCGTCGCGCTGGTGACGGAGCCCTGGCTCGGCAACGTGCACTGGCAGGGTGTCGGGTACGCCGGCGTCGCCGGCGTCGGTTGGGGCGTGTACATCGTCCTCACCCAGCGGGTCGCAGACCGGTTCACCGGGATCACGGGACTCGCCCTCACGGTTCCGGTCGCCGCCGCCACCGCGGCCGCCTTCGGTATCCCGCAGGCTGCCGGTCACTTCACCCTCGCGGTGATTGCCACGAGCATCGGCCTGGCCATCCTGCTTCCCGTCCTGACGTATTCGTTCGAGTTGCTGGCCCTGCGGCGGATGACACCGACCGCGTTCGGGACCCTCTTTGCCCTCGAGCCGGCGATCGGCGTGATCCTCGGCCTGATCGTGCTCCACCAGAACCTGTCCTGGGTGCAGCTGACGGGCATCTTGGTCGTCGTCCTCGCCGGTGCGGCATCCCAGCGCGGCGAACCCCACCGACCGCCCGGGCCGCACCAGGCCGGTGCCCAGCCCGGCACCGGTCCCTTGCCGTTCTGACGATGTCCGTGCTGAGGCGAGCCGCACGGACCGCCCGGGGACCCGCAGGCTCAGCGACCCTCGAACTGCGGCGGGCGCCGCTCGACGAAGGCGGTCAGCGCCTCGCGGGTGTCGCGGGTGCCGAAGTTGGCCGCCTGCGAACGGGCCTCGTCCTCGAGGGCCTGCTCCATCGAGACGGCCAGGGAATTGTTGAGCATCGACTTGGTCATCGACAGGGCCAGGGTGGGACCTTCGGCCAGGCGGGCAGCCCACCCGTCGACGAAGGCGTCGAGCTCGTCGTCGGGGACGACGCGGTTGACCAGCCCGAAGGACTCGGCCTCCCGCGCACTCAGGATGTCGGCGAAGAACGCCAGCTCCTTCGCCTTGTGGAGCCCGATGAGCCGCGGCAGCAGCCAGGACGCGCCGAAGTCCACGGACAGACCGCGCTTGGCGAAGATCTGCGAGAACCGGGCCGACTCCGAGGCCACCACCAGGTCACACCCTAACGCCATCGACATCCCCGCCCCGGCGGCCACGCCACCCACCTTGGCGATGGTCGGCTTGGGCAGCCGGTGGAGCCGCAGGGCCAGATCGGCCAGGGCCCGCATCTGCACCAGGGGCGGATCGCCGGGACGGCCGGCCAGATCGGAGGGATCGGAGAGGTCGGCACCCGAGCAGAACGAGCCGCCGGCCCCGGTCAGCACCAGGGCGCGGACCGCGCGGTCGGTGGCGACGTCGTCGAGCACGCCCTGCAGTTCCCGCCACATGGTGCCGTTGGCGGCGTTCTTGAGCTCGGGGCGGTTCATGACGACGGTCACGACGCCGCCCGAGCACTCGACGATCAGGGTCTGGAGGGACTCGGCCATCCGGTCAGCCTAGGAGAAGCGACCCGCGGGGGCCCGGGGTGGAGTCGGGCCCGGAGTCAGCGGGGTCCGATCGTCAGAACGCGTCCTCGATGACCTCGATGCGGCCCGCGGTGATGTCGACCACGTCGAAGCGGACGTCCACCAGCGCCCGGCCCGACGCCGGGGTCAGCTCGGCCAACCAGCGCCCGGCGAGCCGGCGGATCCGCCGCTGCTTGGCGGGGAGGACGGCCTCGGCTCCGGTCCCGTACTCGTCCGACGTGCGGGTCTTCACCTCGACGAAGGCCACCGTGCGCTGGCGGCGCACGATCAGGTCCACCTCACCCTCGCGGCGGCGCCAGTTGCGCTCGAGGACTTCGTAGCCCTGCTCCTCGTACCAGGTGGCCGCCCGGTCCTCACCGTCCGCGCCCAGGGAGCGGTTGTGGTCGGGGACCGCTCCCGGGCTCACAGGTCCTGGTCGGGCAGCCGCTCGATGTTGACGTCGCGGAACGTGAGGATCCGCACCGAGGGCACGAAGCGGGCGGGCCGGTACATGTCCCACACCCAGGCGTCGGTGAGCACCACCTCGACGCAGGCCGGGGAGGTGTCCGATCGCACGGTGACGTCGACGGAGTTGGCCAGGTAGAAGCGGCGCTCGGTCTCCACCACGTAGGCGAAGAGCGGCACCACGGCCCGGTACTCGTGCACCAGGGCCAGCTCGATCTCCGACTCGTAGCGCTCGAGGTCCTCTTCACTCATCGGGGGGAACTCATCGGGCGGCCGACGCGCGCAACGGCGGCCGGACGCTGACGTCACGACGAGCCGGGCGGCCGTGCGGCGCCCGCGGGAGACGGTCAGGGACGGGCAGTCCGCAGTTCCTTGATCTTGGCGGCCTTGCCGTGACGGTCGCGCAGGTAATAGAGCTTGGCCCGACGGACGTCACCGAGCGACACGACCTCGGTGTGGTCGATGACCGGGGAGTGGACCGGGAAGGTGCGCTCCACACCCACACCGAAGCTCACCTTGCGCACGGTGAAGGTCTCCTGGACGCCGGTGCCCTGGCGGCGGATCACGGCCCCCTGGAAGACCTGGATGCGCTCACGGGTGCCCTCGACGACCCGCACGTGCACCTTCACGGTGTCGCCGGGGCGGAACTCGGGGATGTCGTCCCGCAGGCTGTCGCGGTCGATGATGTCGGTCGGGTTCATGGGGCGCGTCTCTTTCGGCGTTCGTTCGATCACTCCCCCGTCGGCCACCCGGACACGGCTCCCCGTACCGGGGTGCCAAGCGGACCAGGTCATCACTGCGGACACCGGGGGACCCGGCGCCGACGAGGCTCCTCAATCGTAGCCGTGTTCGCGGAGCAGGCGCACCTCGCCGTGCTCGGTCAGCAGCCCGACCTCCTCGGTCGTCAGGCCACCCCGGTCACGGACCAGGTCCGGACGCCGTCGCAGCGTCCGGACCAGGGCCTGCGCCCGCCGCCACGCCGCCACCCGGCCGTGGTCGCCCGAGCGCAGCACCTCGGGTACCTCGTGGCCCCGGAAGTCGGCCGGTCGGGTGAACTGGGGGTATTCGAGGAGACCCGCGGCGAAGCTCTCCTCGTCGGTCGACCGCTCGTTGCCGAGGACCCCGGGCAGCAGGCGGGCCACCGCCTCCACCACGACCAGGGCGGCGAGCTCGCCCCCGGCCAGGACGAAGTCGCCGATCGACAGCTCCCCGTCGCACAGGTGGTCGGCCACCCGCTGGTCGACGCCCTCGTAGCGTCCGCACAGCAACGAGAAGCCGTCCGGGAGCGCCGCCAGCTCCTGGGCCACGCCCTGGTCGAACCGCCTTCCGGAGGCGGACAGGAGCAGGAGCGGTCGCACCAGGCCGCCGGGGGCCGCCGCCGCCGCCTCGACGGCCCCGAAGACCGGCTCGGGGGCGAGCACCATGCCCGCTCCCCCGCCGAAGGGCGAGTCGTCGACGCTCCGGTGGACGTCACGGGCCGCATCACGGATGTCGTGGGCCCGCAGGTCGAGGTGACCACGGCCCCGGGCCCTTCCGAGGATCGAGGTCGCGCCGTAGGCGTCGATGACCTCGGGGAAGAGGGTGAAGACGTCGATCCGGAACCCGGTCGGCACCTCGCCGCCCGTGTCGGTGCCGCTCACGACAGGTCGAACAGGCCGTCGGGCACGTCGACGACCACCTTCACCCCCGGCTCGGTGCGGACGACGAACCGCAGGGGCACCAGGGCGCCCCCGTCGAGCACCAGGAGGTCGCTCGCCGGATTGGCGTACACGGCGGTCACCCGGCCGAGATCGACCCCCGAGGTGTCCTCCACGGCCGAGCCGATGAGGTCATGGACCCAGAGGGCGTCCGGGTCCTCGATGGGTGGGGCCAGCAACGGGGTGTCCCGCAGTGCCTCGGCCGCATCGATGCCGTCGACGCCGTCGAAGGTGACGATGTAGCGACCCCGGTGCGGTGACGACCGCACGACCTCGAAGGTCCGTCCGTCCTCGGCCGTCAGCACCGACCCGACGGCTGCCCGTTCGGCGCGGTTGGTCGACAGGGACACGATCACGTCGCCCCGCAGCCCGTGGGGCTTCACGATCCGCCCGACGCCGAGGAGCGCGGGTCGGTCGTCGGGCGACGGGGACCCGCCGGCGCTCTCGGCGGCGTCGCCGGGGGCCGGGGAGGTCACCGGGGGATCAGTCGTCGACGATGTCGACGCTGGTCTGCACGCCGTCGCGTGCGCCCGCAGCGGCGACCACCGTGCGGATGGCCTGGGCGACGCGACCGCGGCGGCCGATGACGCGGCCCATGTCCTCGGGGGCGACGTGGATCCGGAAGCGGACGGAGTCGCCCCGCTCCTCGGTGTTGATCACGACGGCCTCGGTGTCCGAGGCGATGGAGTTGACGAGGTAGGTGACCACGGCCAGCGGGGTGCCGCCGGACACGCGGTTGCCGGCGTCGTCATCGCGCTCGTCGAACTCGTCGTCGATGGTGTTGACGTCGTCCATCGAGTCCGCGGTCAGCTCGTCGGTCACGTGGCCGCCTTGGCCGAGGCGAACTCGTCCAGTGCACCCGACTGCTTCAGCAGCTTCTCGACGCGCTCGGTGGGCTGGGCACCCTGCGACAGCCACTTCACGGCCTTGGCGTTGTCGATCTCGATGACGGCGTCGGGCTCGGCCAGCGACTTGCCCCGGGGGGCGTAGGTGCCGACGATCTCGATGAACCGACCGTTGCGCGGCGAACGGCTGTCCGCCGCCACCAACCGGTAGGTCGGCTGCTTCTTCTTCCCGATCCGCACGAGGCGGAGCTTTACGGCCACGGTGAACTCCTCTGTTGCATGGTGTCTTCCAGCGGAAGTGATGGATGGTGATACGAGCACGGTGCGACCGGTGGGTCGCGGGCGACCGACAGTCTCCCACCAAAGCGGGGGGTCGTGTGCAACAGGGCCGGATTCCGTCCCCTGCGGACCCTCGGGGGCCCTCCGACCACCCCGGTGGGCGCTGCTGGTCAGCGTGACTTGGGGGTGACCCGACCGCCGCCCTTGCCCTTCTTGCCGCCCTTGCCCTTCTTGGCCGACCGGGCCGGCGCCGGTCCGGCGAACGGGGTGCCCGGCCCGCCGGGGGCACCGGCCCCGAGCTCGGCCAGGTCGCTGTCGCCCATCATCGAGGCCATGTCGGCCATGGCCTGGGGGGACATCTTGGGACCGCCCCGGCCGAGCAGGCCGCCGAGGCCGCCGAGGGCGCCCCCCATGCCGCCCTTGCCGAAGCCCTTCATCATCTTCTGCATCTCCTTGAACTGCTTGAGCAGGGCGTTGACGTCGGCCGTGGTGGATCCGGAGCCGTTGGCGATGCGCACCCGGCGGCCGCCGTCGATGATCGACGGGTCGTTCCGCTCCTGGGGGGTCATGGAGAAGATGATGGCCTTGATCCGGCCGATCTGATTGTCGTCCACCGCCTCGGAGGCCCGCTTCATGTCCTTCGACATGCCCGGGATCAGCGACATCATCCCCGAGATCGAGCCCATCTTCTCCACCTGCTGGAGCTGCTCGAGGAAGTCCCCGAGGGTGAAGCGTCCCTCGATGATGGCGGCCGCACCCTTGGTGGCCACGTCCTTGTCCATGGTCCGCTCGGCCTGCTCGATGAGGCTGAGCACGTCGCCCATGCCGAGGATGCGGTCGGCCATGCGGTCGGGGTGGAACTGGTCGAAGTCGTCCAGCTTCTCCCCCGTCGACGCGAAGGCGATGGGCCGGCCCACCACCTCCTTGACCGACAGGGCGGCGCCACCACGGGCGTCGCCGTCGAGCTTGGTGAGGATGACCCCGTCGAGGGAGAGCGCCTCGTGGAAGGCCTCCGCCGTCGCCACGGCGTCCTGGCCGGTCATGGCGTCGATGACGAGGAAGGTGTAGTCGGGTTGGACGGCTCCGGCGATGTGCCGGATCTCGTCCATCAGCTCCTCGTCGATGGAGAGGCGACCGGCGGTGTCGACGATGAGGACGTCGCGCCCCAGTCGCTTGGCCTCCTCGAGGCCGGCCGTGGCCACGGCGACGGGGTCCGACGCCTCCGAGAACATGGAGACCCCGGCCTGACCGGCCAGGACCCGCAGCTGCTCGACGGCGGCCGGACGCTGGAGGTCGGCACCCACGAGGAGAGGGTTGCGACCCTGCTGCTTGAACCAGCGGGCGAGCTTGGCCGAGGCGGTGGTCTTGCCCGAGCCCTGCAGGCCGGCCAGCAGGATGACCGTCGGTGGCCGGCTCGCGTAGCGGATCTGCAGTGTCTCGCCACCGAGGATGGTGACGAGCTCCTCGTTGACGATCTTGATGACCTGCTGGCCCGGGCTGAGGCTCTGGGACAGCTCGAGGCCGACGCAGCGGTCCCGCACGGCCGAGGTGAAGGTTCGCACGACACCGATCTCGACGTCGGCCTCGAGGAGGGCGGTGCGGATCTCCCGGAGGACGTCGTCGACATCGGCCGGGGACAGGCGGCCGCGGCTCCGCAGCCGGGTGAAGATGCCGTCGAATCGGTCGGTCAGGCTCTCGAACATGGGGTGCTCAGGCTACCCGACCGCACCCGGCGACCCGGGCGCACCGGGCCCCGGGCGCACGGAGCGGCCCGGACCGGTTCGGGGGCCGGTTCCCTCGCACGGCATCAGGTTCCCACCGGGACCGGGGGGACGGTCCGTCAGAACAGGGCCTCGACGAAGGCCCGCGGATCGAAGTCGATCAGGTCCTCGGGACCCTCGCCGAGGCCGACCAGCTTGACCGGCAGGCCCAGCTCGCGCTGGATGGCCACCACGATCCCGCCCTTGGCCGTGCCGTCCAGCTTGGTCAGGACCACCCCGGTCACGTCGACGGCGTCGAGGAAGACCTTGGCCTGGGCCAGTCCGTTCTGGCCGGTGGTGGCGTCGAGCACCAGCAGTACCTCGGTGACCCGCCCCGGGGGGCGGTCCGACACGCGGCGGATCTTCCGCAGTTCCTCGATGAGGTTGACCTTGTTGTGCAGCCGGCCCGCGGTGTCGGCCAGCACAAGTGGGAGACCCCTGGAGGCGGCCCGCTGGACGGCGTCGAACACGACCGAGCTCGGATCGCCTCCCTCGGACCCCCGGACGATGTCGGCGCCGGCCCGCTCCGCCCACAACGCGAGCTGCTCGCCGGCCGCCGCCCGGAACGTGTCGCCCGCAGCCAGCAGCACCGGCGTCCCGGCCCGCGAGAGCCGCGTGGCCACCTTTCCCACCGTGGTGGTCTTGCCCACACCGTTCACACCCACGAACAGCCAGACGTCGACCGTCCGCGCCGGTTCGCCCTCGGGCGGGCCCCCGTCGGTGGCCGACGTGTGCCCGGAACCGACCCCGGCGAGCCCGGACGCGGGATTGGTCACCATCTCCACCAGGTCGGCCTTCAGGGCCTCGACCAGCGCGTCGGCATCCGGGATGGCACCCGCCTTCACCCGGCCCCGGAGATCGTCGAGCACTACGTCGGTGGCGCCGACCCCGACGTCGGCGCGGATCAGCGCCTCTTCCAGATCGTCCCAGGTGGCGGCGTCGATGCGGCCCTTGGCCCGGACGGCCCCGATGTAGCCCGACAGCAGTCCGCGGGCCTTGCCGAGTCTCCCCCGATAGGTGGCGGGCTCCACCTCGGGTGTCGACGGGGTGTCCGGAACGCCACCCGGTTCGACCCCGGACTCGGCCGTGACGACGGCGGCCACCGGCGCGTCGGCGGGCTGCGGGCGTTCGGCGACAGCCACACCCCCACCGGACACCTCCCCCGGACCCGTCGGTGAGCCGTCGGCGCCACCGCGTCGGCGGGTGGCGATGGCCACGCCCCCGGCCACCAGAACCACGGGGACGGCCACCACGACGGCGATCAGTCCCTCGGAGACCGCGGTCAGCGTCACGGCGTCGATCACCGGTCGGTCAGGGGGTTGGCACCCGGTTCACCGCGCAGGGCGCTCGGGCCGCCGACGTCGACCCGCGGCGGTGGCACCGGGATGGCCGGACCCTCGCGGTGCTCCGGATCGTCGAGGAGTCGGGCGAGCGACGCGGCGTCGTCGCTCCCGGAGCTCGGCGCCTCGGGGTCCCCGGGTGGACCGGTGATCTCGGGGACGTCGAGCGGGGCGACGGTGGCCACGTCGGGTCTGGTCGTCGGACGGGCCTCCAACGTGTCGACGGCGCTCCGGTCCCGGGGCACCTTCTGACTCACGACCTTGGACGATCCGCCCGGCGCCATGGTCACGCCGTAGAGTGCGTCGGCCGCCTCCATCGTGCGCTTCTGGTGGCTCACGATGATGAGCTGGGCCTCCTCGCGGAACTCGTTGACCAGGGCCAGGAACCGCATCAGGTTGACGTCGTCGAGGGCGGCCTCGACCTCGTCCATCAGGTAGAAGGGCGACGGACGGCTGCGGAACACGGCGAACAGGTAGGCCATGGCCACGAGCGAGCGCTCACCGCCCGACAGCAGCGACAGGCGTCGGACGTTGCGGCCGGCCGGGCGGACCTCCACCTCGACCCCGGTGTCGAGCAGGTTCTCGGGGTCGGTGAGGGACAGCCGCCCCGTCCCGCCCGGGAACAGTGACGTGATCAGGTTCGAGAAGTGCTCGTTGACGTCGGCGAAGGCCGAGTCGAAGACGTGCATGATCTCCTCGTCGAGCGTGCGGATGACCTGGCGTAGCTCCCGCTGGGCCTTGCGCACGTCCTCCACCTGTGACTCCAGGAACTGGTGGCGCTCACCGAGCTCGGACAGCTCCTCCATCGCCAACGGGTTGACGGGGCCGATGGCGGTCAGCTCCGTCTCGAGCTGGACGACCCGCGCGGCCGGATCCACCCCCTCGGCCAGGTCGGGGACCGGAGCGCTGCGGGCGTCCTCGGGTCCGCAACCCAGCTCCCGACGGAGGGTCTCCACCACCGACTCGCGACGGACCGTGGCCTCGACGAGGTCGAGCTCGGCCTTCTGCAGCCGGCTCCGGGTGGCGGCCAGTTCGTGCTCGTGCACCGACCGCTGACGCCGCAGCTCCTCCAGGCGCGCCCCACCGGCCCGTACCGCCTCGAGCTGGCGCCGATGTCGGTCACGCAGGGTGGACAGCAGCGAGTCGAGTCCGGACTGGGCTTCGGCCACGACGCCCAGGAGGCGCTCGACCGCGGTGGCGTCCGCCTCCAGGCGGGTGCGGCGTTCGGCGGCCTGCTGGCGCTCCTCGGCGTGTCCGGTGAGGCGACGCTCGACCTCGGACAGGCGCTCGGTCAGGACCTTGCGGCGCTCGACCAGTCCGGCCGTCCGGACCTCCCACTCGTTGCGGGCCGCGGCCGCCTCGGCGATCCGCCCCTCGATTCGGCGACGCTCCTCGCGGGCGCTGGCCACCCGACCGGCGGCCGCCGCTCGCTCCTGCTCCAGTGCGGGCAGCGCGGCCACCAACTCCGCCGCGCGGGCCGCGTCACGCCGGATCCGGTCGTCGAGTTCCGCCCGGTCGCGACGGATCTCCTCGAGATCGGCAGCCAGTGCGTCACGGTCCCCCGACACCCGCACGTGGCCGACGCGGGCAGCCTGATGGGCCACCTCGTTGCGGTCGTCGGCACGCACGGCCTCGGCCGCCGCCTCGCGGGTGGACTCGAGCTCGGAGCGTGCCGCGGCACGCTCGCCGGCACAGCGTGCCGCTTCGCCCTGGGCCAACTCGGCCCGCTCCCGCGCCTCGTCGACGACGGCGGCAGTGACCACGCCCCCTCCGGCGCGGACCCGCCAGCCGGTGGACGAGAAGCGGTCACCGTCGCGGGTCACCACCACCAGGTCGGGGCGGGACAGTGCAAGGTCGATGGCCTCGGACCACCCGCGGGTGGCACAGCACGAACCGTGGAGCAGCGTGTCGAGGACGCCTTCGAGCCCCGGATACGCACGCCCCCCGGCCCGGGGCCGGACGTGGCCACGGATGGACTCGGTACCCTCGGGCACGGCCGGACCGGCCAGCTGCGTGCGACGGGCGGCCGACCCGGTCAGCGCCAGGACGGCACCGGTGGCCCCACCCTGCCGGAGTCGGGACAGGGCGGCCCTGGCCGGCTCGCTGCCCGACACCACCACGGCGGCCAGGGAGGCACCGGCGGCGGCCTCGAACGCCTCCTCCCACCCACCGTCCACCTCGACCAGGTCGAGCAGGGTCCCCACCACGCCGTCGACCCCGGCCAGGAGTTCGGCACCGGCCGCCCCACGGGCCTCGTCCAGGGCCCGCTCCAGGGCGTCGGCCCGGGCCTGGGACCGGGCGTACTCCTGTTCGGCCTGGCGCAGCGCCTCCTCGGCCACCTCCAGCCGTCGGCCGGCCCGCTGGTGGGCGGCCTCGGTGGTGGCGCGGGCGGCCTGCAGGTGGTGCCGGCTCTGCTCCGTCTCGGCCAGACGCTCGCTCAGCTCGTGCTCCTCGCCCTCCAGCAGCGCGGCGCGCCGCTCGGCGGCGGCCAGTCGGGCGACCGACTGGTCGAAGGACCGACGGTCCCGCTCGAGGGCGTGCTCGAGGGAGGCGAGCTGGCCCCGGGCGACCGTGACGGCCTCCTCGGCCTGTCGGAGTTCGGACCCGTCGCCCCGCGTCGCCAGGTACTCCTCCAACTCGGCGGTGGCGGCCGACTCCGCCGACAGCAGTCCGTCCTGCTCGGGTGCCAGGTCGGCGGCCTCCTGAGCGGCGGCGGCAAGCTCCTCGGCCAGGCGGGCGCCTTCGGCCTCCAGGGTCGAGACCACGTCGGCATCGGCGGCCGCATCGAGGGCCCGGGCGAGGGAGCGCTGGCGCTCCCGCAGGACGCCGGACAGGCCGCGGGCCCGCTCGACCATCCCCTCGGTGCGCCCGAGGGCGGCGGTCAGGTCGGACTCGCGCTCGGCCGACAGCTCGTCCGCCGTCCGCTCCGAGTCGGCGTCGAGGGCACCGAGGGTGCCGTGGAGCTCGGCCTCCTTCGCCCGCTGTTCCTCCTGGTGCCGGACGCCCTCCGCGTGCCGACGGTCCAACGCCGCCAGCTCGGTGCCGGCGACGTGCAGGCGGACGGCCCGCAGCTCGTCGGCGAGTCCGGTGTAGGACCGTGCGGCGGCGGCCTGGCGCTCGAGGGGCCGGATCTGGCGTTTGACCTCACGTACCAGGTCGAACAGCCGCTCGAGGTTCTCCTCGGCGGCCGACAGACGGCGCTCGGCCCGCTCGCGGCGACGGCGGAACTTGAGGACGCCGGCGGCCTCCTCGATGACCGAGCGACGGTCCTCGGGCCGGGCCTCGAGGATGGCGTCCAGGTGGCCCTGGCTGATGATGACGTGCTGCTGGCGGCCGACGCCCGTGTCGGACAGGAGCTCCTGGATGTCGAGGAGACGACAGGGGGCGCCGTTGATCGAGTACTCGGAGTCGCCGGAGCGGAACAGGGTCCGGGTGATCGTCACCTCGGCGAGGTCGGCCGAGAGCTTCCCCGAGCTGTTGTCGATGGTCAGCGAGACCTCGGCCCGACCGAGCGCCGGCCGGTTGGCCGTGCCCATGAAGATGACGTCCTCCATCTTGGCCGAGCGCACCGTGCGGGGTCCCTGGGCGCCCAGCACCCAGGCCACGGCGTCGACGACGTTCGACTTGCCGCTGCCGTTCGGGCCCACGACGACGGTCACACCGGGCTCGAACTCGAGCACGGCCGGATCGGCGAAGGACTTGAATCCTTTGAGGGAGAGGGACTTCAGGAACACCGGGCGCTCACCCTACCGGTACGCGGGAGGCATCGCCGGAGGCCCTGGTCGGACACGCCGCTCAGACTTGGCAATGTTGGCAGAAGAACGTGGACTTGCCGCCGACCCTGACCTTCACGATGGTCGACCGGCACCGTCGGCAGGCCAGTCCCTCGCGGTCGTACGCCTGGTGCTGGTCCTGGTAGTCCCCGACCTCGCCGAACAGGTCGCGGTTCTCCTCGGCGGTGGTCGAGGAGCCACGGCGCTTCACGGCCTCGGCCAGCGTCTCGACCATCGAGCGGTACAGACGGCGCACCTCCTGGGACGACAGCGAGTTCGACTGGCGGTCGTAGCGCAGCCCGGCGGCGAAGAGGATCTCATCGGCGTACATGTTGCCGATGCCGGCCACGAAGTCCTGGTCCATCAGGAGCGTCTTCAGGGTCGCGTCCTGGGCGGACAGCAGCACCCAGAACTTCTCCCAGCTCATGATGTCCTCGAGGGGGTCGAAGCCGAGGTGGTCGAGCTCGGGCAGCGGTCGTCCGCCCTCGACCGGTGGTGCCGACACGAAGAGCTCGCCGTACGTCTTCGGGTCCACGAAGCGCAGCTGTCCGCCCTGGGTGAAGGTGATCACCGCATGGGTGTGCGGGACCTTCGCCTCCTTGACGTTCTTGACCCGGTGGATCTGGCCCGTCACCCCCAGGTGCACGACCAGGGTGGCCCCGTCGTCGAGGACGAGGAGCAGGTAGGTGCCGGCCCGGTTGACGGCCGTGATCGAGCGGCCCTCCAGCTGGGCCCGGAAGGACTTCGCACTGGAGTGGCGGCCCACCGTGCGGCCGTTGCGCACCTCGACGGTCTTGATCTTGCGACCGACGACCTCGCCCTGGAGGTCCCTCCGGATGGTCTCTACTTCGGGAAGCTCAGGCATTTCCCCCGCCTCTCTCGGCTTCCAACGATTCACAGGCCACCTGGGCGGCGACCTGCTCGGCGTCCTTCTTGGATCGCCCCTCCCCCGTTCCGAGGCGTTGGCCAGCAACGTACACCGTGGCCAGGTACCTCCGGGCATGATCGGGACCGGAACCGGCGACGTCGTAGCGGGGCACCCCCCGCCCCAAGCGCACCGCCTCCTCTTGGAGTCGGCTCTTGTGATCGGACTCCCCCGGCCCGCCGACGGCGGTGGCGATCCGCGCGTCGAGGAGACCGAGCACCAGTTCGCGGGCGGTGTCGAGGCCCGCATCGAGGTAGACCGCCCCGATGACGGCCTCCAGGGTGTCGGCGAGGATCGAGACCTTGGTCCGTCCGCCCGAGGCGTCCTCGCCCCTACCCAGGCGGAGGTGGTCGGGAATCCCCAGGTCAGCGGCTACCGAGGCCAGGGCCTGGGCGTTCACCACCGAGGCCCGGACCTTGGACAGCATCCCGTCGGACAGCTCCGGATGGTTCCGGAACGTGTACTCGGCCACCACCAGTCCGAGGACGGCATCCCCCAGGTACTCCAGGCGCTCGTTGGACGCACGTCCTCCGTGCTCCGAGCACCACGAACGGTGGGACAGGGCCTGTCCGAGCAGCTCCGGACGGCGGAACCGGTACCCGATCGCCTCGGCCAGCCCCGCCTCGCCGACGGGGTCCCGCACGTCGTCCTGCGGCGCCATCGGGCGCCTCAGGCTCCTCCGAGCTTGGCGTACACGTAGTCCACGGCGTCCCGCACGGTGCGGAGCTCCTCCAGGTCCTCGTCCTCGATGCGGAATCCCACCGACCGCTCGCCGAGCTCCTCCTCCAGGCCCTCGACCAGCTCGATCAGGGCCAACGAGTCTGCGTCCAGGTCCTCGGCGAACGAGGACGACTCACTGATGGTGGTCGGTTCGATCTCCAGGATGTCGGCCAGCAGCTCCCGGATGAGCTCGAGGATCGCCTGACGGTCCATGGGACCCTTCTCCACATGGGTCTCAGCGGGCACGGCGTCTCCTGTCGAGGGTCGGAACCCGGTCCGCGACTCGGGCCTGGGCTGCGGGAATGATACCCGAGCGGCGCATTCACGGAGTGGAAACACGCCGGCAACGCGCGGGACCCACCGATGGGGAACACTCGTAGACGTGGAAGCACCCCGTGACCCCCTCGCGCCGCCGAACGGATCCGAGGCCCCACCCAACGGCTCGGGGGCGACCGGTTCCCCCTGGCCCTCCTACGATCCCGCCCCGTTCTTCGACGAACTGGTCGGGCCGTCGTCCGAGCCGCGTCCGGCGGCCGAAGAGCTCTGGAACCACTTCATCGAGCTCGGGCCGGAGGCCCTGGCCGAGCGCCAACTGGCCGCCGACCGCGAGATCCGGGCGATCGGTGTGACCTTCACCGTCTATGACGAGGGGGTCGGCGTCGACCGACCGTGGCCCTTCGACATCATCCCGAGGATCATCCCCCGCGACCAGTGGCAGGTCATCGAAGCGGGACTCGTCCAGCGCCTGGCCGCCCTCAACCTGTTCATCGACGACTGCTACCACGACCAGCGGTGCGTCCAGGAGGGGGTGGTGCCGGCGGATCTCGTCACCGGGTCGCCGAACTTCCGCCGCGAGTGCGTCGGGGTCGACCCCCCCGGCGGCATCTGGGCCCACATCTGCGGGAGCGACCTGATCCGTGACGACCAGGGCTTCTGGTACGTGCTGGAGGACAACCTGCGGGTCCCCTCCGGCGTGTCCTACCTGCTCGAGAACCGCATGGTCACCAAGCACATCTTCCCGGAGATGTTCCGCCACTACAGCATCGAGCCGGTCGACCCCTATGTCGGACGCCTGGCCAGCACGCTGGCCTCGGTCTCCCCCTCGACGGGCGACCCGACCATCGTCGTGCTGACCCCGGGCATCTACAACTCCGCCTACTTCGAGCACGCCTTCCTGGCCCAGCAGCTCGGCGTCGAACTCGTCGAAGGGGGCGATCTGGTGGTCCTCGACGACGACTGCGTGTACGCCCGGACGATCGACGGTCTGGAGCAGGTCGACGTCATCTACCGCCGGGTCGACGACCTCTTCATCGACCCCGAGGTCTTCCGCGCCGACTCGCTGCTCGGGGTGCCCGGACTGATGCGGGCCTGGAAGTCCGGGCGGGTGGCCCTGGTCAACGCCCCCGGTGCCGGGATCGCCGACGACAAGAAGGTCTACTCCTACGTCCCGGACATCATCCGCTTCTACCTCGACGAGGAGCCCATCCTCTGGACCATCCCGACCTACCGGTGCAGCGACCCCGATTCCCGGACCCACGTGCTGGCCAACCTGAGCGAGCTCGTGGTCAAACCGGCCAACGAGTCCGGCGGCTACGGGGTGCTGGTGGGCAGTCAGGCCAGTCCCGAGGAGTTGACCTCGGCCGCCAGGGCCATCGAGGACGAGCCCAACCGCTGGGTGGCCCAGCCGATCATCAAGCTGTCGACCGCGCCCACCCTGTGCGACGACGGCATCGCCCCCCGCCACGTCGACCTGCGACCGTTCACCCTGATGGGGCCGGACGGGGCCTACGTGACCCGCGGCGGGCTCACCCGGGTGGCCCGGCGCGAGGGTTCGCTGGTCGTGAACTCGTCCCAGGGCGGGGGCAGCAAGGACACGTGGGTGGTCGAAGCCGAGGGCTTCAACCCGTTCGAGGAGCAGACATGACCGGATCGGGGGGCCGGGGGGCGGGGACGGAGGAGCCGATGGACCAGGACGAACCGGACGACGAGGAACAGGAAGAAAGGGGTGGCACGATGCTGCTCGCACGTATGGCCGAGGCGGTCTACTGGGCGGGACGGCACCTGGAACGGGCCGAGGGCACGGCCCGGATCGTCCAGGTCCACACCGACGCCCACGTCGACATGCCGGTGGGCGAGGACGTGGGCTGGGAGCCGCTGCTGGCCATCGCCGGCGTCGACTCCGAGTTCGCCGAGCGCTACCAGGCCGCCGAAGGACCTGACGACGTCCGGGCCGCCGAAGAGGACGTCATCGAGTTCCTCCTGCACGGCGAGGGCAATCCCTCCTCGATCCTGGCCTCGCTGACGGCCGCCCGGGAGAACCTGCGGACGGCACGGCCGGTCATCCCCCGCGAGGCATGGGAGGCCTGCAACAACCTGTGGCTGGGTAGCAACGACCACCTCGCCGAGGCCCGCACCCGGGAGGGCCGGGTCTGGTGGCTGCGCCGGGTGATCCAGGGGTGCCAGTGCATCCACGGGATCCTGCTCGGCACCATGAGCCGGGACGAGGCGATGTCGTTCCTGGTGCTCGGCCAGAACATCGAGCGGGCCGACCTCACCACGAGGGTCCTCGACGTACGTTCCGAATCGCTCCCCCACCCGGGCGCCGACGACCCCTACGACGTCGTGCACTGGATGGCCGTCCTCCGGTCGCTGGCGGCGTACCAGCCCTTCCGTCGGGCCATGCCCGCTCGCCCGCAGGGCGGCTCCACCCTGCGGTTCCTGCTCCAGGACGACCGCTTCCCCCGGGCCGTCGGCGCCTGCCTCACCGAGGCCCGCGCCCAGCTGAAGGCCCTGCCCCACTCCGAGCGGGCCCAGGAGGCGTGTCAGGATGCCTCCATGGTGGTGGCATCGGCATCGGTGGCCCGTCTCACGATCGGTGGGCTGGCCGAGTTCCTGGAGGACGTACAGCTGGCGCTCGTCGAGATCCACGAGCGGGTGGACGACACGTACTTCCGACCGACCTTCGTCGGCTGGGAGCCGGCGGCCGCCAGCCGGTGACCACCGAGGCACCGGTGGGCCCGCTGGGCCCGCCGGACGATCGTCCCGCCGCCTCCCCGGTGGCCGCCTATGTCGCGCCCCCCGGGCGGACCGACGAGTTCCGTGCCGCCGACGGCTCCGTCCGTCCGAGGTGGCACCCGGTGGCCCGGGCCATCGACGAGTACGGCGCTGCCGGCCTGCTCTCCCGGCGGGACGAGCTGACCCGGCTGCTCCGCAACGAGGGCGCCACCTACAACGTCTCCGTCGACGGACACAGCGTGCGACGGCCCTGGACCCTCGATCCGCTCCCCCTGGTCCTCGATCCCGCCGAGTGGGGACGCCTGGAGGCCGCCGTCGCCCAGCGGGCGGCCCTCCTCGACCTCGTGAACGCCGACCTGTACGGGGACCGCACCCTCATCGCGCGGGGCCTGGTCCCGGCCGAGGTGGTCCTCGGCCACCCGGCGTTCCTACGACCCTGCGCCGGAATCACCCAGCGGGGGGCCCACCGGCTGTTCCTGACCGCCGTCGACGTGGTGCGCGAGTCCGACGGATCCTTCCGGGCGGTGGCCGACCGCGCCCAGGCGCCCTCGGGCCTCGGGTACTCGCTGGTGAACCGTTCGGCACTCTCCCGGGTGCTGCCCAAGCTGCACCGCGAGTCCGGCGTCGAACGCCAGGCCGGATTCTTCCGGGCCATCCGCGCCGGGGTGGCCCGGGCCGCCCCCGACGGGGTCGACGAGCCCCGGGTCGTGATCCTCACCCCGGGCCCGCAGTCGGAGACCTACTTCGAGCACGCCTACCTGGCCTCGTACCTCGGCTACCCGCTGGTCGAGGGTCGCGACCTCGTGGTCCAGAACAACCGGGTGTGGCTGCGCTCGCTGTCGGGGCTGGACCCGGTGGACGTGGTGATCCGCCGGGTGGACGACCAGTGGTGCGACCCGGTGGAACTCCGGGCGGACTCGCTGCTCGGGGTCCCCGGCCTGCTCGAGGTGGTGCGCCGGGGTCGGGTGGCGGTCCTCAACCCGCTCGGGTCCGGCATCCTCGAGAGCCCGGCGCTCGCCGGCCTGCTGGCCGACCTGGCCCCGACCCTCCTCGGCGAGGAGCTCGCCCTGCCCGGGCCGCGCAGCTGGTGGTGCGGCCGCCCCGACGGACTGCAACGTGTGCTGGCCGGGTTCGACGACCTGCTCCTGCTTCCCGTGCAGCCGTCGGCCGGGTGCCGGCCGGTACGACCGGCACTGCTGTCCTCGACGGACCGCGACCTCCTGCGCGACCGGGTGCGGGACCGGCCGGGCGACTGGGTCGGCCAGGAGATCCTCGCCCCGTCCACCATGCCCACGGTGACCGACGAAGGCTCGCTGGCCCCCCGCCCGGTGGTCCTACGCACGTTCGCCGTCGCCGACGGCGACGGCTTCCGCCTCCTCCCCGGCGGGCTCACCCGGGTCGGAGCCGGGAGCGACTCCCTCGTCATCTCGAGCCGGGGTGACGGCACGAGCAAGGACACCTGGGTGGCGTCGACCGCGCCGGCCCTGCAGCAGAGCCCGTGGCTGCCCTCGGGTCGGACGGGGTCCCGGCCGATCGTCGTGCCCGAACTGCCCGCCACGCTGCCGGGACGGGTGGCCGCCCGACTCTTCATGCTGGGTCGGGCCGCCGAGCACGCCGAACTCGTCATCCGCCTCATCCGCACCGTGCTGGCCCGCCTCGACCAGCCGCTCGGCTCCGAGGACGAGGACGGCGCCCAGTCGCTCCAGGTCCTGCTGTCGGCACTCGGCTCGGCCTCGGGCTTCGATCCGGCGGCCGAGCCGGGGGGGACCGAGGAGCAGTCACGCGCCGGGCACCGTGCCCTGACCGAGGGGGGCCTGGCCAACGACCGAACCGCCCTCGCACTGCTGTTCGACGAGGACGTCGAGGGCAGCCTCGTGTCCACGCTCGGCGTCCTGGTCGACGCCTCCTACTCCGTGCGGGAGCAGCTGTCGTCCGACACGTGGCAGCTCATCGGCGACATCGAGGAGGAGCTCGGCCGGTTCCGTCGACGGCCACCCACGCAGTTCGTCGGTGCGCAGCCCAGCCTGCTGCGCCTCCAGCGGTCGCTGCTCGCCCTGTCCGGGGTCTGCTCGGAGAACATGGAGCGCGACTCGGCGTGGCTCTTCCTCGACGGCGGCCGGCGGCTCGAGCGGGCACAGGCCCTGGTGCGCCTGCTCCGTGCCGTCCTGGTCGACCACCGCGCCGGCGTGGTCGAGGACCTGCTCATCGAGTCACTCCTCAAGACGTCGGAGAGCCTCATCATCTTCCGGCGGCGGGCCGGTTCCATCCTGCACGTGTCCGGCGCCATCGACCTGCTCGTCTACGACGTGGCCAATCCCCGCAGCGTGCTGTTCCAGCTGGACCAGCTGCGCAACCACCTGGCCGAGCTGCCCAAGCGGTCGTCGGCCCAACGGCTCGGCAACGAACAGCGCCTCGCCCTCGAGACGACCACGCTCCTCCGGCTCACCGACCCGGACCGGCTCGCCGAGGTCGACGCCACCACGGGTCGCCGGACGGAGCTCGACTCGGTGTTCGCGACGGCGGACGGACTCCTCGGCGACCTGCTCGACTCGCTGCGTCGCACCTACTTCGCCCATGAGAGGCTGTCGGTGCTGGCCGGTGGCCAGCCCGAGCAGGGGGGCGGAGGGTCGTGAGATACCGGATCGAGCATCGGACCGACTACCGCTACGTGGCACCCGTGAGCCGCTGCCGCAACGAGGCCCACCTCCGCCCCCGGGACACGGACCGCCAGGTCTGCACCTCGCACGAGCTCGTTGTCGAGCCGGCTCCGACGAGTTGGAGCGACCGGGCCGACTTCTACGGGAACCCGGTGGCCAGCTTCGTGGTGGACGGTCCCTTCACCGAGATGACCGTCACGGCCACCAGCGTCGTGGACGTGGTGGACGTGGACCCGCTGCCGGCCGTCGGACCCGACTGGAACGAGGCGCTCCACCTGCTGACCACGGACCTCAGCGCCGAGATGCTGGACGCCCGGGAATTCTGCTTCGAGTCGCCGCTGGTGTCGACGGCACGTGTCGTGCACGAGTATGCCGAGCCGTCGTTCCCACCCGGGACCCCGCTCGTGGACGCCGTCACCGCGCTCACCGAACGGATCCACTCCGACTTCCTCTACGACCCCGGATTCACCACGGTGACCACACCGCTCGACGAGGTCCTGGCCTACCGCCGTGGCGTCTGCCAGGACTTCGCCCACCTCGCGGTGGGATGCGTCCGGTCGATGGGTCTGGCCGCCCGCTACGTGAGCGGCTACCTGGAGACGGCACCTCCCCCCGGCGAGCAGCGTCTGGTCGGCGCCGACGCGTCCCACGCCTGGCTGTCGGTGTTCATCCCCGGATGGGGGTGGCTGGACCTCGACCCCACCAACGACAAGATCGTCGGGTCGACGTACGTGACCACCGCCTGGGGGCGGGACTACGCCGACGTCTCCCCCCTCAAGGGCATCGTGTTCGGCGGGGGAGACTCCCACGCGCTGGACGTGGCCGTCGACGTCGCCCGGGTGGAGACGCCGGTCAGCTGACCCGACCCGGCGGACGGGCCGTCGCCCGCCGCCTTCCGCTACTCGGCGACCACCTTGTGACGGGCCAGCTGCCCGAACTCGTTCAGGCCGGCGCTGCCGTCGGGGAGGGTGACCTCACCGGCGACCATCCGCCGCTGCAGGTACCGGAACACCTGGGCCGTCTGGGCGAAGAGGTGCTCCCCGGCCTTGACCGGGGGACGCAGCGGCTCCCCCGGGGTGCGGAACCGCTCGAGGGGCTCGACCACCGTGTCGTAGTCCACGTTCACGAACAGCGGGAACGAGTACCGCTCCTCGGTGACCTGGCGCACCCGGTGCGTGGTCGACACGAACGTCCCGTTGGTCCACGTCTCCAGCAGGTCGCCGATGTTGAGCACCAGTGCGTCGTCCAACGGGGGAGCGTCGACCCACTCGCCGTCCTCGGTCATGACCTCGAGTCCGGGGGCGGTCGGCTTCAACAGGGTGAAGCACTCGAAATCGGTGTGGGCGCCGATGCCCAGCAGGTCGGTGGCGTCGGCATCGTAGGGGTAGTGGATGAGCCGGAGCTGGCTCGGGGTCCGGGTGGCCACCGAGGTGAAGACCTCGGGTGCCTCGCCGAGAGCGACGGCGAAGGCGCCGAGCAGCAGGCGGCCGACCTCGATCGCACTCGTGTAGTAGGCGGTCACCGCCTCGGCGAACCCCGGGAGGTCCGGCCACGCGTTGGGGCCGAGCATCGGGTTACCGGCCAGGTACTCGGGGTCGTCCTCGGGTAGGTCGAGGGCCGTGTCGAAGGCCTCCTTCAGGTCGAAGCGGTCCGGGTTGGTGTAGCCGCCCTCCTCCCCCGGCGGGACGTAGCCCCGGTGGCACCGCGACAACCCGATGTAGGAGCGCATCTTCTCCTCGGTCGGGAGCGCGAAGAACCGCCGGGCGGCGTCGAGCAGACCGTCGAACTGTTCGTCGGGGATCCCGTGCCCGGTGACGTAGCAGAAGCCGTTGTCCCGGGCCGCCGCACCGAGCTCCGCGGCGACGGCCGCCAGGTCGCCCGGATCGCCGCTACGGAGCCCGGCGATGTCGACGACGGCGAGGTCGTTCGTCCCGTTGGCCATGTCCGCTCCCCTTTTCTGTCGTTCGATAGATTCTCGCAGACGGGGTCGGGCGCGACCAGGTGAACCGGGCTCTCGACGTGACCCGGGGCCGAATGTTCACACCGCCGAAACACTGGCGGGATCCCGCTCATCGGGTGCCTGCGGCGGCACCCGGCGGATCGCGACGTCAGTCCGGACGCCCCGTGGACCCGGTTCAGGCGGGGGAGGCGGCCTGGGCCCGGTGGGCCCGCTTCAGCCGACGGTGACGACCCAGCACCACCAGGACGACCACGCCGCTGACCACGGCCACCACGGTCGTCACCCTCCGCAACCGCTCCGCCTGGGCCTGGGCCCGCTTCTGGGCCTCGTCGGCGGCGTGCAGGACGCGCTGGGCCTCGTCCAGGGCGGCCTGCAGGACGGCCACGTTGGCTTCGGCCTGCTCGATCTTGCTCGGTTCTGCCACGACGCCACCTCTCTGTCGGAACCACGGGCACGGTGCGCCGGTGGCCGGTCGGGGTGGTTCGTCGGATCCACACCGGTCGGGGACGATCCTACGGTCACCCCACGCGGGCGGGAGGGCCACCGCCTGCGCCCGGTGCACCGGGTCGTCGGTGGTTCAGACGGCGCCGTCGCCCAGGGCCACGGCCATGTCGTCGAGGCCGCGCAGCAGGGCGGCACCTCCGGCCTCGTCGAGCACGGCGTAGGCGGGGCGCACGAGGTCGTCGGTGAGTGCCTCGGCCCGATCGGCCGCAGCGCGTTGGTCGTCACTGATTGCGGGCATGAAGTCGGCCGGCCATCCGAACATCGGACCGTCACCCGGGCGCTTGATGAAGTGGGCGGTCCGGGCATCGACACCGCAGGCCCGCAGGGCGAGGAGATGCGCACTCCCCCGGAACTCGCGCAACACCGTGATGATCTGGAGCGCCCGGCCGGGTGTGTCCTCGACCAGCAGCTCGCCCCGGTACCCGGCGTAGAGCGACAGACCCACCGGGTCGGCGGCCTCGTTGACGGCATCGGCCGCCACCACCATCTCATCGAGACCCTCGATGTGGCTGAGCGTCCGGCGACCCACGGCCGCGGCACAGTCGAGATAGATCCTCGCGGCCTCCCGGGGGGCGACGGACTCCCTACCGGCGTTCCACAGGGCAGCGACGACCTCCGGATTGAAGTAGCCGAAGGCACTGGCGACGACCACCGGCTCGACGTCGCCCAGCACCCCGCCGCGCCCGAGGGTGTAGAGGGTGAACAGGTCGATGCCGAGCTGGGTGGCGGCGGATTCGGCCTCCGGGGCGAAGTAGTGGGCCCACCCGATGTCCCGGATGATGGGACAGGCGTGGGCGATGACGTCGTCGGTGCTCATGGCGGAAGGTTACCCCCACACCCCCGTCGGGGCACCGGAAGCGGGCACGGTCGGGACCCGCTGTCCTAGCCTCACCGGCATGCGGATCCTCATCACCGGGGCCGGACGGGCCATCGGCGCGGCCACGGCCACCGAGCTCACCCGGGCGGGCCACCAGGTGGTGGCCACCGCCCGCGACGTCTCGACCCTCCGGCACCTCGACGTATCGCTGCGCCTCCCCCTCGACGTGACCGACGACACCTCGGTCGCCGCCGCGCTCGAGGCCGCCGGGGAGCTGGACGCGGTGGTCAACAACGCCGCCCTCAACGGCAAGGGCCCGCTCGAGAGCTTCCCGGTCGATCAACTGGAGGCGGTCTTCGCCACCAACGTCTTCGGCGCCCTCCGCGTGGTGCAGCCGCTGCTCTCGGGGTGGCGGACGCGGGGCTCGGGCGTCATCGTCAACGTGAGTTCGATCCAGGGGCGGGTCGCCACACCGCTGGACGGCCCCTACTCGGCCTCCAAGTACGCCCTCGAGTCGTTGTCGGAGACGCTCCACTACGAACTCGGTCACTTCGGCATCCGGGTGGTGATCGTCGAGCCCGGTTACACGGCCCCCGGCATGAAGGTCGGCGGGCGGGTGCCGGGGGACGCCGCGTACGCCGAGCTGTGGGACCAGTGGGAGCACACGGACGAGGTCGTCACCGGGGCCTCGGGCCGCCCCGGCCCCGAGACGGTGGCCGCCGCCATCGTGGCGGCCGTCGAGGACCCGGCCACCCCCCTGCGGGTGCCGGTGGGCGACGACGCCTCCCTCGTGCTCGGCGCACGGTCGGCACTCGGTGACGCCGAATTCGAAGCCTCGATGCGGGCCATGCTGGGCCTCACCTGGTGACCACACCCGGTCGGTCGGGGGTCACCCGGCCGGCCACCCGGCCGCTCAGTGGGCGTTCTGGAGGTTCCGGGCCGCCATCGACAGGTAGTCGAGCAGCTCCGTGCGGTCGTCCGGGGCCATGCCCATGGCGTCGACCGCCGCCTCCATGTGGCGCATCCAGGCTTCGGCCTCGGTCCGTCCGATGACGAACGGGGCGTGCCGCATCCGCAGACGTGGATGCCCCCGCACCTGGTTGTAGGTGTCGGGACCGCCCCAGTACTGCCCGAGGAACAGCGCCAGGTGGTGCCTGGACTCCCGGAGATCCTCGGGATACATCGGCCGGAGCAGCGGATCGGTGGTCACGCCCACGTAGAACTGGTCCACCAGCGCGTCGAAGAACGGCTGGCCTCCCCAACGCTCGAAGGGGGTCTCACTGCTCTTGCGCCTCGGTCGCACGCTTCGACTGTAGGCGTCCCACGGCTAGCCTCTGGATCGAGCAGCGCCTGCTCCCCTCCCGAGCAGGCCCGTCCACGGGAGGTCGCCATGTTCGAGTGGTCCGAAGAGCAACTGATGATCCGCGATGCCATCCGCCGGTTCATCGACACCGAGGTGGTACCCCAGATCGACGCCGTCGAGCACGAGGGTGTTCCGCCCTACGACATCATCCGCAAGCTCTACGCCACCTTCGGCATGGACCAGTTGGCCCGCGACCGCTTCAAGAAGCAGCTCGACCGGAAGGTGTCGGGCACCCGGGAGACGGCCGACGAGCGGGCCGAGCGGGCCGGCGACGGTGGAGCGGCGGCCATGACCCTGATCCCGATCATCGAGCTGTGTCGCCACTGCCCCGGCATCGTGACCTCCATGGGCGTGAGCGTCGGGCTGGCCGCAGGAACCATCATGAAGGGGGGCACGCCGGCCCAGATGGAGCGGTGGGGCCTCGACCTGCTCACCGCCGAGAAGGTGGGCGCCTGGGCCATCACCGAGCCGAACTCGGGCTCGGACGCCCTCGGCGGCATGACCACCACGGCCCGGCGAGACGGGGACGGGTACGTGATCAACGGCTCGAAGACCTGGATCACCAACGGCCCCTACGCCGACACGATCGTGCTCTACGCCAAGCTCGACGACGGCTCGGGCGCCCCCATGCGTGACCGGCCGGTCCTGACCTTCGTCCTGGATTCGGGCACCCCCGGGCTCGAGCAGTCCAAGCCGCTGCGGAAGATGGGCCTCCACTCGTCCCCGACCGGCGAGCTGTTCCTCACCGATGTCCGGGTCGGCAAGGAGAACCTCCTCGGGGAGACCGAGGTGCGCGAGGAGAGCGGTCGCGAGTCGGCCAAGGCCAACTTCGTGACCGAGCGCGCCGGAGTGGCGGCCATGGCCCTCGGTGTGATCGAGGAGTGCCTGGCCCTGTCCGTGCAGTACGCCAAGGACCGCGTCCTGTGGGGCAAGCCCATCGGTGACTTCCAGCTCATCCAACTCAAGCTGGCCAAGATGGAGGTGGCGCGCCTCAACGTCGAGAACCTGGTGTTCCGCCACATCGAGACGTCGGCGGCCGGCAAGGACCTGACGCTGGCCGAGGCCTCGGCGCTGAAGCTCTACTCGGCCCAGGCCGCCAGCGAGGTCGCCATGGAGGCGGTCCAGCTCATGGGTGGCAACGGCTACACCGCCGAGTACCGCGTCGAGCAGCTGGCCCGCGACGCCAAGGTCTTCCAGATCTACGCCGGGACCGACGAGATCCAGATCACCCACATCGCCAAGGACCTGCTCCGCCGCTAGTCGACCTGCTCCGCCGCTGGTCGACCTGCTCCGCCGGCCGTCCTAAGGTCTCCCCACGGAGACGGCCCGCCCGCGTGGCGGGTCCGGAGGGAGGAGGACCACCATGGCCTACGACGTCGGAAGCGACCCACGTCTCGACCCGCGGATCCGGGCGATGCTGGCCTTGGTCCCCGCCCAGACGCCACGCGACGCGGTCGACCGTGAGGAGCTGCTGGCCGAGGCGCGGTCACCCGAGGGGCTGGCCGCCACCGAGGCCTACCGTCAGCTCGTCGAGGCGTTCGACTCCGAGGAGGTGGCGCCGTCCACCGGACTGCGCATCCACACCGAGGAGATCGTCTCCTCCCCCGACGGCAACAAGATCGAGCTCCAGGTGGTCCGTCCGGACACGGACGAGGTCCTCGCCTGCGTCTACTACATCCACGGCGGGGGCATGATGAGCGGATCGTGCTTCGACGGCCCCTACCGGGCCTGGGGGCGGTTCCTGGCGGCCCGTGGGGTCGCCGTGGTCCTGGTCGACTTCCGCAACAGCATCTCCCCGTCGTCGGTTCCCGAGGTGGCCCCCTACCCGGCCGGCCTGCACGACTGCCTCTCGGGCTTCCACTGGACGGTGGAGCACGCCACCGAACTCGGCATCGACCCGTCGCGGATCGTGATCGCCGGCGAGAGCGGAGGCGGCAACCTCACCCTTGCGGCCGGACTGTCCCTCCTGCGCAGCGGCCAGATCGACCGGGTGAAGGGCCTCTACGCGCTCTGTCCCTACATCGCCGGATCGTGGCCGCGCGCCGACCTGCCGTCGTCCACGGACAACGAGGGGATCTTCATCGCCGTCGGCTCCAACCGCGGGGCGGTGTCCTACGGGATCGAAGCGTTCGAGGCCGGCGACCCCCTGGCCTGGCCCCTGTTCGCCACGGTGGAGGACGTGACCGGCCTGCCGCCCACCGTCATCAGCGTCAACGAGTGCGACCCCCTGCGCGACGAGGGCATCGCCTTCTACCGGCTGCTCCTGGCCGCCGGCGTCCCGGCCCGGGGCCGGCAACAGATGGGCACCTGCCACGGGGCCGACCTCATGACCATCGTCTGCCCGGACGTCAGCCGGGACACGGCCATGGACATCGCCGCCTTCGCCCGGGACTGAACCTCAGCCGTCGGTGGTGACCGAGGCGGCCACGGCATCGACCAGTCCGCCGACGGCGACGTCGTGGGCCACGGTGATGGCGTTCACCATCGCCACCGACGAGGACGACCCGTGGCTGATCACGCACACCCCGTCGACACCGAGCAGCATCGCCCCTCCCGTGCTCTCGGGGTCGAGCGTGGCCGCCAGGGGCAGCAGGTGCGGGAGCAGCACGCCCGCGGCATCGGCCACCTCGGGCAGCGAGAAGATGCCGGTCAGGGTGCCGAGCAGGAAGCGCAGGGTCCCTTCGAGGGTCTTGAGGGCCACATTGCCGGTGAAACCGTCGGTGACGATCACGTCGGCCTGGTCCTCGAAGAAATCCCGGCCCTCGACGTTGCCGACGAAGTCGAAGTGACCGTGACCACCCTCGGCCAGGATGGCGTGGGTCTCCTTGATGACCGGGGTCCCCTTCGACTTCTCCTCGCCGATGGAGAGCAGCGCCACGCGGGGGCGGGCCACGCCGTAGCGCTTGGTCGAGTAGGCCGCACCCATCTGGGCGAACTGGAGCAGCATGGCCGAGGTGGCCTCGGCATTGGCCCCAGCGTCGAGCATGACCGTCGGATACGACTTCTTCAGGTCGGGGATGGGCGTGGCGATGGCCGGCCGGATGACGCCGGGGAGGCGCCCCATGCGCAGGAGCGCGGAGGCCATGGTGGCGCCGGTGTTGCCCGCCGACACCATGGCCATGGCCTGGCCGTCGCGCACGGCCTCGGCCGCCCGGACGAGCGAGGAGTCCTTCTTGCGTCGCACCCCTTGACCGGGGTCGTCGTCCATGCCGATGACCTCGCTGCACTCGAGCAGCGGCAGGTCCCCCGTATCCCCCATGCCGCCGGGCAGCCCGACCAGCAGGACCTTGACGGCGCCCGCGTCCGCCACCTGGCGGGCGCCCGTGACGATCTCACTGGGTGCCTTGTCGCCACCCATCGCATCGACCGCCACCGGGAGCGAGTTGAATGCCTCGCCCGTGGGCCGAGGTGCGCCTCGCGCCACTAGTCGACTTCGACGGCCTGTCGACCCTTGTACCAACCGCAGTTGGGACACACGACGTGGGGGAGTTTGGCGGTCGTGCACTGTGGGCACACGGAGCGGGCCGGCGCCTTGAGCACCCAGTTGGATGCCCGGCGGCTGCGGCTCTTCGCCTTGGAGGTCTTCTTCTTCGGGACGGCCATAAGGAGGACATCCTAGGTCAAGTGGCGGACCCTCCGTCACGCAGGGCATCCAGCGCCGACCAGCGGGGGTCGCCCGGAGGGGCACAGGAACACGGATCCGTGTTCCTGTTGGCCCCACACGTCGGGCACAGGCCCCGGCAGTCCTCGGCGCACAGGGGGGCGAGCGGGAGCTCGAGGAGCACGGCGTCACGGGCCAGCGGCTCGAGGTCGAGCTCGTCCCCGGTCAGGGGATAGGCCTCCTCGTCACGGTCCGAGCCCCCGACCGGGGCGTAGCGCTCCCGCACCTCGGCCACCACGGTTCCCTCGACGGGCCCGCCACAGCGCCGGCACTCCCCCTGCCACGGGGCGGAGACGGTGCCCGTGGCCATGATCCCACCGGGGTAGGAGGCGAGGGTCAGGTCGAGCAGCACCAGGGCCCCCCCGGGCACGACCACGGACACGGCGCCGAGGTCTTCGATGACCCCTTCCCGGTGCTCGTCACGGGTGGCGCCGTTCTGCTTGCGCAGGGCGGCCACCTGGACCTGGAACGGGCGGCGGTCGAGGGGGCGGCCCGCGGCCTGGTCAGCGCGCGCCACGGCCGGGCTCAGGCGAGGTCCTGGTCGAAGAAGCCCTCGGGCTCGTCGGCACGGGAACCGGGGCCATCCCCGGCCAGTGAGGTATCGCCCTGATCACCGATCTCGACGGCGGGGATGGGGCTGACCTGCAGCTTCTCCCGACCGGCCTGGACCGTCTTCATCGTCCGGTCGAGCACGATCTCGAAACTGGCCAGCTTCTTGTCGGCGTAGTCCTCGGCCTCGTGCCGCAGTCGACGGGCGTCCTCGTTGGCGTCGTCCAGGATGCGCTGGGCGACGTGGTTGGCCTGGCGGACGACCTCGGTGCGCTGGACCATGCGCTCGGTCTGCACCCGGGCCTCCTCGATGATCCCCGCGGCCTTGCGTCCGGTCTCGGCCAGGAAGTCCTCGCGCTCCTTCAGCATCCAGCGCGCCTGCTTGATCTCCTCGGGGATGCGGGCCAGCGCACCCTCGAGCAGCTCGACGAGCTCGTCGCGTTCGATGCGGACGGACGACGACAGCGGCATCGGCTTGGCGTTGAGCACCACGTCGAGGGCGCTGCGGAGGTAGGCCTCGGCATCGGCCTGTTCGCCGTCGGCCACCTCCTGGTCGAGGTCGTCGAAGAGGTCACTCATCGGCGAACTTCTCCTCGAGGCGCTGGGCCACCGACTTCGGCACGAACGAGGTGACGTCCCCACCGAACCGGGCGACCTCGCGCAACAGGCGCGAGGCGATGAACGAATGGGCCGAGCTGGTCGGGATGAACAGGGTCTCGACCCCGGACAGCTGCTTGTTCATCTGGGCCATCTGGAGCTCGTTCTCGAAGTCGGACACCGCCCGCAGGCCCTTCACGATGGCACTGGCACCGACCTCCTGGGCCACGTTCACCACCAGGGTGGACATGGAGACGATGCGCACGTTGGCCAGATGGGTGACGGTCTCCTCCAGCATGTCGCGACGTTCGTCGTCGTCGAAGAGGGCCTCGCTCTTCTGCGGATTGCGCAGCGCGGCGACGACCACCTCGTCGAACAGCCGCGAGGCACGCTCGATGACCTCGAGATGCCCGTTGTGGACGGGGTCGAACGACCCCGGGATGAGCGCAATCCTCACGAGACGCCTTTCTGGACCGTCCGGTCCGGACGAGTGACCGTGACGATGGTACCCCCATACCGTCGGGATCTGAGTGTCTCCCACCCCTCGAACACGGGGAGTTCGGCGCCGGATTCGAGCACCGCCAGGTCGGCCGGGAGTCTCGGCACGAGCGCCTCCCACCCCTCGTAGTCGTAGGGCGGATCGCACAGCACCAGGTCGAAACGGGACGCCGTCGAGGCCACCCAGGAGTCGACGTCGGCCCGGATCACGGTGGCGTCGCCGTCCGACTCGGCGTGGCCCAGCCCGGACGAGACCAGATTGGCCCGCACCGCCCCGATCGACCGTGGGTCCCGATCGACGAAGGTGACCGAGGCCGCCCCGCGCGACAGGGCCTCGATCCCGACGGCCCCGGTCCCGGCGAAGAGGTCGGCCACCTGCAGGCCCTCGACCCCGCCGAGGCTGAAGAGGATGTCGTAGATCGCCTCGCGGACCCGGTCCGACGTGGGGCGGACGTGGTCTCCCACCGGGGCGGTGAGGCGCCGGCCCCGGTACTCACCGCCGATCACGCGCATCGGTCCACCCTACCGGCGGGCCCCACGCCGTCGACGGCACGTGGGCTCCCCTCCATCGGTCACGCACGGCATCGGTCACGCACGGTCTCCCGACGTCGCAACCGGCGTCAGAAGGTCCCACTGAGCGTGGAGGTACGGCCCCCTGAGGTGCTGGTGACGCTCCAGGTGTCCCCGGAGGACGCGTGGGGCCAGCCGATTCCCGAGTACTGCGCGTAGACGACCCCGAATGGGTAGTTGGCCGGGGTCGACTGACCGGTGCCGAGGACCCACGAGTAGATGATCGCCCCACCGCTGACGCTGGAATGCTGGTTGAGGGAACCCCCGGGGAAGCTGTTGGCCTGGGCGGCGAAGGAGACCCCGGTCGTCTTCGCCACCCGGATGGTGATGGTCATGGCGCTGATGGAGGCGGGATTGGTGAACGCCAGCCGCTCCTGGCCGCCGTAGTTGTTGTAGCTGTCGCTCGACGGCACCACCGTGACGCCGTTGGAGACGACCGGGAGCGGGCAGGCGGCGGACACGTTCAACGTGGGTCCGCTGATGCAGATGTCGCCCGTCGCTCCGGTCACGGACCCGGCACCGCCGCCGGCGACGATGCACGAGTTCCCACCTGTCTCGGTGATGACGTCGGCCCCCGAGGTGCCGAGGAGCAGGGTGTCGGCGACGCTGTTGGAGAACGTGCCGCTCCCCGTGGCCAGTCGGGTGAGGGTCAGACCGCTGCAGCCGGCGGGGGCCAGCTGTGAGAGCAGTCGGGCGTGCACCGACGTGCCGACCTTCGAGACCGGGACGTTCGTACTGGCGGTGGAACTGGTGACGAGGGTGACGGCGACGGCGGCAAGTCCGACGGCGGCGACGCCGCGGCCCGCCACGGACCGCCACCGCGCACGGCCCGGTCGGCCGCCGGTCGACCGCTCGGGTGTCCGGGGCCCACTCCCCCGATCGCGACGGTGACCGGCGCGGTCGGCGCGGTTCCCGCCGGCCCGACCACCGCGCTCCGTGCCGTCCTCGTCCGGACGGAACCGGTACTGGCGGAGCTCGTCGTCGACTGCGTAGGTCCGCCGCCCGTCGGCCAGCCGGTAGAGGATCGGACGTTCGAGGAACTGGGCCAAGCGTGCCAGGTAGGAGAACCGGGCGACGTCGATCGGCGAGCGCGTTCGGGGTTCGCCGAGGGAGGTGACCGGGATCACGAGCACGTGCATCTTGGCGGCCAGGATCTCCTCGTCCGTGCGTCGGGTGGCGCGTCGACGGAAGTACTCGTCCAGGCCCAGGAGGGCGACGGTCAGGACGGCGAAGGCGATGCCGAACCACCGGGCGGCGGACACCCGGATGGTGAACTTCGCCACGGTGGCCACGTTGGGGACCGCATGGGGGATGCTGCCGACCTGCACGGGCCGCAGCGTGGACGCCTGCTCCTGGGACGCCGTCGGGACGGAGTAGGTCGCACCCGGCGGGGCGACGGCTGCCGCCACCGAGAGGGTGATGGTGTTCTGCGTCACGGCGAAGGGCAGGACCGGCTGGAACGTCGAGTCGATCTTCTGGCCACCCACCACACCGGTCAGGTGGACCACCGGTTGGAGGTCGGCCGCGTACGTGGTGGACGCCACGTCGGCCTGCTGGGACACCTTGGTGATGAAGCCGTAGAGGTCGGACAACCCGAGCTGGCTGGTGACGGACGTGCTGTCCCCGGTGAACGACGACGTGGTGTGGATGGTCGAGACGTTCTGCCAGGTGTCGGTCGAGGACAGCAGCAGCGCCTTGAACTCGATGGTCCCGTGCACGGTGTGGGGAAGGGGTGAGCTGAAGAGGTAGTGGAACGTGATCGCCACCGTCTTGACCAGACTCGGGTAGATGGGCTGGCCCGTGCTCACGACGCCCGCTGGGTAGACGGCCGTCGGGGCGACGACGGGAGCCGCGTAGGAGAACGTACCCGTCTGCCGGTAGGCACCGACCAGGGGCGTCATGCGGGTGGTCGGACGGCTGTAGCCGATGCCGAGGAGCGCAAGTGCCAGCACCGCACAGACCGCCATGGCGACCATCGAGAGGACGGGACCCTCGCCGAAGTGGGGGACCCGACGTTGCGCGAGCTGGGCCGGGGTCATGTCGATGCCGGACCGACGCTCCCGTCCCGGAGGTGGTGCGGGGCGACCGGAACGCCGGTCGTCGGCGCCCGGTGCCGGGACCGCCTGCGGTGCAGGATCGGTGCTCGGGTCAGGTGTCCCCCGTCCGTCTTCGGTCATCGGGTCCTCCTTCATCGCTGGGCCTCGCTCCTCGTCTCTTCCGACTCGATCATCCATGGGTGGTCCCGACGCCTCCGGCGCGTCCGCTTCCCGGCGAGGAGGACGAGCGACGCCGCCGTCGTCCCGGCGACGAGGGCCGCGTGCCCGGGGGCACCGAACCAGGCCAGGACGCCGCCGAGGCCGGCGACGTGGACCCAGAGCTTGCCGACGAGCTCGGACCGGGTCGCATATCCCGGATCGACGAAGTCGTTGTTGTCACCGCGGAAGTAGTAGTCACCGTCCTGGATGAGGACGATCCGGTGCAGCACGGGCTCCCCGAGCAGCTGGTTGTTGTAGAGCACCACGTCGCCGACGTGGTAGTCCGCCTGCGCCCGCACCAACGCCAGGTCGCCCTTGTGGATCATGGGCTGCATGCTGATCCCCGAGGTGACGGTGTAGTCGCACGACCCCCCGAGACCGTTCGGTGCGATCCACAGCCACAGGGCGACCAGCACCACGACGGGTACCAGCGCGGCGGCACTGCTGCGGAGTCGGGTGTGCATCGGGTCTCCTCGTTGCGGCGGCCGGGCGGGCGCTGCGGGCACCGGAGGCGGTGCGGTGCCACTTCACCGTCACCGGCCGGATCCGCTTCCGGCCGCTACTGGGCCGCGACGACCGTCACTCCGGTGAGGAGCGCGGCCAGTAGTTGCGGACTCGTGGTGTTGCACGTGACCAGGGCGCCGGTGGTGTCCGTCGAGCACGTGTAGGTGGTGGGGCCACCGGTGCTGAGCGCGGCCGAGATGACCACCTTGCCCGTGCCGGTGCTCGGCACCACCGGGCTGATGGTGAACGTCAGCGAGTCGATGTTGGTCGGGGTGCTGGCATTGAGGGCGTAGTGGAGGTTGGTCACGGTGTAGCCGCTGACCGCACCCGACCCCGCTCCGGCCGTGGTCGCCGGCACGGTGTTCGAGGCGGTGAAGGCGTAGGCACCACCGCCGATGGCGAGCGCCACCACCACGGCGACGGCGATCTTGGAGTTGCGGGTCTCGAGCACGTGGCTCACCTGACTTTCCGGTTGCGTATGCCCTCCCATCGACGCACCCGGCCCCACAGAACAGGGTCGGAGGTCACTTCCGCGCTGCGGCGAGCCACGGCTACCGCCCGGCGGAGTCTCGGCGCCGGCCCCGGGGGGGGTCAGCTCTTGAAGAGGAACTCGGCCTCGGCCTCGTCGACGAACAGGCGTAGCTCGTCGACGAGGAGCCGGTGCTCGCGCAGCTCGGGGTCGTCGTCGACGAGTTCGACGGCCAGCGTGCGGGCCTCGACCACCAGGTCCCGGTCGGACAGCAGACGGGCGAGCTTCAGGTCCGAGCGCCCCTTCTGGCGCGCGCCGAGGATGGTCCCCTCGCCCCGCAGCCCGAGGTCCACATCGGCGAGTACGAACCCGTCGTTGCTCCCCTCCATGGCCTGGAGCCGGGCCGTGGCCTCGGGTGAGTCGGCCTCGGACAGCAGGAAGCACCACGACGGCTCGCCGCTACGGCCCACGCGGCCGCGCAGCTGGTGGAGCTGGGCGATGCCGAAGCGGTCGGCGTCCTCGATGACCATCACCGACGCGTCGGGGACGTCGACCCCCACCTCGATGACCGTGGTCGACACCAGTACGTCGAGGGCGCCGGCCCGGAAGGCCTCCATGGCCTGCTCCTTGTCCGCGGGCTTCATCTGCCCGTGGAGGAGGCCCACCCGGAGTCCGACCAGCTCGTGCTCGGCCAGGCGCTCGGCCTCGGCCGTCGCCGAGGCCGCCTCCACCTTGTCGGAGCCCTCGACCAGCGGGCAGACCACGAAGGCCCGGTGCCCCGATCCCACCTGCTCCCGCACACGGGACCAGGCCTGCTCCGCCTCGAGGGGCGTGCGCAGCCACGAGGTGGCCACGGGTCGGCGGCCGGGGGGCATCTCGTCGATCACCGTCATGTCCAGGTCGCCGAAGACGACCATGGCCGCCGTCCGCGGGATCGGCGTCGCCGTCATGACCAGCAGGTCGGGGTCGCGACCCGAGTCGTCCGCTCCCCGGCCCTTGGCCCGCAGGGCGGCCCGCTGCTCGACGCCGAACCGGTGCTGCTCGTCGATGACCACCACACCGAGCGAGGCGAAGACCACGCTGTCGGTCAGCAGGGCGTGCGTCCCGATCACCAGGTCCACCGTGCCGGCCACCAGACCCTCGTGGATGGCGGCACGGTCGGCCGCGGCGGTCCGGCTGGTCAGGAGTTCCACCCGCAACGGCCGGTCGCCGCTCAGCGTCGCCGGGTCGGGCACCACCAGGTGGTCGACCAGTCGGCGCACCTCCGCGGCGTGCTGGTCGGCCAGGACCTCGGTGGGCGCCATCAGCGCACCCTGGTGCCCGCCCTCCACCCCGATGAGCAGGGCGGCCACGGCCACCACCGTCTTGCCGGAGCCCACGTCCCCCTGCAGGAGGCGGTGCATGGGCAGCGGACCGGCCAGGTCACCGGAGAGGTCGGCCACGGCCCGGGCCTGGGCCCCGGTGAGCGGGAACGGCAGGCCCCCCACGAACTGCTCGACGAGGGTCGCCCCCCCGGGTCGGTCCAGCGCATGGGTGATGCCCCGGGCGTCCTCGTGGAGGCGCTGGCGCCGGAGCACGAGGGCCAGCTGCAGCCGCAGCAGTTCGTCGAAGGCCAGCCGGCGCCGGGCCGGTTCCTCGTCGGCCCCGGTGGCGGGCCGGTGGATACCCCGGAACGCCACCGTGCGGTCGACGAGCCCGAACCGGTTCCTCACCGCCGGGTCGAGCGGGTCGGCGAAGGTGCCGGCCCGGTCGAGTGCCTCGCCGACCAGCCGACCGATGCGGGCCGACGTCAACGAGGCCTTCTCGGTCAGGGGGTAGACCGGATAGATCCGCCCCGCCGAGGGCCCGTCGTCGGCCGTCACCGGTTCGTCGGCCCCCCGCAGGACCTCCACCGTCGGGTTGACCATCTGGACGGCACCCCGGAAGGACGAGACGGGACCGAAGCAGAGGACCAGGGTGCCGACCGGGAGCTGCCTGGCCCGCCAGGCCTGGTTGAAGAAGGTGACCTTGAGCTTCCCGCCCCCGTCGGCCACCTCCAGCTCCACCCGGGACGGCGGCCGCCGCCCGCGGCCGCGGGCACCCGACCGGGCCGGGGGTGCGGACACCCGGCGCACCGTGGCGAGCACGGTCGCCTTCTCCCCCTCGACCAGCCGGTCGACGGTCAGCATGCGGGTGCCGTCGATGTAGCGGCGCGGGTAGTGGGTGAGGAGGTCGAAGACGGTCTGCACCCCGAGTTCGGCGAGGTCGCCGGCCACGGTCTCCCCCACCCCCCGCAGCACGGTCACCGGCAGCTCGGCGAGCTGCTGCAGCCGACGTCCCGGGACGGGGGTCCCGGCACCCGGCGTCGGTGCCGGCCCGGTCATGTGACGGAGGGACTCACTCGATGGAGAACAGGTACGGGTAGAGGGGCTGGCCGCCGTGGTGGACCTCGGTCTCCACCAGCGGTCGCGACTCCTTCAGCCACTCGGTGATCCGGCGGGTGTCGGCGGCACCGGAGCCCTCCCCCTCGATGATCGTGACGAGGTCGTGGTCCTCGGTGACGAGGAGCCCCAGCAACCGGCAGGCGGCGTCGGACAGGGTGTCCCCCACGACCTCGATGCCGTCCCGGGAGAGTCCGAGCCAGTCGCCCGTCCGCACCGTCCCGGCCGAGGTCTCCGAATCGCGGACGGCCCGGGTCACCTCGCCGGGGACCACCTTGCGGGCCGTCGACTCCATGGCGGACGCATTGGCCTCGCCCGAGGCCTCGGGGTCGTAGGCGAGCAGTGCGGCGAAGCCCTCGGCGATCGTCTCGGTCGGTACCACCCAGACCCGCTTGGTGCTCAGCTCGTCCACCCGGTTGGCCACCGGGCGGATGTTGCCGTTGTTCGGGAGGACGATGACCTCCTCGGAGGCCAGGGCGTCGACCGCCCCGACCAGTTCGGCGATCGACGGGTTCATCGACTGGCCACCGGCGATCAGCCGCTGGACGCCGAGGGAGCGGAAGATCCGGCCGATGCCGTCGCCGCTGGCCACGGCGACCACGCTGGTCACCGGGGTCGGACCGAGCGGGGCCTCGGAGGGGCCCGAGTCGAGGTCACCGGCACCCTCGCGCACCCAGCGCTCCTCCTCCACTTCCTCCAGCAGGTCGGTGACCCGGATCGAGCGGGGACGGCCGGCGTCCAGGCTGGCCTCGATGGCCGGGCCCACCTCGTCGGTGTGGATGTGGCAGTTCCACAGCCCGTCCCCCCCGACCACCACGATCGAGTCACCCAGCCCGGCCCACACCTCCTTGAAGGCGGGGATGGTCTCGTCGGGGGCTTCGAGCAGGTACATCACCTCGTAGCGGAGGCCGGCCAGCGTGGCGAAGGCGTCGGCGTCGGCGCCTCCGCTCCCGGGCCTGGACCCGGCGGTCACTTCGGGGAGCTCGGGCGGCTCGGGCATCGGCCGGTCGTCGAGCACGGCCAGCAGCGAGTCGAACATCAGGAGGTACCCGGTCCCCCCGGCGTCGACCACCCCGGCCTGCTCCAGGACCGGGAGCAGCTCGGGTGTCCGCGCCAGGGCTTCGGCCGCTCCGGTCCGGGCGGCGTCGGCCACCATGACCAGCGACCCACCGGAGTCGGCCGCCTGCACGGCGCCGTCGGCCGCGCCGCGGGCGACGGTCAGGATGGTTCCCTCGACGGGACGCTGGACGGCCTCACGGGCCAGGCGGTCGGCGGTCACGAGTGCGGCGGCCAGATCACGGGGGCCCGCCAGCCCCCCGGGCACGTTGAGCCCGTCGGTCAGGCCGCGGAGCAGCTGGCTGAGGATGACGCCGGAATTGCCCCGGGCGCCCATGAGGGATCCGTGGGCGATGGCCCGGCAGGCGCCGTCGAGGTCCGGCGACTCCAGCCCGTCGAGCTCCGTGGCCACCGACTCGAGCGTGAGGGCCATGTTGGTGCCCGTGTCGCCGTCCGGCACGGGGTAGACGTTGAGGCGGTTGATCAGCTGCTGGTGGCTGCGCAGGCCGTCCCTGAACGTGGCGATCACCCGGCGGAGCGCGTCACAATCCAAGGCGTCGAGGGCGACCATGGGCAGGATGCTAACCTTTGCGACTTACCCAGAGGTTCTCAGAGGAAGTCGGAGTGTCATGGCAGCGGTGTGCGAGGTCTGCGGCAAGAAGCCGTCGTTCGGAATGAACATCAGTCACTCCCACCGGCGGACGAAGCGTCGTTGGGATCCAAATATCCAGAAGGTGCGTGCCGTCGTGGACGGTGCCCCCAAGCGGCTCCACGTGTGCACGTCGTGCATCCGGTCGGGCAAGGTCACCAAGCGCCCGATCCGCTCCTTCCCGGGCTGAGGTGTCGGGGCCGGCACCGTCCGGTCAGAACCGGTGGCGCCAGCCGCGGATCTCCAACGCCCGCCCGTCGAGCAGACGTCCGGCGTCGCCGGGGAGGCAGCGCCCGATGGCCAGCGGTGTGCGCAGCCCCTCCTGACGGAAGGCGTCACGGAGCCCGTCGGGGTCGGGCGTGGCGATGACCAGCTCGTAGTCCTCGCCCCCGTGCAGCGCCTCGTCGCGGTCGGCCCCTGGGGCCACCAGTTCGTCGCCGAGCACGAGTTCGAGCCCGACGTCCGACTGGTCGGCGAGGTGGGTGACGTCGGCCGCGAGTCCGTCGGACACGTCGATGCAGGCGCTCGCTCCGACGCTCCGGGCGATCACGCCCTCGCGGATGCGGGCCACGGGGCGACGGTGGGCCGAGGCCGCCGTGCCGGGCACACCCGCCCCGTCGCCCGGTCGGTGCGCCCCGTCGACCCCCAGCATGCGCAGCCCGGCGGCCGAGGCCCCGAGCGGACCGGTCGCGAAGAGGTGGTCACCCGGACGGGCGCCGGACCGGGTGAGCACCGCGATCTCCTCGTCGTCGGCCGGACCGACCGCCGCCACCGACACCACGAGGAGCGGCGACGAGGACAGGTCGCCGCCCACGACGGAGCAGTTCGCCGCCTCCGCCGCCTCCGCCACCCCGATCCCCAGGCCCTGGACGTCGAACCCGGCGGGGGCCGCCACCGACAGGAGCACGTGGGACGGGGCGCAGCCCATGGCCGCCAGATCCGAGACCGTCACCATCAGGGCCTTCCACCCGATGTCCCCGGGCGAGCTGACGGCCGGATCGACGTGGACGCCCGCGACCACCAGGTCCGTGGCCAGCACCACCCGGCCGGTGCCGGGAAGCGTGACCGCGGCGGCATCGTCGCCGATCCCGAGGTCACCGGCGGAGAGGTCGGATCCGGCCCCGAACCGGGCCGCCAGGGCCCCGATCAGATCGAATTCGTCCCTGGGGCGGGTCATGGGAGCCCCCGGGACGAACCGGGACGCCATCCGCTCGTTTTGGGTGTCCCCATCCGCCTTGCCTACCATTGTGGACGGCCGGACCCCACTACTATTGAACGGCCGTGCCGAACACCACCACGCAAGACGCCTGACGCGTGGACGGCGACCCCCCGGGGTCGCCGGACAACCGAGGAGGAAGAACCTGCCCATGCCACCCACCGAGCACAAGAAGCTGATCGCATGGGTCGACGAGGTGGCCGCCCTGACGCAGCCCGACGAGGTCGTCTGGTGCGACGGCTCGGCCGAGGAGTACGACCGGCTGACGCAGCTCCTCGTGGACAACGGCACCTTCACCAAGCTGTCCGAGGCCAAGCGGCCGAACAGCTACTGGGCCCACTCCGACCCGGGCGACGTGGCCCGGGTGGAGGACCGCACCTACATCTGCTCGGCCGAGGAGTCCGACGCCGGTCCCACCAACAACTGGCGCGACCCGGCCGAGATGCGTGGCGTCCTCACCGACCTGTTCCGTGGATCCATGAAGGGCCGGATCATGTACGTGGTCCCCTTCTCGATGGGGCCGCTCGGCTCGTCCATCGCCCACATCGGGGTGGAGATCACCGACTCGCCCTACGTGGCCGTGTCGATGCGGATCATGACCCGCATGGGCCGGGGCGCCCTGGAGGTCCTCGGCACCGACGGCGAGTTCGTCCCCTGCCTGCACTCGGTCGGCATGCCCCTGGCCGACGGACAGGCCGACGTCCCGTGGCCCTGCGACGCCGACAACAAGTACATCGTGCACTTCCCCGAGACCCGGGAGATCTGGTCCTACGGCTCGGGCTACGGCGGCAACGCCCTGCTGGGCAAGAAGTGCTTCGCCCTGCGCATCGCCTCGGTCATGGCCCGGGACGACAACTGGCTGGCCGAGCACATGCTCATCCTCAAGCTCACGTCGCCGGCGGGTGAGACCCGCTACGTCACCGGCGCCTTCCCGTCGGCCTGCGGCAAGACGAACCTGGCCATGCTGATCCCCACCCTGCCCGACTGGAAGGTCGAGACGGTGGGCGACGACATCTGCTGGATGAAGTTCGGCCCGGACGGCCGGCTCTACGCCATCAATCCCGAGGCCGGCTTCTTCGGTGTGGCCCCGGGGACCAACACCCACACCAACCCGAACGCCATGCTGACCATGGACGCCAACTCCATCTTCACCAACACCGCGCTCACCGATGACGGCGACGTGTGGTGGGAGGGGATGACCGACGACGCCCCGGACCACGTCACGTCCTGGAAGGGCGAGGACTGGACCCCGGGGTCCGGTACCCCGGCCGCACACCCGAACGCCCGGTTCACCGTGCCGGCGTCACAGGACCCGGCCATCGCCTCGGAGTGGGAGGACCCGGCCGGCGTGCCGATCGACGCCATCCTCTTCGGTGGGCGCCGCGCCTCGGTCGTCCCGCTGGTGTTCCAGTCGCGTGACTGGCAGCACGGCGTGTTCCTCGGTTCCATCATGGCGTCGGAGACGACCGCCGCCGCCGCCGGTGCCGTCGGCAACCTGCGCCGGGACCCCTTCGCCATGCTGCCCTTCTGCGGCTACAACATGGCCGACTACTTCGCCCACTGGCTCGACATCGGCGCCGGGGCGGACCCCGAGCAGCTGCCCAAGATCTTCTACGTCAACTGGTTCCGCAAGGACGAGGACGGTCGCTGGCTGTGGCCCGGCTACGGCGAGAACAGCCGAGTCCTCGAGTGGGTGTTCGAGCGGGTGAGCGGAAAGGGTGACGCCGTCGAGACCCCCATCGGGTTCCTGCCCACGGCCGACGCCATCAACACCCAGGGCCTCGATGTCTCGGCCGAGGACATGGCCACGCTCCTGAAGGTCGACACCGACGAGTGGCGTGCCGAGGTCCCCTCCATCCGGGAGCACTTCGCCACCTTCGGCGACAAGCTGCCGGACGCACTGTCCGACGAGGTCGACGAACTGGAGAAGCAGCTGGGCTGACCGCGCGGGCGGTCCGATCATCGACCGAGGGGCCGGTGCGCCGGCCCCTCGGTCGCGACCGGGCTCAGGCGCGGGTGGCGGCCGACCGGAGCGCGTTCATGTAGGACAGGGCGCCCACCATGGCCACGAGGGCCAGTACGAGGTTGCCGGCCGGGATCGACAACGACAGCACCACACCGACCAGCGAACCCACCACCCACATGAGCTGGAGCTGCGTCTCGAAGCGGGCGAAGGCGCGCCCCTGGTCGGTCTCCCGGACGTGACGCTGCACGAGGGCGTCGAACGAAGGCTTGGCCATCGCCCCGGCGGCCCCGACCGCCACCGCCACCAGCGCCTGGAGCGCCTGGTGGGGGAAGATCCAGCCGAGCAGGCCGGCGGCGAACACCAACCACAGCGACGCCGCCAGCATCTGCTGTTCGGACAGCACCTTGCGGATCCGGCCCACCAGCAGCACCCCGATGACCGCGCCCAGGGTGAGTGCCCCGATCAGCAGGCCGAACCACCAGGTGGCGGCGCCCTCGCGCCGGAGTCCGAAGGCGAAGAGGAAGGTCAGGAACCCGAGCAGACCCTTGAGCACCGACATGGGGGTCAGGGCGAGGATCACCTGGAGGCCGGCGATCGGTCGGAAGGCGGCCAGGTCCCGCTGCTCGGCGGTCCGCCAGTCGTCGGCATCCGGAGCCCGCGGCACGGGGGCGGCCGACCCACCTGGCGACGCCGTCCGGCCCCGGCGGGCGTCCCGGGCGGCGCGGGCCAGTTGCCGTACGGGGAGTCGCATGCCGGCGACCACCGCCGCCACGAACACCGCCGCGCACGCCCACAGCACCGCCGGAGCGCCGGCCAGCTTGAGGATGGCGACCGCCGGGATGGCGAACACGAACCCCGAGAGCGACGCGAGGAGGCCCAGGCGGGCGTTGAGCGTGGCCAGGTCGGGTTCCACCACGTCGCGGCCGGTCACCGGGTCGTCCACGTGGATGGTCGGCGGCATCCCGTAGGGGGGCGTGGGGTCGGGCGGTCCGGCCCCGGCCCCGGCCCCGGCCCCGTCGGGTTCGTCGGGGATCGCCCCGACACCGCCGGACATCTCGAGGGCGGCCATCTCGGGCACCAGGGCCCCCTTGGTGACCAGGTAGACCTTGGACAGCACCAGCATCAGGAACGCCTCGGGGAACAGCAGCAACGAGTGGATGTCGCGCGCCACGAACGGGCACAGCAGGGCGCGGCCGAGGGCGGAGGCCACCACCATGGCACGGCGGGCACCCCGGCTGCGGTCGATCAGGGGACCGAGCGCCGGCGCCACCACGGCGAACGGCCCCATGGTCAACAGGAGGTAGAGGAGGACCTTGTCCTTGGCCGCCGTGGGAGAGATGGAGAAGAACAGCGAGCCGGCCAGCGAGACGGCGAACAGGGTGTCCCCTGCCGTCATCAGGACGTGGGTGAGCGCCAGTCGGCCGAACGGGCTGCGCTGGTCGAACAGGTCGTCGACGGCGGCACGGATGAGCTGGCGGACCTGGTCCCCTCGCTCCCTGACACCCATCTCGGCATGGTAGGCGGGCGCGGGTGGGCGGTAGGCTCATGGGTCCCGACCGACCACCACCACCCGCCAGGAGATGGACATGTCCGTCAGCGCCTACGTCCTCATCCAGACCGACGTCGGACGGGCCGCCGGCGTCGCCCGGGCGGTGCAGGCGGTCGACGGCGTGGTGGCGGCCGAGGGCGTGACCGGGCCCTACGACGTCATCGCCCGGGCCGAGGCGGCGACGGTGGACGAGCTGGGCCAGATGGTGGTGGGTCGCGTCCAGTTGATCGACGGCATCATCCGCACCGTCACCTGCCCCGTCGTCAACCTCTGAAGCTCGTCAACCTCTGAAGCTCGTCAACCTCTGAGGCGTGCGGACGGCTCCCCCGCCCCGGCGCGGGCCCGTCGATCCGCGTCCTGATCAGGCGATGGCGCCCGAGCCGCGCAGCGCACTGACCTCGTCGGCCGCCACCCCCCAGTCGGCCAGTGCCTCGTCGGCGTGCTGGCCGGGATTCGGCGGAGGCCGCTGGATCGACCCGGGCGTCGACAGGAACCGCGGGGACGGGGACGGCTGGACCACGCCGGCCACCTCGGTGAAGGTGCCTCGGGCCACGTTGTGTGGATGGCCGGGCGCCTCGACGGCGGACAGCACCGGGGCGACGCAGGCGTCCGTGCCGGCGAACACCTGCTCCCACTCGGCCCGGGTCCTGGTGGCGAAGATGGCGGCGAACCGCGCCTTCATGGCGGGCCAGGTGGAGCGGTCCATCTGCGTGCTCAGGTCCTCGTCACCGAGGCCCAACAGGCGCATGAGCTCGGCGTAGAACTGGGGCTCGATGGCACCGACGCCCAGGAAGCCGCCGTCCGACGTCTCGTAGACCTCGTAGAAGTGGGCGCCGGTGTCGAGCAGGTTGGTCCCGCGGGCATCCTGCCAGATCCCGGCCGACCGCAAGGTGTAGGTCATGGTCATGAGCGACGCCGCGCCGTCCACCATGGCGGCGTCGATGACCTGACCCTTCCCCGTCGTGCGGGCACCGAGGATGGCGGCCACCATGCCGTAGGCGAGCAGCATGCCGCCGCCGCCGAAGTCGCCGACCAGGTTGAGCGGCGGCAGGGGGCGCTCCCCCTCGCGGCCCATGGCCTCGAGGGCACCGGACAGGGCGATGTAGTCGATGTCGTGACCCGCCGCCTGGGCCATCGGACCGTCCTGGCCGTAGCCCGTCATCCGTCCGTAGACCAGGCGGGGGTTGCGTTCGAGGCACACCTCGGGTCCGAGCCCGAGCCGCTCGGCGACTCCGGGACGGAATCCCTCCATCAGCCCGTCGGCCTCTTCGACCAGCCGCAGCACCAGGGCCACCCCGTCCGGGTGCTTGAGATCGACCGCCACGGAACGACGGCCCCGGTTCATGAGGTCGACGTGCGGCTCCTCGCGGGGCGGATAGGTCGCCCGGTCGGACCGGTCGATCCGGATGATGTCGGCTCCGGCGTCGGCCAGCATCATGCCGGCGAACGGAGCGGGGCCGAGCCCGGCCAGCTCGATGATGCGCACTCCCTCCAGAGGTCCGGTCACCGGGCACCGCCGGAGGATGATGTCCGACCCGGGTGCGGAGGGACGGCTTCGGGATCCGACCACGAGGGGGCGGACGGGGGATCCGGACGCGTGCTGAGGGGAAACGTCATGGCCGGATGGTGACCTACCGCCGCCCGGGGGGTCAAATGCGATCCCGGACGACGGGAGCCGGGCACGGCGCAGTCGTCATGACCGCTCGATCCGCAGGATCCGACCGGTGTCCACGTCGTAGCGCCACCCCTCCACCCGCACGTTCGCACGCAGCTGCGGGCAGGTGCGCACCCGGGCCACGTCCTCGGCCAGGGCCCGATCGGGGTCGGGCATGGCCAGGAAGTCCCAACTGTCGGCGCTCTCGGTCCCCTCGGCCGCCAGTCGGGCCAGCACCTGACCGTCGGTCTGTTCGGCCAGCGCGCAGTTGGTGTGCTGCATCACCGCGATCTCGGTGACACCGAGGAAGTGGGTGGCCAGGATCAACGAGCGGAGGACGTCGGGGGTGACCCTGGCTCCTGCGTTCCGGAGGATCTTGGCGTCACCGGGGTGGAGGCCGAGCATGGTCAGCGGCTCGATGCGACTGTCCATGCAGGTCACGAGGGCGAAGCCGCGGGACGCCACCGGGGCGATGCCACGGAGCCGGAATTCGTCGGAGTACCCGATGTTGGCCTGCAGGAGCTCGTCGAACATACGCCTGGCATCGTAGATCGGCACGGCGGTACCCGTGCCCGCCGGCCACCGCTAGCGTGAGCAGCGACCGGGCCGCCCCCGGCGTGGAGCGACGAGACGGGGGGTCGACCGGTGACGAGCCACGGTCCAGGAGCCGGCCGCGGTGGCCACACGAGGATCGGTGCCGCTCCGGGACGGGTCAACCTGATCGGGGACCACACCGACTACAACGAGGGGCTCGCCCTGCCCATGGCCATCGGGCCCGGCGTGTCCGTCCGGTTGGATCCGGACGGCTCCGGGGTGTTCACGATCACGTCGGACGCCTACCCGGCGGACAGGGCCCTGGTCCCTGTGGACATCGACACCAGCGCCGCCGCCCTGCTGGAGCCGACGTGGGCCCGGCTACTCGCCGTCGTCGTGTCCCTCGCCGGACCCGGTGCCGGCGGGACCGTCCACATCCGTGCCGACCTGCCCCGCGGATCGGGCCTGTCGTCGAGCGCGGCGGTCGCCGTGGCGTTGGCCGAGGTGCTCGGGGTGGACGGCGACCCCCTCGTCCTGGCCCACTTCTGCCAGTCCGCCGAGCACCGCATCGGCGTGCCCGTCGGGCTCCTGGATCCGCTGGTGTGCGCCGGAGGAAGAGCCGGACACGCCCTGCTCATCGACTTCGCCACCCTGCGCACGCGGCAGGTGGCCGTGCCGCCGGCCGCCGGGTTCACCGTGGTCGACTCCGGTCAGCGGCGCGACCTGCGCACCTCCGCCTACGGCGCGCGGGTCCTCGAGTGCGAGGCCGCCGCCGCCCTCATCGGACCGTTGGGCCGCGCGGAGGGTGCCGACGTCAGCGGACTACGGGACCCGGTCCTCCGACGCCGGGCCCGTCACGTGGTCTCCGAGTGCCGGCGGGTGCGGCTGTTCGCGGACGCCCTCGAGGACGGTGACCTGGCGACGGCGGGCCGGCTGATGGACGAGAGCCACACCAGCCTGTCCGAGGACTTCGAGGCCACGACCCCCGAGGTCGATGCGCTGGTCGCCGAGGTGCGGGGGCGACCGGGTGTCCACGGCGTGCGCATGACCGGCGCCGGATTCGGAGGCTGCGTGGTGGCCCTCGGTGACGTCGGCTCCCTCGATCCCGGGACGTTCCGCACGCCGGCGTGGACCGCGGTGGCCTCCGACGGTGCCGTGGCCCGACGGGGGACGTCCTAGACCGCAGCGTCAGCTGGCGGCGCGGTGGCGGTGGAAGAAGCTGCGATGGACCCTGGTCCGGGACGGATCGGCTGTGGCGTCCGGCACGTCGAGCACCGGTGTCGAACACGGGGAACAGGTGCGGACCCCTTCGACGAGCCGCGTGAGCCGGACGAGGCCGCAGACCTCGCACTTACGGCCCACGAAGACCTCGGCCGAACGGACCGGTCGGTCGGCGGTCAGCACGGCGAGACGCTCCTGGACGTCCTGGCGGAGCTCGAAGCCCCCGTCCTCGGAGCGCAGCACCAGATCCCACGCCACGAGTTCGTGGAGGAGGGGTACGAGCAGGTCGAGCCGGCGTTTCGGGTCCTCGAAGGGACGCAGGGACCGCACACCCCAGTCGACACCGGGGTCACCCAACCCTCGCACTCCAGCCACGTCCACCATCCGACACTCCTTCCGCACCGGGCCCGTTGCACGAGATCGCGCCGGACCGGCCCGCTGGTGCCCATAGTGACCGATCCGGACCCGCACCACAAGGGCGCGCTCGGCACTTCGTCACGTGTGCGCGTCGCGGCCCCCACGAGGGGTGCCGGGTTCCGGGACCGAGGTCCACCACGGCCGCCCGCGACGTGCGGCGATCAGCGCCAGTCGCCCGGCGGGCCCTCCACGGGGGGCGGACCGAGGCGCCGGTCGATGACCCGCACGATGACCGCCGGCTTCCGGGCGTCCTCCACCCGGTGCACGACCCCCTGGTCCCAGACCGACACGTCGATGGCCCCGGTACCGAGCAGCCGGCGCAGCGGGGTCTGGACGACCGTGACCCGCTCGATCGAGTCGAGGGGGAAGTCGATCTGGCTGCGGGCGGCCGCACCCCAGTGGTCGACCAGCCGGTCGGAGGTCAGCATGATCCAGCACCGCCTCCACCGGGCCACCCGCGCGGCCAGCCACAGGCAGGGAAGGGCCACGAGCACCCCCTCGAACCAGTGCAGGGTCACCGACGTGTGGGGGATGGTGACGTCGAGGGACACGCCGATCCCGACCGCCAGGATGGCCGCCAGCAGCGGTCCGGACAGGAACGTCCAGTGGGGGCGGATGTCGACCAGCACCTCCTCGCCCGGGAGCAGCTCGGGACGTGCCGGCACGCGTCAGCCCCGGGTGGGCGCAGGCGGGCGGGGACGGACGGTCACCGGTTCAATCTACCGATCACCCCGCCCCCTCCCGGTGCCCCTCACCGGTGGCACACCCCGACGGTAGCCTCGGCCTCCGTGGAACCCCTCGAACCCATCGCTCCATCCGGGGGTACCGAACGGTTCCTCCGCGACCGTGCCGACCTCACCCCCGACCAGCGACGGGCCGTCGACTCACCCGCCGACGCCCTGTGCATCGTGGCCGGCGCGGGCTCCGGCAAGACCCGGGTGCTCACCCTTCGGGTGGCCCGTCGCATCGACGACGGGACGGCCGACGCAGACCACACCGTGGTGTGCACGTTCACCCGCAAGGCGGCCCGGGAGCTCCGGAACCGCCTGGGTCGCTACGGGGTGCCGGTGTCGGTCCCGGCGGGACCGGGCGGCGTGCCCTCGCCCGGCGTGCGGGCCGGCACGCTCCACCAGCTGGCCCTCACCCTCCTGCGGCGCCGCGCCGCCGACACCGGTCAGGGTCCCCCGACCCTGGTCGAGCACCGGGGTCGGGCGCTCGTCGAACTGACCGGTGACCGGTCGGTCGCCTCGGTCGTCGACGGCGAGATCGGCTGGGCCAAGGCCCGCGGCGTCCGCCCGGAGACGTACGGGGGGGCGTCGACCCGTGCGGGACGCACCGTGCCCCTGGCGGCCGAGCAGGTGGCCTCGGTGTACGCCGCCTACGAGGACCGCCTCACCCGCCGCAGCCTCCTCGACCTCGACGACGTGCTGTGGCGCGCCGCCGACCTCGTGCTCGACGACGCAGCCTTCGCGGGCCAGGTCCGCTGGCGCTACCGACACGTGGCCGTCGACGAGTTCCAGGACGTGAACCCCGCCCAGTACCGCCTGCTCGAGGCGCTGCTCGGCCCCCGTGGCGACCTGTGCGCCGTGGGCGACCCCAACCAGTCCATCTACGGCTGGAACGGGGCCGACCCGACGCTGCTCGCCACCCTGTCCGAACGGATCCCCGGGCTCGAGGTCGTCCACCTCGAGCGCAACCACCGCTGCACCCCCCAGGTGGTCGCCGCGGCGGCGGCGGCCCTCGGACCGGCGGTCGTGGCCCCGCCGCGTTCGGCCGCCGCCGACGGGCCCGTGCCCACCGTCACCGTCTTCGACGACGACCGGGCCGAGGCGGAAGCGGTGGCGTCCCGCATCCTGGCCCGCGCCGAGGGCGGTCTGGCCTGGTCGGAGCAGGCCGTCCTGGCCCGGACCCACGATCTCCTCGCCGGCGTCCGTCGCGCCCTGGACGACGCCGGTGTCCCCTACCGGTTCGCGCCCGCACCCGACTCCCCCGACAGCGCGGCTCCGGGTCCGGCCACGGGGCGGGCGGCCCGAATCCGCCCCGTCGGCCGCCAGGATCCCGGTGGTGGGGTCGAGCTGGCCACCTTCCACCGGGCGAAGGGCCTCGAGTGGGAGGCGGTGTCCGTGGTCGGACTGGAGGAGGGGTACGTCCCCATCGTGCACGCCACGACGCCGGGGGCCGTCGAGGAGGAGCGCCGGCTCCTCTACGTGGCGCTGACCCGTGCCGGACGCATCCTCGAGTGCTCGTGGGCGCGGGCACGGACGCTGGGTGCCGGCGGCCGCACGATGGGACGGCACCCCTCTCCCTGGCTGGCCGACCTCCACGGGGTGACGGCGACGGGTTTCGACCGACCCGCGCCCCAGGATGCCGCGGAGCGCTTCGCGGGTCTGCGGGCGAACCTGCGCGGCTGACGGGAACCTCGGGTGGTCAGCCCACCGCCGTGTCGATGAACACCGGCGTGTGGTCCGAGGGCTTCTCCCCCTTGCGGGCCTGCCGGTCGATCAGGGCGAACGACGTGTTCCGGGCCAGCACCTCGGTCACCAGGATGAGGTCGATCCGCATGCCGCGGTGGCGGTGGAACGAGCCCCCCCGGTAGTCCCACCAGCTGAACAGCCGGTCGTCCGGGTACTGCCGGCGGAACACGTCGACCAGGCCCCAGGACTCGAGGGCGGCGAGGGCGTCCCGTTCGGGCGCGCTCACGTGGGTCATGCCCTCGAGCTGGGACGGGTCCCACACGTCCCGGTCCTCGGGTGCGACGTTGAAGTCACCACAGACGGCCACCGGTTGGTCGGGCGAGCAGGTCTCGGCGAGGACCTGGCGTAGGCGGGCCAGCCAGGCCAGCTTCGCGGGATAGTGCGGATCGTCGAGGGCGCGACCGTTGGGAACGTAGGCCGACAGGACGCGCACACCTCCGCAGTCGGCGGCGATGAGCCGGGTCCCCTCGTCGTCGTCCGGGGAGCCGAGGCCGGTGGTCACCCCGGTGAGGCCGACCCGGCTGACGATGGCTACGCCGTTCCACCGGCCGTCGCCGTGGTGTGCGGACTCGTACCCGAGGGCGGAGAAGACCCCGTGAGGGAACGCGGCGTCCGCCTGCTTGGTCTCCTGGAGGCACAGTACGTCGGGCCGGGCGTATCCGATCCACTCCTCGACCCGCGCGAGCCGGGCGGTCAGCGAGTTGACATTCCAGGTGGCGATGCGCACGCCGATTCAGCTCCCGTCGGCAGCCGTGGCGTCGACCAGGACGAAGAGCAGGTCGGCCTCACAGGCCACCTTGCCCCCGACCGTCGCCCGACCGGATCCCTTGCCGGCCCGGGCGGACATGCGGCCGAGCGTGATCTCGAGTTCGAGCAGGTCCCCCGGGACGACCTGGCGACGGAAGCGGGCCCGCTCGATGCCGCCGAAGAGGGGGAGCCTGTCCGCGTAGGCCGGATCGGAGAGCACGGCACACGCGCCCAGTTGGGCCAGCGACTCGACCATGAGGACGCCGGGCAGCGTCGGCCGTCCAGGGAAGTGACCGGCGAAGAACGCCTCCTCGCCGGTGAGCTGCCAGGACCCCGTGGCCGACTGCCCGGCCTCGATGGAGCGCAGCTCGGTGAGGAACAGGAAGGGGTCGCGGTGGGGAAGGTAGTCGGTCGGTCGCACGGGGCCCGAGGTTACCGGCCCCCGTGCCGCCCAGCGGGCTCCGGTTCAGGTGGCGAGGCCGGGCAGGGCCAGTTCGGCCCGTCGCCGGGGCGCGTCGAGCGACACCAGCTCGAAGGGGCGGTGCTCGCCTTTGGTCAGCACCGAACGGGCCTTCTGGGGCGCGGGGTCGCCGAGGTTCCGCAGCGGGATGTGGCACAGCATGCCCCCGACGTCGACGTGGGCGCCGTGGGACGTGAACGAGACGACCTCGCCGTCGAAGGTGCTGCCCACGGGATGGTCGGCCACGAAGGTGAGGAAGGTGACGGCGTCGTTGAGCGCCTGCCCGACGGGGACGTCCGACGCCCGGTCACCACCGGATCCGACGTCGGCCCCGGTAGGTGCCGCAGCCGTGGATCCGGTCGTCTTGGTGGCCTTCGTGGCCTTGGCCACCTTGGTGGCCTTCGTAGCCTTCGTAGCCTTCGTGACCTTCGTGGCCTTCGTGGCCTTGGCCGCCTTGGTGGCCTTGGTTGCCTTGGTCGGCGGGGTTCCGTCCTCCTCGGGGCCGGCGGCGGCTCGGGCGGCCCTGGTGGCCGTGGTGGCCTTCGTGGCCTTCGTGGCCTTCGTGGCCTTGGTGGCCTTCTTCACCCCGGTGGCGGCCTTCGTGACCTTCGTGGCCTTCGTGGCCTTGGTGGCCTTCGACGCCTCCGCGGTCTGTCCGTCGACTCCTTCGTAGGCGTCGTCGGTGTCCACGGTGTCGAGGGCGGCCGGGGCCACCTCGACCGCCGCGGCCGGGGCGGAACGACGTCGTCGTCGAGGTGGCGGCACCTCGGCGACGTCGTCGACGGCCGCGTCCAGGGGCTCGTCGTTCACCTCGGGTCCGGCCGCCGCCTTGGCCTCACGCTTGGACTGCGCAGTGACAGATCGGCTGCGCGGACCCCGGACCGGTGTGCGGGGCGTGAACACCCAGCCCACGCCGGGCACGGGCTTGCCGCCGATGAGGCGGCCGGCCTCGAACAGCCAGGGACGCTCGGCATGGAATTCCTGGAAGGAGTCGTTGGAGAGCACCAGGGCGCCGGACTTCTCGGCGATGCGCAGGATGAAGCCGTCACCCCGTCCGACCGCCCCCGCGGGCGGAGTCACCATCTCGCCGTGCTCGATGGCCTGCTCGAAGGCCGATACCTCCGAGGGGTCGATGCGGTGGCCGAACGACGCGTCCACGACCACGGTGACGTCCTCGGGGGTGAACCCCCGATACTCCTCCAGGAAGGTCTCGATCGCCTCGTTCAGCTGGGCGAGGCTCGGCAGGGTGCGACCCTCGGTTGCAAGATTGGACCCGTCGACGACGATGCGCCGACGGGCCGGGGATTCGGATTCCATAAGTGCAACCAGTCAACCACCTGGCCACCGGGGGTCCGGACATGCCCGGGTGCGGGAGGGCCGATGACCCTAGGATCGGCGCCGTGACGACCGACGCCCAGCGGGCCGCCGAAGCGACGGACCTGCTCCAGCACCTCATCCGCAACCGCTGCGTCAACGACGGCTCGCCGGGCTCCGGTCAGGAGGAGCGGAGCAGCGACGTGCTCGAGAGCTACCTCGAGGGATCGGGTGTGGAACTCGAGACCTACGAGCCCGCCCCGGGACGGACGTCGCTGGTCGCCAAACTGGCCGGGACCGACCCTTCCGCACCCTCGCTGACCCTGCTGGGCCATACCGACGTCGTGCCGGCCAACCCGGCGGACTGGACCCACGACCCCTTCGGCGGCGAGCTGATCGACGGCGAGGTCTGGGGCCGGGGGGCGATCGACATGCTCAACTTGACCACCACCATGGCCACCGGCATCCGCCACCTCGCCCTCAGCGGCTTCCGGCCCCGCGGGGACCTCACCTACATCGCCGTCGCCGACGAGGAGGCCCTGTCCACCTACGGGGCCCGGTGGCTGGTCGCCAACGCCGCAGATGACATCCGCACGGACTACGTGATCACCGAATCGGGCGGGTTCCCGATGAACGGCGCCGACGGGCTGCCCCGACTCCCCGTGATCGTGGGCGAGAAGGGGGTCTTCTGGTGCATCCTGACCATCACCGGCACCCCCGGCCACGCCAGCCAGCCGCTGCGGACCGACAATGCGCTGGTCAAGGCGGCCGAGGTCGTGCGGCGCATCGACGAGTACCGTCCCGAGGCCGAGCTGCACGAGGCCTGGACCCGCTTCATCCACGGGCTGGGATTCCCCCCCGAGCTGTCCGAGCCGCTGCTCGACCCCGAGCGCATCGACGACTTCGTGGACGAACTGCCGCTGCTGGGCCTGGCCCGCCAGGCGCACGCCTGCACCCACACCACGATGGCACCCACCATCATGCGGGCGGGCACCAAGCTCAACGTCATCCCCGACCGGGTGGAGCTCGAGGTGGACATCCGGGCGCTGCCGGGTTGGGACACCGGGGACGTCCGGGCCATGCTGGACGACGTGCTCGGCGACCTCGCCGACTCGGTGGAGATCAACTTCCAGGCCGAGGAGCCGGCCAGCACCTCTCCCATCGACACGCCGTTGTGGGACGCCATCAGCCGGGTCAGCCAGGTCTTCTACCCCGGTTCCACGACCGTTCCGTTCCTCACCGTCGGGGCCACCGACGCCCGCTACACGCGCACGTTGGGCTCGGTGTCGTACGGATTCGGCCTGCACAGCACGGCCATCGGCTTCGAGCAGTACGGGGCGATGTTCCACGGGATCGACGAGCGGGTCGACGTCGAGTCGCTCCGCCTCTCGACCGAGATGTGGATGGGCCTGGCCCGCGACTTCCTCGTCTGAGCCCCGGCCGGGTCGCACCGCCGGTCGCCACGGCCGACGGTGCCTGGTGGTGGGACCTCAGCCGACCGCGCGGGTCAGCAGGTCCTCCTGTTCCAGCCGGTGCAGCGCGGCGCTGCCCGATGCCGGGCTCGCCGACTCCGCCCGGCTGACGTGGCGCAGGATGTGGGAGTTGCGGAGTAGCCGGTGGAGCCGGCTGTGCACGAAGTTCCACGCCCCCATGTTCTCGGGCTCCTCCTGGAGCCACACCACCTCCTCGGCCTGGGGGTAGCCGCGCAGCACGTCCGCCAGCGTGTCCTTCGGCCAGGGGTAGAGCTGCTCCAGGCGCACGATGGCCACGTGCGCCCCGTGGTCACCGAGTTCGTCCCGGCGGGCCAGGGCGTCGAAGGCGATCTTGCCGGTGCACAGCACCACCCGGTCCACCCGTGACCGGTCGAACGACTCGGAGGCGGCGGCCGGGTCGTCCAGCACCTCGGCGAAGGAGCCCGACGTGAAGGCCGCGATCGGCGACCGGGCCTGGCGGGCCCGCAGCAAAGACTTGGGCGTGAAGACGATCAGCGGCTTGCGGTCGGGGATCCGCACCTGGGCCCGCAACAGGTGGAAGTACTGGGCGGCCGTGGTCGGCTCGGCCACCCGGAGGTTGCCGCGCGCACACAGCGTCAGGAAGCGCTCGATCCGGGCCGACGAGTGCTCGGGACCCTGCCCCTCGTAGCCGTGGGGTAACAGCAGTACGAGCCCGGACTTCTGGCCCCACTTGTCCTCGGCCGCCACGAGGAAGTTGTCGACGATGATCTCCGCGCCGTTCCAGAAGTCGCCGAACTGGGCCTCCCACGCCACCAGGTCGTTCGGGGCGTCGACGGAGTAGCCGTACTCGAACCCGACGCACGCGTACTCCGACAGCAGGGAGTCGCGGATGGTGAACCGTCCGCCCTCGAGGCCCTCGAGGGGCACGTGCTCGGCCCCAGTCTCGTGGTCGACCAGCACGGCGTGGCGGTGCGAGAAGGTCCCCCGGCGGGTGTCCTGCCCGGTCACCCGCACATTGGTCCCCTCGAGGAGGAGCGATCCGAAGGCGAGGGCCTCGCCGAGGGCCCAGTCGATCTCGGCGTCGGCCACGACCTTGTCGCGCTGCTCGAACTGGCGGGCCAGTTTCGGGTGGAGCACGAAGCCCTCCGGAACCGAGCGCACCACGGTCGCCAGCCGGCTCACCGTCTCGGGGTCGATGCCGGTCTCCACCTTCGGGATGAACAGGTCGGGCTGGATGTACTCGGGCAGGGTCAGCGGGGCGGCCGGCGCGTCCACGGCCTCGGCCCTCGTCTCGTCCAGGGCGGCCTGCAGTCGCGCCGAGAAGTCGTCGAGGGCCTGCTCGGCCTCCTCGAGGGAGATGTCGCCCCGGCGCACCAGGGCCTCGGTGTAGAGCTTCCGGACCGAGCGCTTGGCGTCGATGAGCCGGTACATGAGCGGCTGGGTGTAGCTCGGGTCGTCACCCTCGTTGTGCCCGTGGCGGCGGTAGCAGACCATGTCGATGACGACGTCCTTGTGGAACGCCTGACGGAAGCCGAAGGCCAGGCGGGCGGCCCGGGCGCAGGCCTCGGGATCGTCGCCGTTGACGTGGAAGATCGGGGCCTGGACCATCTTGGCCACGTCGGTCGGGTAAACCGAGCTGCGGGCCGCTTCCGGGGCCGTGGTGAACCCGAGCTGGTTGTTGATGACCACGTGGATCGTCCCCCCGGTGCGGTAACCGGCGAGAGCGGACAGGTTGAGGGTCTCGGCCACCACGCCCTGTCCGGCGAATGCAGCGTCACCGTGGAGGAGGATGGGCAGCACCGGAAACGGCGCTCCGGATCCGTCGACGAGACGGGTGCCGCTCCCCCGCTCGCCGCCGAGTGCGTCCTGGCGGGCACGGGCCATACCCACCACCACCGGGTCGACCGCCTCGAGGTGGGACGGGTTCGAGGCCATGGTCACCGACAGGCTCTCGCCCGTGCGGCCGACGAACCGGCCCGTGGCGCCCTTGTGGTACTTGACATCGCCCGAGCCCTGCACCGAGTCGGGGTCGAGATTGCCCTCGAACTCCTCGAAGATCTCGCCGTAGGACTTGCCCACGATGTTGGCGAGCACGTTCAGCCGACCACGGTGGGACATGCCCATGACCGACTCGTGGAGGCCCTCGGCCACCGCCTCGGTCAGGATGGCGTCGAGGATGACGATGGCCGACTCGGCACCCTCGAGCCCGAAGCGCTTCTGACCCACGTACCGGGTGTGCAGGAACCGCTCGAAGACCTCGGCGGCGTTCAGGCGGTCGAGGATGTGGCGCTGCTCCTCGGAGGACGTGACGGCCGGGACGCCCTCGACGTGTTGCTGGATCCAGCGCTTCTGGTCCGGGTCCTGGATGTGCATGTACTCGATGCCCAGCGTGCGGCAGTAGGCGTCGCGCAGCACGGACAGGATCTCGTCGAGCGTGGCCACGTCCCGGCCGCCGAGCCCGTCGGCGACGAACTGGCGCGGGAGGTCCCAGATGGTCAGCCCGTAGTGGAGCGGGTCGAGCTCGGGATGGAGGTCGACCGGCACGGCGTCCAGCGGGTCCAGGTGGGCGATCAGGTGGCCCCGGACCCGGTACATGTTGACCAGCGTCTGGACGTGGTTCTGCTTGACGAGCCGATCGTTGCCGCCGTCTGACTCCTCGGCCGCGTTGGCGTCCCGCTGCCAGGTCACCGGCTCGTAGGGGATGTCGAGGGAGTCGAAGACCTCCTCGTAGAAGCCGTGCCCGCCGATCAGGCACTCGGACACGTGGGCCAGGAAGAGGCCCGACTCGGCGCCCTGGATGATCCGGTGGTCGTAGGTCGACGTGATCGTCACCGTCTTGCCCACACCCAGCTCGGCCAGGATCCGGGGGTCCGCGGCCTCGAATCCGGCCGGCACCCCGAGAGCGCCCACGCCGACGATGACGCCCTGCCCGGGCATGAGCCGCGGCACCGACTGGACCGTGCCCAGTGTGCCGGGGTTCGTGAGGGTGACCGTCGTGCCGGCGAAGTCGTCCGGGCCGATCTTGTTGTTGTGGATCTTGCGCACCAGGTCCTCGTAGGCCGCCACGAAGCCCTGGAAGTCGCGGGTGTCGGCATCGGCGATGCACGGCACGAGCAGGGTCCGCCCGCTCCCCTTCTCCACGTCGACGGCCAGTCCGAGACCCACGTGGGGGTGGCGGACGACGCCCGGGGTGCCCTTGCCGTCGGCGTCGGGCACGAAGGCGGCGTTCATCGCCGGTACCGCCACCAGGCTCCTGACCACGGCGTACCCGATGAGGTGGGTGAAGCTGACCTTGCCGCCGGTGGTGCGCTTCAGCTGGTTGTTGATGATGGTCCGGTTGACCTCGAGGAGTTTGGCCGGGACGACCCGGACGCTGGTGGCCGTCGGGACCCCGAGCGACGCCTCCATGTTGGTGACGATGCGGCCGGCCGCACCGCGCAGGGGGGTGGCGCCCTCGACGCCCCCACCCGATGCCGTCGCGGCGGGCCGGGCGGGCGGGGAGGCGGGCGGTGGTGCGACGGCGGAGGCGGGAACGGCGGCCGGCGCGGCCTGCGGGGTGGCCACCGAGGCCGGCCGGTAGTCGGCGAAGAACTCCTGCCACGAGGCCGACACCGATCCGGGGTCGGACTGGTAGCGCTCGTACATGTCCTCCACCAGCCAGGCATTGGGACCGAAGGCCCCGGTGCCGGCCGCCGCCCGCCCGTCCTGGCCCTGACCGTGCATCGTCGCGTCTCCAACCTCGGGGCTGTCCATGTCCAGCCAGCCTACCGGCCGGCACCGACCACGAGGGCGCCAGTCGGGGGCTGCCAGAGCGCCGAGTAGCGTCAGGTCCATGCCACCGCCGAGCACCCGGGTCACGTGCACGTTCACCTTCGAGGCGGCCCACCGACTGGCGTGGCACACCGGGAAGTGCCGCAACCTGCACGGCCACTCCTACCGGCTCGACGTGACCGTCGGGGGAACCCTCGACGACAACGGGGTCGTGCTCGACTTCGACACCCTCCAGGACGTGGTGCGGACCCAGGTCGTCGACGCCTGGGACCACCGGGACCTGAACCAGGTGCTGGACAATCCGACGGCCGAGCTCCTGGCCCACCGGGCATGGGAGCTCCTGACGGCGGCGGGGCTCGACCTGGCGGCCCTGCGCCTGTGGGAGACGACGGACTCGTGGGTCGACCTGGCCCCGGCCCCGGTGGTCTGACCGTGCCCGGTCACCTCGTCGTCCTGTCCGGTGGGCTCGACTCGACCGTGTGCATGGCCCTGGCCGCCGACGAGTCCGGGGCCCCGCCGCTGGCCCTCACCTTCGACTACGGCCAGCGCCACCGGGTCGAACTCGACCGGGCCGCCGGTGTCGCCGGCCACTACCGTTCCGAGCACCTGGTGGTCCATCTCGACACCTCGGCCTGGGGCGGCTCCGCCCTCACCGACCCGTCGATCGCCGTACCCCGGGCCGGGTCGGAGACGGGGATCCCCGTCACCTACGTGCCCGCCCGCAACAGCATCTTCCTGGCCGTGGCCCTCGGGGTGGCGGAGGCCCGCGACCTCGACACCGTGTGGATCGGCGTCAACGCCATCGACTACTCCGGCTACCCGGACTGCCGACCCGAGTTCATCGACGCCTTCCGGGCTGTCGCCCGGACCGGACAGAAGCGGGGCGTGGAGGGTGACCCCATCGATCTGCGGACGCCGCTGATCGAGTGCACGAAGGAGCAGATCGTCCGGCTCGGCGTCGACCACGACGCCCCGCTGGCGCTGACCTGGTCCTGCTACGAGGGTGGCGACAATCCGTGCGGCACGTGCGACGCCTGCGAGCTCCGGGCACGCGGTTTCGCTGCCGCCGGGGTGATGGACCCGTCACTGCCGTGACCGACGCCCCCGGCACCGCCGTCCCTCCGGAGCCCGAGGCGCCCCCCGGCGCCCGTCCGGTGGCCACACCCGGTCGCGGGCCCACCGACATCCTGGTGTCCGAGGTGTTCAGCGCCATCCAGGGCGAGGGGGCCCTGGTGGGCGAGCGCCAGGTCTTCGTCCGACTGACCGGGTGCAACATCCGGTGTGTCTACTGCGACCAGCCCGAAGCCCTCGAGCGGTCGGCGGGACCGTGCCGCGTCGAGTCCACGGCCGGCCGACGCGACTGGTCGGTCGAGGCGAGCCCCCTGGCCATCGACCGGGTGGTCGACGCCGTCGCCGCCCTGTGGGGCCAGGTCCCCCACCACTCCATCAGCCTGACCGGCGGTGAGCCCCTGCTCCAGGGCGTCCGGGTGGAGCGCCTGGTGGATCGGTTCGCCGACCGCGGCTGGCCGGTCATGCTCGAGACCAACGGGACCCTGGTGCCCGCCCTGAAGCGACTGGGCGACCGCCTGACCTACGTCAGCATGGACGTGAAACTGAGGAGCGTGGACCAGGAGCTGGTGGCGCCCACCACGCAGGCCTCGTTCCTGGCCGCCGCCCGGGACTCGGCCGTCACCACGTGGGTCAAGATCGTCGTCGGTCCCGACACCGACCCGGACGAGTTCGACGCCGCCCTCGCCATGGTGGCCGCCGCCTCCGACGACGGCACACCGCCGGTCGAGGTCTTCCTCCAACCCCTCACCCCGTTCGGGGCGGCGACCACGGCACCCACGCCGGAACAGGTGCTGGAGCTGCACGGGCGGGCCCTCCGTATCCACCCCCGGGTACGGGTGGTGCCGCAGACCCACAAGGCGATCGGTCAGCTCTAGGGCGGGTACCGGCCGTCCCCGGACGCGGCGCACGGGGCGGCCCGGGGACGCACCCCGGAACGCCCCGTGCGTCGGGACTACTTGGCCTTGGTGATCTTCGGGGCCGGGGCCTGGCCGTTCACGACCTTCTTGAAGGATGCGCCGGCGGACACCTTGGGGCTCTTCGAGGCCTTGATCTTGATGGTCTCGCCGGTCTGGGGGTTGCGACCCGTGCGGGCGGCCCGCTGGGCCCGGTCGAAGGTCAGGAAGCCGGTGATGACGACCTTCTCGCCCTTCGCCACGTTGGCGGTGATGACGTCCTCGAGCCCGGCGAGCACGGTGGCGACGTCCTTGGACGTCTCCCCGGTATGGGCGGCGACGGCGGCGATGAGATCGGTCTTGGTGAGGGGCACTAGTTCTCCTTGGTCAAATGGAAGCCCTAACAATGCACGATCTGGAGGCCCGATGCGCGCATGTGGACCGGCGGACCCCTGAACTGGGCGGTTCCCGGGCCTCCCCCGACCCCGTCCGGCGGTCGGCCGACCCGGCCGCCCGTGCGGGAATGGCCGCAGGGGCGGCCACCCTGGGAGGCTGGCCGGCATGCCCACCGACCACCGGCTGTCACTCACCGAGCACGATCCCGATGTCACTGGCCCCCACGCTCCGCTGGTGGTGCTCGTACACGGGTCGCTCGACCGGGCGGGCAGTTTCGCCCGGGTCACGCGTCGTCTGGCCGACCTGCACACCGTGACCTATGACCGGCGCGGCTACCACCGGTCCCGTGACGCGTTGCCGGTGCACCAGTCCCTCGACGGGCACGTCGAGGACCTCGTCGCCGTCATCGACGGCCGACCCTGCGTCGTCGTCGGACACAGCTACGGCGGGGACATCGCCCTCGCCGCCGCACTGCGTCCCGGTGGTCCGGGACCGATCCTGGCCGTGGCGGCCTTCGAGCCCCCGATGCCGTGGCTCGGCACGTGGGCGACGCGGCCGAATGCCGAGCGATCCCGCGCACCGCGTCCCGACGACGAGGACCCCGCACTGGTGGCCGAGCGGTTCTTCCGGCGCATGGTCGGCGACGCGGCCTGGGACCGGCTGCCCGAGGAGACCAAGGCCGCCCGCCGCGCCGACGGGCCGGCCCTGGCCGCCGAGCTCGCCGCCATCCGGGTGACCGAGCCCCCGTTCGACGTGACCGCCCTGGCCGTACCCGCCGTGTTCGGACGGGGCAGCGAGTCCCTCCCCCACCACCGGGCCTCGGCCGACTGGCTCGTGGCCCACGTCGCCGGGGCGGAACTGGTCGAGATCGCCGGAGCCGCGCACGGGGCGCACCTCACCCACCCCGACGCCTTCGCACAGTTCGTGCGGGCGGCGGCGCGGCGCGCTCCGGCGGCGGGACCGGTCACCGCCGACGACCCCGGCCGGACAGCCCACACCGGTCGTCCGGTATCCCCGACCGGGTAGACCGGTGGTATGCGCCTTCTCGTCACCGGCTCGTCCGGCCTCATCGGCACCGCCCTCGTCGACGCGGCACTGGCCCGGGGGGACACCGTCACCCGGCTGGTCCGCGGCACGTCCCGCCCGCGTCCCGGCCCGGCAGGCATCACCGACGTCACCTGGGACCCGACCTCGGACAAGGTGGACACCGCCACCCTGGTGGCAGCCGGTCCGTTCGACGCAGTGGTCCACCTCGCCGGAGCGGGTGTCGGCGACAAGCGGTGGAGTCCGGCCCGCAAGACCGAGATCCTCGAGAGCCGGACCCGCTCGACCGACCTGATCGCCCGGACCGTCGCGGCACTCGACCCGGCCCCGGCGGTGCTGGTGAGCGCGTCCGCCATCGGCTACTACGGCGACCGGGGCGACGAGCAGCTCACCGAGGAGTCGGCGGCCGGCACCGGCTTCCTCGCCGAGGTCTGCGTGGCCTGGGAGGACGCCACCGCACCGGCGGTGGCCTCGGGGATCCGCACGGTGCTGCTCCGGACGGGGATCGTGCTCAGCCCGACAGGAGGTGCACTCGCCAAACAGCTCCCGTTGTTCCGGCTCGGGGTCGGCGGCAAGATCGGCTCCGGGCACCAGTACTGGAGCTGGATCACGCTCGACGACGAGGTGGCGGCCATCCTGCACTGCATCGACGACGCATCGCTGTCCGGACCCGTCAACGCCACGGCACCGCATCCGGCCACCAACGCCGAGCTGACCAAGGCGCTCGGCGCGGCACTGCACCGGCCGTCGTTCGCCACCGTCCCGGCACCGGCCCTCAAGCTCGTGCTCGGCCCGGAGATGGCGGCCGACATGGTGCTGGCCAGCCAGCGGGTGGTCCCCGCACAGCTGGAGCACTCGGGATTCACCTTCCGGCACCCGGACCTGGACGGGGCGGTGCGCTCGGTGGTCGCCGGGTCCTAGCCGGCGTCCGGACCCCCGCCCCGACGTCGGACCCCTCGTCCCACATCGCCCCCGGCGGTTGGCGCACCCGGGTCGACGAGGGGGGACCCGTGACGGCGCACCTGGCGGACCAGCCTGTCCCCCCGACCCGACTCGTCCTTGGCCCCCACCACGAGTGGCGACGTGCACAGCACCATCACCCCGACCACCACGACCAGGATGGCCACCACCTCGACCGGCAGCCGCCAACCGGCCGTGTCCACGTGGTCGTGGAAGAGGTAGCTCCCGATGACCACGCTGACGATCGGGTCGACGAGGGTGATCGCCGCCTGGGACGCCGTGATCGGACCGGTCTGGAACGAGCTCTGGATGAGGAACAGCCCGGTCACGCCCGTCGCCACCAGGGCGTAGGGCACCCAGTCGGTGAACACGTGGCCCCACCCCTCCGAGATGAGGGTGGTGAGCTGCTTGGTGAGGGCCGCGGACAGCGCGAACAGGACCGCGCCCGCCGAACCGAACATGGCCGCCCGGAACCAGCGCGGCCCGGTGAAGCCGAGCCCGGCACACACGGCGGACACGACGCCGATCACCACGAACACGGCGATCCAGGCGTGCCGGCCGGGGACCACGTGCCCTCCACCGGGGGCACCCACCACGAGGAAGGTGGCCAGGCCGCCGGCGGCGGCCACCGAACCGCCCCACTCCCGCCAGCCCAGGTGGTAGCGGAACCACACGCCGAGGATGAGCACCAGGAAGAGCAGCTCGGTGGTCACCAGCGGCTGGACCGCACTGAGCTGCCCGAAGTGGAGCGCCCCCGCCTGGAGCAGGAAGCCGACGGCGATCATGGCCAGACCGAGGAACCAGATGGCGTTGGAGACGGCGTGGCGGATCAGCCGGATGCTCATCACGGTGTCGTCCGGAGCGCTCTGGACGCCGATCCGCTGGAAGATGGCGCTCAGTGCGTTGGCCAGAGCGGCCAGCAGGGCGAGGACGTATGCCACGTCCAGTGTCTACAGCAGCACGTCTCCCCCGGCACCACCCGCCGACGTCCGACCGCGGGCCCGGGCCGGGACCCGGGCGGCGGCCGCACGCTGCGGTCCCGGTTACGCTTGGGCCAGCCCGCCAGCACGGGGTACCGAGGGAAGGGGAACCGGAGATGACCGTCACCGACGAGGCCGCGCCGAGCACGGCGGCCGTGCCCACGCCCGAACGGTTCGAGGCGGAGGCCCTGACCTTCCTCGAGGCCAATGCCGAGCGGCGCCCCGTCGAGACGTTCGTGTGGGGCCAGGGCTCCGACGACGTGAGCCTCTTCCCCGAGAAGTCCCCGGAGCGCGAGGCGGCCGACCTCGCCGTGTCGAGGGCCTGGGCCCAGAAGGTCTTCGACGCCGGGTTCGGCTGGATCACCGGTCCGACCGAGTTCGGCGGACGTGGCCTCCCCGCGGAGTACCAGCGCATCTGGGGCCGGGTGGCCTCGGAGTTCCGCACCCCGTCCCAGTCGATCTACGGGATCGGCCTCGGCATGGTGGCCCCGACGATCCTGGACCACGCCACGCAGGAGGTGAAGGAGGCGTACCTGCGCAAGATGTGGCGGGGCGACATCGTGGGCTGTCAGCTGTTCTCCGAGCCGTCGTCCGGCTCCGACCTCGCCTCGCTCCAGACCCGGGCGGTCCGGGACGGCGACGAGTGGGTCCTCAACGGCCAGAAGGTCTGGACCTCGGGCGCCCAGGTGTCCGACATCGGCGAGATCATCTGCCGCACCGATCCCGACCTCCCGAAGCACCGGGGACTGACCGGATTCGTCGTCGACATGCACGCACCGGGCGTCGAGGTGCGGCCCCTGCGCCAGATGACCGGCGGTGCGTCGTTCAACGAGGTCTTCTTCACCGACGTGCGCGTCCCCGACTCCCACCGCCTCGGTGAGGTCAACGGCGGCTGGACCGTCGCCCTCACCACGCTGATGAACGAGCGGGCGTCCATCGGCGGCGGTGGCGGAGGTGTCAGCCTGCCGCAGTCCACCCGCCTGATCGAGGCCGCCCGGTCGGCCGGCAGGTCGGACGATCCGCTGATCCGCCAGCAGCTCGCCGACATCGTCATCAACGAGCGGGTGGCCGGGTACACCAACCGCCGGGCCATGGCCAAGATCGCCGCCGGTCAGCTCCCCGGGCCGGAGATGTCCCTCGGCAAGCTGTCGCTGACCGCCAACATGGTCCGCACCTACGAGCTGGTGTCGTCCATCTTCGGTCCGGCGCTCGTCGCCGACACCGGGGCCTGGGGCACCTACGCCTGGAGCCAGTACCTCCTCGGGGTCCCCGGCATGCGCATTGCCGGGGGATCGGACGAGGTCATGCGCAACATCCTGGGAGAGCGCGTCCTCGGACTCCCGAAGGAGCCCGCAGCCCACTAGCGGCCCCCCGGGGCACCCCGGGGGGCGCCCATGCGGGCTCACCGGAGCGCAGGGTCCCGGGTCCCGGCCTCAGCCCGGCTCGGGCAGCCGCCACGTCAGCCGGTGCTGGGGTGTCGTGCCCAGACGTCGGATGGCGGCGAGGTGCACCTCGGTCCCGTAGCCCTTGTTCTCCTCCCACCCGTAGCCCGGATGGTCGGCGGCCAGCGCCACCATGACGGCGTCCCGCGCCACCTTGGCCAGGATGCTGGCGGCCGCCACCGACGTGCACGTGCGGTCCGCCCGGACCCTGGTCACCACCTCCGGGGCCACCCACCCGTCGTCGGGTGGTCCCTCACCGGACAACCAGTCGTGGCTCCCGTCGAGGAGGATGGCGTCCGGGGGCTCCGCCAACTGTCCGATCGCCCGTCGGCCCGCCAGGCGCAGCGCGCCGACCACACCGAGTGCATCGACCTCGACGGCGGTCGCGCTCCCCACCGCAGTGGACGCGGCCCAGGACTCGATGTCCGGGACCAGGCGCCGTCGGGCCGCCGCGCTGAGCAGCTTCGAATCACGCACGCCCGCCGGAGGTCGACCCGAACGCCCGTCGAGCACCACCAGCCCGACCGTGACCGGACCGGCCGGCGACCCCCGGCCGACCTCGTCCATGGCCCCCAGCCGCACCGCGCCGGAACGCAGCATCCGGCGCTCGAGACGCAGGGTGGGCGACCCCGGTCCCCGCGTCCTGCCCGCTCGGCTCGGAGGTCGGGTCATGACGGCAAGGTAGCCCTCCGGCCATCAGGGGACGGACATCCCTCCGGCCGTCCGGGGACGGTCATCCGAGTTGACCGCGCACCACCTTGCCCAGGGCGTTCCTCGGCAGGCGGTCGACCAGTCGGAGTCGGCGGGGCTGTTTGTACGCGGCCAGGGTACCGGCACAATGGGCGCGCAGCTCCTCGAGTGTGGGGGCCGCCCCCTCCGCCACCACCCAGGCCGTGACGACCTCACCCCACTCGTCCGACGGTGTGCCGGTGACGGCCACCTCGGCGACCCCCGGGCACCCGGACAACACGTCCTCCACCTCGGTCGGGTAGACGTTGAACCCGCCCGAGATGATGAGTTCGGTGGACCGGCCCCGGATCACCAGGTAGCCGTCCTCGTCGGCACCGAGGTCCCCCGTGGCGAACCAGGGGCCGCCGCCGTCCCCCCGGTCCACGAATGCCGCACGGTTGGCCTCGGGGCGTTCGAAGTAGCCGTCGAACACGTTGGGGCCGCGCACGAGCACCTGTCCGGCGGGGTCGAGCGTCACCTCGACACCGGGCAGGGCGAACCCGACGGTCCCCGGTCGCCGTTCGCCCCGGTAGGGGTTCGAGGTCAGCATCAGCGTCTCGGTCATCCCGTAGCGTTCGAGCACGACGCTCCCGATCGCCTCGCTCGCCGCGGCGTGGAGCTCGGCCGGAAGCGGTGCCGAGCCGGAGACGCAGAGCCGCAGCGCGGCGAGCTCGCCGGCCCGACCGGACCCGACGAGGCGGTGGTACATGGTGGGCACCCCGAAGAAGAGGGTGGCGTCGTACTCGGCCACGGCACCGGCCACGGCACCCGGGTCGAACCCCGGCAGCAGCACCGCCGAGCCCCCGGCCGTCAGGGTGCCGTAGGCCCCGACCACCAGACCGTGGGCGTGGAAGATCGGCAGGCAGTGCACGAGTCGGTCCTCCGGCGACATGCGCCAGGCCCGGGTCACCGAGGTCACCCCCGCCAGCAGGTGCCGGTGGCGCAGCACCGCCCCCTTCGGGACACCCGTCGTCCCGGAGGTGAAGCAGATGAGTGCGGGGTCGTCGGGACCGCTCCGGTCCAGTGGTCCGGGGTCGCCGTCCGGCAGCGCCAGGTCGGGGCCGGTGACCACGACCGGGCCGACGGCGGCATCGCGCACCCAGTCGGCCTGCTCGGGACGTCCGACGACGGCGGCGGACGCACGGACGTCGAGCACGATGTGGGCGAGCTCACGCGCGGTGTAGGCCGTGTTGGCCGGAACGACGACCAGACCGGCCCGCAGCGCCCCCACGTGGGCCACCAGGGCGGCGACCGACGAGTCGGTCGACCACACCACCCGCTGCCCGGGACGGAGTCCCGCGGCCCGCAGCCGTCCGGCGGCGCGTCGGGTCGCCCCGTCGAACTCGCCCGCCGTCCACCACCGTCCGGCCTCGCACCACAACGGAGCGGTCGGCTCCGCCGACCACCGTGCCGACCACAGCTCGAGGAGCGTGCTCGCCCCGGTGGGCCGCCACTCCGCGGCACCGACCCCGGCGACCGTCGGGTCTCCGGGGTCGAGGTGGTCATGCCAGGGCCGCACGGACAGCTCCTCTCACGGACGTGGTCCCACCGACGTCACGGCACTCGACGACATGGTCTCCGGACGGCGGGATCCGGCCAGCGGACACACGGCACCGGGGTAGGAACCCCGCCGGGCGCGCGCGTCCTAGTCTTAGCGCAACGTCGTCGACGACCGAATGAGGAGGCGTCATGGGCTTCATGGACAAGGTCAAGGCTCAGGCCGAGGTGGGCATGGCCAAGGCCAACGACCTGACCAAGGCCGGCCAGGAGAAGCTGGACCAGGCCTCGGCCAAGCACAAGGCCGACGGCATGCTCCACGACCTCGGCGCGGCGCTGTACGCCGAGCGGCTGGGCCGCGGCACCGACGCCACGACGGCCGAGGTGGAGCGCCTCGTGGCCGGACTGCAGGAATACGAGGCCGAGTTCGGCGCCCTCGAGTCGTGACGACCACCGCCGGGCGCCCACCGGCACGGCGCCGGGTGGCGGTCGTGCCCCACACCCACTGGGACCGCGAGTGGTACGACCCGTTCCAGACCTACCGCCTGAAGCTGGTGCGCCTGGTCGACGAATTGCTCGACCTGATGGAGCACGACCCCTCCTACGCGCACTTCCTCCTCGACGGCCAGCTGGCGGTCGTCGACGACTACCTCGAGATCCGGCCGGAGAACGAGGACCGGCTCCGGGCGCTGGCCGCCGCCGGGCGGATCACCGTCGGACCCTGGTACATCCTCATGGATGAATTCCTCGTCTCCGGCGAGACCATCGTGCGGAACCTGCAGAAGGGCATCGTGCGGGGCAGCGCCTTCGGGGGCGTCATGGAGGTCGGCTACCTGCCCGACATGTTCGGGCACGTGGCCCAGATGCCCCAGATCCTCGACCAGGCCGGACTGGGTGACACCGTCGTCTGGCGGGGCGTCCCCTCCGCCGTCGAGCAGACCGCCTTCGTCTGGTCCGCCCCCGACGGATCGGGTGTTCGGGCCGAGTACCTGGTGGCCGGCTACGGCAACGGTGCGGCACTCCCCGAGGACGCCAAGCACCTCGTGAAGCGCCTGGCCGCGCTCGAGGACGAGTTCGCCGACTTCCTGACCGACGGCCAGCCGATGCTCTTGATGAACGGCTCCGACCACCTCCGTCCGCAGCCGTGGCTGGGCCGGGTGGTCGCCGAGGTCAACGCCCTCCAGGACGACTTCGAGCTGTCGATCAGCTCGTTGTCCGACTACCTGGCGGGCACCGACCGGGAGGGTCTCGTCGAGTGGTCCGGGGAACTGCGTTCCGGCTTCCGCTCCAACGTCCTGATGGGAGTGGGCTCCAACCGGGTGGACGTCAAGCAGGCCGCGGCACGCGCCGAACGCTCGCTCGAACGGCTCGCCGAGCCGCTGTCCGCCCTGTTCGTGGCCCCCGACCGCTGGCCCGCCGCCTTCCTCGACCTGGCCTGGACGCTGGTCATCCGGAACTCGGCCCACGACTCGATCTGCGCCTGCTCCGCCGACGACGTGGTCGACGCCGTGCTCCACCGCTACGCCGAAGCCCGCCACCTCGGTGAGGGCCTGACCGAACAGGCCCTGGCCGCCATCGGCCGCTCCATGGCCTCGCCCGGCCCCGTGATCGTCAATCCGACGGCCCGCGACCGTGCGGGCCTGGTGGACGTGATCGTGCCCGCCGTGGGCGAGGCCGGTCCCGACCTCCAGGTCCTGTCCGAGCGGTCCGGCATCCCCGGATCGATCACCCTCGACGGGGAGACCGTGCGGAACATGCTCGGGCTCCTGCAGGGTGCCCGCATCGACGACCAGGCCTACGTGACCGATGTCGGCCTCGCCGAGGACGAGACGGGACTCGACGTCACCCTGGTCATCGGACCCGAGCCCCGCGAGGGGGTGCCGGTGGAGGAGATCAAGCGCGAGCTCTACTCACGCCTCACCAGCCGGCCGGACCTCGAGGTGCGCCTCGTCATCGACCAGCCCCCCATCCGGCGGGTCCTGGCCCGCCAGGAGCCGGTGCCGGGCTTCGGCTGGGACCGGTTCCGTCCGGGTCGACTGGCCCACCCCGTCCACCGCGGGGGTGACGCGGCATCGGGCATGACCCTCGACAACGGCCTGGTGGCGGTCACCGCCGATCCGGTCAACGGCACGTTCTCGATCAACGGGATCCCGGGATACGGCCGCCTGGTGGACGGCGGCGACCACGGCGACACCTACAACTACTCACCCCCGTCGACCGACACCGTCGTCGACGTCCCGGCGTCGGTGGAGCTGGTGGGCGGGGAGAGCGGCCCGGTGCGGGCCACGCTCGACATCGTCACGGCCTACTCGTGGCCCGAGTACGTCGACGGCACCACCCACGCCCGGGCGGGCTCGAAGGACGTCACGGTGACGACCACGCTCGAACTTCGGGCCGACGAGCCGGTCGTGCGCGTGCGCACCCGCTTCACCAATCCGTCGCGTGACCACCGGCTGCGGGCCCACTTCCCGCTGCCCACGCCGGCGACGTCGTCCCACGCCGAGTGCGCCTTCACGATCGTCCGACGGGGACTCGAGGCGGAGGGCCGTGACGGCGAGTTCGGACTGCCCACCTTTCCCTCCCGTCGCTTCGTCCGGGCCGGGGGGCTGACCGTCGTACACGAGGGTCTGCTCGAGTACGAACTGGTCGATGTGGCCGAGTCCGTCGAAGGGACCGGTCCCGCCGCCGGCGGCCTGGCGCTCACCCTGCTGCGGGCGACCGGCATGCTGTCCCGACTCGGGATGTCGCTCCGTCCGCTCCCGGCCGGACCGATGGACGCCCTCGACGGCCCGCAGATGCTCGGTCCGGTCGACGTCACCTATGCGTTGGCGGTGGGCGACGTCGACCCGTACGCGCTGGCGGACGACGTCCTGCTCCCCCTCCAGGTGACCAGCTCGTTCGGCGGCGGTGACCGCCCCGACCGCGGGACAGAGCTGACCGTCGAGGGCGCCCAGGTGTCCTCGGTGCGACGCAACGCCGGTGCCGTCGAGGTACGGGTCTTCAACCCCGGTGACGACGAGACCACGGTGGCGCTCGCCGGTCGGTCGGGATGGCTGGTCGACCTACGGGGCCGACCGGTGGCTCCCTTCGAGGGCTCGTTCGCGCTACGAGCCCACGGGATCGCCACCGCCCGGCTCGACGGAGACTGAACCGCCCGTCCGCTGGACCACCGACTCCCCGCGTTCGCGCAGGTCGTCGAGCTCCTTCAGGACCTCACCGAGACGCTCCCAGCGCATGGTGCGACGGCGATCGGCCCCGGGCTCGGAGCCGGCCCGGATCAACTTCCACATCTCGATGCGACCCAGGTCCTTCAGGGACCGGGTCCGTAGCGGTCGCGTGTCGATGCCCGCGGCTCCTTCGCTCTCGAGCGCCTGCTTGAAATCGTCGGAGATGAGCACGGTGCCCGGATGGGCGACGCCCACCAACCGGCTGGCCAGATTCACCACCGGACCGTAGAAGTCGCCGTCCTTGACCAGGACCGGACCGATGGCCAGCGCCACCCGCACATCGGACAGGAGGTCGTCACCGGCGTAGGCCTCGGCGAGGCTCAATCCGATCTGGGCGGCACCCTCGGCGGTCCGCACGACGAACATCACCTCGTCGCCGATCATCTTGACCACCCGGCCACCCAGCGCCACGACGGTGTCGTGGGCCAATTCCTCGAACCGCGCTACCACGGCGGCCAGCTCCTCGTCGCCCAGGTGCTGGCTGAGCATGGTGAAGCCGACCATGTCGGCGAAGCCCACCGCCATCACCGGTCGGATGCCCTCGTCGGCCCCCCGGGTGCGGTGCAGCATGGCCCGATGGGTGGCGGCCTGGAGGTGGCGGCGCCAGACGTATTCGAGGAGGCGGGCCATGGCGGGGATCGAGGCACCGGCCTGCCGGGCGAACGCGTCGGCGTCGACCACGCTGTCTCCGGTGCCCATGAGGATGGGGGTGGATCCGGGCGCCGTCTCGGCCTCGGCGATGCGGGCCATCGACGAGCCGATCACCCTCGCCATCTGGACGGCGGTGTCGAGGTCGACCAGTCCCATGGCGACCATGGACTGGAACAGCTGTACGGCCTCGATGTCCATGTCGGAGAACGCAGCCTCGTCGTCCTCGACGTCCAGGAATCCGAGTGCCCGCCAGAACCGCTTGGCCACGTCGAGCGGGATGTCGGTCCGGGCCGCGACCTCCGCCTGGGTCAGACGATGGCCGGCGGGAACGAGCATCCGGTCGACCACCAGCAGGTCGAGGACGTCGTCCTCGGCGGCACGGTCGATCTCCTCGTCGGAGCAGCCGAGCTCGAGGAGGAGGAGCCGCACACGGGCCAGTGACTCCACCCGGGTGATGTCGCCGTTGTCCACGGGGTCCGACGAATCGTTCGCCACAGGACCACCCTAGGCCGACGGGCCCACCGTGGCGTGTGACCGGAGGGTGCCTACACTGGCCGTGTGGCCCATCCAGGAGAGCACCGCCCCGACCCGGGGCTCGGCCTGGGCCCACGAGCCGTGCTCGTCCCGATCAAGGCCTTCCACGAGGCGAAGGGTCGCCTCGATCACGCCCTGAGCCCGTCGGAACGCTCGGCCCTCGCCCGCTCGATGGCCGCCCGGGTGATCGAGGCCGCGGCACCGCTTCCCGTGGCCGTCGTCTGTGACGACAACGACGTCGCCGGCTGGGCGCGCCACCGCGGCGCCCTCGTCGTGTGGGAGCCGGGACGGGGGCTCAACGGGGCCGTGGAGGCCGGGGTGGACCACCTGCGCGATGCCGGTGTGGTCCAGGTGACCGTGTCCCATGCCGACCTCCCGAGGGCCAGCCGCATCGCCGAGGTGGGATCCGCGCCGGGCATCACCCTGGTGCCGGACCGGTTCGGCAACGGCACCAACGTCATCGCCCTCCCGACGGACGTCGGCTTCCGGTTCTCCTACGGACCCGGGTCCTTCGCCCGTCATCGGGCCGAGGCCGTCCGCATCGGACTGCCCGTGCACGTGCTGGACCTTCCCGACCTGGCGTGGGACATCGACGAGCCGGAGGACATGGAGGCGCCGGCGATCGACACCTCCGTCGCCCCCGTCGCCCCATGAGGGACGTACGACGATGACCACGCCGTCCGTCGATCCGGAGTCGCTCCCCGTGCGTCTCGTGTCGGGGCTCCCGACCGGCGACCTCCTCGACACGGTCACCGTCACCGTCGACCTGCCGGTCCCGGCACGGGCCCTCGCCGTCGGGGCCCACCCCGACGACATCGAGTTCGGCGCCGGTGCCACGCTGGCCAAGTGGGCGGCGGCCGGCTGTGAGGTGCACCACCTCGTGCTCACCGACGGGTCCAAGGGGAGTTGGGACCCCGACGAGGACCTGGACGAACTGGTGGCGGCCCGGATGGACGAATGCCGCACCGCCGCGACGACGCTCTACGGCGATCCGGACGCCGGTGTCCACCGGGTGCACTTCCTCGGTGCGGTGGACGGCGAGCTCGTCGACGACGCGGACATCCGGCGCGCGGTGACACGCATCATCCGCCAGGTGCGGCCCGATGTGCTCCTGGGGCACGATCCGTGGCGCCGCTACCGACTCCATCCCGACCACCGGGCCGCCGGCTTCCTCACCCTCGACGCGCTCGTGGCCGCCCGGGACCCCCACTTCCATCCCGAGCTCGACATCAGCCCGCACCGACCGATGGCCGTGCTCCTGTGGGAGGCAGATCTCGCCAACCATGTGGAGCGGGTCCAGGGGTACGAGCAGGCCAAGATCGACGCACTGCTCTGCCACCACAGTCAGCACGAGTCCACCTTGGGCGTATCCACCGACACGACGTCCGGGCCGTCCGGGGCCGACGTGTTCGCGTCGAGGATCCACTGGCAGCTGGCCCAGCACGGTGCCGTGGCCGGCCTCGACGTCGGCGAGGCCTTCCACCTCATCGACCAGACGTAGGCGCGACCCGGGGTGCCCGTACCGGCCGGTCGCCGGTAACGGGTCACCACGCGCCGATGGGGGCCCGAAGGCCCCCATCCGACGTACGACTGCGGCTCGGGAGCCGGAGCGTGGAGTTACCGCCTGGCGGCCGGGGCCTTGCGTGCGGTGGTCTTGCGCACCGGAGCCTTCCTGGCCGTGGTCTTCTTGGCCGCGGTCTTGCGCACCGGAGCCTTCCTGGCCGTGGTCTTCTTGGCCGCGGTCTTCTTGACCGTGGTCTTGCGGACCGGAGCCTTCCTGGCCGTGGTCTTCTTGGCCGCGGTCTTGCGCACCGGAGCCTTCCTGGCCGTGGTCTTCTTGGCCGCGGTCTTGCGCACCGGAGCCTTCTTGGCCGTGGTCTTCTTGGCCGCGGTCTTGCGCACCGGAGCCTTCCTGGCCGTGGTCTTCTTGGCCAACGACTTCTTGACAGCGGCGCGCTTGGCCGTGACCTTCTTCACCGCCTTCTTGACCGCGGCCTTTTCAGCGGCGACCTTCTTGGTCACTGCCTTCTTGATCGCCGCCCGTTCGGCTGCTGCCTTCTGGGCTGTTGTCTTCTTGGCTGGTGCCTTTCGGGCCGGGGCCTTCTTGGCTGCTGCCTTCTGTACTGCCATGGACACTCCCTCCTTAGGGGTCAAGGCCGACTTGAACGCCGAACCGGTGGCGAACCGGACACCCTTCGACGCCGGTATCGGTACCACTGCCCCGGTACGGGGATTCCTACCCACGCGAGAGGCCCGTGAGGTCGGGGTGAATGACCCGAACCCGACGACTGTCACCTTCCGCCCGGATCGAACCTCGGTGATGATCGTCTCGAACAGCTGCTCGACCACGCCTTCGACGGTGCGCCGAGTCATCTGTGTCGACTCGGTGACCGCTTCGACGAGTTGAGACCTGTTCACGATCATCTCCTCAGCGATACGTAACCATCCACAAGCCAAATGGCTTTTTCCCGCTAGGTCAAGCACCACGGCGGCAACGCGCCCACTCACGCGCGGACGCATCGGGCGCGTCGCGCACACCTCGCTGACCGCGGTGTGGGGGGGCGATGGGGCCACTGCGCGTCGACGGTCCGAAAAACGCTGTCCTGCCAACGGAAAATTGGTTACCCTCGGACCAGGTCCTCTCGCGGAGTCACCGTTCCGCCGCACACCCGAAGCCGAAACGGCCCCGACCACGAGAAGGACACACGTGGAAACTTTTTCTTCTTCCGCACCCGCGCGCGACGTTTCTCCCGCACTTCGCGTCGCCCGTGACGCGAGCGCGCTCGCGCGACATGGTCTGTACCTCGGCCATGACGGCGCCCGTTGGCACCATGCGGAACCGCAGCAGTCCATGCTCGTCCTCGGTCCTCCGCGCTCGGGCAAGACGTCGTCGTTCCTGATCCCGAACGTCCTGTCCGCGCACGGCGCCGTGGTGACCACATCGACGAAACCCGACGTCCTCGACGCCACCCGACACGCACGTTCGGTCCACGGCGCGTGCCTCCTCTTCGATCCCACCGGCACCGTCGCCGACCGACCCGGCGTGCACCGCCTCCGATGGTCGCCGCTGCCCGCGTGCGTCTCCTGGCGGACCGCACTGGCCACGGCGCGCTCGCTCGTGGTCGTGGGTAGCGGTGCGCCGGGGGCCGCGCACGCCGACGGCTCCCACTGGACCGAACGGGCCCAGGCCCTGCTCGCTCCGCTGCTGCACGCTGCGGCCCTCGAGGGTGCCGACATGCGCACCGTGCTGAATTGGGTCGACCGCCGCCAGGCCCTTCCCGCGCAACAGGCGCTCTCCGGCCCCGGAGGGGACGACCGCGGCATCGCCCGGGACCTCCTCGACGGCATCGTCAGCACCGACGAGCGCGAGCTCAGTGGCATCTGGTCGACGGCATCCGGGGCGCTCGGCGGCTACCGGTCCGCCGAGGCGCTGGCCGCCACCCGTGACCCTGACTTCGATGCGCGGGAATTCGTGCGCTCGTCGGACACGGTCTACATCGCGGCACCGTCGCACCTGCAGAGCCTGGTGGCCCCGTTGGTGGTCGGTCTCCTCGACGACGTCCGTCGTGCCACCTATGCCCGCTCGTCGGATGACGGGGGCCGGGACCGGCCCCCCGTGGTCCTCGCCCTCGACGAGCTGGCCAACGTCGCCCCGTTGCCTGAGCTCCCGTCCATGGTGAGCGAGGGCGGAGGGCAGGGCCTGCTCACGCTGGCCTGCTTCCAGGACCTGTCCCAGGCCCGGCACCGCTGGCCCGGACAGGCCGACGGCTTCCCCTCCCTGTTCGGCTCCACCGTCGTCCTGCCCGGCATCGGCGACGTCGCCACCCTCGAAGCCCTGTCGGTGCTGGCCGGCGACGAGGAGCTCGTGACGCGGACGATCAACCGGGGGCACGCGCTCTCGGGCCGCCCCCTGTCCGACCTCGTCGCCTTCGGACGACCGCAGCTCAGCGAGCAGCTCTCCACCCACTGGCGCCGGCGTCTGGCCCCCGACGTGATCACCCGGGGCCATGCCGGTCATGCCCTGGCCTTCGATGCCCGCAACCAACCGACGTGGGTCAGCCTGGCACCGGCCCACCGGGCCGAGCCCTGGATCTCCATGTGCGGTGCCGATCGCCGCCTCGTTCCACGGGAGCCGACCCCGGCGCACGAGCTCCGCACACCACCGGCCGGTTCCGGGCGTCAGGGCCGGGAGCGCTGACCCGTCACTCATCGGCTGAGGTCCGTGGCGGTCGCTCCCCCGTGACCGAGTGTCCGGGTCCGGTCGGGGGCCGACCCACGCCACCGGCCGTCGTCGGGGCGGTCCAACCCGGGACCGGAGCGCCGAGCGTCGACGCCCCGGCTGCTCGTGCCGCGGTGGGCCATGGCGCGGTCCAAGAGATCCGGAGCGGCGTGCAGCAGCGCGGCCACCTCCGAGGCCGCCCACGTGTCCGCCGGGCCCCTGGCGGTGCCGGGGGCACCCCGAGTCCCCGACCGGGCCAGACCATCGGCCAGCGCGGTGGCCACCCGGTCCGCCGCACCCCCGGGCAGTCCGGCCGGGAGCGCATCGGCCACCGACACCACGATGTCCCGCGCCGAGACCCGGGAGCGGGTCGTCAAGAGGTCCCCGATGCCCGACGTCGCCGAGGCGAGGTCCGCTCCCGAGTGCGGCGGGTTCACCCGTGAGCGGCCGACCGTCGCCACGAGTCCACCGGTGTCGATGCCGAGGTCGGCGACCCGCCGACGCCACGCCGAGCGCAGGTCGTCGACCGTGGTGCCCGACACCTTGGCCGGACGATCGGCGAAGTAGGCCGCGCGCCGACGACCCGCCGATGCCGCCGACCCCCGGCCCCGGTGGAATTCGTCGATCGATGCCGTCCGCTGCGAGAACATCCGGCACAGCACCGGATCGACGCCCTCCACCTCCCAGTGACCGGAGGGTCCGAGCCCCCAGGCCACACCGGCCGCCTCGGTGAGGTGATGCCGGAGCGAGGCGTCGTAGACGGCCCCGGTCACCCTGCGGTGGAGGAACAACCGCCGACTGTCGAGCGACGACCAGTCACCGTCGACGCCCTGGGCCACGTTGGCCGTCACCACGTGGGTGTGGAGGTGCGGGTCCAACGCCCGGCTCGTGCGGTGGACGAACCCGGCGGCCACCGCGCCGGTCGAGGCCAGGTGGTGGACGGCACCTGATCGCACCCGACGCACCCCGTGCCCATGGCGCTCGAGGTAGCCGAGTGCGTCGGCCACGGCCGCCTGATGGGCGGAGCCGACCGCCGTGCCCAGCTCCTTCGGGGCCAGCAGGTGGAGCACGCTGACCGACTTGGGAGCGCAGAAGGTCAGGTCGAAGCCGGACACCGGTCGGTCGCCCCGCACGACACGCAGGTCCCGGCGGTCGGCGGGGTCGCGTCCCCCGAGCAGCCGGCGGAACCCGTCCGGATCCACCGGGCCGTCGAGCCCGAGCGCGCCGCTGCCCCGGCCCGTCCAGCGGCCCGGCGACTCTCCGGCCACGAGGGTTTCCTCCGCCCTGCCAGGAATCAGGTCCCGGACGTAGTACCCGACGCCCGGACCCCGGACCACCTGCAGCTTCAGCATCCGGCTCCGGACATCGCCCCACCCCCAGGGCCCCACACTACCGGCTCATGATGTTTCCTGTCATTTCATGTTGTTCCGTGGGCATAGCGGGCCAGGATCCGACGGGCCGCCTCGGGGGCCAGGGTCCGGTCGTCGGCCGGCTCGACCACCTCGGCATCGGGGCCGAGCCGGAGCAGTAGCCGCTCCAGCCAGGCGTCGCCGGCCACGAAGACCTCCCACACCGGTCGGCCACCCACCTCCCCCACCGGCTCGGCGGGGACCGTGTCGAACAGCCATGCCGACGACGGGTCGGCGGCGATGCGCACCCGGCGGCTGTCGGGTCCCGGGACGAACGCTGCGAACGAGGTCCCGGCCGGAGTGCCGGTGCCGTCCTCGTCCGGCAGCACCACCGCCAGGACCGCCGGGTCGGCCGGGCCCCCCGCCGAGGCGGCACCGATCCGGTCGACCCGGAAGCGTCGGATCCCGTCGGCCACGTCGCACCAGGCGTCCACGTACCAGTGGCCCTCCGAGGCGAACAGGCGACGCGGGGTGATCGTGCGGTCGCCGGTGTGGTCCGTCGATGCGGAGTAGTAGGAGATGGCCAGTCGCCCGCCCGAGTCCAGGGCCGCCCGCACCGCGTCGAGCAGCTCCGGCGCGTCGAGCTCCACGTCGACGGACGACTGGCCGAGGGCCCGCTCCAGCTTGGCCAGGGCGCGCGACAGGGCGCCGTCCTCGTCGCTGCCCGGCACGGCCAGCAGTGCACGCGCCGCCGCGGCCAGACCGAGTCCCTCGCGGGGGCTGAGCCGACGAGGCCGGGCCAACGTCGTCCCCACCCGCGTGGAGACCGTGTCCTCGGTGACCACGATCTCGAGGAGCTGGTCCGGGGTGTAGGGCGGCACGCCGCAGCAGGCCGCCATCTCGAGCTCCGCCACCAGGGTGCGGGGGGTGAGGTCGAAGCGCTCGGCCACCTCGTCGATTCCGGCCTCACCCTCCTGGGCGAGCCAGGTGAGAATGGCCAGCAGCCGACGGAGCCGGGCGGCGGTGTCGAGGGAGGGACTCAACCGACCTCCCCTCCACCCGGTGTGGACGGGGTCGAGGCGAACGCCTCCAGGCGGGCCATGACGCCGGCCCGCACGTCGTCGGGCTGGAGCACCTCGGCGTGGTCCAGGAGATCGAGGACCCAGGAGATGAGCGCCTCGACGTCGGTCACCACCAGCCGCACCACGATCCCACCCGCCTCGGTCCGGTCGACCACGGCACCGGGCCCGAGCTCGGTGACCACCCGGGACGCCTCGGAGGGGTCGACGGCCACGAGGACCTCGACGGCGTCGCCGGGACCGAAGTTCCACGGGTCGCGGTCGAAGGCACCGTCGGCGTCGAAGCCCTCGGGCAGCTGTGACGACCCCGGAGCCCCGACCACGGGCAGCCCGTCGATGCGGTCGACGCGGAACGTGCGCGCCTCCCGCCGGTCGCGGTCGCGTCCGACCACGTACCAGTGGCCGCCCCGGAAGCGGATCCCGGCGACGTCGAAGGAGCGCTCCTCACCCCGGTAGGAGAAGACTACGGTCGCACCGAGCCGGACCGCGTCGAACAGCAGCGGGAGGCCGGGCAGTCCGTCGGCGAGGGGCAGGTCCACGAGCGGCAGGGTGGCGCCGCGCCGGGGCCACTGACCTCCGATCCCCAGCTTGGACAGCGCCTCCCGGCCGATAGGCTCGCCGAGGTGCACACCGGCGACCGCCAGGTTCAGCGCAGCCTGCTCGTCAGGTTCCAATCCGAGGTCGGGCAGGTAGTACGCATCGGGGTCCACCCGGTAGCCGACCTGTTCCTCGGCGTCGATCTGTTCGGCCAGGACCGGTACCCCTTCATCGCGCAGCAGCCGCTTGTCCCGCTCGAAGGCCTGGCGCCGGGCGTCGTGGCCGTCCGGGTAGCCGGGCACCTGATCGCCGATCTCGCGCAGGCTGAGCGGCCGGTTGGCGTCGAGCAGGACCAGCAGCAGGTCGGTCACACGTTCGAGTCGGTCGGGCTGGGGCATTCCCGTCAATCTACGGCCCGGACACCGGTGGTCGCACCGTGAGACTCACCGCCTCCGCCACCGGTGGTGCCTGGTCGTGGCACCCCCATCTGCTGGTCTGGGCGGTCCTGGCCGTGGCGTCCGCCGCCATGGCCCTGCTCCACCGCCGCCTGCAGGCCGCCTCGTCGCATCCCCAGCCGTGGCCCCGCCGCCGGGTCCGGCGGTTCGCCGCCGCCCTGGTCGTCACCGGCATCACCGTGGGCTGGCCCCTCGGCGACCTCGCCGCCCACTGGTCGCTCAGTGCGCTGGTCCTCCAGCGCTGCCTGCTCGTGCTCGCCGTGGCCCCCCTGTTGCTCGCCGGTCTGCCCGACGACGTGATCCGGTGGGTCACCCGGCCGGCCGCCGTCGACGCCGTGCTCGTCCGGGTGCTCCGGCCGCCGGTGGCCGTGGTCACGGTCACCGTGATCCTGGTGGTGTCGGTGCTCCCGGCACTTGTGGCCGCCCAGGCGGGCTCGGTGGTCGTACGGGGCGCACTGGCCCTCGTCGTCCTGGCCGCCGGCCTGGTCCTGTGGCTGCCCGTCATGGGACGCATTCCGGGCATACCCCGTCCACGACCCATGATCCGGGCCGTCTACCTGGTGGCCCAGTCGGTGGTGCCCGTGTTCCTCTCGTTCCTGTACATCCTCGCCACCAAGCCCCTCTACCCCGCCTACTCCCGATCGATCGAGGTGATCCACCTCCGTCCGCTCAACGACCAGCAGGTGGCCGGGTTCGTGTCCAAGCTGTCCTTCGTCCTGGTCCTGCTGGCGGTGGCCGGCGCGATCCTCGTCCGGGCGCCGGACACCGACGACGCCCTCGGTCCCGAGGACCCCCTCTCCTGGGCCGACGTCGAACGCCATTTCGAGCGGGTCGACCGGCGCGGCAGTGCCATGCCCGAGCCGGATCCCGTCGGTCCGGAGGGCCCGTCGATCGGACGGCCGGAACCGTCCGGCGGCGGTGCAGCGGACACGGAACCGGACGCCGGCACCGCCTGACCACAGGCCTGCCGACGGGATGGCCCCCAGGCGACTCGCGCTTCTCTACCATGGGCGGGTGACCCTGGACGCCCCTCCCGCCCCGATCATCCGGCGGCTGGTCGCCGGCTCGGTCCGGGCCGGGGTGGAGGACCTCGGGGGCCGGACGACGATGGTGGTGCGCTCCGTCTCCGACGTCCGTCGGGGAGCCCTCTCGCCCGATGACGGCGACACCCTGGCCGAGGCCGCCGCCGTGGCGCTCGAGCTCCGCATCCCCTTCGTCCTGGTCCTCGCCTCCAGCGGGGCCGACGTGTCCGGCGGCGTCGCCTCGCTCCACGGCTGGGGCCGGGCGGCCCGGGCCGTGGCCGCCTGCTCCGGGGTCGTGCCCGTCATCGTCGCGGTCACCGGTCCGGCGCTCTCGGGCCCGGCGCTCCTGCTCGGCCTGGCCGACGTCGTGGTGATGACCGGTGACGCGTTCGCCTTCGTGTCGGGTCCGGCGATGGTCGAGGACTTCACCGGCATCCGGATCGGGGTCCGCCAACTCGGCGGCAGTGCCATCCACGCCCGGTCCAGCGGTCTGTGCGCGATCGAGGCCGCGTCGCCCGAGCAGGCCATGGAGCACGTCGCCCACCTGCTCGGCCTCCTGCCCGGTCACGCCGACGAACTACCGCCGCGTGGACCGGGAGGGGGCAGCGGTTCGGGTGAGGCGATCGGCTCGATCATCCCCGACCGCGGCACCTCCTCGTACGACGTGCGCCGGGTGGCGGCGGCCGTCGCCGACGACGGCGAGGTGACCGAGCTGTGGCCGAGGTGGTCCCCGCAGCTGGTCACCGCCCTGGCCCGCATCGACGGGCGGACCGTGGGCTTCGTCGCCAACCAGCCCCAGGCACTGGCCGGCACGCTCGACATCGCCGCCAGCCAGAAGGGTGCCCGGTTCGTGCGGTTCTGTGACGCCTTCAACGTGCCCCTCGTGACCCTGGTCGACACCCCGGGCTTCCTGCCGGGCAAGGACCTCGAATGGCGGGGCATGATCCGCCACGGGGCCGAACTCGCCTTCGCCTACGCCGAGGCCACGGTGCCGAGGGTCTGCGTCATCCTGCGCAAGGCGTTCGGCGGGGCCTACATCGTGATGGACTCGAAGGGACTCGGCAACGACCTGTGTGTGGCCTGGCCCGGTGCGGAAATCGCCGTGATGGGGGCCGAGGGAGCCGTCCAGATCCTCTACCGTCGACTGCCCGAGGAGGAGCGCGTCGAACGGCGCGAGGCCTACGCCGAGCAGTTCCTCACCCCGTACCAGGCGGCCGAGCGGGGGTTCGTCGACGTGGTCATCGACCCGGCTGACACCCGGCACGTCGTGTCCGAGACACTCGGGTTGCTCGAGACCCGGCGCGAGTCACTCCCCCGCCGCAAGCACACCGTGGGGCCGCTGTAGCCGGACGCCTGGGGCCTGTGGCGCCGCACACCTTCGGCCTAGCGGGTTGATGCAGCGACAGCGATTCGATGAGGCTCGTGGGGATCGTCGATTGCCCGGTCCGCGACGGAGACGCTCGCCGATCCGACCCCGGCATCGGACCTCGGGACCTCGTCCCCTGGGAACGCGAGGACCAGCGTCACCGTGAGCCCGGCGACGATCGGGAGCCACCATGTCAATGGCCCGGCGTTTGCGTAGGCATAGACCGATACGGCGACCGTGACGACCGCGCCGCACGCGGCGCGCCAGGTATCCCGACGCGCCGCCAACACGGCGGCGAGGATGAGGGGAGGCGTGAGGTAGTACGGGGTCATCACCGCCTCGAAGAAGCACCGTGATGCCAGGAGCGCGGTCGCCATCCACAGGAGCCGCAACGGCGGCTGCGGATGCCGCCACACGTAGCCTGCGACCACGAGAGCGATCACCACGTCGATCGTCCTCCCCGGGCCGCCGGAGACAACCGTGACGGCGTGTTGGACGACTCGTGACGAGGAGAACCCTCCTCGTCCGAACGACGGAACGCTACCGGACCCTGAAGCGCCGCCCGAGCTCAACGAGGTCACCTTCGGCGCCAGTGCGACCCAGGGTGTCGGATGATTGGCATTCGGTGGCGTCGGCTGCTCGACGAGGGACCGATACGTTCCCGACGGGTTGCCGAGGGCGGCGACCCCGACCGTGAAGACGGACAGCGCAGCGCACCGGACCGCGAACATGAGGCGTCGGCCCCGGGGTGAGGCCGCGAGGAACAGTGGGATCACCAGCCCGACGAGCGGCTGGATGACGATCGCGAATCCGAACAGCCAGCCGGTTCGCACCCAGCGGCCCCGCAGTGCGGCCCGCATGCCACAGATGGCCAGTGTCATGACGAACGCATCCTCGGCATGGCCCCAAAGGGCGGCGGTCGGCCACGCCAGGACTGCGACCAGCAGACAGAGTGCGACCCGCCGCCGCCGCGTCACGCCGAGGTCCTGCGCCAGTGCATCGACGGCGAACAGCACGGTCGACGCGATCACCAGCTCGACGGGCAAGAGGAGGAGGACCGCCGACGGGTGGGCCAGGAACATGGAGTTGTACGATTCCGACAGGTGGAACGAGCCGCTGAGCCAGGCAACCGGCGCCAGGAGGACGGCCATCCCCGGGAACGTGACCACTCCGTTTCCCGGGGCATAGATCCCACCGAGGTCACCCCAGCCGACGTAGTGCGCGGCACGGAACATCCCCCACATGTCCCCCTGGGTGAACCACCGGGCCTGGTGGTACATCATCGGGATCCAGAGGAACTCGAACGCCATACCGACGACGACCATCACCGTTGCCACCGCGCACGGCACCGCCCTCCTCCGCGCCGCGGCCCGGAACTTGCCGACCGCTGGTCCGACGAGCTCCGCGTGTGGATCCACGTCGTGGACCGCTCCGACCCCACCATCCGTCGACCGGGCTCGTTCGGGTTGTGTGCAGGTCACGCTCATCTCATCGTGCGGGAGCGGTACTTGCTTGAGTCCTTTCACGGAATTGCGGTACACCCCCGACCACCTCGCTCGGGCAGTCGCAGACCCGGTGGAACGAGACGTGCCCCCCTCGGATGAGGGGGGCACGTCTCGATTACTTCCGTCATCCGCTCAACTCACGGATGAAGAGGGACTGCTACTTGCCGACGTTGCTGAAGTTCGACGCCCATGCACCGACCGTCCCGCCGTTGTTCGTGGTCGTGTTGACCACGAAGGTCGGAACGGAGCCGGCGTTGCAGCCGGTTGCGTTCAGGACCGAGGCGTAGAACGTCCCCGCATTCGTCGGAGCGCTGCTCGACGAACCGTTCGACGTAGCGGTCACGTACGGGCCTGCGGCCGGCGTGGGAGGTGTGACGGTGGCCAGGTTGTCCACGACGTACCAGCACGTCTTGGTGCTCTTCGAGTACGACGTGAGCACGATGCCGTTACCGTCGGTGCTCACGTAGAACGAAACGGGACCCTGGGTCGCGACGGAAGTACCGGCAGCGTTCCAGTTGATGCTGGGCTCAGCCGTGTTCATCAGGGTGGTGGTGATCCCGGAGTACGTCTGACCGGCCTGGGTCGCCTGAGTCTTCGTGGCGGTGAGGGCCGTGTTCAGGTTGGACTGGGCCGCCCGGTCGTTGGCACCGCCGGTGACACCCAAGAAGGTGGGAATGGCGATGGCGAGCAGGATGGCCAGGATGAGCAGGACGACCATGAGCTCGATGAGGGTGAAACCTTCATCCTCACCGAGGTCGGCCGCTGCATCGCGCCTGTCGTTCAGGCGACTGATAGCGGATGAAAACATTGACATTCTCCTTTAGTCGGTATGTGCTGCATCTATGTGTGGCTCCTGTTGAGGGCAACCGTGCATTCCATCGTCAACTGTCACCGGTAACTTGAGGACTAAAGCCACAAATCCATGCCGGTCGCCGGTCGCCGACACGGCGGCGTCTTGCGACCGTCGCAACGACGGAACTCTCTGCTATCAACCGTCCCTGAGCAGGTCTTTTCGGCGGGACGCCCTGGCCGGCCGGCTCCGGAGCCGGGTCCGATGGTCCCGACCCCATTGCGCCATCAGTTGCAGAACGGGAGCAACGCCGGTTGCAGGACGGGAGCAACGATATTGGGCCCAATGGTCAACTCACATTGACCTCAATGGTATGAGGCTCGGTTGGCCGATGGAGTACACGGAGCAGACCCGTCCGCACGATCGCGCGCGTCGGACGACCGCGGTACCTTCAGTTGGGAAAGCCGCTCGTCAGGTACTGCACGGTGGCCGGCGGCCCACTCGTCTTGGGTGAGTAGGCGTTGCAGTCGGTCTTGATGGTGTCGCCCTTGACCTCGACGAACGATGTGCCCGGGATGGTCGGCAGGCCGATGGTGCCGGCGGGAGCTGTCCTCGGCGTGGCGGTCACCGCCGTCCTACCGGCGTAGGGGGGCACGCCGGTCGCGGCCGAGGACAGGGCACCGCCGTTGTCGACCGCGTAGAAGCAATTGCCGGGAACCGAGAAGGCCCCGAGCACCAGGCCGACGCCGTCGCTCGACACCGCCACCGAGATGGTCGACAGGTTGCCCGAGCTCCCCTGGGTGGTCGACGTACCGGTGGAGCCGGCGTGAAAGGCCAACGACAACTGCGCACCGGTGAGCAGGTTGACCATCCCGGGCGCATTCTGGACACCGTTGACGAAGAAGGTCTGGCCGTCGGACTCGAACTGCGCCTTGGCGTCCACCAGTGCGGTGTTGAGGTTGGACTGGGCCGAACGGTTGTCGGCGGTCGCCGTCGTGCCGAGGAAGGTCGGGACGGCGATGGCGAGGAGGATGGACAGGATGAGCAGGGCCACCATCAGCTCGACGAGTGAGAAGCCGTCGTCGCCCGCGCCGAACCGACCGTCGCAGAATTGACGGAGGTACGGCCGGACGGGCCGGGTCGCAGGACGGGAGGGATGGCTGCTGTGGGCAGGCTCGTGCGTGCACATGCCCATCAATCGGCCGAAGTCGTCCCGGGCTTGAGCGTATGTCGTGGCCTTCCATGCGCACCCGGTCGGTATCGGCGTGCCGCACCCGGCCCGACTTCCGACTGTGGAGGTCGGGTGAACTCGCCGGCACGAACCGGTCCGGTGTGACGGATCTCGGTGCGGTCAGATGACGACGCCTCCGGTCGGGGTCCGGTCGCTCAGTTGTGGACGAGCTTGATGTAGTCGAACATCGGGAGGTAGAGCGCGATGACCATGATACCGACGCCGGCTCCCATCACGACCGTCAGCAGCGGCTCGAGCAGGGCGGTCAGGTTGTTCACCGTCACTTCGACTTCCTGATCGTAGAACGCGGCGACCTTCTTCAGCATCCCGTCCAGCACACCGGTCTGCTCGCCGACCTCGATCATCTGGACCATCAACGGAGGGATGATGTCCTCGCGCTCGTGCAGGGTGTCGGCCAGCGGGCGTCCCTCACGGACACCGTTCTTCGCCTCGCGCAGTGCATCACCGATCGTGACGTTGCCCGCCGTCTCGGCACTGATGTCCAGGGCCTCGAGGATGGGGACACCGGACCCGATCAACGAGCCGAGGGTGTTCGTCACTCGGGCCAGCCCGACCTTGTGGAACAACTCGCCGAAGATCGGCGGCTTCAGCATCCACCGGTCCCAGATGCGTCGTCCGTCCTCGGTGGCGATCCACTTCTTGACACCGATGATGGCACCGATCACCCCGGCGATCACCGCGAACACCCACACGCTGGTCATGATGTTCGAGACCTCGATGAGGATCTGTGTCGGCAGCGGTAGCTTCCCACCCAGGTTCTTGAAGAGGTTCTGGAACACCGGGACGATGAAGACGATCATGGCCGAGAAGATGACGACCATGACCGACAGGACCACGGCCGGATAGGTCATCGCCGACTTGATCGTCTTGTTGAGGGCCGCCTGCTTCTCGATGGTGTCGGCCAGCGAGGTCAGGACGTCGTCCAGGTTTCCGCCGACCTCACCGGCCTGGATCAGTGTGCAGTAGAGCTTGGAGAAGGCCTTCGGGTGCTTCGCGCACGCCGCCGACAGCGACGAACCGTGCTCGAGGTCGGTGCGAACCTCGGTGATGATCCGTGCGAGCTCGGGGTTCTCGATCTGGGACCCGAGGATCCCCAGCGATCGGACGACGGACAGACCGGAGTCGACCATGGTCGCGAGCTGCCGCGTCATGACGGCGATCTCGCGCAACTTGATCCGGCCGGACAGCCCGGGGATCTTGATCTCCGTGTTGAGGCTGACGGCCGACTTCGGTGTCACCGAGATCGGCATGTAGCCCATCTCGCGCAGACGTCGGACGACCAGCGCCATGCTGTCGCCGTCGAGCTGACCCTCGACGAGGGCGCCCGCCTTGTCCCGGACCTTGTACTCGAATGTCAGTGCCACGGTTCCCCGCTTCGTCGGTTGGTACCGGTGATGACGGACATCACTGGGTGAGGTGGTTGCGCAGGTCCTCCTCGTTGGAGGACCGGTCGTAGGCGATGGGCTCGGAGATGATCCCCTCCTTGACCAGGGCGGCCAGGCCCTGGTCCATGGTCTGCATGCCGTAGGAGCCGCCCACCTGCATCAACGAGTAGATCTGATGGGTCTTGGCCATGCGGATGAGGTTGCGGATGGCCGACGTGCACACGAGCACCTCGGCGCAGGGCGCACGGCCGTTGCCGTCGGCGGTGGGAACCAGCTGCTGGGTGACGACACCCTCGAGGGTCGAGGCCAGCATCACCCGGATCTGCTCCTGCTGCTGGGTGGGGAACACGTCGATGATCCGGTCGATCGTCTGCGGCGCGTCCTGGGTGTGCAGGGTGCCGAAGACCAGGTGGCCGGTCTCGGCGGCGGTCAGCGCCATCGAGATGGTCTCGAGATCGCGGAGCTCACCGACCAGGATGACGTCGGGGTCCTGGCGCAGCACGCGGCGGAGGGCCTCGGCGAACGAGTTGGTGTCCTCACCGATCTCGCGTTGGGTGATGATCGACTTCTTGTGGTCGTGGAGGAACTCGATGGGGTCCTCCACGGTCACGATGTGGAGCGGCTTCGTCCGGTTGATGATGTCGATCAGCGACGCCAGTGTCGTGGACTTTCCCGAGCCGGTGGGCCCCGTGACGAGCACCAGCCCTCGGCGCAGATCGGTGAACGACCGGATCGAGTCCGGGAGCCCGAGGCTGGCGAACACCGGCATCTCGTGGGGGATCGGACGCAGCGCGGCCGTGACCGTTCCCCGCTGCAGGGCCACGTTGACACGGAAGCGGCCCACCCCGGGAATGGTGTGCGAGGTGTCGAGCTCGTGCTCGGCCTCGAACCGCTCGCGCTGCGATGCCGGCAGGATCCCGAAGATCATGTCCCGGATGGTGTCGTTGTCGAGCGGTGGGCAGCCCTCGATGGCGCGCATGGCGCCGTGCAGCCGGATGGTGCCGGGCATCGCCGCCGTCAGATGGAGGTCCGAGGCTCCGACGGATACGGCGTAGCGGAGCAGGTCGTCGACGTGGAGCGGCACCGTGTCATCGGTGTGCGGGGTGATTCCCGTCTCCAGCAGCTGCTCGAGGTTGCCGCCCGACGCGCGCCCGCTCCCGTCGGAAGCACCGTCCCGCGCACCGACGTGGTCGTTGATCAGGACCGGGTCGGCGAGCACCGGGTTGACCCGGTAGCCGATCCGCCCGGCGAGCTCGTCGACCACCGACGGGCTCGGAGGCTCGGCGAAGGCCACGGTCAGGACGGCACCGTCGAACTGGAGCGCCATGCCCTGGTACTCGCGGGCCAGTTCCTCGGGGAGCGCCGCCGTCGCCTCCGGCTGGGGGGTGAAGGCGGCCACGTCCACGGCGGGCAGCTGCGAGAGCTGTGCCAACGTCCCGACCACCACGCTCGGGAGCGCGAGGTTGCGGCTGACGAGCAGGAAGGCGAGGGACTGGTCGGTGGCGATGGCTTCGTTGACCAGGGGCTTGATGTTGGCGTCGGTCTCGTAACCGGACTGCACCAACGATCGGGCCAGGCGCGTCGACCATTCGTGGCGGGTGTCGGGGGTGACAGCGGTCATGCGACCACCCGCAGGACTTCCTCGAGCGTGGTCTCCCCGTCGATGGCCTTGCGGAGTCCGGCCTGGCGGAGGGGCACCATCCCCTGGCTGTGGGCCAGGCGGTGGATCTCCTCCACGGAGCCTCCTTCGATGATCATGCGTTCGACCTCCTCGGTCATGGGCATCAATTCGGCCAGGGCGATCCGTCCCCGGTAGCCCGTCTGGGAGCAGGCGGAGCAGCCCACCGACCGGAAGACCTGGGACAGGACCCCGGCCTCGGCCACCTCGTCCATCGTCCAGCCCGCGGCGGTGATGTCCGCCTCGGTCGGCACGTAGGGCTCCTTGCAGTGCATGCAGAGCTTCCGGGCGAGGCGCTGGGCCACCACGCCCGACAGCGCCGAGGTGACCAGGAAGGGCTCGATGCCCATCTCGATCAGGCGCATCGGTGTGGCGGCGGCACTGTTGGTGTGCAGGGTGGAGAGGACCATGTGGCCGGTGAGCGCCGCCTCGATAGCGATCGACGCGGTCTCCTTGTCACGGATCTCACCGATCAGCACGATGTCGGGGTCGGACCGCAGGATCGCCCGCAGTGCGGAAGCGAAGGTCAGGCCGGCCTTGATGTTGAGCTGGACCTGGTTGACACCCTTCAGGGGCAGCTCGACCGGATCCTCGACCGTGATGATGTTCTTTTCCGGCGAGTTGAGGGCCGTGAGCGTGGTGTAGAGGGTCGTCGACTTGCCGGAGCCGGTCGGTCCGCTCACCAGGATGGTGCCGTAGGGCTTGGTGTAGAGGTGCTCGTAGGTCTCGAGGAGGTCGGCGTCGAAGCCGAGGTCGGAGAAGCCGAGCACCACGCTCGACTTGTCCAGCACCCGCATGACGATCTTCTCGCCGTAGATGGTCGGCAGCGTGGCCATCCGCAGGTCGATGCCCTTGGCTCCCACGTTGAGGGAGATGCGCCCGTCCTGGGGTACCCGGTGTTCGGCGATGTTCATGTCGGCCATGACCTTCAACCGGGTCGTGACCGCCGCCGAGATGGACTTCGGACCCTTGGAGACGTCGTGGAGCACGCCGTCGATCCGGTACCGGATACGCAGGTCGTGCTCGGTGGGCTCGATGTGGACGTCCGACGCCCGCTCGTTGAGGGCCTGGAGGATGAGCAGGTTGACGTACCGGACGATCGGGGCGGTCTCGGTGATCGTCTGGATGTCGTCGACACCGGTGTCCGCGGTACCCCCTTCGATGCCCAGCGACGCCTCCATGGCCATGTCGTTGGCGTCGCCGCTGTTGAAGGCGCGGCTGATGTAGGCGGTGATCTGCGACCGGGTGGCGACCACCACGGTGAACTGGGTGCCGATGATCGTGCGCAGGTCGTCCATGGCGAAGACGTCGGTCGGGTTGGAGGCGGCCACCACGGGTACGCCGTTCTCCTGGCCGATCACCATGACGTTGTGGTGGCGGGCGGTCGACTCGGGCAGCGCGCCGGCCACCGTCAGGTCGACACCAGCGGTGTCGAGGTCGACGAACCGGAGACCCATCTCCTGAGCCATGCCCCACATGAGGTCCGCCTCGGTGACCAGGTTCTGGTTGGTCAGGATGCGGGCGATGCTCACCCCGGTCCGAGCGTGCTCGTCGAGGGCGACGTTCATGTCGCCGAGGGAGACCCGGCCCCCGTCCACCAGCGCCTTGGCCAGGGGCGGGAACGATGCCGTGGAGAGGTCGGCCGACTCGCTGGCCGCGTCCGGATGGAGGTCGTGGTAGGTGGCGACGGCTTCCGCCACCAGGTCGGCGGCGTCGGCGGCCTGGTCCCCGGACAGCAGGTCACCGTCGTCGTCGATCGCCCGGTCCTCGAGCGAGCGGGCCAGCGCCGCCAGGGCATCGTCACCTTGGCCGTCGAGCGAAGGGTCGGCGATCGGTACCGAGGTCGGGACGGCACCCGGCGACCCACCGTCACCCGGGACCGTCAGCGGTGACGGCACCCCCAGCGGCGGGAGTGAGGGCAGCACCTGGGCCTCCCCGGCCAGGGCGACCTCGGCCAGGGCCTGGTCGAATGCATCACTGCCAGGTGCCGACTCTGCCGTGTTCCCGCCGGATCCGGGCGGGGTCGGCCAGGCGCCACCGCCCCCGAACATCAGCTCGATGTAGGCGTCGATCTGTTCCGGAGCGGCCACCACGGAGATGAAGTCGCGGCCGAGGACGGCCCGGATCGAGTCCAGGGCGAACAGGTCGGCGGGGTCGGCGGTGGCGACCACGGGGGTACCGAACTTCCGCTTGACGGCGACCACCCGGTGGTGACGCGACAGGTCGGCCGGAAGCAGCGCGCCCGCGGCGGGATCGACCCCGTAGGAGTCCAGATCCACGAACTCGAGATCGCGCTCGTTCGCCAGGTACCTGATGGCCTCGACGTCGCTCATGGCTGCTTCATCGGCAGACTCGTGGCCGACATTGAACAGGAATCGTCGTGCGGCCGTCCGGGTCTCGCCCGACCCGTCGGCTCCGCGGCGGACCACCCGGACACCGCTAGAGTGACCGGCTCAAGACGACACACCGACGAGGCCTCCATGCACGGCACCAGCAGACCCCGCGCCAGGTTCACCCTGGTCACCGTGGTGCAGCCCACCGGCACGTTCCGAGACGTCGGTGACCCCCGGGTGTGGGCGTGACCGCGTCTGGTCCGACGCTCGAAGTCGTCGTCATCCCCCTGGCCGCCGTGGTCGGACTCTTCGTGGGCTCGTTCCTGAATGTCGTGGTCTACCGGGCGCCCCTCGGACTGTCGGTCTCCACTCCCCGGTCGTTCTGCCCCACCTGCGACCGCCAATTGGCCTGGTTCGAGAACGTCCCCCTGCTTTCGTGGCTGGTGCTCCGGGGCCGGTGCCGTACCTGTCACGAGCCGATCTCGGTCAGGTACCCGCTGGTCGAGGCCGGTAACGCCGCGTTGTTCGGCGTGATCGCCTGGGCCTGGCACGGCACGCTGCCGACCGCCGGCTACTGCGTGCTGGCGGCCACTGCACTGTCGATCGCCCTGATCGAGTTCGGGGGCCGGCGCAGCCCGCTGTCGGTCGGGGCGATCGGCGCCGGGCTCGGGGCCCTGCTACTGGTACCCGGCTTCCTCGTCGCACATCGCGCCACCCACCTGATCGGGGCCGCGACCGGACTGGTCGTCGGGACGATCGTGTTCGGCGTGCTCCGGACCCTCGACCCGGACTGCGCCGATCCCCGGTTCCACGGCCGCACCGCGCTGCCCCTCACCGGACTCTGGCTGGGCGGACTGGGGTGGAGGGCGGTCGCGGCCGGGCTGGCCGGGTGGGTGCTCGCCTCCTTCATGTGCCTGGTGGTGATCTGGGTGTCCGTCGGTCGGGAACACGAGCCAGGTGGAGGAAGCGGGACGCATCGCCCGCCCGCGGTCGCCACCGTCCCCCTGGTCACCGGGATGGTCGTCGCCCTGGCGGTGTCCCTCGGCGTCGCCGGTTGACGCACCTACGATGGCCGCATGCGCCTCGCAGCGGCGAACGGCCCGGTCGCCCTACCGATCGTGTGGACGGGTGGGCATGACCGGGCCTGAGGTCGCCTACCGGACCGTGATCGTGGACGACCACGAACTGCTCCGGGCCGGCACCCGCCAGATCCTCGAGGACGCCGCCGGATTCACCGTGGTGGGTGAAGCCGCCGACGCGGAGTCCGCCGCCCAGGTGGTGGCCGACACCGCTCCGGACCTCGTGATCGCCGACATCCGCCTGCCGACGAGCAACGGGATCGACCTCGCCCGGATGCTGGTCCACGACCATCCCGGACTCGTCGTCGTCATCCTCAGCGCCTACGACGATCCCCACTACGTCCGAGCGGCCATGGCCGCCGGCGTGTCGGGCTACCTGTTGAAGACGCTGCCGAGTCACGAGCTGATCGCCGCGCTCCTCGAGGCCTGCTCGGGCTCGGCTCCGCTGGCCGCGCGACCGCGCGGCCGGGGGGAACGGGACACCCCGGGGCCGATCGACTCGCCCTACGACGACCTGACGGCACGGGAGAACGAGGTGGTGCGCCTGGTCGCTCGGGGCATGTCCAACAAGGCCATCGCCCACGAGCTCGGGATCAGTCCCCGGACCGTCGAGGGCCACGTCAACCATGTCTTCGACAAGCTGGGTGTCGACTCCCGGACGGAGCTGGTCCACTACGCCCTGGCCAACTCGTTGTTCGTCCGCGAGCCGTCGCTCGCCCCCGAGGGGAGCGAGGGCACCGCCCCGCCACCGTTCGACGGCGAACCACCTCACGCAGGCGCGGACACGGCGGGGCCGCCCGCATGACGACGGCTGCAGCCGATCGGGCGGCCGCCGCGCCCGACACCGCGCCGTTCCTGTCCCCGTGGTCCGACTCGCCCTTCTGGTTGCTCCAACTGGCGGTGCTCGCGCTGGCCCTCATCCGCCTCGCCGTCACCCTGGCGTTCCACCTCGATCCCCTCTCGATCGGGGTCGAGTTCTCCACTCTGGCGATCTTCGTCGTGCCCGTCGTGGTCGCCTCCCTCAATTACGGGCTCGCCGGCGGACTGTTCACGGCCTCCTGGATCACCGTCCTCTCGATCCCCCGGTTCATCGACGCATCCGGTCGCGACAAGTCATCGGCCCTGTGGGCCGAGGCCCTCCAACTGGTGGTGCTCATCGGCCTGGCCCTCCTGATCGGCCAGCGGGTCACGTCACAGGCCAGGGCCCGCCAGCAGGCCGACGTCTCGCTGGCCGCCCGATTGCGGGCGGAAGCCCTCTACCAGGACATGTTCGAGTCGAACCGGTCGCCCATCCTCATCGTCGACGCGGACGGGGTCGTGATCAGCGCCAACCCCGCGGCGGACCGCGCCTTCGTCCACGGGACGTCGACCGGCCGGTCGGCGGCCGTCGGGCGTCGCCTCGTCGACGTGGTCGGGCCCGAGGCCTCCGCCCCGGTGCTCGGGAGACTGGTGTCGGACGAGGGCGACGCGTCGGCACGCCCGGACGGGCCCGCCGACGCGCCCCATGACCTCGAGGTCGAGCCGCTCGCCGCGCCGGTGCCCTTCGACGTGGCCGGGGACTCGATCCTCTTCCGGCCGACGGCGACGCTGGTCGGATCGCGTGGAGCCGACCGTCGGATGCAGGTGATCTTCGAGGACGTGACCGCCGAGACCCGCCGACACGCCCTCGTCGAGGCCTTCGCCAACCAGGTCGTGCTGGGCCAGGAGGAGGAGCGCCGCCACATCGCCCAGGAGCTGCACGACGGGCCGCTCCAGACCCTGATCCACCTGTGCCGCCAGATCGACGCCCTGGACCCGGCCGCCGCGCCCGGTGCGACGCCGGCACCGCCTCTCGCCACGCTGCGCACCACGGTGGAGGAGACCGTGTCCGAGCTCCGGTCCATCGCCAGGGGGCTCCGTCCCTCCATCCTGGACGACCTCGGGCTGGTCGCCTCCATCAACCAGGTGGTGGCCGAGGCGACCAGCCGCCAGGGTCTGGCCGGCGAGTTCATGGTGTCCGGCACCGAGCGCCGGCTCGCTCCCGATCTCGAACTCGCCGTCTTCCGGATCGCCCAGGAGGCGGTCACCAACGTCGAGCGCCACGCAGCGGCTGCGCAGCTCCACGTGTCGCTCGAGTACGCCGATACCGCCCTTCGCTTACGGGTGGAGGATGACGGCGTCGGCTTCGCTCGGGATCCGGCGGTTCCGGCCGTCGACGTGGGCGAGGGACACTCCCTCGGACTCCCCGGCATGCACGAACGGGCCCGGCTGGTGGGTGGGCGCCTGGTCGTGCGGTCCGCTCCGGGACAGGGCACCAGCGTCGAGGCACGCGTGCCCGTGCCTCCGCCTTCCTGATCCTGGACGTCACTCCAGGTGATCGGCTAGCGCAACACGTGATGCACCTGAAGTGGAGGGTCGACGCGCCTGCGTGGGCCTCCGGTTGTCACCGAACCGACATGAAAAAGTCGGTGGGTCGCCGGCCGAAGCATGGGATACTCATGGTGTGGAAGAGATCATCATCGAGTCCTGCCACAGCACGTGGGTGATCGATCGGGCCAACTCGCGCTTCCGGCGGGTGGTCAAGTCGGCGCACCGCACCTCGGCCCCGGTGGCCACCGAATGGCGGCCCTGCTACGGCGTGGAGATCGACCCGTTGTCGGAGTCGTTCGTCGTGTTGCTGAATCCGGAGGGAACCCGACTGCTGCGCAGTTGGCGCCACGTCGAGCACTGCGCCCAGTGCGGTGGCGAGGCCACGTCGGAGCTGTCGCTCCACGACCTCCGCTCCGCCGTCCGCAGCTGAGTCGTCGTCACGCCGCAGCCGGCGGATGACTCAGAGCGTCGGCTCCCGCTTCCACATGCCCGAGCTCCCGCCCGTCTTCTCCCACAGCATCAGCTGACCGATGCTCATCATGCGGTCGGCCGTCTTGCACATGTCGTAGACCGTGAGCGCCGCGATGGCACAGGCCGTCATCGCCTCCATCTCCACCCCGGTCCTGTCGATGGTCTCGACCTTGGCCTCGACCTCGACGTAGTCGTCACCGATGGTGAAGTCGACCTGCACCGAGCCCACCAGGAGCGGATGGCACATCGGCACCAGGTCGGCCGTGCGCTTGGCCGCCTGGATTCCGGCCACCCGTGCGGCCGCCAGTACGTCACCCTTGGTGATGGCGTTGTTCGCCACCTGGGCCGTGGTCTCGGGTTTCATGGCCACACGGCACCGGGCGAGGGCCCGCCGCAGCGTCGCCTCCTTCGGCGACACGTCCGCCATCCGGTTGCCTCCGAACGGATCCAGGTGGCTCAAGCTCCGGTCGGTCACAGTCGGCTCCCGTCGTTCACGTCGCCAGTCTACGGGAGTGCGCGGCCCCGGGAGGGCATTGGCACTCGCTCAGGTAGACTGCCAGCCGATCATCACCCCGCACCGGAAGGAACCGCGCGTGCCTACCTACGAATACCGCTGCGACAACTGCGCGCAGAATTTCGACGTGGTCCAGTCCTTCACCGACGACCCGCTGACGGAGTGCCCGACGTGTGGTGCACCGGTGCGCAAGGTGTTCGGCAGTGTCGGCATCGTCTTCAAGGGCAGCGGCTTCTACAAGACGGACAGCCGCTCGGGAGGCGGGTCCGCCTCGGTGTCCGGCGAGGCGTCCTCGACCTCGACCGCGGGATCGGGGGATTCGGGCAAGGACTCCGGATCCGGCCCCGGTCCGGCCCCCAAGGAGTCCGGCGGCAAGGAGTCGACGTCGTCCGGCACCTCGTCGGACAAGTCGTCCACGACGTCCACCGCCCCGAAGCCGGCTGCCAAAGGATCGACCTCGTCCACCTGACGAGCACATCCCCCCACCCGGGAGGACGGACGACCTACCCGGGAGGACGGACGACCCCTGGGGCAGGTCACGGGCGGGTCGGACGGCCCTGCGTCGCGGGTCGCGCCCGGTCGCGACGGTTACCACTCTCCGAAGTTCCTTGTCCGCGGAGAGTGGCCGAGTAGCATAAGAGTCATGGACGTCGCAGATCTCGACCGCCTCCTCATCCTGCTCGGCGAGCGGGATGGTTCGGACCTCCACATCAAAGCCGGGTCACCGCCCCGCATGCGGATCGCCGGCTCACTGCGCACCGTGGAGGGGGAACCTGAGTTCACCGCCGAGGAGACACAGTTCATCGCCGAGTCGATCATGTCCGATCCCGTCCGCGAGACCTTCCACACCCGCCACGAAGCCGACTTCGCCTACAGCGTCCCCGGAGTCGGCCGCTTCCGGGTGAACGCCTACTCGCAGCGCTCGTCGGCCGCACTGGCCATCCGTCGGGTCCGGGCGTCGGCGACCACCGCCTCGGAGCTCGGGCTCCCGCCGGTCGTCACCCAGCTGGCCGAGGAGGTGCGCGGACTCGTGCTCGTGACGGGGCCGACCGGCTCCGGCAAGACGACCACCCTGGCCGCCATGATCGACCACATCAACCATCTCCGATCGTGTCACATCGTGACCATCGAGGATCCGGTGGAGGTGCTGCACAAGGACGATCTGGCCGCCATCGACCAGCGCGAAGTCGGGTTCGACACCGATTCGTTCTCCTCGGCCATGCGCGTCGTCCTGCGTCAGGACCCGGACGTCATCCTCGTCGGCGAGATGCGGGACCAGGAGACGGTCGCCGCCGCCCTCGGCGCCGCCGAGACGGGCCACCTCGTCTTCTCCACCCTGCACACCATCAACTCCACCGAGACCATCAACCGGATCGTGGACTTCTTCCCACCCCATCAGCAGTCCCAGATCCGACTCAGCCTGGCCGGCTCGCTCAAAGGCATCGTCTGCCAGCGGCTGATCCCCACCGTCGAGGGCGACGGTCGGGTGCCCGCCCTCGAGGTGCTGGTCACCAACGGGCGCATCCAGCAGGCCATCGTGGATCCGCTCCTGACCGGCGACATCGAGTCCATCGTGGCCGACGGTGCCTACTACGGCATGGTCACGTTCGACCAGTCGCTCGCCACCCTCCTGGCCAACGGTCGCATCAGCCTGGCCGAGGCCATGGCGACCGCCAGCAATCCCCACGACCTCAAGGTGATGCTCGAACGCCAGGGTGTCCTGCAGACCGGATCGTTCGCCAGCCAGTTCAGCTGAGCGCCACCGGACCCACCCGGACCCACCCTCTGCGGGGTTCGGAATCGACAGGCCCGTGCCGCTCAAGGTGGCACCGGTCCCGTCCGATAGTCACCACAGGACCGGGACCCGCATGGCGGGCCATGCCGGGCCACCAGATGCAGCGACGTGACATCGAAGACCGGAGACGACAGATGCGAGCACCCAGGCAACCCGCGGAGGCATACCCACCGGTCCGGACGCGCCGTGGCCCTGCCCGCCCGTCGGCCTCCCACCTGAACGGAGCCCTCCTTTGGCACGCATGACCGTCGGGCTCGACATCGGCACGAGCGCGGTGCGCGCCGCCGAGATCGACACCTCCAAGTCGATTCCGGTCCTCCTGACCTACGGACAGGTCGGACTCCCGCCCGGGTCCCTCGTCGACGGCGAGATCCGGGACAGCACCGCGGTGGCCGAGGCCATCGAGAAGCTGTGGAGGAACGGGCAGTTCAGCGGATCCTCGGTCATCGTCGGGATCGCCGGACTGCGCGCCATCACCCGCGAGATCGACCTCCCCTTCGTCCCCGACGACGAGGTCGAGAGTGCCGTACGCTTCCAGTCCGAGGAGGTCATCCCCTTCCCTCCCGACCAGACCCTCCTGTCCAGCCAGGTCCTGTCGGACTACACCAACGACGACGGCGCCAAGATGCGACGGGTCCTCGTCGCCGCCGCCCACGTCGACCTGGTCAACGGGGTCATCGAGACGGTGGAGCGGGCCGGCCTCACCGTCGAGGGCGTCGACCTCACGTCGTCCGCCCTGGTCCGGGCCATCGGCACCTACGACGGGTCCGAACAGCCGGAGGCCATCGTGTCCATCGGCGCCGGGCTGAGCGTCGTGGTCGTCCATCAGAACGGTCGACCCCAGTTCGTGCGCACCATCGGTTCGGGTGGCAACTCCACCACGGCGGCCATCTCGGCGTCGTTGGACATCCCGATCATGGACGCCGAGGGCCTCAAGTACCGTTTCGGTGAGCAGTCGACCCAGGTGCAGGCCGCCGAGCGCGTCGCCCAGCCCAGCATGCTGGAGCTGGTCGACGAGATCCGTAACTCCATCCAGTACTTCGCCTCTCTGCCCGATCGGCTCGCCGTGTCGAGGGTCCTCGTGACCGGTGGTGGATCCGAGCTCCAGGGTCTCGTCGCCATGCTCGAGTCCCAGGTGCGCATCCCGGTGCACGCCTGCTCGCCGCTCGCCCGGGTCGACATCTCGAGGCTCGACCTCACGGGCGACCAGATCGCCGCCATCGCACCGGTGCTCACGTCGCCGATCGGCCTGGCACTGCCCGAGCCGGACAAGGCGGTGCAGAAGTTCAACCTCCTCCCGCCCGAGGTGGCCGCCAAGGCCCGCATGCGGCGGATCCAGCATCGGACGCTGATCGGTTCCGTGGCCGTCCTGGCCCTGTTGGTGCTCTTCGGGGGATGGAAGTTCTTCCAGGTGCACAACGAACAGAACAACGTGGACAGCCTGCAGTCGAGCATCGCCTCCCTCAACGCCCAGGTGCCGAAGTACGACGTCGTGGTCGCGGCCAACGATGCCTACACCGCCGGCGTCGCCCGCAGGGCATCCGTCCTCAACTCCTCGGTGGACTGGCCGCTGGCGCTGAGCAGCCTCATCGCCATCACTCCGGCCAACGCCTCGGTGCAGTCCTTCAGCGGCAGTCAGATCGTGGCCGGCGCCACGACCGCCGGTGGCACGGCCCCCGGCTCGGCCACGGGCACGCAGGCGGCGGCCATCGGCACGATCAACCTGTACGTCTCGGGGCCCGGTCCGAGCCTGTCGATCTCCGAGGCCTGGATCAACGCCGTCTCCGGTTCGACGTACTTCGCCAACCCGCTGCAGGGCGCGACCACGGTGAACAAGGACACCACGATCTCGTTCCCCTTCACCATCTCGGTGACCCCGAACGCCAGCCTCAGCAAGAATGCGAGCCTCAAATGAACGAACTCCGTGAGTACCGCATGCCGCTGTTCATCGCCGGTGGGGCCCTCGTCGTGGCCCTCATCCTCTGGCTGGCCCTGGTGTCGCCCCAGAACGCCAAGCTCTCGTCGCTCCAGGCCCAGAGCCTGCAGCTCCAGGGCCAGGAGGCCTCGGTGCAGGCCCGCCTCGAAGCCCTGCGGACCGAAGGACTGAAGCTGTCGTCGAACTGTGCCGACCTCCAGAAGATCAGCACCCAGATCCCCTCGGTCCAGACCCCCACGGACATCGATGCCCAGGAGTCGAGCTTCGAGAGCCAGTTCAACGCACTGGCCGCCACTTCCGGTGTGACCCTGGCCCAGTTCAGCGGATTCGCTCCGGCGACGTCGGCGACCGGCACCGCCGCACCGGTGGCCGGGGCGCCCGGGACCGCAGCCGGCGTGACCGCCGTCCCCACCACGCTCACGGTCCAGGGGAACTACGCGCAGATCACCGCCTTCGTCAACGGCCTCGACAGCTTCCCCCGGCTCTTCGTGATCCAGAAGTTCCTCCTGGCCTACGGAGCCGCCGCGACCGGCTCGTCGAGTTCCACGAGCGCCGCCGGCTCGGGTGGGGCGTCGTCCTCGGCGTCCGGCGGCACCACCGGACCCGCACTGTGGACGGGCGGCACGGCCCCTTCGGCGACCAGTGGTCCCTACAACCTGAATATCACCGGTTCGATCTACTACACCTCGACGCCGAACGCCCTGGCGGCGTGCTCGAAGGCCCGGGCCTCCCAGGCCACCGTCAAGTAGCGATCCGGGCCCGACGCCAAGTGCCGAACGGCCTGCGGTTCAGATCCCGCTGATCTGCATGTCGCCGATGGCCAGTGTCTGGCCCGCGGCGATGCTGGGCAGCCACTCGACGTCGGCCCCCACGGCCACCAGCGACAGGAGCATGCGCTGGAGGGTGGAGGCGACCGTGATCTCCCGCACGGGCTCCGCGAGCCTGCCGTCCCGGATCATCAGGCCCTCGGCCCCCACCGAGAAGTCACCGCTGATCGGGTTGACCCCGGAATGGACACCGGTCATCGACTGGACGAAGAGACCCTCGCCCACCGCGGCGAGCACGCCGTCCTGGTCGTAGCCCTCGGGACCGGGGGCGAGGGTCAGGGCCCGACAGCCCGGACCCGGCGTGCCGGCGTAGCCGCCCCGCACGGCGGACCCGGTGGACGCCACCCCGGCCCGCGACCCGGACACCGTGTCGTAGAGGAAGCCCTGCAGCACGCCCGAGTCGATGAGGACGTTGCGGCGGCAGGCCAACCCTTCCGAGTCGTAGGAGGCCGCACCGTAGGCCCGCGGGTCGGTCGGATCGTCGACCAGCGTGAGGCCGGGGTGGCCGACCTGCTCACCGATCCGGCCGGCGAAGAAGGACCGTCCCTTGGCCACGGCCTCACCCGAGAGCGCACCGGACACGATGCCGAGCAGCGTGGTCGCCATGCGGCGGTCGAACACGACGGTCGAGCGGCCCGACGGTCCCTTGGTGGCCCCGAGCAGCCGGACCGCCCGGGTGACGGCGTCCTCGCAGGCACGCTCGGGCACGAGACCGTCGAAGCCGCGGCCGACGCTGTAGCCGCCACCCGTCTGACTGGCGTCGCCCTCACCGGCGATGACGCTGACGGACAGGTAGCCCGAGGTCTTGCGCGTCGACGAGCGGATCCCGGTGGTCGACACCAGTGCCGCCTCGGACGCGACGTCGCCGTAGTCGGCCGAGTCGACCTGGCGGATCCGTGGGTCGGCGCTGCGGGCCATGGCCTCGAGGGCCAGGGCGATCTCGACCTTGCGCGCCGTCGGCACCGAGGCCAGGCCGTCGTCCCACAGGTCCACCGGGACGGCCTCCACCCCGTCGGGCACCGCCAACTGCACGTGCTCGTCGGCCGTGGCGAACCGGGCGTTGTCCCGGGCCTCCGCCAGCGTCTCGCCGAGGACCGACGGATCGAGCGAACCGGCCCAGGCGAACCCGAGCCGGTGGTCGACGATCACCCGGATCCCGATGCCCGCCGAGGTGGCGGACGTCAGCGACTCCACCTCGCCGCCGTAGGCGCGTACCTCCGTCTCGGTCCCCCGGGCGACGTAGACCTCGACCTCCTCGCCCGATCCGGCCCAGCCCACGACCCGCTCGGCCAGCCCCAGCAGGTCGTCGGTGCCGCTCGTCGTCTCCTCCGTGGCGGTGCTCACTCGGCGGTCCCTCCGATGGTCACGCCGGTGAGGCGCATGGTGGCCTGGCCGCAACCGACGGGCACGCTCTGCCCGTCCTTGCCGCAGGTCCCCGGGGTCATCGAGAAGTCCGTGCCCACCGCGTCGATGCGCTTCAGGATCTCGGGACCGTTGCCGATCAGGTTGGCGTCGCGCAGCGGCTCGGTGATCTTGCCGTCCTCGATCAGATAGGCCATCGTCATCCCGAACACGAAGTCACCGGTCGTGGTGTTCACCTGTCCACCACCCAGCTTGGCGACGTACACACCCCGGGGCGTCTGGGCCACGATCTCCTCGGCATCGTCCTGCCCGGGCAGGAGGAAGGTGTTGGTCATCCGGACCATGGGCAGGTCCCGGTAGGACTGGCGACGGCCGTTGCCGGACGAGACCCGCCCTTCCTTCCGGGCGCGCAGGTAGTCCCACAGGTAGTCGGTCAGGACGCCGTCCTGGATCAGTACGTTGCGCTGGGCCGGCCGACCCTCGTCGTCGACCACGAAGGTCCCCCACTCGGACCCGACGGTACCGTCGTCGACCAGGGTGACCAGGGGGCTCGCCACCTGTTGGCCCACCTTGCCGGCGTAGACCGAGGCGTCCTTCACGATGTGGTCGGCCTCGAGGCCGTGACCGCAGGCCTCGTGGAACAGGATCCCCCCACTCCCCCCGGCGAGCACCACCGGGAGCTCGCCCGAGGGTGCCGGGCGGGCGGAGAGCTTGACCAGGGCCTGGGCGGCAGCGGTGCGCGCCAACTCCTCCACCGACACCTCGTCGAACAGCTCGAAGCCGAGCGTGCGGGCCGCCGTCTCGTACCCCGTCTGCATCCCGGTGTCGCCGAGCGCCACGCAGGACACGCTGAACCGCGTGCGGGCCTGCTCGTCACCGGCCACCAGGCCGTCCGAGTTGGCGATCAGCACCCGGCGGCGCGAGGTACCGAAGCCCGCCTGGACCTGGCTGATGGCGTCCCCCGAGCCGCGTGCGACCTCGTCCGCCCGGCGCAGCAGGTCGAGGGCCTCGTCCTTCGTGCCCGACGCGTGCCCGACGCGGCTTCCGCTCCCGTCGTCCCCCTCGAGGCGCCCGACGTCGGCGCGGCGGGGGCCCCCGCCGCTCCGGGCCACGGCCGAGGCCGCCTCGGCGGCCCGCAGGAGGGCCCGCTCGCCCAGGTCCCCCGGGGGGGCGGACCCCGTCGTGTCCCCGGTCCACACCCGGA